>Ga0335082_10004205_pt1 | contig 15686 bp, 13 predicted proteins | sample Lox_Sample_41_FD_206718 | JGI IMG/M metagenome (GOLD analysis project Ga0335082, IMG submission 206718) | Soil microbial communities from Loxahatchee National Wildlife Refuge, Florida, United States - Lox_Sample_4.1 | ecosystem: Environmental > Terrestrial > Soil > Wetlands | place: USA...
GCGCTTGTTCGTCTGCACCGTCGCACCGAGCCCGAGCACTCCCGCCGCCCAATCGGCGGCCGGATCGTTGTTGGCGAGCGAGCCACCGAGCGTGCCCATGTTGCGCACCTGACGGTCGCCGATGCCGTGGGCGAGCGCGGCAAGCGCCGGAATCGCGGCCTTGACGACGGCGGATGCGGCAACTTCGGCATGGCGCGTCATCGCGCCGATGACGATCGCGTCGCCCTCTTTCCTGATGCCGGCGAGCTCGGCAATCCCGGACAGGTCGACGAGCGTCCCCGGCTGCGCCAGTCGCAGCTTCATCGCGCCGACCAGGCTCTGGCCGCCGGCGAGCGGTTTGCCGCCCGACTTGGCGAGCGCAGCGGCGGCTTCGGCGACGGTCTTCGCGCGGGTGAGTTCAAATGCGTACATGCGAGGTCTCCTTCCTACGCTTTCGTCGCTGACCGGATCGCCTGCCATACGCGGTGCGGCGAGGCGGGCATGTCGAGGTACTTGACGCCCGCAGCAGCGAGCGCATCGTGCACGGCGTTCATCATCGCCGCAGGCGCGCCGATCGCACCGGCTTCGCCGCAGCCCTTGACGCCCAGCGGATTGTGCGTGCATGGGGTCACTTTCGTCCCGACCTTGAACGACGGCAGGTCGTCGGCGCGCGGCATCGCGTAGTCCATGTAGCTGCCGGTCAGCAACTGGCCGCTCTCGGCGTCGTAGACGCAGTTCTCGAGAAGCGCCTGGCCGATCCCCTGCGCGACGCCGCCGTGCACCTGGCCTTCGACGATCATCGGATTCACGATGTTGCCGAAATCGTCGCAGGCGGTGAAGCCGACGACGCTGACCACGCCCGTCTCCGGATCGACTTCGACTTCGCAGATGTGCGTTCCGGCCGGATACGTGAAGTTCGTCGGGTCGTAGAACGCGGTTTCGTCGAGTCCCGGCTCGAGCTTGTCGAGCGGATAGTTGTGCGGGACGTACGCCGTCAGCGCGATCTCGCCGAAGGTCTTGCTGCGGTCGGTGCCGGCGACGGTGAACTTGCCGTCCTTGAACTCGATGTCGGTTTCCGCGGCTTCGAGCAGATGCGCGGCGATCTTCTTGCCCTTGGCGACGATCTTGTCGAGCGCCTTGACGATCGCCGTGCCGCCGACCGCCAGCGAGCGCGAACCGTACGTGCCCATGCCGAACGGAACGCGTCCCGTGTCGCCGTGGACGACGTCGACGTTCTCGACCGGGACGCCGAGCCTCGCCGCCACGACCTGCGCGAACGTCGTTTCGTGACCCTGGCCGTGGCTGTGCGACCCGGTGAAGACGGTCACGCTGCCTGTCGGGTGGACGCGCACTTCGCCCGCCTCGAACAATCCCGCCCGCGCACCGAGCGCACCGGCGATGTTCGACGGCGCGAGCCCGCACGCTTCGATGTACGACGCGTAGCCGATTCCGCGCAGCTTGCCGCGCTTCGCGGCCTCGGCCTTGCGCGTCGGAAAGCCGGCGACATCGGCGATCTTCTTCGCCTCGTCCAGCGTCGCATCGTAATTGCCGGTGTCGTAGGTGAGCGCCACCGGCGTCTGGTAGGGGAATTTGCGAATGAAGTTGCGGCGCCGAATCTCGTCCTGCGGGAGTCCCAGATCGACGCCCGCCTGATGCACGAGCCGCTCGACGACGTACGTCGCCTCGGGCCGCCCGGCGCCCCGATACGCGTCGACCGGTGCCGTGTTGGTGAACGCCGCCGTCACTTCGGCGTAGATCACCGGCGTCGTGTACTGGCCGGCGAGCAGCGTCGCGTAGAGAATCGTCGGGATGCACGAGGCGAACGTCGACAGGTAGGCCCCCATCGCCGCCGTCGTGTGGACGCGCATCGCGAGGAACTTGCCCTCCTTGTCGAGCGCGAGCTCGGCGTGCGTCACATGGTCGCGGCCGTGCGCATCGGACAGGAAGCTTTCGCTCCGCTCCGCCGTCCACTTGATCGGGCGGTTCACCCGCTTCGAGGCCCAGACCATCGCCGTCTCTTCGGCGTAGAGATAGATCTTCGAGCCGAAGCCGCCGCCGACGTCCGGCGCGATCACGCGCACCTTGTGCTCGGGCAGGCCCAATACGAACGCCGTCATCAGCAGCCGCTCGACGTGCGGATTCTGGTTGGCAACGTAGAGCGTGTAGCTGTCGTCGGAGCGGTTGTACGACGCCACCGCGGCGCGCGGTTCGATCGCGTTGGGTATCAGGCGGTTGTTGACGATGTCGAGCTTCGTCACGTGCGCCGCTTTGGCGAACGCCGCATCGACGGCGGCCTTGTCGCCCAGCGCCCACGTGTAGCATTTGTTCCCCGGCGCCTCGCTGTGGATCTGCGGCGCACCCGGTTTCAGCGCGTCGACGCAGTTGACGACCGCGGGCAGCACGTCGTAGTCGACCTCGATCAGCTCCGCCGCGTCCTTCGCCTCGTTGGGCGTTTCGGCGAGCACCAGCGCGACGTGGTCGCCGACGTAGCGGACCTTGTCCCTCGCCAGCACCGGATGCGGCGGCTCGTTCATCGGCTTGCCGTCGGTGCCGGTGATCAGCCATCCGCACGGCAGGCCGTTGACGCCTTCGAGATCGGCGCCGGTGAATACGGCGACGACCCCCGGCGCGGCCTTCGCCTTCGCCGTGGCGATCCCGCGAATCTTCGCGTGCGCGTGCGGCGAGCGCAGGAAGTACGCGTGGACGTGGCCCGACGGATTCACGTCGTCGGTGTACTGGCCGGCGCCCGTGAGGAAGCGCTGGTCTTCCTTGCGCCGGATCGATTGGCCGATCACGCCCTGGTCGGTCGCACCCATGTTTCCTCCGTCACTTGCGCATGGCGGCGGCGCCCTGCTGCACCGCCTTGACGATGTTCTGGTAGCCCGTGCAGCGGCACAGGTTGCCTTCGAGCTCCTCGCGGATCGTCTGCTCCGACGCGTTCGGATAGCGATTGACGAGGTCGATCGCGCTCATCACCATCCCCGGCGTGCAGAAGCCGCATTGCAGGCCGTGACATTCCTTGAACGCCGCCTGCATCGGGTGCATCGCACCGTCGGCGGCGAGCGCTTCGATCGTCGTGACCGTTGCGCCGTCGGCTTGCGCCGCGAGGATCGTGCAGGCCTTGACCGCATTGCCGTTGACGTGGACCGTGCACGCGCCGCACTGCCCGGTGTCGCAACCGACATGCGTACCGGTGAGGCCCAGGTCGTTGCGCAGAAATTCGACCAGCAGCGTGCGCGGATCGAGCGCCGCCGCGTGCACCTTGCCATTGACGGTGACGGAAAGCTTGACAGGCATCGTGCCTCCTACAGTGGGGGTCGCCGTGCGGGAACTCGAGAGAGCGCGGCAGGAGGGCCATCATAATACCGGCCACGCGCAACAGCAATCGCGCATCACCGGACCGTCGCCGAACCCTTCAGTTCAGGTTGGCGATGTATTGCGCGAGATTGTCGATGTCCTCGTCGGAGAGGGTGCCGGCGACGCTCGTCATGTTGCCAGCATCGTTGGTCCGTCGCCTCGCCTTGAAATCCGAGAGCTGTTTCTTGATGTACTGCGGCCACTGCCCGGCGATGCGGGGGATCTCGTTCTGTCCGACAAAGCCGCCCGCGTGGCACGTCGGACAACCGGCTGCATCGGAAGTCTTCCGTCCCGCCTCGACCTTTACACCGTCGGCCTTGAACGCGATCGGCCGCGGCTTCTGCGCGGCAAAGAAATTGCCGAGCCCGATCATGTCGTCGCGCGATAGCGACTTCGCCATCGGCGACATCCGCGGATCGCCGCGGCGGCGCTCCTGGAAGCCCACGAGCTGGATGTAGATGTAGCGCCACGACTGGCCGGCGAGGATCGGAGTGAACGGGTTGGTCGAATTGCCGTTCGGGCCGTGGCAGGCAAAGCAGATTTCGGCCTTCTGCCGGATCGCCGCGTCGTCCTGTGCGCCGGCGGGTGCGGCGGCCAGGATCAGCGCCGCGGCGGCAAGCGCAATCGATGAGATTCGCATGGGGTCGGCCGACTGGGGTGGACAACAAAACTGCCACCCCGCTCGATCGGAGTGGCCGTAGGTCGAAAAGTTTCGCTTTATTGCAAGGACAGGCTACTGCAACGCGAAAACGAACACGCTGTTGCCGCGCTTCGCATCGATCTGGTTGTTGCCGCCGGCGGCGACGGGGCCCGGGCAATACCTTCGACGCAACCCTCGCCGGTCCCGAGCCATTTCAGTCGCCCATGCCCGGATTCGGCATCTGGGCAGGGATCCAATACCGACTCGACCGCGGAGACGCAAGCAGATAAAGTCGCGGCTGCTCCATTCGCCGCGCGCCCGCAATGCCCTTGCCGTCTCGTACCCGTCGCCGCCTGCTGCGGCATCTTGGAACACTCGGCGCGCTCGGCGCGACCGCGGCCGGCATGGCCGGCGCTGCGCGCACGGCGGCGACGAGCGCGAGCGCCGACTTGTGTACTACGCCGCCACGGTTCGACACCCCCCTCCTCGTACCGCGCGGGGATGGCGTCATGGGGCGGCTCACCCTCGGCAACCGTCGCGTCGCGCTGCGCGCCGCCCCGTACGGCAATCACGGCGCGCTTGCGTTCGTCACGCGCGTCGACCGGCGCGATTATTTCGACCCCACGCTCGTCGCGCGCACCGGTGATTCGGTACGTATCACCCTTGCCAACAGCATGGACGAGCCGACCATCGCCCACTGGCACGGCCTGACGATCGACACCGCTAACGACGGCAACGGCGATGTGCTGGTCGCCCCGGGGCGGACAATCGATTACGCCTTCACCGTGCGCAATCGTGCCGGGCTCTACTGGTACCACCCACATCCCCATGGCGCGACCGCTGGCCAGGCTTACCGCGGCCTGTTCGGCCTCATTGCCGTTGAAGACGATGAGGAGCTCGCGCTGCGTCGAACATTGCAGCTCGCGCCAGGCGAGACGGAGATCCCCCTCGTCCTCCATGACCGTCGCAGCACGACGCCTCTCCAGTACGCGGCTTCGGTCGAGGATCTGCTGCACGGCTGGTACGGAGACGAGATCCTTGTCAATTTCACACCGCGGCCGTTTCTCGACGTCACGGCGCGGCGGTACCGTTTCCGTGTCCTCAACGCCTCGAATGCACGGATCTTTCGGCTCGGACTCTCCCGCGACAACGGCGCCCCGATGCCGTTCCTGCTCATCGGCACGGATGGCGGGCTGCTCGAGGAACCGATTGCGGTGACGGAACTCTTTCTCGCGCCCGCCGAGCGCGCCGACCTCCTCGTCGATTTTGTGGACCTCTCCGTCGGTGGCTTCGTGCTTCTTGAAAGCCGGGCCTTCGATCCCATGCACGCTGAACTGCGACCGCGCCGCAGCAGCGAGTCGCCGGACGAGGGCCACGCGCATGCCGCGCCGGCGAACGGGGCGGTGTCGAGCGGCAGCGACGGCGGTGCGTTCGCGATGCTGCAGTTTCGCATCCGCGGTCGCGCGGAGACGCGCCCACCGCTGCCCGCGCGCCTGTCGGTGCCCGTTGTGCAGCCCGCGCCCGGCGGCGACGAGAGACCGCTGCGCCTGGGCTTCGCGAAGGGACGCTGGCGCATCAACGACCGCGTCTACGACATGAACGCAACGCCGATCGTCGTAGCGCGCGCCGCGGTCGAGACGTGGCTCATCCGCAACTATCATTCGAGCATGCCGCACGCGATGCATTTGCACGGGTTCCAGTTCCGCGTCATCGAGCGCGAAACCAGCCCGGAGCAGCTTGCTCCGCTCGTCATCGACGCGCGCGGGCGGCTTGCGACCGATCTTGGCTGGAAGGACACCGTGCTCGTCTGGCCCGGGGAGTCGGTCCGTATCGCCATCGATTTCCGCCACCCGTTCGCCGGTGACCAGATCTATCTCTTCCACTGCCACAATCTCGAGCACGAGGACGGCGGCATGATGCTGCGCGTCAAGGTCGCGTGACCTACCCATGCCACAGCGTCGAATCCTTCTGATCGGCGGCGGCCACAGCCACCTCGAAGTGCTGCGGCGGTTCGCGCAAAAACCCGATCCGGGGATCGAGCTGACGCTGGTCAGCCCGAACGCGCTGACGCCGTATTCGGGAATGCTGCCGGGGCTGATCGCCGGACACTACACCGTCGCCGATTCGCACATCGACCTCCCGGCGCTTTCACGCTGGGCGCAGGCGCGCTTCGTCTGCGACCGCGTCGTCGAGCTCGATCTGTACACGCGGATCGCGCGCCTTGCCGAGGGCGGGATCGAGCCGTTCGACCTCACCTCGATCGACATCGGATCCGCGCCCGACGCGTCGGTCCCCGGCGCGCGTGAGCACGCGATCGGCGTCAAGCCCGTCGATCGCTTCACAGCCGCGTGGGCCGCGCTGCAGGCAGACGCCGCCGCCGGCCGCGTGCGCACGATCGTCGTGGTGGGCGCGGGCGCCGGCGGCGTGGAGGCGTTGTTTGCGATGCAGTTCCGGCTCACGCAGACGATGGCGGGCGAGGCGCCGCGGTTCGCGCTCGTCACCGATCAGCCGCACGTGCTGCCCGAGCATGCCACGTCCGTACGCAAGCGGCTCGGCAAGCTGCTGGTCGCGCGCGACGTCGTGCTGCACACGGGCAGCGCCGCCGTCGCAGTCGAGGCCGGCGCCGTCGTTACCGCCAACGGGCGCCACATCGCCGCGGACCGCATCATCTGGGCAACCTCGGCATCCGCGGCCCCCTGGCTTGCGGCGTCTTCTCTCGACTGCGACCCGCGCGGCTTCCTCCGCGTCAACCGGCATCTGCAATCCGTTTCGGATCCGTTCGTCTTCGCCGCCGGGGATTGCGCCACGCAGGACGGCGAGCCGCGGCCGAAGTCCGGTGTTTTCGCCGTGCGCGAGGGGCCGCCGCTCGCTGCGAACCTGCGTCACGCCGCACGGCATGAGCCGCTCGTCGCATTCACACCGCAGCGCCGAACCCTCGCGCTCATCACGACCGGCGCGCGTCATGCGGTGGCATCGTGGGGACCGGCCGCCGTCGACGGTGAATGGGTGTGGCGCTGGAAGGACCGCATCGACCGCCGCTTCTGCGCCCGCTATCGCCCGCCCGAGGGCGCAACGAGAGCGGCGCCCGCGTAGAATCGGAAAGAGCGGTGGAAAACGCACCTTCGGTCACACGGTGCTACGCCGCAACTCAGGGAAACCCGATGATCAACGATCCCGTTCTCGCCGTCGCCGTTCGCGCCGCCCGCCGTGCCGGCTCGATCATCGTCGATGCCGCACGCGACTTGAAGCGCCTGCCGGCACACGCAAGGGAGCACAACGACATCGCGACCGCGACCGACAACGAGGCCGAAAACGCGATCGTCGCGACGCTGCGCGCGGCGTTTCCCGAGCACGCAGTCCTCGGCGAAGAATCCGGCCACATCGAAGGCGCCCGTGAAGGCAGCGGCTTCAAGTGGATCGTCGATCCGCTCGACAGTGCCGCCAACTTCGCGCACGGCTTTCCGTACTTCGCGGTTTCGATCGCACTCACGCACGGCACCGAGATCACCCATTCGGTCGTGTTCGATCCCGTGCACGACGAACTGTTCGCGGCGATCCGCGGCAAGGGCGCGCAGCTGAACGGCGCGTCGATCCGCGTTTCGAATGCGACGGCGCTCGACGATGCGCTGATCGGAACGATCTTTCCCGCGCGCGGCAGTCCGAAAATGGGCGCGTACCTGCGCCTGTTCAGCGGGCTCGTGACGCGCTGCGACGGCGTGCGCCGGGGCGGCTCGTGCGCGCTCGATCTCGCCTATCTGGCCGCCGGGCGGCTCGACGGATTCTGGGTGATGAGCCTCAGGCCCTGGGACGTTGCCGCGGGCGCGCTGCTGATCAAGGAAGCGGGCGGCCGCGTCGGCGATTTTGCCGGCGGGACGGACTTCCTGCGCACCAACGAAGTGATCGCCGCGGCCCCGGGCATTTTCAACCCTCTGCGCGAGGCGCTGGGGGCGGCGCGGACGGGATAGCAGCCACTTCATTGCGCCGCACCGGCCGCGGCAACAGCGCGACCGCAGCACAGGTGAGGAGCGCGATTGCCGCCATCGTGGTGAGCAGCGTGCGGAATCCGCCGGCCTTGACGACGGGCCCCAGCGCCCACACGGCGAGCGAGCTTACGCCGAAGGCGACGGTGAGCCGCATCCCGGACACGCGCGAGCGCATCCGGTCATCGACGTAGCGGACGATCATCGCATCGGTGAACGGGATCGCGCCGAAAACGACGATCATGAACGCGATCATCAGCGCGTACAGCGCCCATCCCTGCGCCACGGCGGCGAGCGCGAACAGCGGGACCTGACATGCGACGATCGCGAGATAGAGCGACTTCAACGACACGCGATCGATCAGCGATCCGACGACGACCTGCGCGAACGACGCCACGACATAGACCGCTGCGAGCAGCGCGCCCAGCAGTGCCGGATCCGCAGTGATCCCCGCAAAGCGCTCGCGCAGGAGCTCGCCGTTGCCGTTGGTCGTGAAGTTGAAGAGCAGGCTCGCGGTGATCGAGGCGACGGTCACCACGGTGAAGATCCGCGCGAACACCGCCGAGGGCAACTCCGCCTGCGTGGGGCCGCGTCGCGCGGGCGGCAGCGGCTCGTCGGGTGCGACGCGGAGGAAGACGAGGCCGCAAGCGACAGCCAGCGCGGCAGGCACGACGAACGCCATCCGCCAACCCGCGTACTTGATCAGCACGCCCGTCGTGACCGCCGCGAGCGCAACGCCGAGATTTCCGGCAAGGCCGTTGATGCCGATCGTCAATCCGGGGCGCGGCGCGCCCTGCACGAGCATCGGGATGCCGACCGGATGGTAGATCGACGAGAACGCGCCCATCAGCGTCAGCGCGCCCGCAAGCTGCCAGGGTCCTTGCGTCGCCGCAACGAGCAGCATGGACGCTCCCATGCCGAAGAAGAATACGAGCATCATCCGGCGCCGTCCCCAGTGATCGCCGAGCCGGCCCGACGGCAGCGAGCCCAGGCCGAACAGCGCGAACGCACCGACGCCGTAAGGCATCAGATCCTCCCACTGGGCGAAGCCGAAGTCGGCGGCAATCGCGCCGACGGCTGTCGCGAAGACGAGCAGGAACATGTGATCGAGCGCGTGCGCGACGTTGAGCAGCAGCGCAGTCGGGCGGGACATCACGACAACCGCTGCAATTCGTCGGCGAGCGATTGCGGAATCGCGATGCCGTCGCGCGCCGCCTTCGCCGCGAGCGCCTCACGCCTTGCGCCGGGAAGCCTGACGCCGGCGTCCTTCGTCATTTCGGCGATCAGGGCTTCGACGCGCGCGTAAAACACGTTCCGGCCGGCAAGCGCCTCCGGATCGACGACCACGAACGCCTGGCCGAGCCGCGGCCGGTTGCCCTCGGCGACGAAGAACGAGCTCGCTTCGAATCCGAACGCGGCGCCGGTGAGCGCCGTCACCATCAACTCGACGACGAGCGCCAGCATCGCGCCCTTCGTCCCGCCCATCGGCAGCATGGAGCCGTCGAGCCCGGCTTGCGGATCCGTCGTCGGCCGGCCGTCGCGGTCGAGCGCCCAGCCCGGCGGGATCGCGCGGCCCTCCTTCGCCGCGATCATCAACTTGCCGCGCGCGACCTCGGACAACGACAGATCGATTTCGAGCGCGGCACCCGCGCGGCGTGGAAATACCGCGGCGATCGGGTTGGTTCCGAAAAGCGGTCGCGTGCCGCCCGCCGCGGCCATCGCCGCGGGCGAGTTTCCGAAGGCGAGCCCGACCATTCCGGCGGCGGCAACCGGCACGAGATGATAGCCGGCGACACCGAAATGGTGGCTGTTCGTTACGCCCGCGAACGCGATACCCGCGTCGCGCGCCCGCGCAATCGCCTCGCCGACCGCGAGCGCGCACGCCGAAAATGCGAGTCCGCACCGGGCGTCGACGAGCACGGCGCCGGCGCGGGCGTGGACGATTGCAGGCTGCGCCGCGCCGTCGGCGCGTCCGTTCGCAAGATGCGTCGCATACTGCGGGACCCTGGACACGCCGTGCGAGGCAAGGCCCCGTGCATCGGCGTAGACGAGCGCCCCGGCGGTCGCTGCCGCCATGCCGGGATTTGCCCCCGCACGTGCCAGCGCGCGCGCGGCGATCAGCGCGAGTTCATCCTGCGCGAATGTCGGCATCGACAGTCTCGCCACGGTTGCCGGCGAGAAACGCGGCGACCTGCTCCGCGATCAGCGCCGAGACCCGCGCATTCGATTCACGGGTCACGCCCGCGATGTGGGGCGTGAGGATCAGGTTCGGGCAGCCCGCAAGCGGTGATCCCGCGGGGAGCGGCTCGTGCTCGAACACGTCGAGCGCCGCACCGCCGAGGCGCCCGCTGCGCAGCGCGCGCGCGAGCGCGACCTCGTCGACGATGCCACCGCGCGCCGTGTTGATCAGCACCGCACCGGCTCTCATGCGCGCAACCTTCGCCGCATCGATCATTCCGCGCGTGCCCGCGGTGAGTGGCACGTGCAGCGTGACCACATCGGCTTCCGCGAGCAACGCCTCGAGCGGCAATGCGCTCGCCTGCGCTTCGCGCCACACGGGCGACGTCGCAGGATGGTCCGGATCGCTGCCGACGACCCGCATCGACAGTCCGCGCGCGAGCTTCGCCGTCAGTCGCCCGATCGTGCCAAAGCCGATGACGCCCAGCGTCTTGCCGGCGATTTCGCGACCTGCCGAAAGCGCGGTGCGCGGCCATTCGCCGTTTGCCACCAGGGCGCTCGACAGGTACGCGCCGCGCAGCAGCAGGAGCGCGGTTGCCATCACGTATTCGGCGACCGCGGGCGCATTGGCGCCGAGGGCGGGGATCACCGCGATGCCGCGCGCGCGGGCTGCCGCGACGTCGATGTTGTCGAGACCCACGCCGAGGCGGCCGATGACCTTGAGCCGCTCCGCGGCGGCGAGCAAGTCCGCGTCGACCCGCGTCCGATTGCGGACGATCAGCGCGTCGGCGTGGGCAAGGTGCGGCGCGAGTTCGAGCGGGCGATCGCCGAGGCGGGGGTCGTAGAACGTGTCGTGGACGCCCGCGAGGCGCGCCACGGCCGCCTCGTCCATGAACTCGGAGATCACCACGCGCATCGCGTCACGTCACCGGGGTGTTGGTAGCGGTGGCGGTCACGACTGCATTCCCCATTTGCGCACCGTACGGATTTCGATCGTCCTGAACACGACGTTCTCGACGACGAGGCCGATCACGATCACCGTGAGCAAGCCGGCGAACACTTCGGGTATGTTGAGCTGGTTCTTGTTCTCGTAGATGAACCAGCCGAGCCCGCCCGCGCCCGACGATACACCGAACACCAGCTCCGCGGCGATCAGCGTCCGCCACGCGAACGCCCAGCCGATCTTGAGCCCGGTGAGAATGCTGGGAAACGCCGCGGGAATCAGGATCGCGCCCACGTAGCGAAGTCCGGCGAGCCCGTAGTTGCGGCCGACCATCCGCAGCGTGGGCGACACCGACAGGAAGCCCGAATGCGTGTTGAGCGCGACCGCCCAGAGCACCGAATGGATGATGACGAACACGATGCTGCCGTACCCCAGCCCGAACCAGATCAGCGCGAGCGGCAAGAGTGCGATCGCCGGCAGCGGATTGAACATCGCTGTCAGGAGCTCGAGCAGATCGGTGCCGATGCGCGTGGAGATCGCGGCGATCGTCAGCACCGCTGCGCACGCGATGCCGGCGCCGTAACCGGCAAGCAGCACCTTGAGCGACGTAGCGGCGCGTGTCGGGAGCACGCCGCTGCCGACGGCCTCGATGAACGCCGTGAGTGTTGCCGAAAACGTCGGCAGCAGCAGCGGGTTGTTGAGGAGCCGCGCATAGCCTTCCCAGATCAACGCAAGGGCAATGAGCAAAGCGAGCTTGCGCGCCGCGCCGATGTTGACGAGCTTCTCCCAGGCCGAGAGCGGCTTTTCGACGACGCCGAAGGCCGTGGAATCGACCGGCTCGCGGAGAACCTCGGGCCGCACCCCGGCCGCGTGTTCAGACATGATGATGGGCCTCCTCCGCCTCGATCGCGTCGGCGAACAGCATCGCATGGATCCTGCGTTCCAGCGCGAGCAGTCCTTCGGGGTCGCGCTCCCGCGCGTCGCGCGGCAGACTGTTCAACTCCGCCTTCACCTGCCCCGGATGCGGCGACATGAGCAGGATCCGGCTGCCGATCCTGATCGCCTCGGGAATCGAATGGGTGACGAACAGCACGGTGAACCGCGTATCGTCCCAAAGCTGCAGAAGCTCGTCCTGCATCCGGCGGCGGGTCAGTGCGTCGAGCGCGGCGAACGGCTCGTCCATCAGCAGGATGTCGGGCTCCATCGCCATGCCGCGGGCGATGGCGACGCGCTGCTTCATCCCGCCCGAAAGCGTATGCGGCAGGCTGTCGGCAAAGCGCGTGAGATTGACCTTGGCGATCACGTCGCGCACCTTGTCCTCGGCCGCGCGACCCGCGAGGCGGCCGCTCGCGAGCAGTGGAAACAGCACGTTCTCCTGCACCGTCTTCCATGGCAGGAGCTGGTCGAATTCCTGGAACACCATCATCCGGTCGGGACCGGGCCGATCGACGACGTCGCCCTTGAGCCGGATCTCGCCTTCGACGGGATTGAGGTAGCCCCCGACGGCCTTCAGCAGCGTCGACTTGCCGCAGCCCGACGGGCCGAGCAGGATGAAGCGATCCGAGCGAAAGACCTCGAAATCGACGCGATAGGTGGCGGTGACGAGATGGTCCTTCGTCTTGTATTGCAGCGTAACGCCCCGCACGTCGAGCAGAGGCGCGGTTTCGCGGTGTTCTAGAGTTGCCACGGCAGCCGGTCGAGGTCGACATTGCCGCCGCTGACGATGATGCCGACGTGCTGGCCGCGCACGTCGAGCGTCCCGTCGAGCAGGCACGCGAGCGGCACCGCGGCGGACGGCTCGATGACGATTTTCATCCGTTCCCACGTCATCCGCATCGCCCGCACGATCGATGCTTCGCGCGCAAGCCCGATCGCATCGACGTGGGCACGGATCGCCGCCAGCGTCCGTACCGACAGGGTCGTGCGCAAACCGTCGGCGATCGTCGTCGTCGCCGGCAACGGCTCGAGGCGTCCCGAGCGAAAGCTCCTTGCGGCGTCGTCGGCGTTCGCCGGCTCGGCACCGTACACACGGATGCCGGGCCGCAGCGATTTCGCCGCGATGGCCGTGCCCGACAGGAGACCTCCGCCACCGAGGGGTGCGATGACGACGTCGAGATCCGGGACGTCCTCGAGCAGCTCCAGCGCGGCCGTTCCCTGTCCCGCGATCACGCGCGCATCGTCGAAGGGATGGATCAGCACTGCGCCCGTCTCGCGCAGGACGTCGGCGCACGCGGCCTCGCGCGCGGCAACGTTGGACGCGCAAAGACGGATCGTCGCGCCAAGGCGGCGAACGTTCTCCTGCTTTGTCTTCGCCGCGTTTTCCGGCATGACCACCCACGCCGCGATCCCGCGCCGCGAGGCGGCATAGGCAAGCGCGGCGCCGTGGTTACCCGACGAGTGCGTGACGACGCCGTGCCGGGCGGCGTCATCCGACAGCGAGAACACGGCGTTGACCGCGCCGCGCGCCTTGAACGCGCCGACCTTCTGCAGGTTTTCGCACTTGAAGCAAAGCCGGGCGGCGGTCTCCGCGTCGAGCGACGCGCACGTCAGCACCGGCGTGCGGTGAACGAAGCCGGCGATGCGTTCTCGCGCTGCGCGAATCGCGGCGAGATCGGGGAGCGCGAGCGCGTCGCGCGCGCCATCCGCGACAGGAACCGGCACCATCAGCTGCCGGGCAAGCCGTGCGCGTTCGGAAAGAACAGATCCTTCCACGACTCCGGTCTCACCTTGACCGCCCCCGTCTTCAGCATGAAGTTCACGTACTTCATCACGTTCTGCGGCGTGGTCGTATAGACGATCTGCGGGTCGTTCAGCATGGCGAGAATGTCTTCGACCGAGTCCTTGTCCTTCGATATCCTGAGATACGTCTCGGCGGCGGCCTTCCGGTCGCGATTGATGAACGCCGTCGCCTCATCGAGCGCGTTGACGAACGCGTCATAGAGCTTCGGATTCTCGTTTCTGAATTTCGACGTGGTCCAGACGAGATTGAACGTGGCCGGACCGCCCAGCACCTCGTAGGAATTGAGCACCGTGTGGATTTCCGGACGCTTGAGCTGCTGGTACTGGAACGGCGGCGAGCCGAAGTGGGCGTCGACCTCGGACGCGCCGGACAGAAGCGCCGTCTGCGCGTCCGGGTGCGACATCGTCACGGTGAGCGCGTCGAGGCGGTTGTGCTGGCCTTCGCCGAATGCCTTTTCGGCCGCCATCTGCAGCGTGATCGCCTGGATCGACACCTTGACCGCCGGCATCGCGATCCGGTCCTTGTCGGTGAAATCCGCAATCGTCTTCACGTTCGGGTTGCGCGTGTTGAGATAGAGCGGCATCGAATTGATCGCCGCCACCGCCTTGACGTCGAGAATGCCCTTGGTGCGCGCCCACAGCGTGACGAGAGGACCGACGCCGCCCGACGCGAACTGGAGGTTGCCCGAAAGCAAGGCGTCGTTCATCACGTTGCCGCCGGCGAACTTCGCCCAGCCGACGGTAACGTCGACGCCCGCGGCCTTGGCGTGCTTTTCGATCAGCTTCTGTTCCTCCATCACCATCAGCGGCAGATAGCTGATTCCGTATTGCTGCGCGACCTTGATCTCGCTCATCTCGGCCGCAGCGCCCGCCGCCGCCAGCCACGCGGCGACGGCCAGGGCGACCCGCATTCGGGAACCGGACATTGACAATCCTCCCAGAAATGGACACGAGCGCATTCGCGGAAACGCCGTCGACCCCGTCCTATGCGCTTTCGTAGAGCCTCGTCAGCACGAACTCGCGGTGGCCCAGCGCCTCGGCAGCGGTCAGCCTTCCGTTGGCCGTGCGAAACATCATCGCAAGCAAGCGGTCGCCCGCCTCGTCCATCGTCATCTCGCGCTGCAGCAGGCCGCTCACGTCGACGTCGATGTGCTCGCTCATGGTGCGCACCGTGCGCGGGTTCGCGCAAAGCTTGATGACCGGGAGGATCGGGTTGCCGATCACGTTGCCCTGACCCGTCGGGAAGAAATGCACGACATAGCCCGCCGCCGCGCAGAGCGTCACCATCTCGGCCGCCGCCGACGAGCTGTCCATGAACCACAGGCCGGGCCCCGTCGGCGCTTCCGCCTTGTCGAGCACGCCGTCGATCACGCACTTCCTGCCGATCTTCTGGATGTTGCCAAGCGCTTTTTCCTCGATCGTGGTCAGGCCGCCCGCGATGTTGCCCTTCGTCGGCTGCGAGTCGGAAAGATCGCTCGTCTTGTGCCGGTCGATCACGTCCTGATAGCGGTCGAACATCCGCATGAAATCCGCGCGTACCTTCTCGTCGCGGCAGCGGGCGGCGACGATCCGTTCGCCGCCGGTGAGCTCGGTGGTCTCGCCGAACACCAGCGTGCAGCCGGCGGCGTAGAGCTTGTCGAACGCGTCGCCGACGGTCGGGTTCGAGCCGCAGCCCGAGGTCGTATCCGATTCTCCGCATTTGCACGAGACCCAGAGCTCGCGCAGACGGCACTCGACCCGCTGCCGTTCGCTCGCCCACTGCACGTATTCCTTCGCCGCCTTCGACGCGCGCATGATCGTGTCGTGATCGCCGTGCAGCTCGATGCCGAAGGCGCTCACCGGCTTGCCGGTTGCCGCAATGCCGTCGGCG
>Ga0335082_10004206_pt1 | contig 15684 bp, 15 predicted proteins | sample Lox_Sample_41_FD_206718 | JGI IMG/M metagenome (GOLD analysis project Ga0335082, IMG submission 206718) | Soil microbial communities from Loxahatchee National Wildlife Refuge, Florida, United States - Lox_Sample_4.1 | ecosystem: Environmental > Terrestrial > Soil > Wetlands | place: USA...
GAACAGGCCGTGTAGGTCAGGCCTCTTGAAGTATCGAATCTCGATGCTGTTGTCGCTGTGGAAGCGGAGGCGCCCGGGAGCGTCCTGCGTATCCCAGCCGACGTAGTCGTTCGAGAGCACCGACATCCATTCCACGGGGCGCCACAGCAGCTGGTGACCGAAGCCGGGCATCTCGTTGAACTTGCCGTACGTCTGCCAGCCGTTGATCAGCCAGGGCTCGAGCTTGAGCTTGTCGCTGGTGTAGACCTGGAGACGGAGGCCGTTGAAGAACCAGGGCGTGTTGTCCGACGTGAACGACGGCAGGTACATCCAGTTCTCGGCGTTGTCGTACGAGAAGAGACCGACGTACGACATGAAGATGCCGGCATCGAGATTGATGCCGTGCAGGGCGTTCCAGTGGTACCCGCCGTAGGCCTCGCTGATGTATCGGAGGGCGGTCTCCAGGTCGAACTGACCGCGCATCGAGCTGCCGTCGTTGCGCGGGACGAGCGTCGAACGGACGCCGAACTGGGTCATGAGGCGGCCGCGCGCGTGCTCGTAGTGGAAGTCACCGCCGAAGCCGAGGAAGGCGAGGGTGAACTCGTTGTTGCGCGAGAGCGCCGTCGAACCGACGACCGTATGGTCGATGGGGTTGTTCTGCGAAACCGTGTAGTTCACGTCGACGAGGAATTCGGGCGTGAAGTACGGCGTGTCGAGGACGGCCTTGTGCTGGCGCGAAGCTCCGTTCAGCCACGTGAAGTCGCCGAAGGCGAACGGCTCGGCGGGCTTCTCCTCGCCAGCCGCAGGCTCCGGAGCCGGCGGCGCGCCCTTCTCGGACGCGGGCGGCTGACGAGCCTCCTCGGCGCCGGGTGAGGCCGGCGTAACGGGCGGGACCACGGGCGGCGGAGGAGTGACCGGAGCCGCCGGATTCACGGGAGGCGCAGGGGCGTTGGGTGCAGCTGGCGCCGCAGGCTGCGCAGGAGGTGCCGGCTGCGGCTCTCCTTGCGCGCGAGCAATCGCCGGAGCGAGGAGACTGCACCCGATCGCGCCGAGCGAGATCAAACGGACCGTCGTACGGGACATGTTGGTTTTCCTGACCCCCGGGTGGTCGTGCAAGATAGACACCCCCGGATCAAAGGGGCGTAAAGACGGCGCCCGCCCGGATAAAGAACTCATAAGGACGCACGAATTGCGTTCTCCGTGCGAGCGTGTCCTCGATGCTTCGTCACGTTTCATCGCGGCGGAGTATTAATGACGCTCCGTGTCATGCGGGTTTCGCGATCCGCGAAACGTTCCCGAAACGTCAGCGGGCCGACGCAGAACGCGCGTAGCGCTGCGCTCTCGCGAGCGACTCACGAGCGGTGTCCATTTCGTCGGTTCTCACGAGCACCGCGAAGCCGTCGCCCTCCGACTCGACGTCGATATCGAGCCAGTGATCTGGCATCACGTAGGGGTCGTCGGGGCGCGCCGTTCCCTGACCGAGGAGGACACGCGCCTCGTGGCATTCGACGCTCCGCGCGATGGTCTCCTTCGAGAACCCGGGGAGCGGCTTGATGCGGATGCGTGCACCCCGCAAGTGCGCCTGGCGATCCGCCGGCCCGGATTGCACGTAGGAGTACGCCGGTTCGACGGTGTCGATCGCACTCGGAGCGAGCATCGGCGCGGCGGCAGCTTCGCCGAAGTCCTTGCACTTCGGCTCGACCTCGCGCGCGTGATCCGCGGGAGTGCGCGTGTCGGGCACGAGGAAGGGCACGCCTGAGCAACCCGCGAGGCATGCTCCGAGCACGAGCGTGACGATCGGTCGAGCCACGCCTCCTCAATACGCCACGAAGGAAGCACCGTCGACCTCGCCATCCCGTTGACGCTTCCTTGATGCCGATGCGGTCCGTATTAACGCCCCCTTGATCCGCGCGTGAATAGAGTCCCGGGCATGGAAAAGGTTCCAGAGTTTGCCGGCGCCGTGCTCGAGCTCATGCAGTGGATCGGCTACGAGCGCGACGCCTCCTGGGCGACCAAGCTCGCCATCCTGCGGCTCGACCGCCGCGAAGACATCGAACGCTTCGGCGCGTTCCTCGCCGAGCACGAGCGGCACGTGGACGAGCTCGGGCACATCCTGCGTACGACGGAGCCGCGCTGCGAGATCCCCGAGGAGCCGCCGTTCATCACGCGCGACCCGCACGTCATCGGGGGGGTCCTCGACGCCGACAGCGTGATCGCGGCGACGAGTTTGCTCGAGGTCTCGCGCATCGCCCGCTACGACGCGCGTCCGCGGCATCGCGATCACGAGCCTCATCGCGTGCTCGACGCAGTGCTCGAACGCCACGCTGTCGACGCGCGACTGCGCCTCGTCTGGCTGACGGACAGGCGCAGCTCGGGTTCCGCGGCTCGCGGGGCCGCCGCCTGAACGGCGAGAAAGGCTTCGAATCACCCATGAACACCGCCGACACGGTCTCGTTTCGCATCCGCAGGAGCGGACGCGCGTGGCTCGTGATGGAGGAGACGCACGAGCGTGCCCTCGGAGGCATCTTCTCCACGCTCGCGGCCGCGCTCGAGTTCGTCGACGGAGAGGCCGCTCGCTACCAGCAGGCCGAGGCGATCGTCGACCTGTCTCGCGTCACGCGGGCAGCGCCTCGCTAGCCTTCTTCCACGCGGCTTCCACGTCCTTGCGATCGAGCTGGATGGGCACCTTCGCGGCGGACGCCTCGCGAATCGCGTCGGCCTCCGCGCGCAGGGCGTCGCGCGAAGCGTCGGTCTGCATCCGGGGGGCGACCCGACGGATCACGTCGAGCATCCGGATGAGGACTGCCGGGTTGTCGGCAGCCGCCTGCCGGATCTGATCGAACGCGATCCGCACCAGGCGCTCGGTGGGCAGCGGCCGCACGTGCAGCCGCAGCTTGCCGGCCCGGTCGAACCAGCAACCGTCGTGCACCGGCGCCTCTGCGGCGACGAGGAGCGCGTCGCCCATCCAGTCCACGCACGCGACGCCCGTGAACGTGTCGTTCACGGCGGGGCTCAGCGCGCGCAGGGCGATCTCGACGATCTGCGCGATCCCGAACTCGGGATCCTGCTCGATGGTGCGATGTCGGCCGATGGCCACGCGCGCCAGGACGCGTCGGGCGAGGTCGGTACCGCGACGCGCCGAAGACACGCTGGCCAGGCGCTCGCCGCGCAGGACGAACTGGCCGGGCCGGAAGAGCACGTGCACGACGGCCCCCGCGGACGCGGCCTCTGCGACCAGCGCTGCGTGATCGATCTCCTGGACGTAGCCGCTGACCGGACACTCGACCCCCGCACCCTCGGCGGCCTGCTCGTCGAGGACGTCGGCGCCCGGCGCCTCGCCCGATCCCACGCTCGCCGGGACGGAAATCTCGGGTCGGATGTCGTCGACGATGCGCGCGACGAGATCCGGGTTCTGGATCGACGCCGCGATCCGGTGACTGTAGACGACGAGGAAGGAGAAGCTCGCGACGACGAGCAGCCACGCCATGATGAGCGAGACCTGCGGGATGAACGTCGTGTGAGGGTCCTGGTGGGTGACCAGGAAGACGAGGCACAGGTACACGAACGTCGCCATGAAGAGGCCGATCGTCACCTGCGTCACCCAGTCGTGCAGGAAGCGATAAAGGAGGCGCGGCCCGAAGAGCGTCGCCACCATGGAGAGCACGAGCAGCGCGACGGAGAAGATCAGCGCGAGCACCGTGCTGACGCACCCGAGCATCGCGCTCAGGATGGCGCGCGCGTCGTCGATGCTTCCCATCGTGAACCAGGTGGGCAGATGGATGATCCCCAGCGCATCGAGCACATCCGGGACCATGGTGAGGCCGAAGAGGGCCACGCCGCCGAGTGACAGCGCGAGCGGGATCTTCCACAGGTTCACGTTCGAGCGCGCGCGGAGCAGCTGCGACTGAAGGAGCGGCGATTGCACTTCTATCCTCCTCGGCCGCCGAGCCTACCGAGGTCAGAGCCGCAGCGTCACGTTGAACAGGATGCGGTCGTCGGCGCGGCGCAGGTCGGGCGTGAAGGACGCGGCGGCGGCGGGTGACGTCGGGAGCTGCCCGTCGGGCCCGGTGATTCCTCGCGTCCCGCTGAAGAGCGGCTGGTTGGCGATCCGGTGCGCGAACTCGAGCCTCGTGACGAGCCACGGGCTCGGCCAGTAATCGAGCGTCGCCGTCATGCCCGCGGCGACGAAAGGGTTGGTACCCGGCCAGGGGTACGGCGAGCCGACGGGGAACTTGGGCGAGATCGCCTGCGTCTGGTCGAACATGATGTCGCCGCGAAGGCTGCTCTTCCAGCGATCGGTCCACTCCCACCGATGCGCGAGCGACATCCCGCCCATGGCGCCCGAGGGGGCGTTCCCGCGGTGCTCGTAGCCGACGTCGCCGACGAGCGAGAGGGCCATCGATCGCAGGAAGCCGTGCTCGCGCTGGAAGTAGCGCACCTGCACGTTGTTGTCCGTGTAGAGGCGCACCGAGTCCGGATCGTCCTTCGCCTCCTGCCCCGCGTAGAACGAGTTGACGAGCGAGAGCCACCCGTTGGGTCGCCAGTTCCACAGGTACCCGCCCGACTTTCCCTCGTGCCACTGGCCGAAGGTCTGCCAGCCGTTGACGGCCCAGAGCTCCACCTTCAGCCGCTGCGACGGAAAGAGCTGCCCGCGGAAGCCGAAGAAGTAATAGGGCGTCGCGTCAGAGATGAAGGCGTGCGTGTACGACCAGTTCTCCTCGGGCAGGTAGCTCTCGAGGCCGATGTACGAGGGGAAGATCCCGAGCTCGGCGTTCGCGCCGTGCATCCAGTGGAAGTGCCAGCCGGCCGCGGCTTGCTCGACGTACTGGAGCAGGCGGTTCGTGAGGAAGAACCCCCGGGTCGTCGTCGTGTCCTGCCCCGCGATGGTCTCGACGATCGAGCCGTACTGCAGGTACAGGCGCCCGATGGGCCCATCGAGCCCGGTGATGTCGATGCCCACGTGCGCGAGGTTCAGCGATATCTCGTCGTGCCGCGGCGCCGTCGTCGTCGGGAAGATCGTGTGATCGGCCGGCTGCCACGTCTGCCACGCGTAGTACGTGTCGACGTACAGCGACCACGTCACCGGCCCCATCACGAGCAGTGACGATGGCTGGGGATTGCTCCCGTTCATCCACGCGTAGTCGTACTCGGCGAACGGAGGTTCACTGACGTCGACCGGCTTGGCTGCGGGCGCATCGGCGACGACTGCGGTCTCGGCGGCGATGGTGGGCAGCGGCAATCAGAGGGAGCCTACCTGAGAGCCGTGAACCTCGCGCAAGCGCTTCGCTGCGGCGCAAACCCGGTGATCAGCGCCTCGACACGCAGCGCAGTTTGAAGCGATCAGGCGCTTGGAACACATCGTGCTCCTGGCTTGGTGCATGAAAACACGCACCATCGCATTCGTCGGCTCCCTGGTCACCGCTCTCTCGGGCGCCGCGTGCGCGAGCGCGGCTCTCGACGCCAAATCCGCCCATGACTCCGGAGAGGGCACCGTCCGCGTCTTCGAGGCCAGCACGCAGGAGATGTGGGCCGCCAGCCACGCCGTGATGAAGTGGAATCCCGTCGGGGCCGTCCAGAACCATGAGTCCGAGAACTACTTCGTCACCGACCCGAGCGAAGAAGACCAGATCGGCATCTGGGTGGAGCCTGCGGGCCCCGGCAAGACGCGGGTGACCGTCGTCGTCATGGACGATCCGAGACTCCCCGGGCCCAACGAGCAGGGTGTCATGAAGGACATCAGCACGGCGCTCACGCTCGCGAGGAACGGGCAGTCGACGGAGAAGCGGCCATAGCGCCCTAACGATTTCCTAATACCCGATCGGTGGGTCTTAACTCGGCTTTGATCCAGGTGTGCCTACGCTGGTCGGCATTACCGACATGGCTCGGGACGCCGATGACGACCGGATTCGGCAACCGCTCGTGTACCTGGGCGGCATGCGACGCGTGCGCGCGCTCACACGTCTCGGATCGCTGTTCTGCCTGATCTGTTGTGCGGTCTTCCTGTGGAGGCAGGTCCTGCACGAGCCGAGCGATGTGCGCCGCTTCATCGCGCTGTACCTGGCGGGGTTCCTCTTCGCGATCGGCGTTCGGCTCGTGGCGCTGCGGCAGGTGGTGGCGGCGCACGGCCGGTGGCTCCTCGCTCCTTTGATCGGCCGAGCCAGTCCGATGCCACCGGTGCAACGGGTGTTCGTGCGCGGAGAGGACGTCGTGGCCGTGGCAATCGACGGAACGCTGATCGTCCTCGGTGTCGATCGCTTCCCGTTCCGCGATCCCGCGACCGTTCGACGCAGTCTCGTCCTCAATCTCCCGCGCCGGTGAACGCGCAGGCAAATGCCACCGCCAGGTGCGCCCGGACGGCCGAGGCGGCTACCATCGCGGGGCCGTGAACGAGACCCCCTACCAGCTCTTCGGCGTCAGGCTCCTCGGTGTTTCTACCGAGACGCTGCGCAAGGCGATCCTCACGCTCGCCTTCGCGCTCGCGATCGTCGTCATCCGTTCGCTGCTCGAGTGGGTCGTACGCGCCGCGGGGCGCCGCCGGCCGCGCGAGCGACGGTCGTTCTGGGTGCGCCAGGTGGTGAACCTCTTCACCGCGGCGCTCTTCCTGCTCGGGCTGCTCTCCATATGGTTCGACGACCCGGCCCGCCTCGCGACGGGCATCGGCCTGATCTCGGCCGGGCTCGCGTTCGCGTTGCAGAAGGTGGTCACGTCGCTCGCCGGCTACTTCGTGATCATCCGTAGCCGCGTCTTCACCATCGGCGAGCGCATCACGATGGGCGGAGTGCGAGGCGACGTCATCTCGCTCGGGTTCCTCAAGACGACGCTCATGGAGATGGGGGACCCGGCGGATGGCGCCAGCGCGGTGTGGGTGCGCGGCCGGCAGTACACCGGTCGCATCGTGACCGTCACGAACGACAAGATCTTCGAGGAGCCCATCTACAACGCGACGCGCGAGTTCCCGTTTCTCTGGGACGAGATCCAGGTCCCCATCACCTACGCGTCCGACCGGCGGCGCGCCGAGACCGTGCTGCTCGAGGCCGCCCAGCGCGCGACCGCCGACATCCAGCGCGACGCCGAGCCGCACCGGCGCCGCATGGCCGACGAGTACAACGTCGATCTCGAGACGTTCGCGCCGTGCGTCTACTACCGCATCACCGACAACTGGCTCGAGCTCAGCCTCCGCTTCCTCTCTTACGATCGCTCCACGCGCGAGCTCAAAGATCGCATCTCGCGTGACATCTTGCGCGGGCTCGACGACGCGGGCATCGGAATCGCGAGCACGACGATCGACATCGTGGCGTTCCCGCCCCTGCGTCGCGAAAAGGATGCCGCCCGCTGAGCGGCAATCAGTCTTCGATGTAGAACGGCGTATTGACGACGACCACGCGGGGGCCGCCGCGCAACCTCAGCAGGGCGCGCAGCACGGTGCCTCGGTTGTTGTGCAGGAACCGGTGATACCAGTGCCGGACGACGAGGTCGGGCACGATCACGATGACGTCGCGGTCCGGATGGCGGTCCCTCAGGTGCTCGACGTATCGCACGAGCGGGGCGAAGAACTGCCGGTACGTCGACTTGCGCAGGACGAGCTGCGGCACCGCGAGACCCGCGGCCCGCGCCGGCGCGCCCACGAGCTCGTCCCACATCGGCGTGAGCTCGGTGATCATGCTGTCCTGCGTGAGGATGTGCACGGCGCGCACGTCCTCGGACAGCTCGAGGGCGAAGCGGAGCCCACGCGCGGTGAGCTTGCTCCACGACTGCACGGGCACGACGACGATGGGGGCGTGCGCCTCCGCGAGCGACAGAGGCTGCTCCTCGGCCACCTGCCGGGCGACGACGCCGTAGTGGCGGTTGATCCGCCAGAACATGAACACGAGGAGCGGTACGATGAGCACCGCGATCCACGCTCCCTCGGCGAACTTCGATACGACGACGACGACGAGCGTGATGCCCGTGGCGATGGCGCCGACGGCGTTGATCCAGAGCGAGCGGTCCTTGGCCGGCCCGCCGACCCGCCGCCAGTGCACCACCATGCCTGCCTGAGACAACGTGAACGCGAGGAAGGCCCCGATTGCGAAGAGGGGGATGAGCCTGTCGGTGATCCCGCCGAACACGACGAGCAGCACCCCCGACACGAGCGCCAGGACGATGACGCCGTACGAGAACGCCAGCCGGCGTCCGCGCACGGCGAAGGTGTCCGGCAGGAACCGGTCGAGCGCGAGCACGCGACACAGGCGCGGGAAGCCGGCGAAGCTCGTGTTCGCCGAGAGCGCGAGCACCGACACGACCGAGGCCATGGTGACGTAGTAGAGCGGGCCGCGCCCGATCACCGCGCCCGCGAGCTGCGACAAGATGCTCTGGTACCCCGCTTCCCCGGGTGGAGTGGCGCCGACGCCGTACAGACGCGAGAGGCCGGCTATGCCGGCGAGGAGGGCGACGAGAATGGCGATGATGATCGTCAGCGTTCTCTCGGCGTTCTTGACCGTGGGCGGCCTGAACACGGGCACGCCGTTGCTCACGGCCTCGACGCCCGTCATCGCCGTGCATCCGCTGGCGAAGGCGCGCATGAGGATCCAGAGCCCCACCGTCTCGGTCGACACCGGCAACGGCGGGATTGGAGCGACCGGCGTCGGGTGGCCGCCGCTGAGGATCGCCTTGACCGTCCCGACGACGATGACGACGCCGAGCGTGCCGACGAAGAGATAGGTCGGGAGGAGGAACGTGATGCCCGACTCGCGCGTCCCGCGCAGGTTGACGAAGGTCAGCAGGAGCAGAATCGCGAGACAGAGCGGGAGCGTGAACGGCAGCAGACCGGGCACCGCTGAGACCAGCGCGCCCACGCCGGCCGATATGCCCACGGCGACGTTCAGGATGTAGTCGAGCGCGAGTGCCGCACCAGCCAGGAGCGCCCACTGGCGACCCAGGTTGTCCTTTGCCACCGTGTACGAGCCGCCGCCCCCCGGATAGGCCGCGATCGTCTGCCGGTACGAGAAGTACACGACGAGCAGGACCGCCAGGATGATCGCGCTGATGGGAACGACGTACGTGAGCCCCAGCGCACCGAGCGGAAGGAGCAGGGTGAGCGCGGCCTCCGGTCCGTAGGCAGCCGACGACAGCGCGTCGAGACCCAGCACGGGCACGCCCGCGAGCGGGCCGATCTGCTGCTCTCCCTCTTCATCCGAGGTGAGGCGGCGTCCGAAGACGAAGTCCCCGAGCGTCTTCTTGCGCTGGTCGGGGGGAGGCGTGCTGTCGCCGACGACCGTGACGATCTGCGGATGCGTGCGCTGCGGCTCGCGGGGCTTGTCGTTCATCGGAAGGCCACCGGGATCATCGTCAAGCCCGCGAAGAGGCTATACGCGCGCGTCGACGGAAAGAAGCCCACGTCGCCGCCGAGGTCGAACACGAGCCAAGACCGAGCTGACACGTTGCCCGCCACGCGGACGCCGCCGTCACGAGGCACCACGGGCGACGCATCGGAGAACCAGTATCCCTCGACGGCGGCGCCGAAAGGCGCGGGCAAGGACGGCGACAGCGCGAGGGCCGTGAACACTTGCGTCGAGGTCGATGCGTCGACGTGCCAGAAGAGCACGCCGACGTTCCAGTCGACGTGGACGAAGCCGATGTCCTTGCTCGCATACCCGGTGACGAACACGTCGTCGGCGCGTGAGTAGCCCGTCGCCGCGAAGGTGGGCAAGCTCAGTTGCGCCGAGAGCGCGAGCGAGGGCGACCAGTCTCCCTGGTCGAGGAAGTGCAGCTTGGGGCCGAAGTAGACGTTGTCGAAGTAGCGAATCGACGGCGCCGCATCGACGAGCGTGTAACCGTTGGATCCCACCTGGAGCTGAACGAGCGGCGTGAACGTCTGCTTGAGGAGCAGCGGAAACGAGAGCACGTGCGCTGCGCCGCTGGCGACGCTCGAGTACAGCGCGCCCGCTTCGACCTCGAGCAACCCCGGCGCCACGATGTCAGCCGTGCACGACACGGTGGGCCGACACGGGTGCGCCTGATCACGCGCGTCGGGCCAGTCGGCGAACACCGTCGTATCCTCACATGGTGCCGATGACGGACGCCATCCCCCTCAACCGGACCCCGACCGATGTGCGCCAGCTTCTCCAGGGGACGCTGGAGGTGCTGCGGGCACAGGCCATGGCGCGCGACGTCTCGCTCCAGATCGAGGCGCCTGCGGATCTTCCACTCGTGCGCGTGGACGCGGAGAAAATCGCCTGGGCGGTCGCCACGCTCGTCGGCAACGCACTCCGCTACGTGCGCCACGGAACGCTGCGCCGCCCCGGAGGAACGATTGTCGTGCACATCACCGTCGAGCCCGGTGCCTTGACGATCGGCGTCGAGGACGACGGGCCCGGGATCCCAGCCGACAAGGCAGCGAATCTTTTTCGCCGCGGCGCAGGCGTGACGCACGGTACCGGTCTGGCCCTCATGCTGATCAAGGACGTGCTCGTCGCGCACGGCGGGAGCGTCGACGTGAAATCCGACACAGACCCGGTCTCGAGCGGAACGACGATTGCTCTACGTCTTCCGCGTGAGGCGTAATCGGGGGTTTTTAACCAATTCTTTATGCGCCGAGGGCCCGGTTTTACGCCCTCTTGATGACGCAGAGCCTACGTTCGGCGCTCGTGTTCAGGAGCATGCCGGAACGTCTGCCATGGAGTCGTCGCATCCTTACCGCACGTCCGGGCTCCGGCCGGCTTCGCCTCGGCCGCCGCCGGATGACGCGCTCCGAGGCGCTCAGTTGCTGGCGAAGCTCTTCCTCGTCGCCTGGTCGCTCGCGCGCCTGGGCATCTGCGCGGCCCGCGGCCTCGATCTGGAGGGGTGCGCCGCGCTCGTAATCGCCCTTGCCATGGCGAGATCGCTCGTCAGTGCCTGGAGCCGTTTCTCATGATGGACCTCGTCTACATCGCTCTCACCGCGGGTCTGCTGGCGCTTTCGTGGGGGCTCGTCCGCCTCTGCGAGCGCGTCTGAGGGAGTCGCCATGCCCATCCTGTACGTCGTCGGAGGAGCGGTCTCGCTGGGGCTGCTCGTGTACCTGTTCGTGGCGCTGCTCAAGCCGGAGTCCTTGTCATGAGCTGGCAGGGCTGGTTGCAGATCCTCGTCTTCCTCGTCGCGATCGTGGCGGCGGTGAAGCCGCTCGGCCTGTACATGGCGCGCGTGTACGAGGAGGAGCCCATCGTCATCGACAAGGCGCTCGGCTGGCTCGAGCGCCTCGTGTACCGCGCCTGCGGCGTTCCGCTCGATCGCGAGAAGCGCGAGATGAAGTGGACGACGTACGCGGGGGCGATGCTCCTCTTCAACGTCGTCGGCGTCCTCGTCGTCTACGCGATCCAGCGCCTGCAGACTCACCTGCCGCTCAACCCGGACGGAATGGGCGCCGTCTCGCCGGATCTCTCGTGGAACACCGCCATCAGCTTCGTGACCAACACGAACTGGCAGAGCTACGGCGGCGAAACGACCATGAGCTACTTCACGCAGATGGCCGCCCTGGCCGTGCAAAACTTCGTCTGCGCGGCGTCGGGCATGGCCGTCATGGTCGCCCTCATCCGCGGCATCTCGCGCAAGACGTCGTCGACGCTGGGCAACTTCTGGGTCGATCTGACGCGCAGCACCCTCTACATCCTGCTGCCGCTCTCGATCATCGTGGCGCTCGTCTTCGTCTCGCAGGGCGTCGTCCAGACGTTCTCCGCGGCGCACCACGTCGCGCTGCTCCAGGCGACGAAGGACGCCGCAGGCAACGCGGTGACCGACCAGGTGCTCGCGGTCGGCCCGGTCGCGTCCCAGGAGGCCATCAAGCAGCTCGGCACGAACGGCGGCGGCTTCTTCAACGCCAACGCCGCGCACCCGCTCGAGAACGCCACTCCGCTCAGCAACTTCGTCAACATGTACGCGCTGCTCGTCCTCCCCGCAGCGCTCACTTACACGTTCGGCAAGATGGTGAAGGACACGCGGCAGGGCTGGGCCGTGCTCGCCGCGATGTTCGCCGTGTACCTGCCCCTCCTCTACCTGTGCATCAGGGCGGAGGACGCGGGCAACCCGCTCCTCCACGCGCTCGGCACGGTGGGCCCGAACATGGAGGGCAAGGAGGTGCGTTTCGGCATCTCGGCGTCGGCGCTCTACACGACGTCGACGACCGGCGTCTCGTGCGGCGCCGTCAACGCGATGCACGACTCGTACATGCCGATGGGCGGCTTCGTGCCTCTCTTCCTCATCGAGCTCGGCGAGATCATCTTCGGCGGCGTCGGCGCTGGCATGTACGGGATGCTGATGTTCGCGGTCGTCGCGGTCTTCGTCGCCGGACTGATGGTCGGGCGCACGCCGGAGTACATCGGCAAGAAGATCGAGGCGAAGGAGATGAAGATGGCGTCGCTCGCCATCCTCGTCCCGGCGCTGTCGATCCTCGTGTTCACGGCGATCGCCGTCGCCACCGAGGCTGGCCAGAGGGGCCCGCTCAACCCCGGGGCACACGGGTTCAGCGAGATCCTCTACGCGTTCTCGTCGGCCACCGGGAACAACGGCAGCGCCTTCGGCGGCATCAGCGCCAACACGCCCTTCTACAACACGGCGATGGGGCTCGCGATGTACCTCGGGCGCTTCTTCATCAAGATCCCGGTGCTAGCGCTCGCGGGGACCTTGGCCGCCAAGAAGATCGTGCCGACGAGCGCCGGCACGCTGCCGACGCACACCCCGCTCTTCGTCGCGATGCTCGTGGGCGTCATCATCATCGTGGGCGCGCTCACCTTCATCCCGGCGCTGGCGCTCGGACCGTTCGTCGAGCAGCTGCTCCTGAAGGCTTGAGGAACATCCATGGAAGCGAACAAGCTCGTCGCCAAGTCAGTAACCGCGGGGGTCCCGCCCAGCGCTCCCTCGCTGCGTTCGGCGGAAGCGCCTTCGGCGCCGCAGCTCCAGCAAGGGGTCGTGCCGGGTCACGTCGAACACGGCAAACATCGCCTGCGCGGTCAGGCGCGGCCGCTCTTCGAGCCGACCATCGTGCGGCGCGCCATCGTCGAGTCGTTCCGCAAGCTCGACCCGCGCCACCAGGTGCGCAACCCCGTCATGTTCGTCGTCGAGGTCGGGAGCGTGCTCACGAGCGCGCTCTTCGTGCAGGCCGTCGCGGGACACGGCGAGGCGCCGGCGGGATTCATCCTCGCCGTGTCGCTCTGGTTGTGGTTCACCGTGCTGTTCGCCAACTTCGCCGAGGCCATGGCCGAGGGGCGAGGAAAGGCGCAGGCGGACTCGCTGCGCAAGGCGCGCAAGGACATCCAGGCCAAGCAGATCTCGGCGCCGCGCCGGGATGCCGCACCGAGCCCCGTGTCGGCGTCGCAGCTGCGCAAGGGCGATCTCGTCCTCTGCGAGCCCGGCGACCAAATCCCGGGCGACGGGGAGATCGTCGAGGGCGTGGCCTCGGTCGACGAAAGCGCCATCACCGGCGAGAGCGCCCCGGTCATCCGCGAGAGCGGCGGCGATCGAAGCGCCGTCACCGGCGGCACGCGCGTGCTGTCCGACTGGCTCATCATCCGCATCACCACCAACCCCGGCGAGACGTTCCTCGATCGCATGATCGCGATGGTCGAGGGGGCCAAGCGGCAGAAGACACCCAACGAGATCGCGCTCGACATCCTGCTCGCGGCGCTGACCATCATCTTCCTGCTCGCGACGGTCACGCTCCTCCCCTACTCCATCTACAGCGTCCACGCGGCGGGCCAGGGAACGCCGGTGACCATCACGGTGCTCGTAGCGCTGCTCGTGTGCCTCATCCCGACGACGATCGGCGGCCTGCTCTCGGCGATCGGCATCGCGGGCATGGACCGCATGATCCAGGCGAACATCATCGCGACGAGCGGACGCGCCGTGGAGGCCGCAGGCGACGTCGACGTGCTGCTACTCGACAAGACGGGCACGATCACCCTCGGCAATCGCCAGGCGACGGCATTCGTCCCCGCGCCGGGCGTCGACAAGGAGCTCCTCGCCGACGCCGCGCAGCTCAGCTCTCTCGCCGACGAGACGCCCGAGGGCCGCAGCATCGTCGTCCTCGCCAAGGAGCAGTACGGCATCCGCGAGCGCGACGTGCACGCCCTCAAGGCCACGTTCGTCCCCTTCACCGCGCAGACGCGCATGAGCGGCGTTGACCTCGAAGGACGCCAGATCCGCAAGGGCGCAGCCGACGCGATCGACGAGTACGTCCGGAGCAAGGGCGGCGCCTTCCCGCCGGACGTGCGCGCCAACGTCGAGCGCATCTCGAAGACCGGCGGCACCCCGCTCGTCGTCGCCGAGGGCTCCAAGGTGCTCGGCGTCGTGCAGCTCAAGGACATCGTCAAGGGCGGAATCAAGGAGCGCTTCGCCGAGCTCCGGCGCATGGGCATCAAGACCGTCATGATCACGGGCGACAACCCGCTGACGGCCGCCGCCATCGCCGCCGAGGCCGGCGTCGACGACTACCTCGCGCAGGCTACCCCGGAGGCCAAGCTCGCGCTCATTCGCAATCACCAGAAGGGCGGCAAGCTCGTGGCGATGACGGGCGACGGCACGAACGACGCGCCCGCCCTCGCGCAGGCAGACGTCGCCGTCGCGATGAACACCGGGACGCAGGCCGCCAAGGAAGCCGGCAACATGGTCGACCTCGACTCGAACCCGACGAAGCTCATCGAGGTGGTCGAGATTGGCAAGCAACTCCTGATGACGCGCGGCGCGCTCACGACCTTCAGCATCGCCAACGACGTCGCCAAGTACTTCGCGATCATCCCGGCGGCTTTCGCGACGACCTACCCAGCGCTCGACAGGCTGAACGTGATGCACCTGGCGACGCCCGCGAGCGCCATCATGAGCGCCGTCATCTTCAATGCGCTCGTCATCATCGCGCTCATCCCGCTCGCCCTCCGCGGCATCAAGTACCGCGCCGTCGGCGCCTCGCGCCTCCTGCGCGACCACCTGGTCGTCTACGGCATCGGCGGCATCATCGCGCCCTTCGTGGGCATCAAGCTCATCGACTTGCTCCTCGTCGTGCTGCACCTGACCTAGGGAGTTTCCCCATGCTCGCCCAGCTTCGCGCTGCCATCGTCTCGCTCGTCGCCTTCACGGTCATCACGGGCTTCGCCTACCCGCTTCTCGTGACCGGCATCGCGCAGGCCGCGTTCCCGCGCCAGGCCAACGGCAGCATCATCGAGAAAGACGGCAAGGCCATCGGCTCGAGCCTCGTCGGCCAGCCCTTCGACGACCCCAGGTACTTCTGGGGGCGCCTCTCGGCGACGGCCGATTCGAACGCCAAGCCTCTCGCCTACAACGGCGCGGCGTCCACCGGGTCCAACCTGGGACCCACCAACCCGGCGCTCGTCGAGGAGGTGCAGGGACGCATCGACGCGCTGCACGCGGCGGATCCGGGCAACACGCAGCCCATCCCCATCGACCTCGTGACCTCCTCGGGCAGCGGCCTGGACCCCGACATTTCCCCGGCCGCCGCCGCGTACCAGGCGCACCGCGTCGCGCAGGCCCGCGGCCTGGACGAGGCGCGGGTGCGGCAGCTCGTGGACGAGCACACCGAGGGCCGCCAGCTGGGGTTCCTGGGCGAGCCGAGGGTCAACGTCCTGGAGCTGAACCTCGCCCTCGACGCGCAGGCGCCGAGATAAGCACTACATTAGGCGCATGGCCTTGCGCCGGCCCGACCCCGACGAGCTTCTCGCGCGCGTCCGCGAGCAGGAGCGAGAGTCT
>Ga0335082_10004207_pt1 | contig 15679 bp, 15 predicted proteins | sample Lox_Sample_41_FD_206718 | JGI IMG/M metagenome (GOLD analysis project Ga0335082, IMG submission 206718) | Soil microbial communities from Loxahatchee National Wildlife Refuge, Florida, United States - Lox_Sample_4.1 | ecosystem: Environmental > Terrestrial > Soil > Wetlands | place: USA...
GTGTTGCTAGCGCAGCGAGCGTTACCGCAGCGAGAGTTCGCCCGCGCCCATACCCGGCAAGGTCTGCAGGTAGGGCCAAGAACTCCTCCTGACCAAAGCTCACATTGTTCAAGCCTAATGCAACCTGTTCTTCTTCAGAAAGGGATCGAATCATTTGCCCACCCGCGCGCCCACGTCGGCACCTGCATTGATGAGACGCGTAACGCGGCACGCATCTGACAGTTCGCCCAGCGTCATTGCCGCAATCTCAAGGACTCCAGAACAGCCTTGAGGGTGCGTGCGCGCTCTTCGGTCACGCGTCCCATGTCTCGCAGCCTGTTAATCTCATCGTGGATCCTCTTGCGCACCCGGCCAAAGCGCTTGTCGAGCCGGTTACGTGCCCGTCTAGTTGCGGCTTCATCTGGCTCGTCGCCGCGTTCGGCTTCCAGCAACTCTGTCACACTGAGCCGCTCAGCAGCGATCTCCCGCAATTGCCGGACCGTCTCTACATCCGCGGCCCCTGAACGGCTACCGAGCGCAAGTTCCGGCACGATCACCTCGAAAAGTTGGTGCCGAGCCGCTTCAAGCTCATGTCCTGCCTCGACCAGCTCAGCCGCTTCAGCGGGGTCCGCACCGCCAACAAACGAGTCAAAGTCCTCCGGAGAATCCAGGTGCCGACGCCTCCGCCAGAAGTCTCGCAGTCCATTGCCTATTGCTTGCCGCAGGAATCCGATTACGGCATCGTCAGACGCAGGATCCTCTGCTCGCACGCCCCGAGGACCGTTTTGCACCAGCCGTATCAGTACGATCGACGCTATATCTTCCCGATCGGCTGGATCTACTCCGCGCCAAGCTCTCCCGGCAAGGAGCTGCAACTCCCGAAAGATGACCCCGGCTGCTTCTTGGCGCCGCGCGATCGTTGCGTCGTCGCCATCGGCGGGGGCGAGTTCCCTGAACGCATCGAGGAGGGTCATTGCTGAAGGACCCGTAGCCATTCGTTGGGCTACAGAAGATCGTGAAACGTACCTTGTCGAGACGCAGCGGGCAAGCAGTTGAAGCCGAGGGGACGGGTCGTATAATCTTCATGCCTTGCCTGGACGCGAACGGTTCACAACTGCGAGTACGACGGAAGAGCGGGAAGCTCCAGACGCATCGCCATGACGATCTCCCGCCGCTCCGCATCCGTTGCCCTGGTAATCCTCGCTGCGCTGTTGCCGCCGGGTATCTCGTTGGTCTATCTGCGCATCGAGTTGGGGGGCTGGGTGGAAGAGATCAAACAAGAACTCCGTTTCTCGCAGGGATCGGGACAGTGGGATCTGACCCGGTTCGACCAACATGAGGGCTACGATGCCCGTCACTACTACTTGTTCGATTTTCGCAAAGGGAAGATTAACAGGATTCTTGCCGAAAAAGGCTTCGTACCCGAGCTAGAGCTGAGGGTTGATCCATCAACCGAACTTGAGGGGCAAGGGTTCCAGACGCGGAAGGTACCGGAGACTGTGGACACTTGGCGTCTCTTCATCAAGCCAGTAGCCAACGGCAATGTAATTCTCGGTTCGTCTTCCCGCTTCCCCCTCGACGACAAGCAGCTCGAAGAAGATGCCGAGAAGTTCGGTGAGTCGATTGATGCTGCGAGTCGCATCCAGCCCGAACAAGTTGCGTCGGATTACGCAGTCATCGACGGAGCCGAGCGCTTACGAGCTGCCGCAGGGGGCATTCCACTGAGAGTCCGGCCCGATCGCCCCGACGGCAGGGTTTGCTTCCGCATGTTGTGGATGAACCGTACCGCATACGTGTTTCTGTCCGAGCCCTTCCCCGACTCGCAAGGCCGCACCGTTGGTCTGATTTGGGTCTTTGATGCAATCAGTCGGGCATTGATCATTGCAATTGCTACCTCGTCCGTGCTCTGTGCGCTCACGCCTGCTCTCATAGGGGCTGCGAGACGCCGTGGTTTTCGACCGGAGCGGCTGCTCGACGAGGCACTACAGGAAGGCGAGGGCGAACGAGTCGAGTTCAAACCGGCGCTCCGCTGGGACCCGGCCACAAGTCCCAATCAAAACCCCACTGAGTTGAGAAAGGTCGAGGAAGGAAAAGCAGTCAGGAGCATAGCGGCGTTTCTGAACGCTAAGGGAGGAGCGCTGTTCATCGGCATAGCTGACGACAAGGACGTGGTTGGCCTTGAAGGCGATTACAAGTCGCGAACGCAACCGCGTGGCTCACCCGATCAAGACAAGGACTGGTTCGAGCGCCACTTGAGACAAGTTCTTTCGAGCGAAATAGGCACGAACATTAGTGACCAGTACGTTCAGGTAGCGATTGTCAAGAAGAAGGGGAAGGATGTGTGTGTGGTTCGTGCCCGACCCGGGGCCTCTCCTGTGTACCTGACCGGCGGTAGATTTTACCGTCGTACCGGTCCCTACAACGAACCGTTGGACCTACCGAATGCAGTAAAATACATACGGCGGCGATTCGGGATTCGGCAACGCCTGCTGAACTTCCTTCGTGGATAGTGCTCGGAGAGCCGCCGTTCGCGAGAAAGCCGGGTGATGAGAACCTAGGGCATTGGCCGGCGTTGTCACGCCGGCGTTTATCACTCTGGATGGTTCCTATAGGTCTCCGCACTAAACATCCAAACCCGAAATCCGCGCGTTGACGAAGCCAACCGTATTCTCATACTTCCTTCGCACCTTGTTGGGCAGCCGATCCCATGGCCCGAAGAGCTGCTGGAACGCGATGTAAAACGTCTGCGGTGATATCGGGAGCGGCACCGTGAAGTTTCGGCGGTGCGACTCTGGCCAGTCAACGACCCAGCGACGCTGACGTCCGCTTGGCTTGATGGGTACATCCCACTCGACTACAAGTGGCCGCCTTCTGTCCGATTCGAGCGGCAGACGGCGAGCACGCGCTGCCACTTCAGCGTCGAGTACGATCCCGATCCACTGGGCCGCCTCGCCGGTTCGGTAGGCCTCGACAAGGGCTGGCCCTGCAAACATGCTTTCGTCGAAGTTGAAGAGGAACGACCCGTACGCAATGCCCGCGCGCAAGGGGATGGAGTAGCTGAGGGAGCGACTGACCAGCTCGTCGCACATGAGGACGATTGCGTAGAGGTCGGCGTCCTCATCACTCTGGGTGAAGACGACGATCGTGTCCGAGAAGGTGATCACAGCCAACCGGTCTTTGATGATGTCACCGGTCTGAGTGAGCTCGATCCGCATCCTGAAGATCTCGTTTCGCGCCTGAGCAAGCTTGGACAGCGCGTTCCATGCGAGCTGCGGATCTCGAACCGTCAGCTCACTCATCCCCAACATGTCAATGTGCGCAACGAATCGTTGTCTGATCTCAGTCATGGCCGCTTCCCTCTGATCTCTCATTCTCTTTCTCCTTGCTTCGTCGGCGGCCGGTTCCGCGTCACCGCTCTTGCCGACCGTAGCACGTTCGGCCGGCGTCAATCTGACAGCGACGCCGCGGTCGCTCGATCGAGGGCCACGGAAGGTCAGACGGCGATTGCGAATATTCCTTCCTGTCAGATCCCGCTAGCCGCAGCGTCTTCTCTGCAGATCGGGAGCCCGGAGCAACAGATAAACGTGCCCCGACAAGAAAGGGAGGACTTGTCATGAACAGAATGGGTGTGTTGGGCAGAGCGATAGTCGCCGCGGCCGTTTTGATCGGGGCGTCTTGGCCGGCGTGGGCTGACGAGTATGTGCACGGCTACTACCGCAGTAACGGCACGTATGTTCAACCGTACTGGCGTAGCGACCCCGACGGCAACCCCTACAACAACTACAGCTTCCCGGGGAACTCGAACCCCTACACCGGCAAGATCGCACCCGGCAACCCCGACACGTACCTACGCAACTACTACGACCGTGGCGACTCCGGGGGGCTGGGGTTTCCTACGTTCGACGATGACGACGATGAGTAGGCGCCGCGCTTCCGAACTTGAAACGGCCGGGCGGGGCAAGAGCACCTGAGTCGGCACACAGCCCGGCGGATCGTGATCATCGAGACCTGGGATCCAAAACGAAGGCGAAGGAGGACATCGAAATGTCGAAAGGAATTCTGGTGACCATGTGTGCTGTGGTGCTGATCGCAGCCCTGGGATTTGTCGCCCCATCCATCACTCATGGGGCACCGAAAGCGACCGTCGTCTACCCACCCGACCCGCCTGAAGGCCAAGGGTGCTGCTCGTGGCATGGCGGCCAGTGCGGTTGCTCAAATGGGCGTGTGGTGTGTTGCGACGGCGTTCTCAGCCCAACCTGTACCTGTTGAGCCGCTCCACCCCGGGCTGTTCCTGAGGAGAAGATGATCCGCCGCGTTCAGAGGCTCGCCCTGAAGACAGTTGTTGTCGCCCTCATGCTCCTCCCACGCGGCGGGCTAGAAGCGTGCCCCGTCGAGGGTGAGGGCGGCGACCCCGTACTCAATCGCCTCAAGAATCGTGCAGCTGTTCCGGCGACCTTCGAGCCTTTCGACTTCTACGACTTCGCGACACTGAAAATCCCAGCAGGTGCCGGCCGCAAGCACCGTGACCACTGGCCCGATGTCGACCGTGCTTTAGTCGATGCCCAAGAGAAGCGCGCCGTGCAGGTCGTTGGCTATCTCATCCGCGTGAGGCTCGAAGCACCGGAAAGCCCGAACTGCCACTCTGATGACCCAGCGCAACGCGATTTCCACCTATGGGTCACCAACTCGCCTTCTTTCGACGACGACGACTCCGAAGGAGCCGTCGTCGTCGAAGTCACTCCCCGCATCCGCAGTCAGCATCCAAGTTGGAGCCTCACGAATCTCCGTCGGCTCGGAATGCAGCATTCACCGATACGCGCTGGCGGTTGGCTGATGCTCGACGCAGAACACCCGGAGCAGGTCGGAAGGACACGGTTGACCCTTTGGGAAATCCATCCGGTCACGAAGATTGAAGTGTGGAGCGATGAGAGGTGGCGTGAGCTGTAGTTGCACGCCAAAGCACCCTCACGCCCGCCACGGCTCGACGAGGATCTTCGCATGGTGGTCCGGCTTGGCGAGTGTCTCGAATGCGCCGGGAACACCCTCGACACCGACGCGGCCGGTCACCAGTGGTGCCACGTCAATCTGTCCCTCGGCAATGTGCTGCAACGTACTCGCGAACTCTTCCGGCGTGTAGCCGAGGACGAACTGGATCGACAGCTCCTTGTTGATGCCGAGCATCGGCTTGATGCGGTCGTCTTCCATGCACACCCCGGCGACCACAACGCGTGAGCCGACCGGCGCGGCGCGCATGATGTCGTGGAGGATGCCGGGCACGCCGACACATTCGAAGATCACCGCCGGCCGCATGTTCGCGGCTTCAACGAAGGCCGCAACGGCCGGCCGCTGCGCCGGGTCGAGGACGATGTGTGCACCCATACGCTCGGCCAACGCCCGGCGCTTCGCGGAGAAGTCGGCCGCCACGATCGGCTCGACGCCTCTCAGCTTGAGCGCCGCAATCACGGCCAGACCCACCGGGCCGCAGCCGATCACCAGGGGCGCGTCGTACGGCTCGAGCCGCGCTTTGGCAACGGCATGGACACCGACTGCCATCGGCTCGGTGAGGGCCGCATGCTCCGTCGCCAGCCCGTTGGGCACCGGCAGCACGAGTGCGGCGGACAACGTCATCAGCTCGCCGTAGCCCCCGGGCGCTTCGTTCGAGTAGCCCACCGTTTCGATGCCTGCGCCACGAAACACCATCGGCATCGACACCACGCGGTCGCCCGGGCGTGCGGCACCACTGGTGTTCGGGGCGTAGTCGATCACTTCGGCGCAGAACTCGTGGCCCATCACGACATCGCGCCGCAGATCGAGCTGGAACGGCGCCCCGGTCTCCTTGGCAATCTCCACCATCTTCGACGCGTGCTTGAGGGCATGAAGGTCGGAGCCGCAGATGCCGCAGGCAAGCGTCTTCACCAGCACCTCACCCTCATTCGGGGCCGGATCGGGGATGGTGTCCACGACCAGCTGGGACCTTCGCATCACGGCAGCGCGCATGAGGACTCCTCCTGTTCGGTGCTCCCCCTGCCCTACCGAGAACAGCGCCGGCGTGCAATGCCCGTCACTTGGACACGTCCTGCCTAGATCGCACCCTTCGATACGGCGCCGAGAAAGATGGCGCCTACTCAGGGTGAGCGGTGAAAGGATTTTGTTTTCAAGGAAAGATACTACCGTTCGCCCTGAGTAGGCCGCGTCTTCTCAGCGGCCGTATCGAAGGGCTCAACGGGGCCGGAAGATGAGAACGTACTGGTACGGGAGCACAGCTGGCTCGTCGACGAGCGCGTAGCCCGCCGCCCTCATTTCATCCACTACCTGCTCGCGTGCCAGCTTGTGACTCGCAGGCGGGCCGACGGGCAGGTCGTGCTTGTGCCAGTCGACGATCGCCACTCTGCCCTCGCGCGTCAAGCTGCGCCGCAGCCGCCCGAAATACGCGCGCCGTGCGTCGATGTGGTGGTAGGTGTCGACGATCAGGATGAGATCGATGCTTGCCAATGGCAATCGCGGGTTGTCGGCCGACGCGAGGATGGGTACCACGTTCGCCGTGTGCTCCTGCTCCGCCCGCTCGCGCAGGTGCGCAACGAGGTTCGGTTCGGTGTCCACTGCATACACGGTACCGTCGCTGCCGACCGCCGCCGCCAGGTAGCGGCTGAAGTAGCCGGTCCCCGCGCCCAGGTCCGCAACGCGCATCCCAGGTTGCAGGCTCAACGCCGCGACCAGTTCGCGTGGCTTCTGCCACTCGTCACGCGCCGGATCGTCGAACACCTTGGTCCACTTCGCGACATCGTCGAAGGAATGGTGCGCGGTGGCGTCGTCCGGCGGCAACGCATCGGCTACCGGCGGCGCCGGCCGAGCCGGTTCGTGTGCCGGGCGCGGCGCGCAGGACGAATGCGCCAGCGCCGTAACGAGCCCTAGGAGCGCGAGCGGTTGGATAGTGTATCGAAAACGCGGGCGCACGTGCCGCTGCGGTATACACGCCGGCCGCGAGCCGCACAACAGCCGGTCGGCCAAGCAGCGGGCGCTTGCGAGCCAACTGCACAGCCGTTACGGTGACCGCCAAGGAGGCTGGATGGCGAAGGTGGTGATGTACACGACGCAGTATTGCCCGTACTGCGTGCAGGCGAAGGCCCTGCTGCGACACAAGGGCGTAGCGTTCGACGAGATCGATGTCGGCGGTAGCGACGATCTCCGCAACCACATGATCGAGACCTCGGGCCGCCGCACCGTGCCGCAGATCTTCATCAATGACAGTCCGATCGGCGGATTCGAGGAACTCCGTTCACTCGAGGAACAAGGCAAGCTCGATCCCCTCTTGGCGGCGTAGGGCCGGCGGCGGCCTACCCCCTTCAAATCAGCCGCGCCGCACGCATCTCCGTCCTCATGGCGTCCATGAAAGCGGACATGCACTCCAGTACCGCGGTCGGCCACGTTCCCCCCTCGGCAAGCGCGCACAACGCCATGAGGACAGCACACCGAACAACCGTATCGGCTTGCTCATGATCCAACGCTTCCCGAAGTACGGCCCCACTGGCCTCGATGTCGGCGGTGATGCTGCCATCCTGATCGCAGACAAACAGACGCGCCATGCAGCCCCCTTCGCGAACCCGCTCCGAGATCGACACCGACCAGGTCTCCCCCGCGAGTTACGCCTCATCCGTGGTCGGCTCCCGGAGCAATCACGGTGCCCACTGCTTCTTGCGCCGCGTGCGCCAAGAACCGGCGCTCGATTCGTGAAGTCCCCTCGAACCAAGAAATTGGGGGTACAGCGTGCACACTCACTCTGAGTGTGCGTCCGATCGGGTTGAGCGGCAGAACGTCCTGGTCCCAGCAGCGTATTGACTCGCTGCTCGCGCGTGTCGATGATCGTCAGACGATGAGCGAGTGGATCAGCGTCCTGTCCGACGACGAAATCCGGCGTGAGCGGGCCAAGGCCCGCGAATTGCGACAGTCACAGTGGTGGAAGCGCCGGCGAGCCAGCGGGATCTGCCATTACTGCGGCAACAAGTTTCCCCCGGCACAATTGACGATGGATCACCTCGTGCCGCTGGTCCGCGGCGGTCGCTCGAACAAGGGAAACCTGGTTCCCGCCTGCAAGGACTGCAATACGCGCAAGAAGCATCAACTCGCCTTCGAGTGGACTCCGGAGGCGCACTAGACCCGCATAGGGCAACGAGCCGCGCAGTCGCTGGTCCAACACGACCGCAGTCGCGCTCCTCAGTAATGGGGCGATCTGATCGTGTCGTGCCGTCTACGCGAGTCGCCCCGTGCGGCGCTCATCGGTATAATTCTCGCGTGCCTGAAGACAACAGCGATGCGGAGGCAACCGGCGCCGCCGGTGCGGAAGAGGTTTCCGCGGCGCTCGCCGAGAAGCTCGACGCGCTGCCAGCGCGGCCAGGCGTCTATCTCCTGAAGGACAAGCACACCAAGGTCATCTACGTCGGCAAGGCGAAGAACCTGCGCGCCCGCGTCCGCACCTACTTCCGCGGCGGCGACGAGCGCAGCCAGGTGCGCTTCCTCATGCAGCGCGTCACCGACTTGGAAACACTGGTCACCACCAACGACAAGGAAGCGCTGATCCTCGAGAACAATCTCATCAAGCAGTACAAGCCGCGCTACAACATCCGCCTCAAAGACGACAAGTCGTACGTCAGCGTCAAGGTGACCACACAGGACGACTGGCCGCGCATCCTGGTCACCCGCAAGATCGTCAAGGACGGCAGCAAGTACTTCGGTCCCTACGCGTCGGCCTACAGCGTCCGCGAGACGCTCGACACGATTCGCAAAGTCATCCCGTTGCGCACCTGCAGTGACGGCGTGTTCCGCAACCGCTCGCGCCCCTGCCTGGAGTATCAGATCAAGCGGTGCCTCGGCCCCTGCTGCTTGCCGGTGGACCCGAACGTCTACCAGCAGCAGTTGCGCGAGGCCATGATGCTGCTCGAAGGGAAGAGCCAGCAACTGGTCCGCCAACTCGAAGATGACATGCATCGCGCCGCCGGGGAGCTGCGCTTCGAAGACGCCGCCCGGCTGCGCGACAAGGTCCGTGCGATCGAACGCACCCAGGAACGCCAACAGGTCGTGGCACACTGGGGTGAAGACCAGGACGTCTTCGGTCTCTACCGCGAGGGCGGGTTCATCGAAGCCCAGGTGCTGTTCGTCCGCCAGGGGAAGCTCACCGGCAACCAGGCATATAGCTTTGAGGACTTCGAGCTGCCCGACGAGGACGTGTTCGAAGAGCTGCTCACGCAATTCTACCAAGGCGAGCGCTACGTTCCCGATGAGATCCTGGTCCCCGTGGAGATGGAAGACCAGGAGGTGCGTGCTGATTACTTGAGCGAGCGCAAGGGCAAGCGCGTCGAGATCCTGCGCCCGCAGCGCGGTGACAAGGTTCGCTTGCTGGAGATGGCGGTGGAGAATGCAGCGCAGAGCTTCCGCGAACGGCAGGATGCCGAACGCAAGCACGAGCGCATGAGCGAAGAGCTGCAACGCAAGCTGCACCTGCGCAACGCACCGAAGCGCATCGAGTGCTTCGACATCTCCAACATCCAAGGCCGACTCGCTGTCGGCTCGATGGTGACGTTCGACGAAGGCGAGCCCGACAAGAGCCGCTACCGGCGCTTCCGCATCAAGACGGTCCCCGAGGCCGACGACTTCCGGATGATGTACGAAGTCCTCATGCGCCGTTTCACCCGCGCCAGAGAAGAGGGCAGCTATCCCGACCTGCTGGTGGTCGATGGCGGCAAGGGGCAGCTCAACGTGGCGCTCGAGGTGCTGCGCGAGCTGGAGATCAGCGAAGTCGACGCGGTCGGCCTGGCGAAGCTGCGCGTGGAGCGCAACCCGCAGGCCGCCGAGATCAAGCACAGCGAGGAGCGGGTATTTCTGCCCGGACGCAAGAATCCGGTGATCCTCAAGCGCAACTCGACGGCGCTCTTCCTGTTGCAAAGGGTGCGCGACGAGGCACACCGCTTTGCGATCACCTACCACCGCCAGCTGCGCACCAAGGAACGGCTGCGCTCGGTGCTCGACAGCATTCCCGGCATCGGCAGCACGCGGCGCAAGCGGCTGCTGCGACACTTCGGCAGTGTGCAGCGCATCCGCGCCGCCAGCCTCGAGGCACTCACAGAAGTGCCGGGCATCTCGCCCGGCCTGGCCGCGCAGATCAAGAACAGTCTCGCCGAACCGCCGGCGCCTCCTACAGATCCCACGCCGGCTCAAGACGGGCAGTAAGGTGCGCGCCGTGGCGTCGGCGCTGTGGTCCGCTGTGCACTCGTCCGCCAACCGAGTGCGTGGCGCGCCTCTCCTCGTGAGCCTCGCCGTCGGGTTGCTGCTGGGTGACGCCCTCGCCGGGCGCGCTGTGACGCTCGCTTCCGCCGCCCTCGCCGCAGCGGTCGCTCTTGCCGCCGCCTTGCTCTTCTCGCGAGATCTCGCATTGCGACACGTCGGTGTGGTGCTACTCGCCGGCGTTGCCGGCAATCTCGCCGCCGACCGGATCTACCACCCGCGCCTGCCACCTGACCACATAGCGCTCGCAGCGACTCGCACACCGGTGGACATCGAAGCGTCGCTGGCGGCTGATCCCGAGCCCCGCGGTGAGCGCACGCGCCTGCTGTTGGAGGCCGAGCAGATCGATGAGGGACGGGGCTGGCGGCCGACCCGGGGAACGGTGCTGCTGGCGACCCGTCGCGTCGAGCGCCAGTGGGCGGTACGCGATCGACTGCGCGCCACGGTGGCGCTGCGCCGGCCGCGCAACTTCGGCAACCCGGGCGAGTTCGACTACGTCGCGTACCTGGCGCGTCAAGGCATCTACGTCACCGCATTTGCGGATGATGACGCCGAGTTCACGCGACTGGGCCGCGCCGACGGCGGCATCGGCGCCTGGTTCGCACGCTGGCGGCGCGGCGTCGGTGCCCTCATCCATCGGAGCCTGGCCGAGCCACAGGCAAGCGTACTCAGCGCCTTGATCATCGGTACTGCCGCGGAACTGCCCACCGACTTGCGCGCAGCGTTCAACCGGGCGGGGGTCAGTCATGTCCTCTCCGTGTCCGGCCTGCACGTCGGTCTGGTCGCCGCGGTTGCGTATGCGCTGTTCCGCTGGCTGTTGGCCCGCAGCCGCTGGCTGTTGCTCGCCATTAACGTGCCGAAGCTGGCGGCGGCCCTGTCCATCGTTCCGGTGCTGCTCTATGCCGGCATCGCCGGGAGTAACGTGGCGACGGTGCGCTCGCTGCTGATGATCGTGGTGTTCATCGGAGCGGTGATTGTCGATCGTGAACGGCATATCGTTGTCAGCCTGGCAGCAGCGGCAATCGTCGTTCTCGTCACGTCACCCGGCAGCTCCTTGGACATCTCGTTCCAGTTGTCCTTCGTCGCCGTGCTCGGCTTGGTCCTGGCGATCGAGCGTTTCTGGCCGTGGTGGAGGCGCTGGGAAGAGGCGCACCTGCTGCGCCTGCGCGGCTGGCGCGGCCGGCTGTGGCGCCCGCTGGCGGTGTACGCAGCGGTCTCACTCAGCGCTCTGGCGGCCACTACACCGCTGACCGCGCTGCACTTCAATCAGGTGTCGTTCATTGCCGTCCTGGCCAACGCCCTGGTGGTACCGTTGCTCGGGTCGCTCGCCGTTGCCCTCGGTCTGCTGGGCGCGTTGCTCTTCCTGGGCTCGGAGGCGCTGGCGTGGGTGTGCGTGTGTCTTGCGGGACCGGTTGTCGAGTTGGGCCTGTGGCTGGTGCAGTTCTTTGCTGCCTGGCCCTATGCCTCCATGCGGGTGGTCACGCCCACTGCGATCGAGTTGCTGCTGACGTATGCTGGTTTGTTGGCAATGGTGCGGCTCGCTGGCCGCGCGCGACTAACCGCGCTCGGGCTGCTGGCCGTATTCGCGTTGGCGGACGGCGTTTGGTGGTACGCCGATCGCTACCACCGACGCGACCTACGGCTCACGTTCCTCAGCGTCGGGCAGGGTGACGCAGCCGTCGTCGAATTCCCGGGCGCCGCAGTGATGGTCATCGACGGCGGCACAGCCGGCGACTCGTTCGATATGGGCGAACGCGTTATTGCGCCATTCCTGTGGAGCCGCAAGATCGCCCGCGTCGACTATGTGGTGCTCAGTCACCCGGATAGCGATCACTACGGCGGACTCGCTTTCGTGGCGAAACAGTTTTCGCCGCGAGAGTTCTGGTCAAACGGTGCGACCGCCGAGTCTGATCGATTCGCGCAGCTGGAAGAGGCCCTGCTGACTCACAGCGTGCCGCGCCGCGTCCTGCAGCGCGGCGCTGTCCGCCGCATCGGCAGCGTCGACATGCTCGTGCACGCACCGCGCTCAGAGGGGCTCAGGTTGCGGGACAACGACGAGTCCCTCGTGCTCAGCCTGGCGTTCGCCGGCACACGCGTGCTCTTCCCGGGCGACATTGAAGTGTTGGGCGAGGACGATATCGTCGCCAGCGCCGACGGCCAACTCGCCAGCGCTGTTCTCAAGGTGCCGCATCACGGCAGCCACACGTCGAGCAGCACCCCCTTTCTCGACGCCGTCGCCCCGCGCTTCGCCATCGTCTCCGCCGGCTACCAGAATCGCTTCGGCTTCCCGCACCCCGAGGTGCTGCGGCGCTACGCTGCGCGCAAGTGCGCGCTGGCTCGTACGGATCTCGACGGAGCGGTGACGATTCGCATCGCCGCAGACGGCCGGATTGACATGCAGCGTTTCCGTGACGCGGGGGATGGCGCGCACCAGACCGACATCGCCGTTGACTCTCCGGGTACCCAGGGCTAAGCGTCGAGGATAGGGGCTGCGATGAATCCCAGCTTCAAGGAGATGATGAACGAGGTGGTGGCGTACGGCAGCTGCTGCGAGTGCGGCAGCTGCGTCCTGGTGTGCCCGCACAACGTCATCGACTACATCGACGGCAAACCCAAGCAGGTGGCGAAGGCCACCAACCCCTTCGACTACTGCGGCATCAGCGAAGGCATTGGTTGCGACTGCTGCGCGCAGGTGTGCCCGCGGCTGGGTGAGCGCGAGCACCATATGACGGACCAGGTCTTCGCCCACAACGGCGCCTACCGCGGCGGCTTCGGCGTGTACCGCCGGATCGTAGCGGCACGCTGCACGGACCCCGAGATCCTGGCGCGCTGCGAGGACGGTGGTGTGGTCACGACGATTCTCTGTTGGGGTCTGCGCAACGGCACATTCGACGGCGCGGTGGTCTCGGCCACCGACGCGGAGAAGCCGTGCCAGCCCCTGCCGAAGGTCGTGACCACGGTCGACGATGCCATTCGCAGTGCCAGCTCCTGGTACACGTACTGCCCGAACAATCTCGCGCTCGCGGACGCTGAGAAGCTCGGCCTCACCAAGGTGGCGTTCGTCGGCGTGCCCTGCCAGATCACGCCGCTCCGCAAGATGCAGCTCGTCGATCCGAGCTTCCTCAACAACGGGCGCAAGAAGGACAAGATCATCGACAAGCAACGCGGCTTTCTGAAGGGCTACGGCGAGCGCGTCGCGCTGAACATCGGACTGCTGTGCAGCGAGGTCTTCAGCTTCGACGAGCTGATGGTCGATCACATCCAAGGGCAGATGGGCATCCCGCTTTCCGAGATCCGCCAGTTCAACGTGAAGGGCAAGGTGCAGATCTTCAAGAAGGACGGCGAGCTGGTCGAGATCAATTTGCGGCAAGCGCAAGAGTACGCACGGCCCGAGTGCCACCACTGCGGCGACTTCTCCGCCGAGCTGGCCGACATCTCGTGCGGAGGTGTTGGCGCCACCAACTGGACGATCACCGTGCTGCGCACTGAAAAGGGCGTACGGGTCTTCGATGCGATCGCGCGCGAGGGCTTGCTCGAGGTGCGGCCGATCGAAGAGTTCGAAAATTCCATGAAGGTCTTTCTTCGCCTGGCGCGCAAGCAGCGCGAGCGGGTGCCGGTACCGCCGGGGCGCACGGAAGCGTGGGCCCGCCCGGCGGGCTTCGGCACCCGCTGAGTCTGAGGAATTTCTACCATGCCACAGAGTCCTGCTCGTCGTTTTCCCGATACGCTCGACAAATTTCCCCCGCACTACCTGGAGCAGCTGATCGAAAGCTCTCCCGACATCGTCATCGCCGTCGACCGCGCTGGAAGCATCGTCTTCTACAACGACGGCGCGGAGAAGAACCTCGGATACACCGCCGCAGAGATTCTGGGGCGCCCGGTCACCGAGCTGTACCCGACACTGGCGGAGGCCCGTCGCGTCATGGAAGCCATGCGCAGCGAGCAATGGGGCGGTCCGGGGAAGGTGAAGAGCTTCGAGACGGTGTTCACCGACCGCTGGGGACAGCTGCTGCCGGTCGCCATCTCTGGCTCCATCTTGTACGACGACGCCGGCCTCGAAATCGGCTCCATCGGCTTCGCCAAGGACTTGCGCGAGATCCGGCGCACCGACCGCCTGGCCACGTTGGGCGAGGTCGCCGTGGCGGTCTGCCACGAGATCAACAACCCGCTGGAGGTCATCCTGAACCAGGTGGAGTTGCTGGACAGCTACATCCGCGACACGGCGTCCGAGGAGCGCGCGGTGGTCGAAGAGGAGCGCATCGAAGCGCTGCGCCGCGAGGTCGGGAAGATCCAAGCCATCATCAACCGCTTGGTTGTCATGGCCCGTGGTGGTGCGTACGGCACGCGCGAGTATCACGCCGGCACGCAGATGGCCGATCTGGCGCCGCGCCCGGCCAACCGGCCGCGGCGCACCTTGGCGGGCTTGCGCATTCTAGTGGTGGACGACGACCTCGGCGTCCTGCAGTCCGTGCGGGATCTGCTCGCCGAGGAAGGCTGTGAGGTCATCACCGCGAGCGGCGGCCTCGAGGCCCTGCGAATCCTCGATCGCACGACGGTTGATGTCGTGGTCAGCGATGTGGTGATGCCTGACCTCGACGGCTACGACCTCTTCATGGAAGTGAAGCGGCGCGGCACCACGCCGGTGCTGCTGATGACCGGCTACTACTACGACCGCGACCACGTCATCAAACGCAGCCGTCTGGAAGGCCTGGAAGGCGTGCTCTTCAAGAAACCGATCGACCCCGAGCGGATGAAGGCGCTGATTCGGGAGCTGTGCCCACGCCCGGGACCGGCTGCGGTCTCGTCGTAGGTGCGGGAGAGCGCCGGAGCGACGACGCCGTAGCCGCTGGGCTCGGGTTGCGCCCTGGCGTCGCGGTCGGTGCGGGCATCAGCCACAACTCAAACTGACCGGCCTCACCCTCTACGATGATCCGCTCGGCCTCGATGTGGCGGAGTCGGCCCAGTCCCGGCACGTCGTCACCAACACGGTACAGGCCGTGAGGCCCGGATGGGGCCTCAACTACCGCGAACGATTCTGGCTCACCTACGGCCACACCGGCGAGGCGATACCCGGGAGGCGCCTTGACGGCGGTGGCGAGCGGCGTGACGGTACACGTGGCGGTCTCGGTAGGCGTCGGCAGCGTCGAAGGCGGCGGCGCGAGATCCTGCAAACGACCCCAGAGCCAATACCCCGAGACCAGCAGCAACACCAGGAGGAGCAGGATCAGCGGCACGGCGAGGCGTTGCGACGACATGTCAAATCCGCATCGCAACAACGAAGGGTGCGCGACCGCACCGCTTCGGGGTTGCTCCACCAGATGGGTATCGGTTACAAGTGGGTGATGCTGACAGTATCATGACGCGGCAAGACCCGCCTGCAACGGTCGCGCACGAAGAGGCAGCGCCGCCCAGGACTTCGGCGCTG
>Ga0335082_10004208_pt1 | contig 15679 bp, 11 predicted proteins | sample Lox_Sample_41_FD_206718 | JGI IMG/M metagenome (GOLD analysis project Ga0335082, IMG submission 206718) | Soil microbial communities from Loxahatchee National Wildlife Refuge, Florida, United States - Lox_Sample_4.1 | ecosystem: Environmental > Terrestrial > Soil > Wetlands | place: USA...
CGCGCGCCCGCGGTGCAGAAGGCATCGGCCTGTGCCGGACCGAGCACATGTTCCTCGGGAGCGAACGCGTCGCGGCGGTGCAGCAGATGATCTTCGCCGAGACGCCGGAGGAGGAGCAGGCCGCGTACGATGCGCTCCTGCCTCTGCAGCGCGGCGATTTCGTTGGGATCTTCCGCGCGATGGACGGGCTCCCGGTGACGGTGCGCCTGCTCGATCCGCCGCTGCACGAGTTCCTGCCAGACCTCACCACGCTCTCGGTCGAGGTCGCGCTCGGGGAGCAGCGCGGCGAGGACGTCGCCGCGAAGGAGTCGATCCTCGTGAAGGTCCGTCAGCTCCACGAGACCAACCCGATGCTCGGCCTCCGCGGCGTCCGCCTGGGCATCCTCAAGCCCGGCCTCTACGCGATGCAGGTCCGTGCGATCGTCGAGGCTGCATGCGAGGTGCGTTCCGGCGGAGGCGATCCCAAGGTCGAGATCATGATCCCGCTGGTGGCCACGGCGCCGGAGCTCCGGCAGACCCGCGACGAGCTGGAGCCGCTCGCCGCCCAGATCCTCGAGCGCGAGGGCGTGACCCTCAGCCACCTCGAGTGGGGCACGATGATCGAGCTGCCGCGTGCGGCGGTCACGGCCGGTGAGATCGCGGGGTCCGCCGACTTCTTCTCCTTCGGGACGAACGACCTCACGCAGACCGCGTTCGGCTTCAGCCGCGACGACATCGGCAAGTTCGTCGGGCTGTACGAGGAGCGGAAGCTCGTGCCGGCGAACCCGTTCGTCACGATCGACGTGCCGGGGGTCGGGCGCCTCATGGAGATCGCCTGCGGAGAGGGGAAGGCAGCCAACGAACGCCTGCATCTCGGGATCTGCGGCGAGCACGGGGGCGATCCGGCGAGCGTGGCGTTCTGCCACCGGATCGGGCTGGACTACGTCAGCTGCTCGCCGTTCCGCGTGGAGACCGCGCGTCTCGCTGCGGCGCAGGCCGCGGCCGGGGAGTACGCGTCCGCCTCGGCCTAACCGCGCCGTGAGGTGACCGGCATCACGGTCCGAGCTGCGGCGTCCGCGTAACCTCTGCGGTCCCGCATCCTCCGCCGTCCTCCCCAGGACAGGTCCTCCCCGGGACAGGAGGTGATGGCCGTTGGCCACCACGAACCTTCGGAAGGCCGGCGCGATCGCCCTCGTGCTCGCATCGATGGCGTTGCCGGTCGCCGCTCGAGCCTACGTCGTCGATCCGTTCTGGATACACGACCACAGCGCCGCGGGCATCCCGCCGCGCCCGTCCGGGTACACCCAGCTCGTGCAGACGTTCGGTCAGCCGTGCAGCAACGCCGCGAACGATTCCCGCTCGTACTGGCCGTCCCAGTCGGCGCGCAACGTCGCGGGCTACGTCTACTACCACCCGTACATCGCGCGCGACGTCGGCTACAACGTCCGCAACCACGTCGCCTTCGCCAAGAAGGACGGATCCGTCGACTACCTCGTGGGTGCGTACAACTGTCGGCCGATCCGAGGCGAGACGTCCTGGTCGACCCACGCGTTCGGCGCCGCGATCGACACGAACTCCGCGCGCAACCCGCTCGGCCAGGACCACTGGGTCGGCATCGGTGCGAACGGCGTCGCCTACGGCACGTACCTGCCCGACGTCTGGCGGGGCGCGGACCCGGGCCACCGCTTCTTCTGGGGCCTGAACTGGGACTCCCGTCCCGACCCCATGCACTTCCAGTACGTCACCGACTACTAGGAGGGGATCCGATGAACAGACCGACCGCCGCGCTCGGCGCCGTCGTCATGGTGAGCGCGCTCGCGACCGCGGGGATCGCGGGGCTCTCGCAAGCCCGTTCGCCCTCGAGCGCGAGCGCGTGCGCCGTCGCGCGCACGCGTATCCCGGCGTTCCGCGGCCCGCAGCGCCTCATGCACGGCGGGTCGATCGCAGCCGCTGATGCGGGATCGCTCGAGGTCCTGAGCGCGGCCGGAACCGCCGCCGTCCTGCCGCCCGATGGGATCGCCGGCATGCTTCGGCACGTCACGACGAGGACCGGCGTCGGGACCGCGTACGTGCGCGATCGCGCCGGCGCCGATGTGGTCGTGGACGTGACGGCCGGCGGCACGGTGCGCCGGTTCGCGGCCGGCGGCGAGGCCACGCACCCGGCGCTGTCCGCCACCGGCGATCTCGCCTGGGCGGTCGGGGGCGACCTCCGTCTCGTCGCGAGCGGAGCGTCGCGCGTCCGCGTCATCCGCGGGCCGGTCGCGGGAGGGCTGGCCTTCTCGCCGCTGTTCCGGGGCTCCGCATCGATCGTTGCGGCCGTTGCCTCCGCGCCGTCACGGCGTGTCCCGGAGGACGAATACCTGAGCAACCTGTGGCGCTACTCGCGGCGCGCTGGCACGTGGATGCAGCTGACGCACTTCACAGCGGGCGCCGACCGATGGTCCGTCGTGCGAACACCGGTCGTGCGGCCCGACGGTGCGATCGAGTTCGTCCGGGTCACCGGACGGGCTTCGGCCGACACGCAACCGACCTATCAGCTCTGGCGGCTCACCACCGCGGGCGCGCACCTGGTCCGGGGGCTCCCCGGAGAGAGGTACCTCGCCGGATATGAGGCGGGCTCGCGCATGTGGAACCTGCGCGACGGCTCGACGGGCGCGTGGCGACTGGCGGCCGAGTCCGCCGACGGGTCGCTCCGCGACGTCGGGTGCGGCGCGGTCATGGTCGATCCCCTGGACCGGGTCGATCCGGACCTCCGCCCGGGGCACCGGTTCGCACCGCTGCACGAGCCGGCGGAGGCCTCGCCGCCGGTCGCGCCTTCTCCGGTCTCGAGCGCGAACGCCATCATCGTCGGCGACTTCTCCACGGGCTCCTCTGCGGCCGACGCGGCGGCGCAGATCACCGCCGCCACCGGCCTGCAGGCCATCGTGACGGACGCCGGGCACCTGCCCGCGCTCGTCCGGCCGGGCGTCTCCGCGGTCGAGGTGCTGATCCCGCCGCTGCCGGACCCGGAGGAACAGCTCGCGACCTTCCGATCCGAGCTGCCGTCGTTCGCCGGATGGAGTTGGCTCGTTGCCGTCTGAGCAGGTGGGGATGCTGGGGTCGGCTCCATCCCGGCGATCCGTGGCGGTCGCGGTGACGGCGGTGACGGCGCTCATCGTGCTCGCCGCATGCAGCGCGGGCTCGACGTCCCCAGCGGGAACGGTCACGTCGTCGACGCCCGCCGCGACGGGGTCGGGGCCGGCCGATGTCTACCTCGCGGTCGTCGCCTCGGCCGCCGATCCGAACGCCTTGGAGGAACGACGGTCTGGCATGGTGGCGGCGCTCACCTCGGAGCGAGCGATCCACGTCGTGCTCGAGCAGGGGGCCTGTTACCCCGGCATCCCGGCGCGGTACGGCGACCGCTACATCCTTGCCGTGTGGGACGCGGAGGAGGCGCCGGTCCGGGCCGATCTCACGGCGGCCGGCGCCGACGCCGAGTGGTCGGGCCGCGCCACGGTCACCTGCCTCGACTGAGGTTCCCCATCGGCAGATCTCGCGCACCGGTCCGGTAGCCTGGACCGGTGCGCCTGATCCGCCGCCACCCGATCCTGGCCGCGCTCGGTGCCGTCGCGCTCGCCGCGGTCCTCCTTCTGGTCCTTTCCGGAACCCTCGTGTGGCGCGCCGCGCACCACGACGACGCCAGCGACGTGTCCCACGCCGACGCGATCGTGGTGCTGGGCGCCGCCCAGTATCAGGGCACGCCGTCGCCGGTCCTGCTCGGCAGGCTGCAGCACGCGCTCCTCCTCTGGCAACAGGGCAGGGCGAAGCTGATCGTCACGGTCGGATCGAACCGCCCCGGCGACCGTTCGACCGAAGCCGCCTCGGGTCGCGACTACCTGATCTCCCGCGGGGTTCCCGCCGAGGACGTCGTGGCGGTGCCGGTCGGACACACCACGTACGAGAGCCTCCAGGCGGTGGCGTCGCTGCTCGAGGGCATGGGGCTCCACAGCGTCTTCCTGGTCTCCGATCCCTGGCACAACGCGCGGATCAAGGCGATGGCGAACGATCTCGGGCTCGCCGGGTATGCGTCGGCGACCTGGACCTCCGGCGCGCGCAGCGAGGACGCCCGCGGCCGGGGCTACCTGCGCGAGACGTTGGCCTACCTCGATTACCGATTGCTGGGCGGTCACTGAGGGCTCCGGAGGTGTCGGCGTCGGCCGCTACGATGGGTCGCGTGACGACCCCGCGCGAACGGACCGAGCAGATCGAGCGCGACACGTTGTCGGCGCACGCGGTGCTCGCCGCGGAGAGCCGCGGACGCGAGCGCCCGGAACCGTCCGATGTCGTCCGCACCTGCTTCCAGCGTGACCGCGACCGGATCCTGCATTCGAAGGCGTTCCGCCGCCTGAAGCACAAGACGCAGGTGTTCATGGCGCCGGAGGGCGATCACTACCGCGTGCGCCTGACGCACACCCTCGACGTCAGTCAGATCGCACGCACGGTCGCGCGGGCGCTGCGGCTCAACGAAGACCTCACCGAGGCCATCGCGCTCGGCCACGACCTCGGGCACACACCCTTCGGGCACCTGGGCGAGCAGGCCTTGACCCCGTTCCTCGGGAGCCCGTTCCGTCACAGCCAGCAGTCGCTCCGGGTTGTCGAGTACCTCGAGAACGACGGGAAGGGGCTCAACCTCACCTGGGAGGTCCGCGACGGCATCCTGCACCACCCGTGGTCGATGCCCGAGCCGTCGACCGCCGAGGCGCAGGTCGTCCGTTTCTCCGACCGGATCGCCTACGTGAACCACGACATCGACGACGCGATCCGAGCCGGCGTCCTGTCCCCGGAGGAGCTCCCCGGCTCCGCGGTCGAGGTGCTCGGCGCCACGCACTCGCGCCGCGTCAACACGCTCGTCCTCGATCTGGTGGAACAGAGCGAGGGCAAGCCGGACGTGCGCCTGTCCGAGCCGGTCGCCCAGGCCCTCGATGAGCTGCGCGACTTCATGTTCGCCGAGGTCTACCTGCGGGAAGGCGCACGTGAGGAACACGAGAAGGCCGTCAAGCTGCTGCGTGACCTCTTCGCGTACTTCTTGGAGCATCCCGATCAGCTGCCGCCCGAGTACCATCGGGCTCCGGGCGACCTGCCGACCCGCGTGGCCGATCACATCGCGGGCATGACGGACCGGTACGCTCTGCGGACCTACGAGCGGCTCTTCCTTCCCCGGGGCTGGCTCCTGTAAGGCCGGACGAGGCCGAGAGGGAAGACCGGCGTGGCGCGCATCCGCCAGGACGACATCGACGCGGTGAAGGAGCGGACGGACATCGTCCAGCTCGTCGGCCAGTACCTGACCCTGAAGAAGACCGGCCACGACTCCTTGAGCGGCCTGTGCCCCTTCCACCAGGAGAAGACCGCCTCGTTCAGCGTGTCCCCGTCGAAGCAGGTCTTCTACTGCTTCGGGTGCGGTACCGGCGGCGACGCCATCACGTTCCTCCGCGAGCTCGAGCAGCTGTCCTACGTCGAGGCCATCGAGCGACTCGCGCAGGCCGCCGGGGTCCAGCTCCGGTACGAGGGCGACTCGCCGGCCGAACGCCGCTCGGCCGAACATCGCAACGCGCTCTACCGGGCGAACGAGGAAGCCGCGGTGTTGTTCCGCACGATGCTCACCGACGGCCGTGAAGCGGCCGACGCGCGCGCCTATGTGAGCGAACGCGGGGTCGACCCGGCTGTCGGGGAGCGGTTCGGGATCGGCTACGCACCGACCTATCCCGACTTCCTGTTGCGGCGCCTCGCCGGGAGCCGGCGCCTCTCCACCGAGATCCTGCTCGAGGCCGGTCTCGCGACGCGCGGCGACGACGGCGCCGTGCGCGACCGGTTCCGCGGGCGGATCACCTTCCCCATCCATGATCTCCAGGGGCGGGCGATCGGGTTCGGCGCGCGCATCCTTCCCTCGGACCCTCGCGCGGCCGAGCAGGCGAAGTACCTCAACACGGCCGAGACGCCGATCTACCGCAAGCACGATGTGCTCTACAACCTGCACCGAGCGCGCACCGCGATCGCGCGATCGGGCGACGCGTTCGTGGTCGAGGGCTACACGGACGTGATCGGTCTGGCGCAGGCAGGCCTCGACAACGCGGTGGCCACGTGCGGGACCGCGCTGGGCGAGCAGCACCTGTCGCTGCTCTCTCGGTTCGCGCAGCGCGCAGTGCTGGCGTTCGACTCGGACGAGGCCGGCGCCCGGGCTGCCGAACGTGCGGCGGCGTTCCAGGAGCGGTTCCCGGTGAACGTGGTCGTGATGATCATGCCCGAGGGCCTCGACCCCGCGGAGTTCGTCGCGAAACACGGCGCCGACGCCGTCCGCGAGGCCGGCGCCCGGGCGCGGCCGCTCGTCGAGTACATGGTCCGGCGCACGGTCGAGCGGCACGACCTCTCGACGGTGGAGGGACGCTCCTCCGCGGTCGCCGACGCCTTGCCGCTCCTCGAGCGACTCTCGGATCCGGTGCGTCGCAGCGAGTACGCGGGGCTCCTCGCCGACCTCGCCGGCGTGGCCGAGAGCAGCGTGCTGCAGTCGCTCGAGCGACGCCTCGGTGACAGGCCGCAAGAGGTGGCGAAGGCGATCAAGCACGGCACCGCCCAGGAGCGGGTGGAGCGAGAGATGTTGAAAGTCCTCGTCTCCGACGCCGATACCTTCCAGGAGATGATCGGCTCGTTGACCCCGGCACGGTTCCGCAGCTCGTCGAACCGCCGGCTGTTCATCGCGATCGCGGATGCCAAGGGCGATGTCGCGGCGATCGCGGGTGGGTCGGACCCGCAGCTCGCGGCTCAGGTCTCCGCCCTCGCGGTCGAGCCGCTCGAAGGCGAGCCCACGCTCGACTACGCACGCAACGTCGCGACCCGGCTCCAGGAGTTCGAACTGAAGGCGAAGAGCGACCAGCTCCGGCTCCAGTTGCAGAAGTTGAACCCGACGACCGACGCCGGGTACGACCAGCTGTTCCAGGAGTTGGTCGAGGTCGACGGCGAGCTGCGGCGGGTGCGCCAGCGCGTGCACGGCGCGGTGTGAAGGAGGACGCGCCGATGCCCCGGGTCGGTCCGGTTCCGGTTCCGTACACTGATGCGGTCGTGCCCGAGATCTCGAAGGAAACCCGGTGAGCGAAGCCGCCACGGCTCGCGAGCTCGTCGGTATCGACGACGTCAAGGAACAGATCGTGGCCCTCGGCCGCGAGCGGGGGTTCGTCACCTCCGGCGACCTGCTCGACGCCGTCCCGGTCGACGATTTCACGCCCGAGCAGATCGAGGATTTCCTGACGCAGGTGCAGGAACATCTGACGTCCGAGGGCATCGAGGTGATCGAGGTCCCAGGCGACGACACCGATGCGGCGACGCAGGTGCGCATCGAGGTCGACCTGCTCCGGGCGCCGACGAACGACCCGGTCCGGATGTACCTGAAGGAGATCGGCAAGGTCCCGCTGCTCACGGCGGCCCAGGAGATCGACCTCGCACGGAGGATCGAGGCAGGGGAGCTCTCGACGGCGCTCCAGTCGCAGATCCTCACCGAGGACAAGCCCGATCCCAAGGCCCTCCGGTTCTTGATCGAGAAGGTCTGGGAGATCCGCGACCACCAGCTGACCGCGTTCGGCAAGGTCGAGGGCATCGGTCGCGACAAGATCGCGAAGAGCTACCGACCGAAGACCGCGGCGGAGCTCGAGAACTTCTGCCACCGCGTCGAGCGCGACGGCCAGCTCGCGAAGAAGAAGCTGATCGAGGCGAACCTTCGGCTCGTCGTGTCGATCGCGAAGCGGTACGTGGGCCGCGGCATGTTGTTCCTCGATCTGATCCAGGAAGGGAACCTCGGGCTGATCCGCGCGGTCGAGAAGTTCGCGTACTCGAAGGGGTTCAAGTTCTCCACCTACGCCACGTGGTGGATCCGGCAGGCCATCACGAGGGCGATCGCCGACCAGGCGCGCACGATCCGTATCCCCGTGCACATGGTCGAGACCATCAACAAGCTGGTGCGCGTCCAGCGCCAGCTGCTCCAGGACCTCGGCCGCGAGCCGACACCGGAGGAGATCGGTCGCGTCATGGGGGTCGGCGCCGACAAGGTCCGCGAGATCCAGAAGGTGTCGCAGGAGCCCGTCTCGCTCCACACGCCGATCGGCGAGGAGGAGGACTCCCAGCTCGGTGATTTCATCGAAGACGCCGACGCGGTCGTTCCGGTCGACGCCGCCAGCTTCATCTTGTTGCAGGAGCAGCTCGAGGGCGTGCTCCACACGCTCTCGGAGCGGGAGAAGAAGGTGATCCAGCTCCGGTTCGGGCTCGTGGACGGGCACCCGCGGACGCTGGAAGAGGTGGGCAAGGAGTTCGGCGTCACCCGCGAGCGGATCCGCCAGATCGAGAGCAAGACGCTCTCGAAGCTCCGGCACCCCTCGCGCTCGCAGAAGCTCCGCGACTACCTCGAGTAGGCGCGGCCCCGTTCAGTTCCAGGTGGCGTCGTCGTAGGACCCTTCCGACAGCCGTTGCTGGATCGCGCCGCGCGCCCGCCGGATCGCGCCGAGGCTCACGACCGTTGCCCGGTCGGCGATGCGCTGGGCCCCGCCGGCCACGGCCCGAACGGCCGGGTTCGTCGTCGACGCGGACGTCGGCCCGTGCTGGACCGCCGGGTCGTCCTCGGTCATCCTCCGCGCGATCGCGAGACCGGTGGCGATCCCTGCACCGAAGAGCACGAGCGAACGCAGCCGCATGTCGATCCTTCCTGACCGGAGGGACCAAGCCTACCCCGGGGTGCATGGTGGACCCGTCCCCACGAGGCACTAGACTTCCTTCGCTCCGGTCCGGGGTAGCTCAACTGGCAGAGCGGCGGACTGTTAATCCGTAGGTTGTGGGTTCGAGTCCCACCCCCGGAGCGAGGACCGATCAGCACGGTTGGGTCTTCGTCAAGACCCATCCGCTATCGAACCGATCCATCCGCTCACCAACTTGCGTGCTGCAACGCATACACGTAGAGGATGGCGATGGCGATCGCGGCGAGCGCGCCGAGGATGATGAGGACCCGGATGAGTCGGCGCGGGTCGCTCGGCGGCGTCGGGCGGTCTGGTCGGTCCGGTTCACGCACGTCCGCCATCGCCTGAGGATGTGCCCGAAGGATACCGAAGGCAAGTCATGGCCTGCAGTGGGGCCACGGAGGACCGAGACACGCCTCTTGAGGTCGAAGTCGCGGTTCCCACAACGCCAAGGGAACCGAGCATCCGAGAACGTGCGATGGGGGAGACTATGGTTCTGGGGCGGAGCGCGGACGTGTCCCTACACGGTGCAACGATGAGCCGGCAGGCGGGCGGAGGGCGGAGAGATGAGGCAGCAGTTCGGGATGGCGTTCGACGTTCGGGATCCTGAGCCACCGAAGACCCTCGAGGAAGCCGAAGCCTTCGTCCGGAGATGGGCGGCGTTCCAAGAAATCGTGATCCCCGATGGGGTGGAGCCGGACGTCTACATCCACGAGGCAGATCCCTCAACGCCCGAGAGCTTCGGGTCGATCCAAGTGAGCTTCGAGTGGGAGGACGGCCTCTAGCGAGTGTCGCAAAGGGGAGTCACCAGCTGAACCTCCTCAGAGGAGCGAGTCGCGGCGGCCCGAGCCGTAGGTCGTGGGTTCGGGTCCCACCTCCGGCTTCGTCGAGCCTTTCGGCGGTTGCGCGCGTGGGCGAAAAGGCCGACCATCCCTTCGACGCGATGTGCTGAGGTGCATCTGTTCTCTGGTTGTGCTTCGGAGAAGGAGGGCGTGATGAGCCGCTGGTTCGGCGCTTGCATGGCCGTCGTGATCGGGCTGTCTGTGTCGTTCGTGCCGTCGGCGGCAAGCGCCCGGCCGACAGGGGCGCACCACACGTGGGGTCATCGCAAGGTGTGCCATCCGACCCACGTCCAGAAGGTCGCCGGCTGTCAAGCGCTGGTGGTCACGACGACGCCGGGCGGGGTCACGCCCATGGCGACCCCGGCGCCGACGGGGTACGGCCCGAGCGATCTCTCGAGCGCGTACGGATATCCGTCGCCGGCGGGCACGACGTGGACATGGAACGGGCGGACGGTCGCCATCGTCGATGCGTACGACAACCCGAACGCCGCGGGCGACGCGGCCGCGTATCGCCAAGCGTTCGGACTGCCGCCATGCACGACCGCCAGCGGCTGCTTCACGAAGGTCGCGCAATCGGCCAAGGCGAAGCTGCCGTCGGGCAACGTCGGTTGGGGTCAGGAGATCGACCTCGACATCGAGATGGCATCCGCGGTCTGCCCCCAGTGCAAGATCCTGCTCGTCGAAGCGAGGTCGGCATCGTTCCTCGACCTCGGCGCGGCGGAGAACCGCGCCGCGAGCTTGGGCGCCACGGCGATCAGCAACAGCTACGCGGGCGGGGAGTCGTTCTTCTCATCGTTGTTCGAGAGCTACTACAACCACCCGGGCGTGGCCATCACGGCCGCGTCGGGGGACTCGGGATACGGCAGTGCCTACCCAGCGAGCTCGCCGCACGTCATCGCCGTCGGAGGCACGACCCTGACGCTCGATCCCACCACCCACGCGCGCGTCTCCGAGGTCGCCTGGAGCGGCGGCGGCAGCTGGTGCAGCACTGCGTTCGGTCAGCCTGGCTGGCAGCAGGGGCTCGTCACCGCGGACCCCAGCGGCTACGTGTGCGTGAACCGGACCGTCGCGGATGTCGCCGCCGACGCGGATCCGCAGACGGGCGTCTCGGTGTTCGATACCTACGGTTCGAGCGGCAGCAACGACTGGTTCCGGTTCGGCGGTACCAGCGTCCCGACGCCGCTCATCGCTGCGCTCTTCAGCCTCGCCGGTGACGCGACCCACAACAGCGCCTATCCGTATCCGGCTCGGTGGCTCTACACCCACCCGAGCTCCTTGTTCGACGTCACGACCGGCTCCAACGGCAACGCGACGGACGACTGCTATCCCAACACCGGCGACCCGTACTACCTTTGCCATGCCAAAGCTGGGTTCGACGGACCCACGGGGCTCGGCACCCCCAACGGCACCGCCGCCTTCTGACCCTACCGACCGGGGGTACCCGACCCTCCGGGAGCGGGACCATCGGCAGGGCCGGGACGGGCCTGGGAGACTCATCCTGGTCGATATGGAAACGGCAGGTCAGGTGGGAGGCGTTCCTCCGCATCCGTGGATCGTGGTCGACGGCAACGAGGCGGCGGCCCGGGTGGCGCATCGGTTGTCCGAGGTGATCGCGATCTACCCGATCACCCCGTCATCGCCGATGGGTGAGCTGGCGGACGCCTGGTCCGCGGCGCACGTCCCGAACCTGTGGGGCGCCGTGCCGCAGGTGATCGAGATGCAGAGCGAGGGCGGCGCCGCCGGGGCGCTGCACGGCGCGCTCTCCACCGGGGCCCTCGCCACGACCTTCACCGCTTCCCAGGGTCTGCTGCTGATGATCCCGAACATGTACAAGATCGCGGGTGAGCTGACGCCGTTCGTGATGCACGTCGCCGCCCGGACCCTCGCCACACACGCACTGTCGATCTTCGGGGATCACTCCGACGTGATGGCGGCGCGGAGCACGGGCTTCGCGATGCTCTGCGCCTCCTCGGTGCAGGAGGCGCATGATCTGGCGCTGGTCGCGCACGCCGCAACGCTCGGCAGCCGCGTCCCCTTCCTCCACTTCTTCGACGGATTCCGAACCTCGCACGAAGTGGCGAAGATCCGCCCGCTCGACGACGACGACCTGCGCGCCCTGATCGACGACGACATGATCCGCGCACACCGGGAGCGCGCCCTGTCGCCGGAGCACCCGAGCCTTCGGGGGTCGGCGCAGAATCCGGACGTCTTCTTCCAGGCTCGGGAAGCCTCCAGTCCGTTCCACGCGGCGGTGCCGGACGTCGTGCAGGACGCGATGGATCGCCTCGCCGCCAGGACGGGCCGGCCGTACCGGCTGTTCGACTACGTGGGTCACCCGGAGGCCGAGCGGGTCCTCGTGTTGATGGGCTCGGGCGTGGGCGCGGCCGAGGAGGCGGTCGAGACGCTCGCCGCGCGGGGTGAGGCCGTGGGGCTCGTGAAGGTGCGGCTCTTCCGGCCCTTCGCCACCGACGCCTTCGCGGCGGCGCTCCCGTCGACGGTGCGCTCGATCGCGGTGCTCGATCGGACGAAGGAGCCGGGCGCTCCCGGCGAGCCGCTCTACCAGGACGTCGTGACCGCGCTTGCCGAGGCGTGGGGAACCGCAGACGTGTCGACCGCGGGTGTTCCTCCGCGCGTCATCGGTGGGCGCTACGGCCTGTCCTCGAAGGAGTTCACGCCGGCGATGGCCAAGGCGGCGCTCGACGAACTGGCGGCCGACCGTCCGAAGCGCCACTTCACGGTCGGCATCGTCGATGACGTCAGCGGTTCGAGCCTTCCGATCGATGCGGACTTCGACGAAGAGGATCCCGAGACGGTCCGCGCGGTCTTCTACGGGCTCGGCGCCGACGGAACGGTCAGCGCGAACAAGAACTCGATCAAGATCATCGGCGAGCACACGGACCTGCACGCGCAGGGGTACTTCGTCTACGACTCGAAGAAGTCGGGCGCCGTCACGGTCTCGCATCTGCGGTTCGGCCCCCGACCGATCCGGTCGTCCTACCTCATCAAGCGGGCGGACTTCGTCGCGTGCCACCAGTTCGAGCGCCTCGAACGTTCCGACGTGCTCGCCGTGGCGCGTCCTGGTGCCACGTTCCTGCTGAACAGCCCGTACGGGCCCGACGAGGTCTGGGACCGCCTGCCGAGGGAGGTCCAGGTCCGGATCGTCGAGCGGCGGCTGCGGTTCTTCGTGGTCGATGGCTACCGGGTGGCCGAGGAGGCGGGGCTCGGGTCACGCGTGAACACGGTGTTGCAGACGTGCTTCTTCAAGCTGACGGCGATCCTGCCGCTGGACGAGGCCATCGCGGCGATCAAGGACGCGATCGCGAAGACCTACGGGAAGCGCGGCGACACGATCCTCGCGCGGAACGACGCCGCCGTGGACGCCGCCCTGGACTCGTTGCATGAGGTGCAGGTCCCGTCCGAGGCGACGTCCGAGCGATACCGCCCGCCCGTGGTGCCCCCGGACGCGCCCGGGTTCGTGCAGAAGGTGACCGCGATGATGCTGGCGGGGGAGGGCGACTTCCTTCCGGTCTCGGCGCTGCCGATCGACGGAACGTTCCCGACCGACACCGCCCAGTGGGAGCGTCGGTCGATCGCCCGGGAGATCCCGATCTGGGACCCGTCGATCTGCATCGATTGCGCGAAGTGTGCGCTGGTCTGCCCGCACAGCGCGATCCGCATGAAGGTGTTCGAGCCGGAGGAGACGGAGGGCGCGCCCGCGACGTTCCTCCACAAGGAGTGGAAGGACCGCGAGCGACCCGGCCGGCGGATGACCATCCAGGTGCTGCCCGACGACTGCACCGGCTGCGGGATCTGCGTCGACGTCTGTCCCGCCCGTTCGAAGTCTGAGATCAAGCACAAGTCGATCGACATGTGTCCGAAGGACGAGCACCTCGACGCCGAGCGCGCGAACTGGGACTTCTTCCGGATGATCCCGGACCCCGATCGGCGGGACGTCCGGGCGAACACGGTGAAGGGATCGCAGCAGCTCCGTCCGCTCTTCGAGTTCTCCGGCGCGTGCGCGGGCTGTGGTGAGACGCCCTACCTCAAGGTCCTGTCCCAACTCTTCGGCGACCGCATGATCATCGCGAACGCGACCGGGTGCTCGTCGATCTACGGCGGGAACCTGCCGACGACGCCGTGGGCGAAGGACGCGGCCGGACGCGGACCCGCATGGTCGAACTCGCTCTTCGAGGACAACGCAGAGTTCGGGCTCGGGATGCGTCTCGCGCTCGACGCGAAGCGCGATCTCGCGATCTCGTTGGTGCATGGGTTGGAAGACGTCGTGGGCGCCGAACGGGCAGCCGATCTGATCGCGGGGGCCGCGCTCCGAGGTGACGAGGCCGTCGTCGACCAGCGCGTCCGCGTCGAGCTCCTGCGCGAGGCGCTGGCGGGCAGCACCGACCCGCGGGCTCGCAACCTGGACGCCGTCGCCGAGGCGCTGGTCCCGCAGAGCGTGTGGATCGTCGGCGGCGATGGATGGGCCTACGACATCGGGTTCGGCGGGCTCGACCACGTCCTGGCCTGCGGGCGGGATGTGAACGTGCTGGTGTTGGACACCGAGGTCTACTCCAACACCGGCGGTCAGGCCTCCAAGGCCACGCCGCGCGGCGCCGTCGCGAAGTTCGCCGCCGCCGGGAAGTCGCAGGGGAAGAAGGACCTCGGCATGATCGCGACCGCCTACGGCAGCGTGTACGTGGCGCAGATCGCGATGGGTGCCGACATGCCACACACCGTCAAGGTGCTGGCGGAGGCCGAGGCCCATCCGGGTCCCTCGCTCGTGATCGCGTACAGCACGTGCATCGAGCACGGGATCGACATGTCGACGAGCATGCTCCACCAGAAGGGAGCCGTGGATTCCGGGTACTGGCCGTTGTACCGCTTCGACCCCGCACGTAGCGAGGCCGGCGAGCACCCGTTCGTGCTGGATTCGAAGAAGCCGTCGATCCCGCTCAAGGAGTTCACCCAGCAGGAGGCCCGCTACGCGATGCTCGCTCGGAGCGACCCCGAACGCGCCGAACGGCTCCAGCGCGCCGCGCAAGGGGACGTGGACGCTCGGTGGCACTTCTACGAGCAGATCGCCGGCGTGGAACGCGGCCCCGATCACGAGGTCGCGCCGGCCGAGGAGGAGCCATCATGAGCGCCAGCCTTGCCACGAGGTACCTGGGGATGCAGCTGCGGTCTCCCGTCGTCCCGTCGGCGTCCCCCATGGGTCAACGCGTCGACTCCCTCAAGGCGCTGCAGGACTCGGGGGTGGGGGCGGTGGTGCTCCCGTCGCTCTTCGAGGAACAGATCGAGCACGACGAGATGCAGTTGCACGGCGTGCTCGAGGCCTATGCGGACTCGAACCCGGAAGGCTTGACCTACTTCCCGGAGTTCGAGGACTACAACACGGGGGCCGACGCCTACGTGCGACACGTGGAAGCCTGCAAGCGCGAGCTCGAGATCCCCGTGATCGCATCGTTGAACGGCATCTCGCAGGGAGGATGGGTCGGGCAGGCACGGCGGATCCAGGAGGCCGGCGCCGACGCGCTCGAGCTCAACGTCTACTTCCTCGCCGCCGACCCCGACGAGACGGCCGACGACGTCGAGATGCGGTACGTGAAGCTGGTCGAGGCGGTCCGGGGCGAGATCTCGATCCCGCTGGCGGTCAAGATCGGGCCGTTCTTCTCCTCGATCGGCCACATGGCCCATCGCTTGGTGGCATGCGGAGCCGACGGCCTGGTCCTGTTCAACCGATTCATGCAGCCCGACATCGACCTCGAGGAGCTCCGGATCGATCCGATCCTGCACCTCTCGACGTCCGCCGAGCTGCTGCTGCCGCTGCGGTGGATCGGGATCCTTCGCGATCGCATCCACGCATCGCTCGCGCTCACGACCGGGGCGCACACCTCGTCCGATGTCCTGAAGGGATTGCTGGTCGGGGCCGATGTCGTGATGATGGCGAGCGCGCTCCTGCATGAGGGGCCCACGCACCCCGGCGTCGTGCTCGGTGAGATCCAGTCGTGGCTCGACGAACGCGGGTACGAGTCGATCGAGCAGCTCAAGGGCTCGATGTCGATGGCGAACGTCCCGAACCCGGTCGCGTACGCGCGTGCGAACTACGCGCGG
>Ga0335082_10004209_pt1 | contig 15674 bp, 11 predicted proteins | sample Lox_Sample_41_FD_206718 | JGI IMG/M metagenome (GOLD analysis project Ga0335082, IMG submission 206718) | Soil microbial communities from Loxahatchee National Wildlife Refuge, Florida, United States - Lox_Sample_4.1 | ecosystem: Environmental > Terrestrial > Soil > Wetlands | place: USA...
TGGCGGCGAAAGCGTCACCGAATCCACAGGAGTGTTGACGTCTTCCCTCTCTCAAGTTGCGCAGGTCCGGTGGATAGGAGCAACCTGTTGTTCCGAGGGACGAATTCACCAATCGGAGCTACCAGCCGACAGGGTAGCCGTTCTTCTTGTTCTGTTCGTCGAGCCAAGCCTTGAGAGGCGCGAAATAGTCGGCTAATGCGGTCGCATCGAGTTCGCGCTGTCCAGTGAGGGCTTCAAGTTCATCGGGCCACGGCTTACTTTGGCCCATAGAGAGCATGGCGTTGAGCTTCTCCCCGGCAGCCTTGTTGCCGTAGAAGGAACAGCGATGCAAAGGCCCTTCAACGCCGGCCGTCTTGCAAAGGGCTCGGTAGAACTGGAACTGGTAGATGCGGGCAAGGAAATATCGCGCATAGGGAACGTTGGCAGGAACGTGGAATTTCGCACCGGGATCGAAGTCGGTTTCGGTGCGAGCAATTGGAGGCGCGATGCCCTGGTATTTCAGCCGAAGGTCCCACCAGGCCTTATTGAATTGATCGGGCTTGGCATCTCCGGAGAATACTTCCCAGCGCCACTTGTCGATAATCAGCCCAAAGGGCAGGAAGGCCACGCGGTCGAGAGCCTGGCGCAGAAGGTAGTCAATGTCGCCGGAAGCGGGAGGAACAACATCGATCAAGCCGATGGTCTTCAGATATTCCGGGGTGATGGAGAGAGCGATAGTGTCGCCCACCGCCTCATGGAAGCCGTCGTTAGCGCTGTTCTGGAAGAGCGGGGGCTGATTGGAATAGGCGCGCTGGTAGAAATTGTGGCCCAGTTCGTGATGGATGACGCCGAAATCCTCGTCGGTAATCTGGATACACATCTTGATGCGCAAATCGTCCTTGCTGTCGACATCCCAGGCGCTGGCGTGGCAGACGACGTCGCGATCGTCGGGCTTGGTGAAGAGAGAGCGTTCCCAGAAGGTGGCGGGTAACGGCGCAAAACCAAGCGACCTGAAGAAGTTCTCGCCGTATTTGACCATGCCCTTTGCATCTGTCTTTCGCTCGACGAGAATTTTCGTGAGGTCGTAGCTCTGCGGAGGCTTTGGCGAATCCATCAGGTCGTAAATATTCCCCCATTCCTGGGCCCAGATGTTGCCGAGAAGGTGCGCCGGTATGGGACCGTTTGGCGGAACGACGTCTTTACCGTATTTCTTAACCAGTTGGCCGCGCACGTAGGCGTGAAGCGACAAGTACAGAGGGCGGAGCTGCTCGTACACACGATCCACCTCTTTTGCGAACTGATCCGGCGGCATATCGTAGTTCGAGCGCCAGAGAGCACCAACGTCGGAATAACCGAGACCACGCGATCCCTCATCACCGAGTTCGACCATTCTCGCGTAGCGCTGGCGCATGGGGGCTCCGACGGCGTGCCAGCCAATCCATGCACGCTTGAGTTGCTCCGGATCGCGGCTGGTGGCCATGAGCCGTCCAATCGCCGTGACGTCAAGGCACGCTTTGGCCGTGCCCTCGGGGCACCATTTCCCTTTCCCGTAGTCCGCGGACAGTGAGGCTTGAATCTGGGCCAGTTCCTTTTGGGCCGCGGGATTGTCTGGCGACGGGAAGCCGGTGGCAAGTTCGAGAAGGAGCCGCTTGCGAGCGAGTTCCGGTGCCAACAGCACATGGTCAAATCGGTGAGCCTCCTTGGCGTACCGGGTGGCGGCCGTGTTGGCGATCTCATTCGCTTCCGCGGCGATCTGCTGGGTGTCGTCGGTGATGAAGTTCTCCTGCACCCAATTGGCGCGACTGGCCTTGACTCCCAGTCCAAACAGGTCCTGTTCGGCATGCAGGATGAACTTCGTTGCTTCCTGAGGAACGGGGACAGGCTTACTGCTCTGGGAATGAGCGGAGGAAATGGGCATCGCACACACGACAATAGGAATCAACCATTTCACGGCTGTTTTCATGGGCGTTCTCCTTGGGACGGCTTGTGAGGGATGTTGTTCCCCGGAGCGACAAGTCAAGACTTACTGTGACCCTTCTTGGTAACTACGGATTCCAACTCAATGAGTGAGCGTTCAATACCGGCCCGGTCGACATTCCAGTGGGTAACGAATCGAACGGAATACAAGCCAGTGTCTTGCGCCCAAATGCCGCGCGGGTGCAAGGCATCACAGAGTTCAACTGCATTCATGCCGGTGCCGGCGCAATCGAAGATGACGATGTTGGTGCGGACACGGAAAGGATCGATCTCAAGCCCTTGTATGCGAGCAATGCCTTCTGCCAGGCGTCGGGCATTCGCGTGATCCTCGTGGAGGCGGGAAGGTGATTTCTCAAGGGCGATCAAACCCGCAGCCGCGACGACGCCTACCTGGCGCATGCCCCCACCAAACATTTTCCGAAAGACACGGGCGCGCTCGATGAATTCCCTCGAACCGACGATCATCGAGCCGACGGGGGCACCGAGCCCTTTGGACAGGCAGAACATGACGGAGTCGACTCTGGCGGTCATGTTTGCTACAGAATCGTTGACGGCGACAGCGGCGTTGAAAATGCGAGCGCCGTCCATGTGGACCTTGAGGCCCAGATCGTGAGCCCGGTCACAGATCTCGTTTACTCGAGCGGTTTCGTAGACAGTGCCGCCCGCCATGTTACTGGAGTTTTCCAGGCAGATGAGCGCGGTCTGCGAGTCGTAGTAGATCTTGGGCCGAATGACCGCCTGAATTTCTTTCCAAGCGAGAATTCCGTCGTCCGCTGCCCGCACAGCACGGGGCATGCAGCCAGCAACGGCGGACATGGAGGCAAGTTCGTAGAGATTGACGTGACCGCGCTCTTCGCAGATGACTTCGTTCCCGTGATGGGTCCAGATACGAATGGAGATAAGATTTCCCATGCAGCCCGTGGGAACGAAGAGGGCAGCTTCCTTGCCGAAAATCTCTGCAGCGCGCTTCTGCAGTTGATTGACGGTAGGATCCTCACCATAAACGTCGTCGCCAACTCGAGCGTTCGCCATGGCATGGCGCATTTCTTCGCTGGGACGGGTGACGGTATCGCTGCGGAGGTCGACGACCCCCTCGATCGGCGTGACATGATCGGGATCGACGAGTTGGTTTCCCTTGGCGACGGTGTAGGTCATGAGAACTCCACGGACTTGCGCCGCTCTTCTGTGGCTGGCCTCAGCCTATGTCAGCGAAGCAGTTCAACAAGAATCTCGTTCGAAACGCTCAGCTTGGCCGGAACAAGACGGACGAGGTCGCCAACGTATTCCAACATACCGCCGGACGCGAGCCGCGCCATCTTGTCGCGCAAATCGACGCCATACTGCCGTTCAATGCGCGCCAGGTCAATCCCGGAGAGCTGCCGCAAGCCAAGGAAGAGTTCCTCTTCGAGGGCGAGTTCGGCCGAAACCGACTCCACGTGATCGATAGGGGAACGTCCGGAAGACACAGCCGCCACGTACGCCGCCGAGTCGTGAACATTGGACCAGCGCTGCTGCCCCGAAAACGAATGGGCACCCGCTCCAAAGCCGAGATAGGGTTCGCGTCGCCAGTATTTCATGTTGTGTTTCGACGCAAAGCCAGGCTTGGCCCAGTTGGAGATCTCATACTGATCGTAGCCCGCGAGCCGCAGTTCGGTCTGAGCGAATTCGTAGAATTCCGCCATAGCCTCTTCGGACGGAAGTTCGCGAGCACTGTAGCGCGGCCCAGAGCGGATGACTTCAAGACCAAGGCGGCTGGCTTCGTCGATCTCCATTATGTAGATCGAGATATGCTCAGGTGAAAGTGCGATCGCTTCCGAGAGGGATTGACGCCAAGATTCCCACGTCTGTCTGGGGAGTCCGGCAATCAGATCGAAGCTGATATTAGCGATGCCGGCGGTACGCAGGATCGGGACAGCGCGATAGATATCGGCCCGGCGGTGCATGCGGCCGGCGGCCTTAAGTTCCTCGTCGATGAAGGACTGCGAACCGAAACTGATGCGATTGATACCGGCACTTGCCCACCGCTCTGCCTTTTCCGGCTCGATCGTCTCCGGATCAGCTTCCAGGGTGACCTCGTCTCCCGAGCATTTAAAGGAAGTCCGCAACGCCTCGAGAAGACGCGCCAGAAGCTGAGGATCAAGCAGGCTGGGAGTGCCGCCCCCGATGTAGACGGTATCGGCGGGATGCGGGTCGCGCGAGACGTGACGCAGAACCTGCCAGTCGAATCGCCTGTGCCAGGAAACACCGCCCGCAGCGAATAGCCTATCGTGGCGAGCAATTTCACCACATACAGCGTCGACGTAGGGCGCAAAGCGGTCGGCGGACACTACACCTGTATGGAAGTTGCAGTACGTGCACTTCGTCTGACAAAACGGAACCTGAATGTAGAGGCCGAGAGGTCGCACCATCAAAAACTTTAGCACAGTCGGGGCGGGGAGCGACGGTTGAGGGCCCGCCGGCCAATGAGCATACCGCTTTAAGGCTTGGGTTCGAGCGGCTGGTGCAAATCGGGGATTTTGCCTACGACATCGGGGGAAGGAGCTTTGAACCGGAGTTGGTCAGCAAGAAAAGCGATGCGATCGCGACGCGCTTCGGCATTCAAGGCATGCGGCGCGTCATAGATTTTGATTTGTTTTGGCTGACTGGCCATCGCCGCCGTGGCCCGGGCCAAGTCGGGAGTCAAAAAGACCTCATCCGTAGCGTACTGAAACAAAAGCGAGGCAGGTGAAGCGTTTGCGATGTATTTCCCTTCGTCCATCCAAGGGTGCTTCGCCAGATAGGCGTCCACTCTTTCGGGGCCTACTTGCTGGCGGAATGCCTGAAACTGCGGAGTTTTTGCCATAGCCTCATCTGAAATCGGGCTGGCCATGAAGACGAACGCCCGAAAGCGTTTGTCAAGGCCGCTAACAACGGCCCCGGCGGATGCTCCGCAACTGTGGCCGACATAGGCGACGCGCGTCTGGTCAACAAAGGGGCGCGAATAGAGCAGATCCGCGCCACGACGAATCGCTATGACCTGTTCCACGAGTTCGTCGACGTGCGCTTCGGAAAGAGGATCCGGGTCGGCAACGTAGCCGGGACGAGCAATTGGAAAGTCGATCAGCAGAGAGGCAACGCCGGAAGGAGCGAGAGCGAGCGCCTCGTCGAGGAATTCCTTGCGGTTGTGAAATTCGGAATTGGGCGAACACCAGTGGCCCCAGATGACCGCGGCAAATGGACCTTTTCCGTGAGGCATGACGAGCGACGCGGTGACGCGACCACCCTTAGGATTGGCATACGAGAGATCGTAGATGCCGGTGTCTCCACGAAAATCGGCGCCGATATCTTCCGTCTCGAGGGGATTCTTCGGATCGTAGTCGAAAGCGCGAGCACTCTCAGCTTTCTGGGCAAGCGCACGGAGGCAAAACACGGAAAGCAAAAGGCCCAGTAGCAGGCTGCGCATGCAAGCCCTCCGTCGGCCCAGTCTATGCTTGTCCGCCGGAGAAGCAAGAGGAGAGTTGTGTGAAGCGTGCCCGTTAGACACGGTCGGGAAGGACTTTGACAAAGATCCTGCGCTCGCGCGGGCCGTCGAACTCGGCCAAGAAAATCCCCTGCCAGCGCCCGAGTGCCAACTTCCCTTCCTCAACAAAGACGAACAGATTCATGCCAGTGAGCATGGTCTTGACGTGCGAATCAGAGTTTCCTTCCGCGTGCCGATAGGGCCCGGCCATGGGGACAAGGCGGTCAAGCGCGCCCTCCGCGTCGCCGGCCACATCCGGATCGGCATGTTCGTTGATAAGAATGCCGGCGGTTGTGTGTGGAACGTAGAGGAAGCAGGTACCCACGCGGATACCCAGAGCCGTGACCACTCTCTGTACCTCATCCGTAATGTCGACCATTTGCGTGCGGCGGCTGGTCTTGACGCGGATTGCCTGCATTCAGTCTCCTGCGATCACGGAATAGGAACAATCATGTGACGACCAAGCCGTTTTTGCGGGTCGGCGAGCTTCTGCAACTCATAGAGCCCGCCTGAGCCCCAGCGGGCGAGGAACGGCAGGAAACAGAGATCGCGGGATTGCAGGCCCTTCTGCGGGTACAGGAGATTCTCGAGAAACTTCTGATGGGCTCCGACCTGTTTCTCATGGCGGTCGAGAGCGGCGCCGGTTTTGTGCCGGAGCCGATCGATCTGGTAGCGGATCCGTTTTTCAGCCCGAGCAACGGTGCCCTGGATTGTCGGATCCACCTTTGCAATGGCCTTGTCGAGCCTGTGGAGGCTCTGCTCCACCTGGTCGAGATTGCGGTCGAATTCGCGCGCGAGCTTTTTGGGGAGAACGGAATTGTACATGCGCCTGCGAAGTGCCTCGCAGCCGACCCAAACGTCCTCGACTTTCAGCCGGTATTTCTTGAGGATGCGGTCCCCTTTGGGGTCAACCAAGGTGAAGTCGGCACGCGGAAGAAGAACCGGCATTCGGCCAAGAAGCTTCTTGTACAAAACCTGCGATTGCGCAAAATAAGCGATCTCCGAGGGGCCACCGAAATATGCGACAGTCGGAAGCAGGAAATCCTGCATCACGGGCCGGAAAATGGCATTCGGGCTGAAATTCTCAGGCTCGGCGTCAACAAGAGCAAGCCACTCGTCACGCGGAAGTAAAGAATTGCCGCTCGCGAAAGAACCGTTGGATGCGGTGATTACTTCACGCTTGCCGTCGGTGAGGGAGAACAGGAGGGTGCTGCGGGAGGTGACTTTAACTTGCGGATCGTAACCGGCCTTCTCAAGATCCTTGCCGCGCTGGAGTAGAGCGTCGTTCAGTTCGTCGCGACAGGCAAGAGCCTCGCGGAGGACAGGTTTAGCAATCTCGTGCAGGCGATCGTCGAGAGGGTCAAGCAAGATGAGACCAAACTCGGAGAAGATGCGCGCAAACAAGCCGGCAAACGCACTGCCGTAGGTGGCTGCAGGAACGTAGGCTTCGCGCAAATAGTTGCCGAAAGTTTCTCCGAGAAGAGGCTGGGCACGCCGGACGAGTTCGTCGATCCCGGGTCCGAGCTTGACCCGGCCGACGGGAACAGGCTCCTCTGCAGGTTTCGGAAGCTCAAACCGCATCAGTTCGCCTTCCTGAAACCATGTGACATGACGGACTTCGTCGAGATCGTGGTCTTCGGTGGCCATCCAAAATATAGGGACTGCCGGGATACCGTTACCCGAGAGGACTTCGGCCGCCTGAATGGCCGTCAGGGCCTTATAGAATGAGTAGGCAGGCCCGCCAAAGAGGCCGACCTGCTGACCGCTGACGACCGCCACGGCGCCTTTCGCGAGGCGCTCAATATTTCTCTCGGTTTCGCCACCGCTGCCAAAACAAACATTCTGCGCGCGAAGCACACCGGCGACCTGACGCCGGCGATCGGCGGGAAATTGCAGTTTGCGAGCGTACTTTACGACGGACTTGAACGAAGGCTCGTGAACATAGAACGGCTTCAAGCGAGAATAGTGCGACTCGTAGTCTCGGATGAGCTTGGACGTGTGAGGCAGTTCCTGGGCAGAGAGGTTGCGGAAGTCCATGACGGCTTAGATGTCTCGGCAAAAAAAAGGTGACGGCAAGGTACAGATCCTTAGACGCGCGCCGCGGCAGGATAGAGTTGTGAAACTACCTCGGCGATCAGCTGCTTCTTCTCTTCTGTAAGCGGCAGAAGCGGCAACCGTGGCAAGCCACCTCGATAGCCGCGAACATCCATTGCGTACTTTACGCCAGCGATGCCATTTTCGCCGACGATGCGCCTGGAGGCACGAACCAGGGCATGCTGAAGCCGGCGAGCGTCATCGTGGCGGCCTTGCTGCACGAGTTCGAAGACCTCGGCACATCGTTCCGGCAGCGCGGAGGCTAAAGCGAGGATCGCTCCGCGCGCGCCGACCGCGAGTGCCGGATAGATGACAGCAGCGCCGCCGGTTAGAACGGTGAAATCGGGACGACCGAAAGCAACGATCTCGCCTACACGCTGAATGTTGCCTGAACTGTCCTTGATGCCGACGATGTTGGGGTGGTCCGCCAGCGCAAGAATCTCCGGAGTTTCGAGTGTGACGCCGGTGAATTGCGGGACGGAGTAAAGAAGAACCGGAATGGGGGAGACATCCGCAACGGCACGATAGTGGCGCAAATAGGTCTCGGCGCGGTAAACCGGCTTGTAGTAGTAAGGTGTCTTGACCAGCGCGTAATGATACCCCAGCGCGGCGGCGCGCCTGGTGCGGGCGATCGTGTCCGACGTGGATTCCGCACCTGTGCCAGCAATCAGAATCTTCTGCGGAGACGCAGCCTCTTTGGAAACGGCCAGGATCGTGTCGGATTCTTCACGCGATAGCATGACGGACTCACCGGTGGAACCGAGAATCACCAAGCCGGCGACTCGAGTCTGATTATAAAGGCGGACATTTTCACGGATTCCGTCGAGGAAAACAGACTCGTCTGCTTCAAACGGGGTGACCAGCGCCGGAAAGATTCCCTCGAGAAGCATGCCTCAGTCTCCCGAAGCCGAACTGTTGGACGCGGCCACACTGGTGCCATGCAGATCCTGGAGGCACGCCACCTCACGTTGTAACTCCACAAGCGAGTGGATGCCCCGGACCGCGGCTTCGGCGGCAGAAAGCGTTGTAATGCACGGGATGTTATAGCGAATGGAAGCGCGGCGGATGGACTTTTCGTCGTAGAAGGATTCACGGCCAAGCGGAGTGTTGATGACGAGACTAATTTTCCCGGTCTTGATGAGGTCGACGATATTGGGGCGACCTTCATTAACCTTGAACACCTCATCGCAAGCAACACCTGCCGCGTGGAAGGCAGCGCAGGTGCCGCGCGTGGCCACAAGCTTGAAGCCCAGGGAAGCCAATTCCTTGCCCAGTTGGCCGATGCCCCGTTTGTCGCGATCGTTCACGCTGATGAAAACGGTGCCAGCACTCGGGAGTTTCTGGCCCGCCGCCAACTGAGCTTTCGCAAAAGCCTGGCCGTAGTCCGTAGAGATGCCCATGACTTCGCCGGTGGAACGCATTTCGGGTCCGAGTATGGTGTCGACGCCACGGAACTTATTAAACGGAAAAACAGGCGATTTGACTGAGTAGAAATCCCGGACAGCGATTTCTGCGACGCCGTTATGGTGAACAATAGGCAGTTTCATGTCCGCCAGGCGACGGCCTACCATGAGGCGCGCCGCGACTTTGGCAAGGGGAACCCCGGTTGCTTTGCTGACGTAGGGCACCGTACGCGAAGCTCGGGGATTCACTTCAAGCACGTAGACGGTATCGCGCTGGATTGCATACTGCACGTTCATCAGCCCGACTACCTTCAAAGCCATGGCAAGCCGCTTGGTGTAGTCGCGGATGGTCTCCAGAACCTTTGGCGACAAACTGACCGGCGGAAGGACGCAGGAAGAGTCGCCGGAGTGAACGCCGGCTTCCTCTATGTGCTCCATGATGCCGCCGATCACGACATCGGTGCCGTCGGCAAGCGCGTCGACATCGACCTCGGTGGCTTCCTCGAGAAACTGGTCGATTAGTACGGGCCGCGCGGGGCCCATAAGCGCAGCCTGAGCGACATATTCCTGCACTGTGTTTACGTCGTAGGCGATGACCATCGCGCGACCACCGAGAACGTAGCTGGGACGCACGAGAACGGGCAGTCCAATTTCGCCCGCGACACGCGCGGCTTCCTCCGGAACGAGCGCGGTGCCGTTGCGCGGCTGCGGGATCTTCAGTTCCTCGAGCAGCCTTCCGAAGCGGCGCCGATCTTCCGCCAGGTCAATGGATTCAGGAGCGGTGCCGACGATGGGCACTCCGTTGCGCTTCAGTTCCAGGGCGAGATTCAACGGAGTCTGGCCACCAAACTGCACGATAACTCCGCTGGGTTTCTCTCGCTCGACAATTGCAAGGACATCCTCGAGGGTGAGCGGCTCGAAGTACAGGCGATCGGAGGTATCGTAGTCGGTCGATACCGTTTCCGGGTTGCAGTTCACCATGATCGTTTCGAAACCATCAGCTCGAAGCGCAAAGCTGGCATGGCAGCAACAATAATCGAATTCAATGCCCTGCCCGATGCGGTTAGGGCCGCTGCCCAGAATCATGATCTTTTGCTTGGTGGTTACAGACGATTCATCTTCTTCCTCGTAACTCGAATACATGTAGGGAGTGAAAGACTCGAACTCGGCAGCGCATGTGTCGACGCGCTTGAAAACCGGCGCTACGCCGTACCGGGCACGCTGCAAGCGGACGGCGGCTGGAGTGGTCTTCCAGATCTGGGCGAGATACTCGTCACTGCTGCCGATGCGTTTCACTTCCTTGAGCAGATCTTTCGAGGCGGTTTCAACGGTGACCGCAGCCGCGCGGCGGTTGACCTGAATCATTTCCTCGATTTGATGGATGAACCAGGGGTCGATCTTCGTGAGTTCACAGATCTCGTGGGCCGGAAGTCCTTTGTCGACCGCGGTAATAATCCAGTGGATACGATTGGGGCGAGGCGTTGCGAGTTTCTCACGCAGTAGCGAATCCGGTGTCTCGGCGGGCGCGCGCCACGGTGTGCTCGGCTCGAGCGAGCGGATTCCCTTCTGCAGAGCTTCCTTAAAGGTCCGGCCTATGGACATGACCTCGCCGACGGACTTCATCTGCGTGCCGAGGGTACTGTCCGCGCCAGGAAATTTCTCAAACTGCCACTTCGGGATCTTCACGACGACATAGTCGATGGTGGGCTCAAACGAAGCGGGCGTTTTCTTGGTGATATCGTTGGGGATTTCATCAAGCGACATGCCGACGGCAAGGCGCGCGGCAATCTTCGCGATCGGGAAGCCCGTAGCTTTACTCGCCAGCGCGGAACTGCGCGAGACGCGCGGATTCATCTCAATGACGGTGAGCCGACCATTCTCTGGATTGACCGCGAACTGTACGTTGGAGCCGCCGGTTTCGACGCCGACTTCGCGAATGATGGCCGCCGCGGCATCACGCATGCGCTGGTATTCCTTGTCGGTGAGCGTCTGCGCGGGCGCCACCGTGATGGAATCGCCCGTGTGAACGCCCATGGGGTCGAAATTCTCGATGGTGCAGATTACCACAAAGTTATCGCGGTAATCGCGCATGACCTCGAGTTCGTATTCCTTCCAGCCAAGAACAGATTCTTCGACGAGCGCTTCGTGGACTGGGCTCATGTCGAGTGCGTGAGAGATGGCCTCCGCAAACTCTTCCTTGTTATAGGCAATGGAACCGCCGGTGCCACCAAGGGTGAACGAAGGGCGAATCACAAGGGGGAAGCCCAACTGATCGCACAGGCGCAGGGCATCCTGAGCGCTATTCACCAGCGCAGACGCCGGAACATCGAGGCCGATCTTCCGGCAAGCGTCCTTGAACCACAGCCTGTCTTCCGCGACTTTGATGGCGCGGAGAGACGCGCCGATCATCTCAACTTTGTGCTTCTCAAGGATGCCTGATTCCGCCAACTCAACCGCGAGATTCAAGGCGGTCTGGCCACCGACGGTCGGCAGAAGGGCGTCGGGCCGTTCCTTGATAATGATTTCTTCGAGGTATTCCTTGTTTAGCGGTTCGATGTACGTGCGGTCGGCCATCTCGGGGTCCGTCATGATGGTGGCCGGATTCGAATTCACAAGGATGACTTCGTACCCTTCCGCACGGAGGGCCTTGCAGGCCTGGGCACCGGAATAGTCAAACTCGCAGGCCTGGCCGATGATAATTGGGCCCGAGCCGATGATCAGGATCTTGTGGATGTCTTTGCGTTTCGGCATTTATTCTGTCTTGTCCCCGAGGATCAACAGCGCGAACTGCCCGGCTGCGCGAATTCCTTCATCAAGTCCGTGAACTGCGTAAACAAGTAGTGCGAGTCGTGCGGCCCGGGTGAAGCCTCCGGGTGATACTGCACGCTAAAGAGCGGCAAATTCCTATGGCGCATGCCCTCATTGGTATGGTCGTTGAGGTTCAGGTGCGTCACTTCCACATCACTCGAGGGTAGGGACTCGGGATCTACGCAGAAACCGTGATTTTGCGCCGTAATTTCGATCTGGCTGGTCAGGAGGTTTTTCACGGGGTGGTTCGAACCGTGATGCCCGAACTTCAGTTTGAAAGTCTTGCCCCCGAGAGCGATCCCGCAAAGCTGGTGCCCGAGGCAAATGCCAAAAATCGGAACGCGTCCCAGCAACTTGCGGATGTTCTCTTGCGCATAGGTGATGGGTTCCGGGTCGCCTGGACCGTTCGAAAGAAACACGCCGTCGGGACGCAATCCCAGCACATCGTCAGCGGAAGCGCTTGCGGGGACCACAGTGACATCGCAATGATGATCGACGAGAAGCCGGAGGATGTTCTGTTTGATACCGAAGTCATAGGCAACCACTTTGAACCGCTTGCCATTTTCGGGTGTGGCACTGGATTCGCCCATCTGCTCGGCCCAGGGCGAACTTGCGAGCTCGATAGAGCCTTTCTGCCAGGCGTAGGACTGCTGGCAGGTGACGCGGCCGGCGAGTTCCTGCCCGGCCATAAGCGGAAGTTGCTTGGCTTCAAAAATCAACTGGTCGGCGGCGGTCCCGTCGGTGCTCACCATCCCGCGAAGAGCACCCTGCTTACGGATGTGCAGAACGAGTGCGCGCGTATCGATGTCCCAGATAACAGGAATCTTGTGACGGTTCAAGTAGAGCTGCGCCGATTCCGACGAGCGCCAGCTCGACGCAACCTGCGAGAACTCACGGACGATCAGCGACTCGATATAGGGACGCGAAGATTCCTCGTCGTCCAGATTGGCGCCAACGTTGCCGATGTGAGGATACGTGAGGCAAACGATCTGGCCAGCATAGCTGGGGTCGGTGAAGACTTCCTGGTAGCCGGTAAGACTGGTATTGAAAACCACTTCGCCACCGCGGCGCGTGATGGCGCCAGCCGCGCGGCCGTTAAAGACGCGCCCGTCCTCGAGCGCAAGAACAGCAGGTCGATGCAAAACTTCCGTCAGGTTGTCCTCCGTACAACTTCATTTATCACTGGCCTCCGTCGTTGACAAGGAGCCGAAATGGTCTACCGGCCAATAGGCGAAGACGGCACGGCCGTAGATGAACTGGCTCGAGACGGGGCCAAACACTCGCGAATCATTCGAGCTAATGCGGTGATCACCCATTACAAAATAACTGTTACGGGGAACCTTTACGGGGCCGTAGTCGCTCACGTCGGCGTATTGAGGCGGGACATAAGGCTCAGGAATCTGGCGGCCGTTGACATAGACGGCACCGTGGCGAATCTCTACGGTTTCTCCGGGCAGCGCAATGACACGTTTGATGAAGGACTTAGAACGGTCTAGCGGGTACCAGAAAACGACGACATCGCCGCGATCAATCGGTTCAAACCGATAAACGAATTTGTTGATGAAGATGCGTTCTTGATCGGAGAGGAGCGGCGCCATGCTGGTGCCCTCCACCTTCACGGGCTGGTACAGGAAGACGATGATGACGAGGGCTAGCCCGATGGCAATCAGAAGATCGCGAGTCCAGACCCGGATCTCGTGGCGGAGCACAGGATGCGAATGCCGAGGGGCTTCGGTGGTGAGGCAGGGTGCAGGCGCTGATTCCAAAGGGGAGGTGGTGGCGTTCGAAGCGCCGCCTTGGGGAAAGGAGATGTTGTTTTTGTCGGGTTTCAGCATCTCGTACTGCCTTTCTTTTATACCATGCGCGACGAAGGCTAGGCCAGTCGCGATTTGACACTTCTCCACCAGGCGCTTGGTATTCGTTGGATTCCTCTATAGTGCGCTCCCGTTGCATCGGTCCTGACGTAGAGGGGCGGCCTGCCAGGGACTTAGGGCTCGTCCGGGGACAGCGCGTAATTCACCGCTGCGAGCGAAGCGATGACTGCGGTCTCCGTCCTCAGGATTAGTCGGCCAAGCGACGCGTCTTGAAAGCAGGCAGAGCGGGCTGTAGTGAACTCGTCGTCCGTCCAGCCGCCTTCGGGCCCAATCGCCAGGGCAACCGTGGGTATCCCACGGGGTGCGAGAATGCGCTTCAGCGACGGCGCGCTGGAATCCTCGGAAAGGAGAATGCGAACGCCAGCCTGCTGAGCTGCAAAAGCGGCCTCCGGCTTGGTGAGCGGCGAAAGCGAGGGCACCTGCAGCCGGCGACACTGCTGAGACGCTTCCAGCAGAATCCTGTTCCAGCGCTCGGAACGTTTCACAGCGGCAGCAAGAAGAGCCTTCTCACTGCGCCCGGCCGCGAGAGGGACGATGCGTGCCACACCCAGTTCGGTTGCCTTTTCGAGCGCCCACTCGAACGCATCGAACTTCACGACGGAAAGCAGTAGTGTCGTTTCAATCGAAGGACACGGAGCGGGGAGCCGTTCGACCAGCGAGAATACGATGCGATCACGGGCAACGCCGTCGATTCGCGCTAGCCAGGCGGCACAGCCATCGCTCAACTCGAGTAGTTGCCCCGGCCGAGCGCGGAGGACGCGGCCAAGGTGATGTGCAGCGTCTCCGTGCATAACGGCTTGCTGGTTCTCGAAACGTTCGACAAAAAAGCGGCGGCGCATGTGCAGGTTATCTTGTCACGAAAGCGCGCACTATTGCAGCGGCCATGACGACGGAACGCCGCGACTATCCGAAGATATCCTTCACTTTGTCAAACAGGCTGGAACCGCGTTCGGCGGGCTTGTTATCCACCTTCAACGTAGAGTCCAGCTGTTCGAGCAGCTTGCGCTGTTCCTTCGTGAGTTTGGTCGGTGTAATGACACGAACGTGGTAATACAGGTCGCCTCGACCGCCGCCGTGGGGGTCCGGAAGCCCTTTGCCCTTGATGCGGAATACCGCGCCGCTCTGGGTACCTTCAGGAATCTTCAGACGCTCTTCGCCGCTCAGGCCCGGGACTTGCAATTCCGTGCCCAGAGTGGCTTGCGCAATACTGAGCGGAATCGTGCAGTAGAGATCCGCTCCACGGCGCTCGAAATAGGTGTGTTCCTTCACGTCCAGCACAACGTAAAGATCGCCAGCCGGCCCTCCGTTTGGACCGGGTTCGCCTTCGCCCTGAATGCGGAGACGCGTGCCGGTGTCGACGCCCGGCGGAATACGCAGTTCGATGGTGCGCTGCCGTTCGACGCGACCCTGTCCCCGGCAGTCCGTGCAATGCTCCTTGACGATCTGACCCGCACCCTGGCAGGCAGGGCACGTGCGATTGATGGTGAAGAAACCTTGCTGGTACACGAGTTGGCCGCGGCCCTTACAGCTTTCACACGTCACAACTCCAGAGCCCTTCTTGGCTCCCGTGCCGTTGCAGGATTCGCAGAACTCCTGGCGATCCACACGAATCTTCGTGCTCACTCCCGCCGCAGCTTCTTCAAAGGTCAACGTCATGTCATATCGCAGGTCGGCGCCGCGTTGCGTGCGACGACCACCGCGCCGCCGGCCACCGCCGCCGAACAGATCCTCGAAGCCAAAAAAGTCGCCGAAGATGTCATGGAAGTCCTGAAAGATTGCAGAGTTGAAATCGGAAGCGCCGCCGGCTCCCGCAAGGCCTGCGTGACCATAGGTGTCGTAAATCTGGCGCTTCTGCGGATCGCTGAGAATGCTGTACGCCTCCGTGCATTCACGGAACCGTACTTCGGCTTCTTCCTTATTGTCTGGATTCCGGTCGGGATGCCATTTCAGCGCCGCTTTGCGGTAAGACGCCTTGATCTCTTCAACCGACGCGGCCTTGGCGACACCGAGAACCTCATAAAAATCGCGTTGCTGGGATCG
>Ga0335082_10004210_pt1 | contig 15673 bp, 9 predicted proteins | sample Lox_Sample_41_FD_206718 | JGI IMG/M metagenome (GOLD analysis project Ga0335082, IMG submission 206718) | Soil microbial communities from Loxahatchee National Wildlife Refuge, Florida, United States - Lox_Sample_4.1 | ecosystem: Environmental > Terrestrial > Soil > Wetlands | place: USA: Florida...
CTGCTCATGCACGGTGAAATCGAATACTTCACCGCCACCAGCATGTACGCCGCCGATCAGGCGCACGTCGCCCCGTTCGCGCCCTATGTTGAGGCGCAGAATGCCGAAGGTAAGTGGGTGCGCGTAGTCGACGACCTCGGTTTCCCCGCTGGCGGAGCCCGCACCATGACCGCCGACCTGACCGGTAAGCTGCCCCTCGGCACGCAGCGCATCCGCTTCACGACCAACCTGCAAATTTACTGGGACAACATCCTCATCAGCCGCACACCACAGAACCAAGCTGCCCGGCTCACTCCGCTTCCGCTGTCGCGCGCCGACCTTAGCTTCCACGGATTTCCGCTGAAGATCGAAGGCACCCCGCCGGGCAACGTGAAATACATCTACGAGCAGGTCAGCGCGACGGGTCCGTACACACGTCCTGCCGGCGCCTACACGCGCTACGGCGATGTCCGCGCACTGCTCAGCAAAGACGACGACAAATTTGCCGTCTTCGGCTCCGGCGACGAAGTCGCGCTCGACTTCGACGCTTCGCACTTGCCCGAACTTCCATCCGGCTGGGTGCGCGACTATTTCTTCGCTGCGCACGGCTACGAGAAAGACATGGACTTCTACGCCTACCGCGGCGACACAGTCGAGCCGCTCCCGTTCCGCGACATGGGAACCTATCCGTATCCGAACAAGGCGTTCCCGGCGGATGCCGACCATTTCAACTATCTGCTCGAATACAACACGCGCTTCATGTCAGGGAAAGAAGCGAGCGGATATTCGTTCCGGTATCCGGAGGGGCAGGGTCGGTAGCACACCCTCCTCCCGCATCGCGTTACAATGCACACTGCATGCGGGCCGGCGAGATTCTGACACTTCTTATCCTGTTCGCCGGATCATCGCTGGCGCAACAGGGGCCGATGGGTCCTCCGGCAAAGCTTCCTCCGGCGCCGGCCGCACAGAAGGAACCCGCTCCCAAGCTCTCCACGCCTGTCCCCGTGTTCCGCGATATCGGCGCGCAAGCCGGGCTCACCGCTTCGCACATCGCTTCGCCTGAGAAGCACTACGTCATCGAGTCCATGAGCGGCGGCATCGGGCTTTTCGACTGTGACAACGACGGCAAACTCGACATCGTGATGGTCATGGGCTCGTCGGTCGAACGCTACCGTCAGAACGGCGGCGAGCCGCTGGTCACGCTGTGGCATCAGGATGCGGACCTGAAGTTCACCGACATCACCGAAAAAGCCGGTCTGACCCGCAAAGGCTGGGGCATGGGTGTCGCGGTTGCCGATTACGATAACGACGGCAACCTCGACCTGTTCGTTACCGGATACAACGGCAACGCACTCTATCGCAACAAGGGCAACTGCACGTTTGAAGATGTCACGGACAAAGCGGGCCTGCGCGGCGGCGGCTTCTCGACCGGCGCGGCCTGGGCTGACTACGATCGCGACGGCTACGTCGACCTCTTTGTCTCCCGCTACGTTCACGTCGACATGAATCATCTGCCTGTGTTCGGCTCAACGCAGTTCTGCCAGTTCAAAGCCGTCGCGGTGCAGTGTGGCCCGTGGGGGATGGAAGGGGAGACCGACCTGCTCTATCACAATCGCGGCGATGGCACGTTTGAAGAAGTTTCGAAGAAAGCAGGCGTAGACGATCCCGACAAATACTACGGTCTTGGCGTGAGCTGGGGCGACTACGACAACGACGGCTGGCCCGACCTTTTCGTGGCCGACGATGCCACGCCCAACCACCTCTACCACAACAATCATGACGGTACGTTCACCGACGACGCGCTCGTCGACGGCATCGCCATGAATGGCGAAGGGCAAGCGCTCGGGTCGATGGGGGCGGCTTGGGGTGACTACGATCACAGCGGCCGCCTCTCCATGTTCGTGACCGAGTTTGCGGATCAGGCAAACACTTTGTATCGAAACCAGGGTGCGCGCGGGTTCGAAGATGTGGCGATGCCCTCGCGTCTCGGCCAGCCCAGCCTGCCTTACCTGGGATGGGGCACGACGTTCTTCGACATGGACAACGATGGCTGGGCCGACCTGTTCATCGACTGCGGCCACGTCTATCCGCAGATGGACAACGTAAGAGGCAGCGCCGCTTATGCGCAGCCGTTGCTGCTGCATCGCAATCTGCACAACGGGACGTTCGAGGAAGTTTCCAAACCGGGCGGCCTGGCGGACCAGCCTTTGAAATCGCGCCGGGGCGCGGCATTTGGAGACATCTTTAACGATGGCAATATCGACATCGTCGTCCTGAATGTCGGCGAGCCCCCGTCCCTGTTCCTGAACATGAACCAGAGCCCGAATCACCGCGTGACGTTCAAGCTGGTCGGAACGAAGAGCAACCGGGCTGCGATCGGGGCGCGCGTCACGATTCGTGCGGGCACGGTCACGCAGCTCGATGAAGTTCGCGGCGGCGGCAGCTATCTCTCGCAGAACGATCTGCGGCTGCACTTCGGGCTCGGATCTGCGACCAAGATGGATTCCGTTGACGTCCGCTGGCCAGCAGGAAAAGTAGAAACCTTCAAGGATGTGACTGCGGACAAGATCTATACAATTGTCGAAGGGCAGGGAATCAAAGACACAGTCGATTTCAGCGCACTCCCCTCGACTCCGTAGCATTTCGGTTGTCAAAAGAAAGCGAACACAGCGGAGCAGTGTTCGCCTGCATTCCCTGAGCGGTGAGTGCCTTTCTACTTACTGTTCATCGCCCGCGCTAGATCTTTCCATCGCACCAGGATGAATCCCTGGTCTTTGAGAAACTTCTGAAACTCGGGATTCTTCATCGTGTCGAAATCATGCTGCCGCCACGCCGCGCCCCAATCGGGATGGTTCCACGTGGCTCCGCGCATTTCGTCATCGTCGTAAGCGAGGTGCACGATCAGCTGATAGACGCCGGGCGCCAGCGGCGTGAGCGCTTTCTTGTACCAGTCAAGCCAGTCATTCGCGGAGACACCGGGTTCCATGGTGACGACACGCTCCACCAGAATGTTTTCCGGCACGGGAAACCCCTGGGGGGAATGAGTTCCCATTCGCTCCACCAGCGTCGGCAAATGGAATTCGTTGCCCATCTTCTGATAAACCGCAAACAAGTCAGGTGTCGTCATCAATGCGCCCATATGAGTGTCGAGGTGCGTCAGGTGGACACCGGCTTTTTGCGCGCGTTCGATCTGCGCGCGGAGTTCGGTTTCCACGTCGGCCGGCTTGGCATTTTGCGCAACGGCAGGGGTTTCCAGCGGAAGGAATCCGTCGGGATCCAGGAGGCTCGTCACTTTGCCCGGTCCGGTGATCGGGCCCCAGCGCAGGTCAGTCCACTCGCTGTTGAGGGCAAGGTGAATTCCGAGATCGGCGTCGGGATGATCTTTCGCCCAACGTGCGGCCTCCGGAAACCAGGGGCAGGGAACCAGAATGCTGGCGGATGTGATCCATCCTTTTTCGAGTGCCTCGAAGGTCGCCCGGTTGACAGAGTGGCTCATGCCAAGGTCGTCGGCATGAATCACCAGCAGCCGCGCCGTTGCGGGATAGCCAAGACGTTCCTGCACGGTCTTGGCCGGAGCCTGGGCCGAGGCACCCTGACATGCGAAGAGAATCAACAGGGGAAGAATGCTGCGCGCGTATCTACGAGTCATGGTGTCATTCCGTCCTTGCTCGCTATTGTCGCGCTAGCTGGGACCGCAGTAAAGAAACGTTTTAATAGAGCATTTTTGGGTTGACAGAACCAGCCTTCCGTAGAAGAATCCAAAGGAATTTTTTCGGGACGTTGGCCCGAGTACCCTCCCCCGAAGCCCCGTTATCTGTGGATAATGGGGTTTTGTTTTTGCAAGGTGACCTCATGAGCTCTTCTGCGACGACCGCCCCCGCCCGTTTGAAGCGTTCCCTTACACTCTGGGATCTGATTCTCTACGGTGTCATCGTCATCCAGCCGGTTGCTCCGATGTCGGTCTTCGGAGTCTTGAGCGACCGTGGCCGAGGACACGTTGTCACAACGCTGCTCATTGCCATGGTCGCCATGCTTTTCACAGCGATCAGCTATGGGCGTATGGCGCGAGCCTATCCAAGCGCCGGGTCAGCGTTCACCTACGTCGGCCAGGAGATCAATCCCGCGCTCGGCTATGTCACTGGCTGGAGCATGGTGATGGACTACATGCTCAATCCCATGATCTGCATCATCTGGTGCAGCCAGCAGGCGCATGTCTTCGCTCCCGGCGTGTCGTACTTTGTATGGGCGCTGTTCTTCGGGGCGATCTTCACCTTTCTCAATATTCAGGGCATCAAGACGTCGGCGCGCGTAAATACTCTCCTTGCGGCCGGGATGGGAGCAGTCGTTGCGGTCTTTTTCATGGCGGCGGCGCGTTACATCTTCGGCCACCCTCATGACGGCGCGGCATTTTTCACTCGCCCTTTCTACGATCCTGAGCTTTGGAATACGAACAATGTGCTGGCCGCCACGTCAGTCGCTGTGCTCAGCTACATCGGCTTCGACGGCATCTCTACACTGTCGGAAGAGGCCGAGAATCCGCGGCGTAACATCCTGCTGGCGACCGTCTTGACGTGCTTCGTGATCGGAATCCTGTCTGCGCTCGAAGTCTATTCGGCGCAGCTCGTTTGGCCGGCAAAGGAAGCTTTCCCGAACAGCGACACAGCGTTTACCTACGTTGCCGGTCGAGCCTGGGCTCCGCTCTTTGCCGTGGTCGGCTTCACCCTGCTCGTCGCTAATTTCGGTTCCGGTATGGGAGCGCAAATTGGTGCCGCGCGTCTTCTCTACGGGATGGGACGCAGCCGCGCGCTGCCGACGTCTTTCTTCGGGGTTGTCGATCCTAAGCGTCACGTGCCCCGCAACAATGTGTTTTTTGTCGGCGCAATCGCGCTGCTGGGAGCATTACTGGTTACGGTTCCAATTCACCGGCAGACCGTGTGTGGCGGGACGTTGTTCTGCTACGGCCTCGGCGCTGAGATGCTGAACTTTGGCGCATTGATCGCCTTCATGGGTGTGAATATGGCCGCATTCGTCCGTTACGACGTCCGCGAGGGCAAGAAGAACCCGATTCTCCCCCTGCTGCTGAGCGCTCTGGTCATCATTCTGGGCCTGTGGCCGCACACGCACCAGATCGCGATCATCATTGCCGGAATTGCGTTGGCGATAATCGCGGTATGGACGCCGCCTCTCGCTGGTTTCACGATCTGTTTCTTCCTCTGGAAGAATCTGAGTTGGTGGGCATGGATCGTGGGTGGCGCCTGGATGCTTGTCGGCATCGCGTTTGGAGCGTGGAAGACAAAGGGCTTCCGCGGAGACCTGGTCAATTTCGAATTGCCACCGGAAGAGAATTGAGGCAAGGTGACGTATAAACGTCGAATGCAGAAGTGAGAGTCTTTTCGGGCCGACTCTGAATCGAAAAGACTCTACTTCTGCATTCTGACTTCCTGCTTTTGACTTTCCATCATTCCGCGTTCCAGCCCTTCACTTCGACTTCCGGCTTGGCATTGCCAAGTTCCGCGGAGCGATAGGTAGCAGTAATCTCTCGTTTCTCTCCCGGCAGTAGGGAAACGTAATTGTCCTGCCAGAGCACGGGAACGATTTCCTCGCCGCCCTTTCCTTTGTTGACCTTCAGGCGCACGAAGAACGCGACCGACTTGCTTGGATTTTCGATCGTGACCCGCGTGATCGAGTCGTCGCCCTTGCGTTCTGTGCCGCTGGTGACCGTGAGCTTCACTTTAGGCAACTGTGACAGAGCCGTGTAGTCGGCGAAGGATTCAGTGGGCGTTGTGTACCAGTTCGACTTGCCCCAATCGATCGTTTCGGGCTTGGTCGATAGCCAGTAGAAGTTCGATCCCACCAGCTTGCCGGCGGCGTCGGTCACCCGCAGGTCGAGGAAGTACGCTCCTGTCAGCCCATCAACTTCCGGGATTTCCAGGATTTTTGCGGTGCTGTCCGCCGGTGCGTCAACCGCGACTTCTTTTGAGAACTTCTCGGTTGCATCACCATTCAGAATGCGCGCCGTCAGCTTTAGCCCCTTCGCGTCCGAGTATTGGCTGCTTACGAGCCACACAGAGTGGTCATCGTACCCGTATACCGGATCGAGAGGCTGCAAAGCTTTCTTGGCCCCGAAGTATCCACCACCGGGCAACAGATAATAGTCGTAGAGGTGCCAGATCATCGAAGGCCAGGCGTTGTTGAGCATCCACTGAATGACGCCCGTCGAGGTGTACTTGTTGCGGCTGTAGGCCTCGTACATCGCTCGTACGCCTTCGTAGGTCATGAGCTGCGACTTGTAGGTGAACTCCTCCGCGCTGGAAGACTTGCCGTAGCGGTTATCCTGCGCCTGAGTGAAGACGTTGAGCGTCTTGAAGGCGCCGCCACCCGCGTGGAAATTCCACGTGTCGTCGATCGGCCAAAGGTGATCTTTCCCGACCATGCGGCGAACACTTTCAACCGGAGGTACGGCCGGTCCCATGCTGGTTTCGCTGTTGAATCCGTAAGCGCCGCCACATCCTCCCGCATTGCAGGCCTGTTCCGCGACTGGCCGATGTGGATCCGCCATCCAGTACGACGGAGCGACGTATTCGTAAGGACCCGACATCTTCACGCCGCTGGCGCCCGTGATGGTGGCCGGTTTGGCCGTGGCGGATGAGACGACGGGATTCGGCCAGAGCAAATCCTTCTCGATCTTCAGGTACATCTCCTCCACGTCGGGCGGCGGCGGGTTGTCGCTGCCATTCAGCCACATCACCAGGCTGGCATGGCTGCGCAGGCGGTAGATCTGGTCACGCAAGGAGGCTTTGGCGATCTCGAAGTCTTCCGGCGCCCAGTCGCCCCAATGCTCCCAGTGATCGCAGCAGCACCAGCCCGCCATGACCAGAATTCCCATCTCGTCGGCGGTCTCGTAGAGCAGATCGGGCTCAAGTTTGCCCTCCAGGCGAACCGTGTTAAGACCCATGTCTTTGACGTAGCGAAGCTGATCCACCGCGTACTTCGCATCCCATCGCATCATCAAGTCGGGAGTGTAGCCGGCGCCGCGAATCAGAAGGTTCTTGCCATTGATCTTGAACAACCGCTTGAAGCGGTTCGGTGCGTGCTCGGCGACTTCCGAGGTGATTTCGCGAATACCGAAACGTGTGCGCGCCGAATCGGAGACCTTGCCCGCTACCTCGAACGACAGATTGAGATCGTAGAGGTTCGGCTTCCCCATCTGCACTGGCCACCAAAGACGCGGGTTCGTCATCTTCAGTTGGGAAAACGTCCCCGAGTCAAACATGACATCTTTGCTTTCGCCGGGACCCAGTTCCACGTCCTGTGAGAACTCGATCTTCTCGATCCGGCCTTTCAGTGTCCCTTTCACAGGCTGATCGGATCCGTTCTTGAGCAGGGCCGCGACTGTAAGTTCAGCGGTATCGTACGCCGGAGAGTTGACCTTCGAAGTGACCGTGGGGTAACGCAGGGCGACCGGACCGCTGGTTTGCAGGTCGACGTCGCGCCACAGGCCCATGTTCTTATCGGGCGGAGCGGGATTCCAATCCACGAAAGTGATGGCCAGACTCTTGTCTGTCGGCGCCCAGACTTGGGCCGCGATCACGTTCACGCCTTGTTTTACGGCTCCGGTCACGTTGAACTCGTACGTCCGCCAGGCCCCGGCTACCTGATCTGAATTCGCGATCTGTTTCCCGTTAAGCCAGATGTTGCCGCGATAGTTGATGCCGCGAAAGTTCAACCATACCGTCTTCCCGGCATAATCCTTGGGGAGCGTGAACTCTTTGCGGTACCACCACGAAACGCCGTAAGGGCTGTCCGGCGGCAGCGGCAGGTTCGAGAAATTGGCTCCGATGGGATAAGACACTCCCGGGTACTGACGCAGGTTCATACCAAACAGCGGATCGGGCAACAACCCTGCTTTCACTTGCGCCGCGACGACCGTCGACGGCACGTTGGCTTTGATCCATTCTTTTGGCTGGAACGCCGCCGTCGAAATGGCGGCGCCTTCGGCGGAAACGTGCGCCGATGACTGGATAGCCCATCCGTCACTCAGCGGCACGACAGCGGAAGTGGGACGTGCGCTCGGCTGTGCAAAGGCGCAGACGCATGTCAGAATCGGAACGACAATTCGGAAGATTTTCATGAGAACTCCCACCAGCGAAATTCGCTCACGATCCAGCTGGCCCACAACTGAATCGGCTGCATTGTACGGTGTTAACACGTTTTAATAAAGACTTTTTCCTCGTCATGTGACAGGCCGAGTGTGCGCGGCGCCAGTTCTGCCGTGCCATCACCCACCGCTGCCGTTCACTAGTTTATAATCAAAAATTCACGCTCTCCCGCGTGGAGTCCTCTATCTATGATTCGAATTTTGCAGAGTGCAGGGCCTACCCTGAAGATCATTCTGGGCGCATTGCTGGTGATCATCTGCGCCTCCATGGTAATTACGCTCATCCCCGGCGGAGGCTTCGGTTCCAGCCTCGGGATCGGTGGACCTGGCCGCGGTATTCTGGCGACCGTGGGCGACCAGGAGGTGACCGTCCTCGAAGTGCAAAGCGAGGCGCGCCGCATGGTCCGGCAGCAATTCCCGCAAGGCGGCCCGCAAGTGGCGATGTTGTTGCCCTTCTTCACCGGCCAGGCCGCCCAACAGTTGATCAACATGAGAGTCTTGACCGCCGAGGCTCACCGTTTGGGCCTGCGGGTTACTGACGACGAATTGCGTGACGAACTCCAGCATGGACCTCTGGCAAGTATCCTGTTCCCGGGAGGGCGGTTCGTCGGCGAAACCGAGTACGAGAATTTCGCCCAGCGGAATGACCTGACCGTCGCTCAGTTTGAAAGTCTGGAGAAAGAATATCTTCTCATCCGCAAACTGCGCGCCCTCATCTCAGGGGGCGCTTTTGTCGGAGAGAAGGATGTCCGCGCGGAGTTCGACAGCCGCAACACCAAAGTCAAGTTCGACTATGCAGTCCTGACACAGGCCGACATCCTCAAGGGATTGCACCCTACCGATCAGGAGCTGAAGGCGTTCTACGATCAAAACAAAGCCGGCTATGCCAGCCCCGAAAAGCGCCAGATCAAGTATGCGATCGTTCAGAGAGTGAAGCCGGAAGATCTTTCCGTGACCCAGCAGGAACTTCAGGCGTACTACGACCAGCATCGCGACGAATACCGGCAGCCTGAGCAGGTGAAAGTCAGCCACATCCTGATCAAGACTCCCCTTCCTGGACCGGACGGGAAAGTTGACGAGAAGGCGGTGGGAGACGCGCGCAAGAAGGCTGAAGACGTCCTCAAACAAGTCAAAGCCGGAGGAGACTTCGCGAAGCTGGCGGAGAAGTATTCCGAGGACACGACCGCCAAGAGTGGTGGAGAGTTGGGTTGGATTGGGCGGGGCCGCACCGTTCCCGAATTCGAGAACGTGGCTTTCTCGCTTCCCAAGGGCCAAACCAGCGATCTCGTAAAGAGCAGCTACGGGTTCCACATCATTCGCGTCGAGGACAAGCAGCAGGCCCACGTCAAGCTGCTGGCCGAGGTGAAGGACGAAATCGAAGGAAAAGTCCGGGAACAGAAAGCCGCGCAAGCCACCGAGAGGACCGCCAATACGCTGGCCAGCCAGGCGCGCACTGACGGCCTCGACAAGGCCGCTGAAGCCAAGGGTGTGCCGCTCATCACGACTGGGCTCTTCAGTCGCGCCGAGAGCTTGCCGGGTCTGGGCGCGCCCCCTGAACTGATGGGGGCGGTCTTCAACAAGGGGGAAAAGACACCCCCCGATGAGGTGCAGGTTCCGCAGGGTTTCGTGATTTTCGACCTGCTCGCTATCAAGGCGCCGGCCACTCTCACATTTGAGGAAGCCCGCGCGACCGTCGAGACGCAGTTCAAAAGTCAACGGGCCGGCCTGCTGCTGCAGCAGAAAACGCAGGAGCTTTCGGACCGGGCGAAGGCCGAGCATGACTTGAAGAAAGCGGCGAAGGAACTGGGCGCCGTCATGAAGACCAGCGAACTGGTATTGCCGGACGGCCAAGTCCCGGATATCGGATCGCTGTCCGGGGTGAAAGACTCGATTTTCTCGTTAAAGCCGGGCGAGATCAGCAGCGCGCTCAATGTTGGCGCCACCGGCGCAGTGGTGCAACTCCTCGAGAAACAGCTGCCCACCAATGAAGACTACACTGCCAAAAAGGACGAAGTCCGGCAGAGCCTTCTCGACGCCAAACAGAACGAGATGTTCTCCATATTCATGTCGAACCTGCGGAAGGACATGGAGAATTCCAGGAAGCTCAAAATCAATCAGGACGAAATGAACAACCTGACGCGCAGGCAGGGGGAAGAGGGATCGTAGTTCGGCTCTCAGGTGTCAGGTCTCAGGTATCAGGAAAGCGACTTTGGCTTATGCCGGAGATGTATTTCCTGACGCGTGATACCTGAGACCTGATACCCGAAGGTAATGTCTTTCGCGCGCGCCAGCGGCATTTTGTTACATCCCACCTCGTTGCCATCCCGCGGCGGGATCGGCGATTTTGGTCCCGCGGCGTACACGTTTACCGATTTCCTCGCTGCCGCGAAACAAGGTCTCTGGCAGGTGCTGCCGCTGGGGCCGCTGGGCTTCGGAAATTCCCCGTATTCCTCCATCTCGGCATTCGCCGGGAATCCCCTGCTGATCAGCCTGGAACGCCTCGCAGACCGGGGCTGGATGGATCGCGGGCAGGTTGATGCGCTTCCCGATGGTGTGGGGGCGGTCGACTACAAGCAGATTTTCAGCCGCAAGATGCCGCTGCTGTTCCAGGCTGCGCACAACTTCCTGAAGGCGGCCCCGGCGGGCCCGCGTGACCGGTTCCAGCGCTTCTGCCGCGATCATGCCTGGTGGCTCGACGACTTTGTCCTCTTCGATAGCCTGCGCGCTCACCTGCAGCTGGAAAGCTGGAATCATTGGCCGCGGGAGCTGGCACACCGGGACCCCGCGGCGCTTGAGAAGAAGAAGGGGGAGTTGCACGATGAGCTCGATACGCGGCGCGCTGTGCAATTCTTCTTCGACGAGCAGTGGCGGGCACTGCGTGCCTACTGTGCGCAAAAGTCGATTCGCATGATCGGGGACATCGCCATCTTCGTCAATTTTGACAGCGCCGACGTCTGGACCCATCCCGATCTGTTTCGTCTTGATGGCAACCGCAACCCGGAAGTCGTCGCCGGGGTGCCCCCGGATTTCTTCAGCAAGACAGGGCAGCGATGGGGGAGCCCGCTTTATCGCTGGGACGTGATGCAGTCGCGAGGCTATGCCTGGTGGGTTGACCGGCTGCGGTGGGCAACTCGCAACTTCGACTACATCCGTCTCGATCATTTCCGCGGATTCGCCCAGTTCTGGGAGATTCCGGCAAACGAAGAGACCGCCATCCATGGGCGCTGGGTCGATGGGCCGGGCGAGGACTTGTTCCGCCGCCTGCGCGAAGCTCTCGGTGGCCTGCCGTTTTTCGCTGAAGATCTCGGCTACATCACGCCTGACGTGCACAAGTTGCGTGAGCAGATTGACATTCCCGGAATGGCGGTTCTGCAATTCGGCTTTGGCGATCCGGGGGCGCACACGCACCTTCCTCATACCTTCAAGCCCGACAAAGTCGTGTACACGGGCACGCACGACAACAACACCGTGCTGGGCTGGTGGGAGTCGGATGCATCCGAGCACGAACGCAACCATGCCCGTGCCTATCTCGGCCCGTGTGAAGATGGTGTGAACTGGGCGATGGTACGATGCGCCGTCAACTCCGTCGCCAGCTTATGCGTGGTACCTTTGCAGGATGTTCTGGGACTGGGCGGAGACTCCCGAATGAACATCCCGAGTAAGCCCGAAGGAAACTGGCGGTGGCGATTCCCAGCTGACCTGCTGAGGCCTGAAGTTGGGGCCAAGCTGGCGACGCTGGCTGAAGTGGCCGATCGTCTGCCAAACCCCGTACCTGATTTGCTCAACGAAGAATGGGCGGCCTAGAAAGGGCTGCCGCAAGGCTGTCAAGGTCGCCGCACACGATTCGTGGTCCCCGAGGTGCTGTGACCTCCGTCACGCGATGGCATGACATATCGTGTATCCTTGGCCCGTTACTTCTGGGAGACTTGTTCACGAACCTTTAACCACCTCTTCATACAGGTGCAAAGAACGCTGGGCGAGAATTTGGTATGCGCAGATCGCCAGGCTTACGTGAACGACATCGGAACTTCTGGGCCGGCACGCCGGAACTTCCAGGGCTGCCTGCCTTTGCAGGAAAGCTGATCCCGATGGCGGAGATCCGCGAGCTGTACGAGCGAGTGCGCTCGGCGCCGCAGGGATTTCAGCTCGCGGCTCTGTTGCGGGAGATGCACGTCGACCTGCAACTCCAGGCGGCGGACCTGGAACGTATCCCGACGAAGGGCGCTCTGGTGGCCGTGGCGAACCATCCCTTCGGAATTCTTGACGGCGCGGCCTTGGGTGTCATGCTCTCGCGAGTTCGGCCCGATGTTCGAGTCATGACCAACTCGCTGCTCGAAGGCATTCCTGAGCTTGACGAGCACTGTTTCTTTGTTGACCCATTCCATACCCCGGCCTCGGTGGAAAGAAATCTGAAAGCGCTAAAACAGGCGTTTGAATGGCTGCAGCAGGGGGGAGCTCTTGCGGTGTTTCCTGCGGGCGAGGTTTCTCAGCTGAAGGTCGGGACAGCGCAGGTTGCCGATCCGGTCTGGAACACAGTGGCGGCCCGCCTGATTCGCAAGACCGGCGCGAGCGCCCTGCCCGTCTATTTTTGCGGACGGAACAGTGTGACGTTTCAGCTCCTGGGCTTGATTCATCCTCGCCTGCGCACGCTGGTGTTGATGCAGGAATTCCTGCAGCAACGCGGGAAAAGTGTCGAGGTCCGGGTCGGCAGCCCAATTCCGGCTGAACTCATCGCCGGCATCGACGACGATCGGGAGGCCACGGAGTATCTGAGGCTGCGGACCTATCTGCTCTCGTACCGCGGCAAAAAGGAAATCTCCATCCCGACGAAAGTGCGCTCCGTCCTGCCCCGAAAGCCGCAGGAACCGATCATATCGGCTGTGCCATCAGAGTTAGTGAAGTCCGACATCGCAGCGTTGCCGCCGGACCGGCTGCTGACAGAGACGAATGAATTCGCAGTGTACTCCGCCCGTGCTCCCGAGATGCCTCATCTGCTCGAAGAACTCGGACGCCTGCGCGAGGTCACCTTTCGCACAGCGGGAGAAGGCACCGGTAAGCGCACCGACCTCGACGAGTTCGATCCTTACTATTGGCATATTGTCCTTTGGAGCAAAGAAAAACAGGAGTTGGCCGGAGCCTACCGCGCTGGGAACACCGATGAGATTATCCGCGCCCACGGTATCAAGGGACTCTATACAAATACCGTCTTCCGGTATGACGAGGGACTGTTCCTCAAGATAGGATCTGCGCTCGAGTTGGGACGTTCCTTTATCCGGACGGAGTACCAGCGCCAGTACGCTCCGCTGCTCCTGCTCTGGAAAGGGATTTCGAAGTTTATTGCCACTCATCCCGAGACGCCGGTGCTCTTTGGCGCGGTCAGCATCAGCAACGAATACAGCCGCCTGTCGCGCGAGATGATTGTGCGCTATTTTCAGTCGCGCCAGGACGGCCGTGAGTTCGCGGACCTTATTCATCCGCGCACGCCATTCCGAATGCCCAAGCTGCGGCGCTGGGACTGCCGCGCCTTCTGCGACATTCTGCACAGTCTCGATGAACTCGCCGAACCGATCTCAGATGTGGAAGAGGATGGAAAAGGCCTGCCGATCCTGATCCGGCAGTATGCCAAGCTCGGGGGAAAGCTGGTTGGGTTCAACCTGGACCGAAAATTCTCCGATGTCGTGGATGGTCTCGTGATCGTTGATTTGCGCCAGACCGATCCTGCGGTGATGGACCGCTATATGGGCAAGGATGCTTATGCTCGCTTCCGGCGCTATCACAAGATGGACTGACGTTGGATCACAAGCCCGGCGTCGCCTTTACTAATCCGCCCCGCCCATTGAAAATAAAGGGTTCCGCTGCCAGCGGATGGTTCGCCCGTGTGTTGACATGGGTCCCTCTCCGACGGGCCGCGACGGAAAGAACGCAAGGAGCCTCAATGCCCGCAACTGGTGAACTCATCCGCCTGATGAACTACGTCGACGATATTTCCGCCACCCTCCGCCGTATCAGCACCAGTATTCCTTCCATGACCGAAGAGGAGCGGGCGCGTCTGGCCGAATATATGCAGAAGTCCGAGCCAAGCCTGGAGAGCGTGCTCCAGCAACTGCAGAAGGCGGGCAAGTAGTGGCGGAAGTCAAAACCGTAGCCGTGATCGGCGCGGGCATCATGGGCCGCGGCATTGCGCATGCGGCAGCGGTCGGCGGCTACCGAACCATTCTCGAAGATGTCTTACCCACTGCCTTGCGCAGGGCCGAAAATGAGATCCGCTCCAATCTGGATAAGGCGGTCGAGTTGGGCAAGGTCAGTGCTGGGGCCGCGGATGCGGCTTTCGCCCGCATCGAGTATGCGGGGTCGGTTGACCAGGCCGCCCGCGAGGCCGATCTCGTGATCGAAGCTGTCCCCGAGGAAATGGAATCGAAGATCGAGATCTTCACCTTGCTCGACAAGATCTGTCGCCCCGCTACGATTCTCGCTTCGAATACCTCATCGCTTAGCATTACCGAGATCGCTGGCGTTACCTACCGCGCGAAGAAATGCGTGGGGATGCACTTCTTCAATCCCGTACACAAGATGAAATTGCTGGAGGTCGTCGGCGCGCTGGAGACCGATTCAGACACGCTGGCGACCGCGGTCGAGGTCGGCAAGCGCATGGGGAAAGAAGTTGTCGTGATCAAAGAATCGCCCGGCTTCATTACCAGCCGTATCAATGCCATGATCGGCAACGAAGCTTTCTACATGCTGCAGGAGGGCGTTGCCTCGGCTGAAGACATCGACAAGGCTCTGAAACTCGGCCTCAACCATCCCATGGGGCCCTTCGAACTCGTCGACCTTGTCGGGCTTGACACTCGTCTCCACATCCTCGAATACCTGCATAAAAGCCTGGGAGAGAAATATCGCCCTTGTCCGCTGCTGGTGCAGTACGTCAAGGCGGGACGGCTGGGAAGAAAGTCCGGCCGCGGCGTATTTGAGTACCCAGAGGCCGCAGACAAGGCTCCTTCTTCGTAGATCAAGGACGCTGCGGCCGTTGTCCGCCCGAGCTACTTCACGCCTTTCTCCGGATTCCACGAGCCCTGCAGTTTCCTCACGAACACCATCTGCCCGATGTGGTAGGCGTTGTGGGCGCCAATGTGAGCAATAACAGAAGCCCATTTCTCGAGTTTCTTGTCATCGGCGGCTTCCACCGCCCTTTCCCAGTCAGTCATGACCTGATCGAGTTGCTGCACGGTCTCAGCCCACTTCTTGGCGTCGAAGTTGTTGAAGGTCTCGTCATTGTTGCCGCTGAATTTCTCGGGTGTCTCTCCTTTGAACTTGGCCAACTCCTGCCGATTCCAGAAGATCAGGTGGTTGGCCAACTGCCCAACCGAGTGGTTTCCGCTGCCGTCGGTCCAACTGGCCTGCTGGGGTGTCAAACCCTCCACCGCAACGTTCGCGGGGACGAACCAGTCCTTGACGTTATGGGTAGTGCGGAGTTGTTCCAGAAGAATACCCTTCAGGGTGGCTGGTTTCTGATCTTGTGCGAAGGCAACAAACGGTATG
>Ga0335082_10004211_pt1 | contig 15672 bp, 11 predicted proteins | sample Lox_Sample_41_FD_206718 | JGI IMG/M metagenome (GOLD analysis project Ga0335082, IMG submission 206718) | Soil microbial communities from Loxahatchee National Wildlife Refuge, Florida, United States - Lox_Sample_4.1 | ecosystem: Environmental > Terrestrial > Soil > Wetlands | place: USA...
CGCGCCAACGCATGGACGTACCCCATAGCAGAAATCGGTTGCGTTCTGAAACAGAACTTACTATGAGTTCCGAAACGGAACTAAACCGACCCCGGAGGGCGCGATGTCCAACGAGTGGCACAAGACCGCCTGTATCCTCTGCAGCATCAATTGCGGGATCGAGGTTCAGCTCGACGGCCGGCGCTTTGCCCGCATCCGCGGCGACAAGGCGAACCCGCGCTCGGAAGGCTACACGTGCGAGAAGGCGCTGCGGCTCGACAGCTATCAGAACGGTCGCGACCGCCTGACCACGCCGTTGCGCCGGCGCGCCGACGGCGGCTTCGAAGCCATCGACTGGGACACCGCGATCCGCGAGATCGCCGAGCGGCTGGTGCGGGTGCGCGACACCCACGGCGGCGAGACGATCTTCTACTACGGCGGCGGCGGACAGGGGAACCACCTCGGCGGCGCCTACTCGAGCGCGACGCGGCGCGCGCTCGGCTCGATCTACACGTCGAACGCCCTGGCGCAGGAAAAGACCGGTGAGTTCTGGGTCGACGGCCAACTCTTCGGCCGCCCGCGCTGCCACACCACCGGCGACTTCGAGCACGCCGAGGTGGCGATGTTCGTCGGCAAGAACCCCTGGCAGTCGCACGGCTTCCCGCGCGCGCGCGCCATCTTGCGCGCCATTGCCAGCGATCCGAACCGCGCCCTGATCGTCGTCGATCCGCGCCGCACTGAAACCGCCGAGATGGCCGACCACTACCTGCAGGTGCGGCCCGGCACCGACGTGTTCCTGCTCAGCGCGCTGCTCGCGGTGCTGATCGAGGAGGATCTCCTCGACCACCGCTTCCTCGCCGAGCACACCACCAACGGCGACCGCCTCTTCGAGCTCCTGCGCGCCGTGCCGGTCGCCGACGCGTGTGCCCGCTGCGGCGTCGGCGAAGAGCTCGTCCGCACCGTCGCCCGCCGCATCGCCGGCGCGGCGAGCGTGTCGATCTTCGAAGACCTCGGTATTCAGCAGGCGCCGCACAGCACGCTCAATTCCTATCTCGAGAAGCTGATCTACGTGCTCACCGGCAACTTCGCGCGCCGCGGCGGCATGAACATCCACACCAAGATGGCCGGCCTCGGCGGCGGGAAAGAGGCCGGACGGACGACGCCGGTGGGTGGCCACCGCATCATCACCGGTCTGATCCCCTGCAACGTCATCCCGGACGAGATCCTCACCAATCACCCGAAGCGTTTTCGCGCCATGATCGTCGAGAGCACCAACCCCGTCCATTCGCTCGCCGACAGCCAGCGCATGCGCGCCGCCCTCGAGGCGCTCGAGCTGGTGGTGGTGATCGACGTGGCGATGACCGAAACGGCACGGCAGGCGCATTACGTGCTGCCTGCCGCCTCGCAATACGAGAAGTGGGAGACGACCTTCTTCACCCTCGAGTTCCCCAACAACGTCTTCCATCTGCGCGCGCCGCTGCTCGATCCGCTGCCCGGCACGCTGGCGGAACCGGAGATCCATCGCCGTCTGGTGCGCGCCATCGGCGCGCTCACCGACGACGACGTCGCGCCGCTGCACGCCGCGGCCGCGCAGGGACGCGCGGCATATGCCCCGGTCTTCTTGCAGACCATGGCGACGCGGCCCGACCTCGCCGCGCTGGCGCCGGTGATCCTCTACGAGACGCTCGGCCCGACGCTCGGCAAGGGCAACGAAGCCGCGGCGCTGCTGTGGGGCGCCGCCCACACGTGCGCGATGACCTATCCGGAGTCGGTGCGGCGGGCCGGGTTCACCGGCGAGGGCCCGGAGCTGGGCGAGGCGCTGTTCGAGGCCATCTTCACGCGCCGCTCGGGCGTGACCTTCACCGTCGACGAGTACGAGGAGACCTGGCAGCGCATGGCGACGCCCGACCAGCGGGTCAACCTCGACGTCCCCGAGCTGCTCGATGAGCTGGCCGGGCTGCGCGACGCGCCGTCCGTGACCACGCCCGACTTCCCCTTCGTGCTCTCCGCCGGCGAGCGCCGTTCGTCCACCGCCAACACGATCATGCGCGATCCGGCCTTCCGCAAGCGCGACTCGATCGGCCTGCGCATGAGCCGCGCCGATGCCGAACGGCTCGGCGTCGGCGTGGGCGCGCTCGTGCGCGTCGTCACCAAGCGCGGCAGTGCCGAAACCGTCGTCGAGCTCTCCGACACGCTGCAGGCCGGACATCTGAGCCTGCCGAACGGCCTCGGCCTCAGCTACCCCGATCCCGTCGGCGACGTCGCCGTGCACGGCGTGCCGCCGAACGAGCTCACCGCGTCCGAGGATCGCGACTGGCTGGCCGGTACACCCTGGCACAAGCACGTCCCGGCGCGCGTGGAACCGATCGCAGAGGACCCGCCGGCAGCGGCCTGACTCGCGCGCCGCAGTAGGGCCGGCTGTGCCGGCCGCGTGCGCGTCGTTGGTCGCTGGTCGTTGGTCAAGACGGAGACCAGCGACGAGCGACCGAGCATGGCCGGCACAGCCGGCCCTACCGCGGCGGCACCGCTTGATCCGCGCCCACATCCGATCGTACAGTCCGCCCGGCCGATGCGAGCGGCGGGGGTGAACGCATGGTGCGGAAGCGACTGCTGTTAGGGGTGCTCGGGGTACTGGTCGGGTCGATCGCTGCAGCGGCGGTGTGGCAGCTCGGCGGCGAGTCCGCCGCGGCCCCGATCGCGGCGGCGCACGGCGCCGACGCCGTCGCTAGCGCGCCGGCCTCGCGCTCGATCTTTCCGAAGGTGCTGAACCGCTAGCCGCGGTCGAGGAGTCCCGCACGGGTGCGTCGACAAGCGCGGCGGGAACAGATCCTCACCGATCGAATTGAAATTGACCGTTCGCCCTGAGCTTGTCGAAGGGCGCGCTCTGACTCATCGAGGCTGTCGGCTTTGGTCTCGACCGCGCGTTCCGGCCGGCACAGCCGGCCCTACGAGATGAACGCGTTGCGGGCAGCCGGGCCTACGAGATGAGGTGGAGGCTGGGGATGTCGTCGCGCTTCCACTCCTCGTGGAAGATGTAGCGGTAGCCGATGTGCTGGAACAGCCAGGCGCCGCTGCGCTTCACGTAGGTGTCCTCGTAGTAGGCGCCGATGCGGATGCCGCGGTTCTCCTTCAGGTTGAACATGTAGTTGTAGAGCGCCCACGTCCCGCGCGCGGTGGTGTCGCTGAGCAGCTCGATCTCGGGATGGTGGCCCTGATGGATGGTCACCGAGCCGCGCGCCGTGCCGAGCGCCTCGCTCAGGAACCCCATGATCGCCTGCACCCCGGTAAACTCGTACTTGCCGGAGCTGTAGCAAACCGTCGCGTCGGGAGCGAAGCAGCGCGCCAAGTCGTCCCACTGCTTGAGGTCGAGATGACGCCAGTAGCGGTACTTGAGCTGTTTGATCGCCTCGACGTCTTCCAGTCGCTTCAGACGGCGGTCGAGATCGGCCAGATCGGGCATCGCATCCTCCGCGCAAACGAGAGGCGTGACGGCTCTATCATCTCACGCCTTTATCTTCGGCAACACTTTCTTCTCGAACAGCCGCAGGCTCTCCCATCCGAGCTCGGGCGACATGCCGCCCATGAGCGGATGGAGGATGACGCGGCCGGTCTCGGCCGCCAGCTCCACGCACTGATCGGGGGTGAGGATCTGGTAGGCGGCGCTGCGCTTCATGTCGTCGATGGTCTGCGCCTCGACGTGCATCGAGGAGCGCTGATCCGGAGTCTGCCAGGCGGCATAGGTCTGCGCGTCGTAGAGCGCGTGCGGCCCGACGCGTTGCCAGTCGCGCTCGGGGTGCTCCGACACGTGCACGAAGCCGGGTCCGTTGGGCATGCTGGCGAAGCCGCCGCGGAAGCCGACGCGCTCGCACTCGGCGGCGTAGACGTCGGCAAGGCGCTGATCGCCGATCGCCGGGAAGAAGCCGGCGCGCAGCCTCGCGGCGCGCCTGGCCGCCTTCTCGGTCGAGCCGCCGATCAGCAGCATCGGCTCCGACACCGGCTTCGGCGTCACGCGCACGGTGCGGCCACGCCACTCGAAAGACTCGCCGCTCCAGGCCCGGCGCATCACCTCGACGTACTCCTCGAGCAGCCGGCCGCGCTGGCGGCGGTCGACCCCGGCCATGTCGAACTCCTCCTGCCGGTAGCCGAGGCCGGCGACGAAGCCGACGCGGCCGCCGGCGATCAGCGATACGGCGGCGAGCTGCTCGGCGAGGCGCAGCGGATCGTGCAGCGGCACCAGGATGGCCGCGATGTTGATCTGGATCGTCTTGGTGCGCGCCGCAATCGCCGCCGCGAGGGTCACCGGCGCCGACATGAAGCCGTCCTCGACGCCGTGGTGCTCGGAGAGCACGACCAGATCGAGCCCAAGGCGGTCGGCCCACTCGCACTGGTCGAGACAGGCCTGGTACATTTCCGCGTGCGTCGTCTTCGCGAACGACGGCACGCGCAGGTCGAAACGGATACCGATCAATGCCATGGGCGTGAGCCTTACTAGCCCGCGCGGGCACGGGTCAACGTAGGGGAACGACGGTGATGAGTGACCAGTGACCGGTCACGCTCCTAGCCCGCTTGATCTTTCCCCCGCAACCGTGTCACGAAATCGCGCATGGCGAGCGTACACGATTTCTCCGCCCAGACGATCGACGGAACCGACAAGGCGCTCAAGGACTATGCGGGCAAGACGCTGCTGGTGGTGAACGTCGCCTCGCAGTGCGGCCTGACGCCGCAGTACGCCGGGCTGCAGACGCTCTACGAGCAGTACCGCGGCCGCGGCCTCGAGGTCCTCGGCTTTCCCTGCAACCAGTTCGGGTCACAGGAGCCGGGCACGGAAGGACAGATCAAGACGTTCTGCGAGACCCGTTTCGGCGTCACCTTCCCGCTGTTCGCCAAGCTGGACGTCAACGGCGCCGCGCGCCACCCGCTGTACGCGTATCTCACCACGCAGGCGACGCAGCCCGACGGCGCGGGCGACATCCAGTGGAACTTTGCCAAGTTCCTCGTCGACAAGTCCGGCCACGTGGTGGCGCGCTTCTCGCCGACGGTCACGCCGTCCGCCCCCGAGCTGGTGCAGGCGATCGAGCAGGCGCTGTAGCAGCTGAAAACCCGATCGGCGCCCTTCGACGCCCTCAGAGGAGCAGGACGGTTGTCCGTTGTCCGTTCTCCGTTCGGGCGGAGCTCGTCGAAGCTCCGCAGTACCTCGATCACGGCGCGGCGTGCGGGGTCCCCTCGATCTCGCAGTCGAGGAATCCGCGCCCGAAGATCTGACCGATCAGCAAGCGGCTGCCGTAGTGCGCGCCGACGCTGGCGGCCGACAGCGGCCGCCCGTCGCTGAGGTAGACCTCGTCGACCTGGGTACTGCCGGCGGAGAGACGCAGGATCTGCGCGGGCGCGGGTACGGACGCATCGGCGGCGTGCTTGGGCACGACCAGCAGCTTCGGGTGGCTGCCGATCCACAGCGTCCCGTCCGAATCGACCTCGATGTTGTCGCCGCCGCTGCTGATCGGAATGCGCTGACGCAAGCTCAGCGCATCGCTGTGCGGATCACGGTCGAACACCAGCACGCTGCGGCCGGTGGTCGAGGCCGCGTAGATCGTGCGCCGGTCGGGGCTGGCGTTGATGCCGTTGGGGAAGAGCAGGCCATCCGCGGCGACGCGGAACCCGCCGGGCCCGTAGAAGAGCACGTTGGCCCGCTGCAGTTGCAGGTACGTCTCGAGGGTCTGCCAGAATCCCGGCGGATGGGCATGCGTGTTGGTGAGATAGAAGCGGTCGATGCCGACGGCGACGAGATCGTTCGGCATGACCAGGCGCGCGTCGGTGAGTGTGGCGCGATGCTGCAAGCGGCCACCGCGGAGATCGGAAATCTCCACGACGTTCGCCGGCCAGCCGCTGCCGGGCGCCGGGTGGCTGATGGCGAAGAGCGTCTCGCTGCCGTCGGGCTCGATCCACAGGCTGATGCCGTGCGGCTGGAACTCGATCCCGGCATCCGGGGTCAGATTCACTGGCGTGGCGGCGACGCTCGTCAGGTCGTACGACCAGATCGCGCCCGGCACCGCCCGCCCCGCCATCAGCGCGCGCCGATCCGACGCCGAGATGTAGGCGCGCCCGGTGCGCTGGTTGATGGTGATGTCCTCCGGACCGACGGGCCCATCGATCAGCCGGCAGTGTCCGGCGAAGTGCGGATGGATGCGCGTGAAGGCGCCGCCGATCCACAGCACGCGCAGCACAAAGGCGGCCACCAATAAACCGACCGCCGCTCCGGCGTAGGCCGCAAAGCGCATGCGCCGGCGCCAGCGCCCAGCAGTGTGCGGTCTGGTTGCAGGGCCGGTGCTCACCTCGTTCCCCTTCGTGTTCGCACTTGATGTGCTCTCACCGTCCGTGTCAATGCTGGCGCACGGGCATCATCTGGAGAGGTGTATGAGGATCCCGCCCCAAGGGCTGTCCAAGCGCGAGGTCTTGCAGCGGCTCGAGGCGTTCCGCGCCCACGACGTCGACTGGCGCAGTGGCCGCACCTGGGCGTACGTGTACGATCCCGGCCGTGAGGCCGAGGAGGTGATCAAAGAGGCGTTCGCCATGTACCTCTCCGAGAACGCGCTCGATCCCACCGCCTTCCCGAGCCTGCTGCGCCTCGAGACCGAGCTGGTCGGCCTGGCCGCCGCGCACCTGAACGGCGACGCGCGCGTGGTCGGCAACTTCACCAGCGGCGGCACTGAGAGCATCATCCTGGCGGTGAAGGCGGCGCGCGACTTCGCCCGCGCGCAGCGGCCGGCGGTCGCGGTTCCGGAGATCGTCCTGCCGGTGACCGCCCACGCGGCGTTTCACAAGGCCTGTCACTATCTGTCGGTCCGGCCGGTGCTGGTGCCGGTCGATCCGACGAGCTTCATCGCCGACGTCGACGCCGTCCGGCGCGCCATCACCCCGAACACCATCCTGCTCGTCGGCTCGGCGGTCTCGTACGCGCACGGTGTCGTCGACCCGATCCCGGCGCTCGGGCGCCTGGCGCAGGAGCGCGATCTGCTGCTGCACGTCGACGCCTGCATGGGCGGATTCCTGCTGCCCTACTTCCGCCGCCTCGGGGTCGACGTACCGCCGTTCGATTTCAGCGTGCCCGGCGTGACGTCGGTGTCGATGGACTTCCACAAGTACGCCTTCGCCGCCAAGGGCGCGTCGGTCGTGCTGTATCGCGACAAGGCGCTGCGGCGGTACCAGATCTATACCTGCGCGACGTGGACCGGCTACTCGGTGGTGAACCCGACCGTGCAGAGCAGCAAGTCGGGCGGTCCGCTGGCGGCGGCTTGGGCGGTGCTGCACTTCATCGGCGACGAAGGGTACCTGGCGTTGGCCCGCCAAGCGCTCGAGGCCACGCAGCGCATCGTCGCGGCGATCGACGCAATGGACGACCTGCGGGTCCTCGGCCGCCCGCAGATGAACCTGGTCGCCTTCACCTCCGACACGGTGAACGTCTTCCACGTCATCGACGAGATGAAGGCGCGCGGGTGGTACATCCAGCCGCAGCTCGGCTTCCGCGGCTCGAAGGAGAACATCCATCTGTCGGTCAACCCCGCCTGCGCGAAGTGGGTCGAGCCGTTCCTCGACGACCTGCGCGCCTGCGTCGACATCGCGCGGCGGCTGCCGTCGGGCGAGATCGCGGCGCGGGTGCGGTCGGCGTTCGCGGACGTCGATCCCACCCAGGTGACGCCCGAGCTGCTCGGCCAGATGCTCGGCATGGTCGGCGCCGACGGCCGCACGCTGCCGACCCGCATGGCGGAGATCAACGAGGTGCTGAATGCGTTGCCGGCCGAGCTCACCGAGCTGCTGCTCACCGAATACATGAACGAGCTGCACACCCCGCCGCAATGAGTGACCGGGAGCGCGCACTGCCAGCCGATCGCAGCGATCTCCCACCCGTGGGCCTCGCCGCCGTCGGCGCGCGCACGGCGGTGTTCGGCGCCGCGGCCTTCATTTTCCAGGGCAATGCCATCCGCTACGCCAACTCCGCCATGGAGGCGATGACCGGCTACCCCGCCGAGGAACTACTCGGGATGAACTTCTGGGAGGTGATCCATCCCGCGCATCGCCAGGTCGTCCGCGAGCGCGGCCTGGCGCGCCAGCGCGGCGAGGCGGTGCCAGTCCAATACGAAGTGCTGCTGCAGCGCAAGAACGGCGAGCCGCTGCTGGTCGAGTTCAGCGCCGGCGCCATCGAGCTCGAAGGTCAGCCGGCCGTGCTGGGCACCGCGGTCGACATCACCGAGCGCCGGGCCGCCGCCGACCGTCTGCGCGAGAGCGAACGGCGCCTGCGGGCACTGATCGAGAACAGCTCGGACGTGGTGCTCATCGCCGACGAGCGCCTCCAGCTCCGCTACGTGGGACCATCGATGGAGCGGATCCTCGGCATCACGCCCGAAGAGATGGTGGGCTCCGACAACCTCGACCGCATCCACCCGGACGACCGCGACCACGTCCGCACCGCGTACGGAGACATCCTCGCGGCGCCCGGCCGGCGCGCCGAGGCCACCTACCGCATCCGCCACCGCGACGGCTCGTGGCACTGGTTCGAGAGCATCGGCCGCAACATGCTGGACGATCCCGCGGTGGCGGGCATCATCATCAACACCCGCGACATCACCGACCGCGTCGAGGCGCAGACCGCCTACCGCACGCTGGTCGAGCATTCCGTGCAGGGGCTGGTCATCATCCAGGAGGGCCGCATCGTCTTCGCCAACCAATCCGCCGTCGCCATGCTGGGCTACTCCCTGGAAGAGCTGATGGAGTTCGGCATGGACGCCGGGCGCGGCATCATCCATCCCGACGACGCGCCCGCCGTGTGGGAGCACTGGCGCCGCCGCACCGAGGGGGCGGCGGTGCCGCCACGCACCGAGTTCCGCCTCGTGCGCAAGGACGGACAGATGTGCTGGCTCGAGACGCACGTCGCCCAGATCGAGTACCGCGGGCGGCCGGCGGTGCAGGTCTTGTACCTCGACACGTCCGACCGTCACCGCGCCGAGGACGAGGTGCGTCGCCACCAGCAGGAGCTCGCGCACGTCCTGCGCCGCCGGACGATGGGGGAGATGGCGGCGGTGTTCGCGCACGAGGTGAACCAGCCGCTTGCGGCGATCATGAGCTACGCCAAGGGGTGCGCGCACCGGCTGCGCACGGGAACCGGAACGCCGGAGCCGCTGCTGGCGGCGCTCGACGAGATCGCCGCCCAAGCGGTGCGCGCCGGTGAGGTCATCCGGCGCCTGCGCGGCTTCGTTCGCAAGGGCGACTTGCAGCGCCAGCGGCTGCAGCTCAACGAGTTGGTCGACGAAGCCATCCACTTCGTCGCCTCCGAGGCGCGCGAGCGCGGCGTGCGGGTGCACGTCGACCTCGCCCGCGATCTGCCGCTGCTCGAGGTCGACGCGGTGCAGATCGAGCAGGTGATGGTCAACCTGCTGCGCAATGCGCTCGAGGCGATCTACGAGAGCCCGATCGACCAGCCCCAGCTCACCGTCCGCACGCAGCGCAACGGCATCGAGGCCGAGGTCGCGGTGCGCGACAGCGGCGCCGGCCTGCGCGCCGACGTGGCGGCGGAGATCTTCGAGCCGTTCGTCACCAGCAAGCCCGGCGGCCTCGGCATGGGCTTGTCGATCTGCCGATCGATCATCGACGCGCACGGCGGGCGGGTGTGGAGCACCGCCAACCCCGATCGCGGCATGACGTTCCACTTCACCCTGCCGCTGGTCGCCGCGGCCGGATAGGCCGAGCGCTCAGCGCTGGCGCACAGCCCCCGAGACGGAATTCTCGACGCACGCGGTCTGCGCGTTGCCGACGGCCGCGATCAACTCGTCGATCGTCACCTCGCCGCTGCCGTTGCGGTCGACCGACGGGCAGACCGAGGCCGGCACGCGGCCGAGCGCGATGTTGACCGCCAGCACCAGCTCGTTGATCGTCACGGTCCCGTCGCCGTTGCAGTCGCCGGGACACGCCACGGGGGTGGCGGTCGGTGACGGCGGCGCAGTGGCGGTCGGCGAGTCGGTCGCCGTCGCCGCCGGCGTGTGCGTCGGCGGCGGGGTCGGCGTGGCGGTCGGCGTCTCCGGCGCGCTCGGCGTGGCCGTCGCGGTGTCGGCCGGCGTCCCGCTCGGTTCCGCCGTGGGGCTTTCGCTCGCGGTCGCCGTCGGGGTGGGCGACGGGCCCGGCGAACCGGTCTCGGTCGGCGAGCCGGTGTGGCTGGGGGTCGCCGTGCGCGTCGGCGTGATGGTGCGGGTCGGCTGCGGAGAGACGGTGGGCGTCTGCGTCTGACTCGGCGTCGGCGTCCGGGTCGGCGTCTTGGTCGGCGGCGGCACGTCGGTGCCGCCGGTCGACGGCGTGCGGGTCGGCGTCTGCGTCGGCGTTCCGCTCGCCGTCCGGGTGCCGGTCGCGCTGCGGCTGGGCGTGGCGGTGGGCGTCGCGGTGACGGTGCCGGTGGCGCTGCGGGTCGGCGTGATCGTCGGGGTGGAGCTCGGCGGGATCGATCCGGTGATCGTCGGCGTACGGGTCGGCGTCGTGGTCCGGGTGACGGTGGGGGTACGCGTGCCGCTGGCGGTGGCGGTCGGGGTCGCGGTCGGCGTGATGCTGCGCGTCGACGTCACCGTGCGCGTCACCGTCGGCGTCCGCGTCACCGTCACGGTGCGGGTGACGCTCGGCGTCGGGCTGTCGCTCGGCGTCGGCGTGTTGGCCGGCGTCGGCGTGATCGTGCGCGTCGACGTGATGGTGCGCGTCGGGCTCGGCGATGGCGTCCGCGTCTCGGTGGGGGTGTCGGTCGGCGCCGTGCTGGTCTCGGACGGCGTGGGGGTGGTCGTGACCGTGCTGGTGCGCGTGCGGGTCAACGTGGCGGTCGGCGTCGGCGGCAGGCTGGCGAGCACCAGGATCACGCCGTCGGTGCCGGCGGTGGGCAGCATCGTGCCGGTCGGGCCGTAGGCGATGGCGCTCTGCATGAGCAGTGGTTGGGTGACGTCGACCGGTGCGAGCAGATCGACGAGCACGCGGCACGTGTAGAGCATGCCGACCGGCAGCGGCGGGCCGCCGAGCTCGCGGAAGACGACCACGTCGATGACGCTGCAGTTGGGGTCGCCGCACTGAAACGACGGCGGCGAGAGCGCGCCGAGCGCGGGGTTCACCGCGCAATCGGGCGTGCCGTTGCCGAGCTTGGCGGGGCGCAGGAAGGTGCCGAAGCCGACCGCGTTGTGCGTGCCGATCACGATCTGATCGCCGGGGTCGAGGGTGACCGTCATGGTCAGCTCGGCGCCCGGCGCGCCGAAGGCGTTGCCGATGGCGAGCAGCGGTTGGGTGTCGGTGGCCGCGGCGCTGGTCGGCGTCGGCGACACGAACGCCGCCACGGTGTTGGTGCGGGTCGCGGTATGGGTTGGCGTCGCGGTCAACGTCACGGTCGGCGTCACGGTGACTGTCGCCGTCGGGGTGGGAACCGTCGGCGTCGGGGTCCGCGTGTCGGTCGGCGTCGGCGAGTTGCCGATCGTCACCGTCGCGGTGGCGGCCGGCGTGTCGGTGGGCGTGGCCGTCAACGTCGGCGTCCACGTATCGGTCGCCGTCGGCGTGGGCGGCAGGTCGAGGACGACGTTGATGGTCCCGTCCTGATGGCCGGAGGGGACCGGCGATCCAAAGGTGTCGTTGACGACAACGCTGAGGGCGGTGAGCGGATAGCTGGCGATCGGGGCGGCGGGATCGACCGAGAAATTGCAGGTGTAGAGCAGTCCGGCCGGCAGGGACGCCGTCTGGCGTTGCAGGATCGCGCGCAGCCGCGGGCAGGTCGACCCGTTGCCGAGGATACACGTGAAGCTGGCCGAGCTCAGGCCGAGGCCGGGGTTCGCCGTGCAATCGGGCACGGCGGGGCCGAGCACGCTGATCGGCGTGAGCGGGTCGAACTCGATGTCGTTGCGCACCGTGAACGCCTGTTGGCCGCCGGGGTCGAAGCTCACCGGGACCGCCACGGTCGTGCCCTGGAGCGCGCTGACAGTGCCGATCGACACCTGCGCAGGCGCCGGGGTCGGCGTGACCGCATGCGCCGCGCCGGCGCTGCCCAGCGCGAGCACGAGCGCGGCGAGCGCCATCCACCGCGGCACGCCCCGCCGTCGCCCCCGTCGCCCTGTCATCGCTCCCCGCACCGCCGCGCTCACGCCCAGTGCCGCTCCAAGAAGGCGCCGATGCGCTCGATCGCCTGGCGCGCCTCGGGAAGGAGGAAGGCGAAGGCGTGCCACACGTGCACCATGTCGTCCCAGACGTCGAGGCTCACCGCGACCCCCGCGGCGCGCGCGCGCTCGGCCAGGCGGGTCGAATCGTCGAGCAGGGTCTCGGCGGTGCCGACCTGCACGAGCAGCGGCGGCAGACCGGCGAGGTCGGCGAACAACGGCGACGCCAGCGGGGTCTTCGCGTCGGCGCCGCCGAGGTACGCGGTCGCCATGCGCTGCAGCGGGTCGCGCTGCACGATTGGGTCGACGGACGCCTTGCTCTCCATCGACGCGCCGCTCAACGTCAGATCGAACCACGGCGACAGGCAGACGCCTGCCGCCGGGAGCGCGGCGCCCGCATCGCGCAGCGCCAGCAGCGTGGCGACGGTGAGCCCGCCGCCCGCCGAGTCACCGGCAACGGCGCTGCGCTCCGGCCGCACCCCGCAGCCGAGCAGGTAGCGATAGGCGCGGGTCGCGTCGTCGACCGCGGCCGGGAACGGATGCTCGGGAGCGAGCCGGTAGTCGATCAGCAACACCCGCGCGCCGGCGGCGCGCGACACGTCGGCAGCGAGTTGACGGTGCGTCTTGATCGATCCGATGCAGTACCCGCCGCCGTGCAGATAGAGGACGCCGCGGTCGTCGCGCGCGCCCGCCGCGGCGATCCACTCTGCCGCGACGCCGCCGGCATCGACCGGCGTGCTGCGCACGTCGGCCGCCGGCGGCATGACCCCGGTCAGGTTGTCGAGCGCGGCGCGTTGCTCGGCGAACGCCGCCGTCCGCGGGACCGGGGGGTTACCGCGCAGGAGGTCGATCACCATCTGCAGCTCGGGGCTGGGCATGGTCTCGGATGGCCGGGCCGGAAAATTGCAACCGTGGAAGGTCACAGATAAACACAGATACCCTTCCAGAAGGAAGGAGATTCGCGCCAACCAGCGTGGGCCGACTGGGTCGCGGGGCGCAGCCGCAGGGGTCGCCGCCCGCTGCCGAGGCGCGCCCCGGCGCATCCGGAACGGCCGGAGACCGATCGATGACGGACCTCTACAAAGACCCCGCGCAGCCGCTCGAAGCCCGCATCGAGGACCTCCTCGGGCGCATGAGCCTGGACGAGAAGCTCGCCCAGCTCGGCTGCGTCTGGTCGACCGCGCTGGTGGTCGACGAGCGCTTCTCGCCCGACCGGGCGCGCGAGATGTTGGCCCACGGAACCGGGCACATCACCCGCATCAGCTCGTCCACCGGGCTGCGGCCGAGCGAGAGCGCAGCATTCGCGAACGAGATCCAGCGTTTTCTGGTCGAACAGACCCGGTTGGGCATCCCCGCGATCCTGCACGAGGAGAGCATCGCCGGCTTGACCGCACGCGACGCCACCCAGTTCCCGCAGGCCATCGGCCTGGCCAGCACCTGGAACCCGTCGCTGCTCGAGGAGATGGCGCGCACCATCCGGACCCAGATGCTCGCGGTCGGGGCGCGGCAGACCCTCGCCCCGGTGCTCGACATCGCGCGCGACCCGCGCTGGGGGCGCACCGAGGAGACCTACGGCGAGGACCCCTACCTGGCCAGCCGTCTCGGGGTCGCGTACGTCCGCGGCATTCAGGGCGATGATCTGCGCCACGGCATCGCGGCGACCGGCAAGCACTTCATCGGCTACGGCCTGTCCGAGGGCGGCATGAACCACGCGCCCGTCCACCTCGGCGCCCGCGAGCTGCGCGAGGTCTACGCGCGTCCCTTCGAGGCAGCGATCCGCGAGGCCGGCCTGGCCTCGGTGATGAACGCGTACAACGAGGTCGACGGCCTGCCCTGCGCCGGCGCCGCGGCAGTGCTCGACCGCCTGCTGCGCGGCGCCCTCGGGTTCGCCGGCGTGGTGGTGGCCGACTACTACGCGGTGATCCTGTTGCACGGGTTTCACCAGGTCGCGGCCGACAAAGGCGCCGCCGCTCGCATGGCGCTCGCCGCCGGCCTCGACGTCGAGCTGCCACAGCTCGACTGCTACGGCGCGCCGCTGCGCGGCGAGATCGAGCGCGGCACGGTGCCGGTGGCGCTGGTCGACCGCTCGGTGCGGCGCCTGCTCCGTCTCAAGCTCGCCCTCGGCCTGTTCGAGCAGCCGTACGTCGACGCCGCGGCCGCGGCGCGCGTCTACCAGACGCCAGCGCAGCGCGAGCTGGCGCGGCGGGTGGCGCAGCAGTCGATCGTCCTGCTCAAAAACGCCGGCGACCTGCTGCCGCTCGACCCCACCGTCGCGCGGCTCGCCGTCATCGGCCCGTGCGCCGACGACGTGCGCCTGCTGCAGGGCGACTACGGCTACCCCACGCACCTGGAGATCATCTACAAGAACGCCGCGCGCCGCCCGGAGGGCGACGCGATCGACATCGCCCCGGCATCGGACACCGTGGCCTTTCGGCCCGGCCCCTACTTCGTCCCCATGGTGACGCCGCTCGCCGGCATCCGCGCCGCCGTGTCGCCGCGCACGCAGGTCACCTACGCCAAGGGCTGCGAGATCGGCGGCAGCGACACCAGCGGCTTCGCCGCGGCGGTCGACGCGGCGCGGCAGGCGAACGTCGCCGTGGTCGCGGTCGGCGGCAAGTCGGGGCTGATGCCGGACTGCACGAGCGGCGAGTTCCGCGATGCCTGCGACCTCGGCCTCACCGGCGTCCAGCAACAGCTCGTCGAAGCGGTGGTGGCCACCGGCACCCCGACCGTGGTGTTGCTGGTCAACGGCCGCGTCTTCGCCCTGCCCTGGATCGCGGAGCACGTGCCGGCCATCGTCGAGTCGTGGTTGCCCGGCGAGGAAGGCGGGACCGCCATCGCCGACGTCCTGTTCGGCGCCGTCAGCCCGGCCGGCCGCCTCCCGATCTCCATGCCGCGCGCGGTCGGCCAAGTCCCCGTCTACTACAACCACAAGTCGGGCGGCGGCCGCAGCCAGATGATCGGCGACTACATCGACCGCCCGACGACGCCGCTCTACCCCTTCGGCCATGGGCTCAGCTACACCCGCTTCACCTACGCCAACCTGGAGATCACCCCGGAGCGCCCCACCGCCACGACGCCGATCGTGGTCGCGATCGACGTCACCAACAGCGGCCGACGCGACGGCGATGAAGTCGTGCAGCTCTACGTGCGCGATCTCGTCGGCTCGGTCACCCGCCCGGTGCGCCAATTGGTCGGCTTCGCCCGCATCCACCTGACGGCAGCCCAGACCCGCCGCGTGCGCTTCACCCTCGACCCCAGCCAGCTCGCCTTCTTCGACGCGGACATGCGCTTCATCGTCGAGCCCGGTGAGGTCCGCATCATGATCGGCGCGTCCTCGCACGACATCCGCGCCGAGCGCACCATCACGGTGGAAGGCGAGCCACGCGAGCTCAGCACCGCCGAGCTGGTGGCGACGCGCGTCGACTGAAAAGGGGTTAGGGGGTTAGGGTTCGTAGGGGTTAGGTGTGAAGTCCATTGGATCAGGAGGGAGCCGCCGGTGTTGAGCTTGGAGTGGAGGCGGGCGTCTCGCCCGCCT
>Ga0335082_10004212_pt1 | contig 15670 bp, 7 predicted proteins | sample Lox_Sample_41_FD_206718 | JGI IMG/M metagenome (GOLD analysis project Ga0335082, IMG submission 206718) | Soil microbial communities from Loxahatchee National Wildlife Refuge, Florida, United States - Lox_Sample_4.1 | ecosystem: Environmental > Terrestrial > Soil > Wetlands | place: USA: Florida...
TTGCGGCTGGTGATGCAAATAACGCGAGTTTCTATCTTCAGCTCGTGCTCTCCGCCAATTCGAGTGAACGTGCCATCCTGGAGTAACTGCAGAAGTTTGGCCTGAACGGTGACGTCGACTTCGCCAATGTCGTCCAGCAACAGCGTTCCGCCATTGGCCTGTTCGACGACCCCGGGCTTGCCGGAATAGGCTCCTGTGAATGCGCCGCGCTCGTAGCCAAACAACTCAGTTTCCAGCAAAGTGGCTGGAATCGCAGCGCAGCTTATTTTGACGAAAGTTCCATTTCTGCGCGGCGAGCCGCGGTGCAGATAGTTGGCGAGGACTTCCTTGCCGGTGCCTGTTTCCCCATGGATCAGCACAGGAATCTGCACACCAGCCATCTGCTCAACTGTTCGTCGCAGGACCTGCATCACCTCCGAATGACCGAAAATAACGTCATCCGGTGGGACAACGAGATCGCAGGCGTCAGACTTAGCAGTTTCCAGCATGCTCATAGCAAAAATGTTCAAGCACGAGGTTGAAACTGTAACTTTAAGCACGAAGCAAACCAAAGTGCCGGAGATGGCCGGTTAGGAATGTAAACAATGTGATTTGTGGGGTTTTCGGTGGTGGCTAGGCCATTCGAGGAATAGGGGAGGCCGGAGAAAATATTTCTTTCGGATAATTGTACCTACGCTTGGTCATCCCGGTTCCAATTGCCTCTTGCTCGTCCGCATCCGGGTCAGCTCGGCATTGAGATGGCGCAGGTGCCAGACGTAATCTGTCGCTAGAAGCGGCATGACTACCCTAACCGATTGTTTCCAGAAGCAATTTGGGAAAAAATTTGCTACCTTCCAGAACCCAGCACAACGTAAACTCGCTCGCTAACCCACGCCTTCAACAGCGATAAAGTTATTATTATCCGTCTATTAATAATATCTGCTCCCTCCCAGGGAGATTCTATGCTATATTCGGCGCCGTGTGAAGAATATTACTTTTTTTACTTGACAGTTGTCTGGAAATGGAATATTACAGCAAAAACCGCATTCAGCACCGGCCAACCGCCCGCGCCTCGGTTGTCATGGTAGCATCACCAGCTTCCCTGGGGATCTCGGGTCGCTGTTGACACTCCATTGAAAACTAAGGCGATAAGTTTGGATCGCCGGTTCGGTACTCGTGGAGGAGGATCAACATGGCGACGCCGTCAGTCAGGTCGAGCTCGCTTGCGCCCCTGATCCTTGTGGTCAACCATAACCCTTTGGTTTTGAGACATTTCACCGACAGCCTTGACATGGGAAAGTACCAGGTGGAGACAGCGGCCTCCGCACAGGCTGCTCTTGAGCGGTTGCAGCGCCCCCCGCTACCGAACCTGGTCTTGATGGATGTAGGGATACCCGGCGCAGATGGATTGGAGACATTGCAACGCGCACGCAGAATGCATCCCGATCTTAAGGTTGTCATGATCGGTGCGGTGAATGACACTCGCAGAGCGGCCCAGGCGGTTCGTATGGGTGCCGTTGACTATCTGCCGGAGTTGGTTCATGAGGAAGAATTGAACTCCGTCCTCACGCAGCACCTCGAACCCCCGGAATCCGTGCCGGATCTCGGCGAGGGCTGCGAGGCCAGGGTCATCGAGCTTGCTGAAGGTGCCTTTTTTGTCTGCGGGAGCGCCGTGATGCGGCGGATTGAGGCGCAGGCATCCATTATCGCCAAGTTTGACATGCCCGTTCTAATGCTGGGGGAAAGCGGAACGGGTAAGGAAGTCTTATCCCTGCTGATTCATCATTTGTCTCCCCGCGCGAATTATCCGTTTCTGAAGGTCAATTGCGCGGCTGTCCCCGCGGATCTGTTGGAAAGTGAGCTGTTCGGCTACGAGGCCGGTGCCTTCACCGGCGCGACCAAATCCAAGCCGGGCAAGTTCGAGCTTTGCGAGCAGGGCACAATCCTGCTGGATGAAATCGGCGAAATGCCCCCCGCGCTGCAGGCGAAGCTGTTGCATTTTCTGCAGGACCATCGCTTTTCCCGTTTGGGCAGTCGAACCACGACCAAAGCTGACGTCCGCATCCTCGCAGCCACCAATGTCAGGGTTGAGGAGGCTCTGGCCTCGAAGATGCTGCGCGAGGACCTCTACTACAGACTGAGCGGATTTACCATCCAGGTGCCTCCTTTGCGCGAACGCAAGAAGGAAATTCCGCTGCTGCTGGAGCACTTCATGCAGCGAAATGCGACGCAGTTTTCGAGTCCTGCCCGGAAGTTCAGCCCAAGGCTGATTCAGGCCTGCCTGGGCTACTCATGGCCGGGAAATCTGCGCCAGCTGGAGAATTTCGTAAGGCGTTATCTCGTGCTTGGGGATGAGGAATTAGCGATCTCAGAACTCAGGATGAATCAGCCGAGTAACGGTGAGTCGCGAGAACCGGCCGCTGTGCAAGCCGATGTTGCTGGGCTGAAACCTCTAGCGCGCGCGGTCAAAAAGGAAGCGGAAGCTGCGGCGATCGCCCATGCTTTGGAACAAACAAACTGGCATCGGCAAAAGGCGGCGGCGGTGCTGAAAATCAGCTACAAGGCCTTGCTCTATAAGATTAAGCAGTACGACTTGCACCCGCCGGACGCGTGATTTCGTCCTCCATACTTGTTACGAATCTGTGCGAGCGTAGCGCCTCATTGGAGTGAAGGCCGCTTATCGCCCGGGCCTGGGTCGGCGCGCTGGTCGTCATTCCGACCCCGAGCAGATTGGCGCGTCGAGCCTAAGAGTTCTGCGCACCTAGTCTTGATCGAAGGATTTCAGGACATTTCTCATCCAAAGTCGCGCACGGTAACGAGCCGAGCAGAGAGGTAATGTTACCATCCGGTTACTTTCGTGTCGGTAGTAATGTTCTTTTACTTGACACTATCCTTTCTGACACTTAGCATCTCGCCCAAATGACGCCAGCCCAGTATCCCCCCTTGGTTCAACTCCGGCGCATCTGTACTTATGCGACCCGGTTTCTTGTGGTTATAGCCCTCTGTTTCGTTGCGCGTCTTGGTTTCGCGCAGGGATTCCAACAGGGTTTTGACTTCCGCAACACATCCACCTTCGTAACCGATCCCCCAGGTGACACCTACGTTCTCTCCAGTACGGCCTATCCGACAACCGTCAACGGGGTCACGTTTGGGTGGGCAAGTACTTCCGGAGTGCAGGCACGAGATCGCAATGCGCAACTGGATCCGCGGCTGGCGGGAATCAACTTCGTCAATAACGGTGCGCCGGCAAGCTTTTATGTGGATCTGCCTTCGCCAGGCGCCTACAGTCTGTCGCTGGCTATGGGAGACGCCAGTTACGCGCAATGTTATACGCGGTGCCAGATACAGTTCTTCGACGGCAGTACTCTACTGGCGACGGTGGCCGGCGGGCAGAGCCAGGCCGGATATTTTTACGATGCCCAGGGCAACAACTGGTCGGCGGCGTCATGGCCAAGCAATAACGTAAGCCTGCCGGTAACGCTATCCGGGACGCGTTTGACGGTGGTTGTGGGACTGAGCCAAGCGAATGGAGACGTTACCCCGCTTGCGTTCTTGGGAGTGACGCAAAACTCCGGGGGACCAAGCTTTACCATCGTAGCCTCGCCGCCTTCCCTCAGTATCGCTCCAGGTAATCAGGGCACATCGACGATTACGACCACCGGCACCAACGGCTTCAACAGCGACATCACGTTGTCAGCCTCGGGATTGCCCTCGGGGACGACGGTCAGCTTCAATCCCAACCCAATCCCCGCGCCAGGAACGGGCAGCTCGACCATGATCTTCACCGTCAGCAGCAACACACCGACGGGAACCTACCCCATCACGGTGACTGGCAACGGCGGCGGGGTTCAGCAAAGCACGAATGTTACTTTGACCGTGGGTTGGAATCAAGGGTTTGACTTCCGCAACACCTCGACCTTTGTCACCGATCCTCCGGGCGATACTTTTGTGTTGCCCAGCACGACATACCCCACCATGGGGAACGGCGTCACCTATGGTTGGGTGAACACTTCGCTGGTGCATGGTAGCGACCGCAATGCGCAGCTCGATCCGCGGTTAGCCGGAATCAACTACGCCAGCAACGGTGCGCCCGCTACGTTCTACGTGGACCTGCCATCGCCCGGCACCTACAACCTTTCCATGGCCATGGGTGATGCCGCCTATACGCAGTGTTATACGCTCTGCCAAGTCCAGTTCCTGGATGGCAACACAGTGCTGGCCACGGTGGCCAAGGGACGGACTGGCGCGGCTTACTTCTATGACGCCCAGGGTAACAACTGGTCGGCGGCACAATGGCCGACGAACAACCTGATGCAGCAGGTGACGCTTGCGGGAAGCCGATTGACGGTGGTGGTAGGGCTGGGCCAGAACAACGGAGACATTACCCCGCTGGCCTTCCTGGGGGTAGCACAAGCCTCCGCCTCGTCCGGATTCACTATTTCGGCCTCGCCGTCCTCGCTAACGGTACAGCAGGGCAATCAGGGCACATCAACGATTACAACCGCCATTAGCGGAAGCTTTAACAGCTCAATCGGTCTCTCGGCCTCAGGGTTGCCATATGGGGCGAGCGTCACCTTCGTTCCCAACACAATCCTGGCTCCGGGCGCCGGCAGCTCAAAGATGACGATTACCGTCGCCGGCAACACACCGGTCGGCACATACCCCATTACCGTGACGGGGAGCGGCGGCGGAATTCAGCAGAGCACTACGGTGACGCTGACAGTGACGGCGCAACAACAGCCGAACTTTACCATTTCAGCCTCTCCGTCTTCGCTGACCGTGCAGCAGGGAAATCAGGGCACATCCACAATCACGACGACCATCAGTGGAGGGTTTAACAGCGCAATCAGCCTGTCGGCGTCGGGGATGCCGACCGGCACGACGGTGAGCTTCAATCCCAACCCGATCCCTGCTCCGGGCGCGGGCACCTCGACGATGACGATTACAGTGGGCAGCAGTACGCCGACTGGGACTTATCCCATTACCGTGACGGGCAGCGGCGGCGGAATTCAGCAGAACACCACGGTAACGCTGACGGTAACGGCGCAACAGCAGCCGAACTTCACGATTTCGGCCTCTCCGTCATCGTTGACGGTCCAGCAGGGGAATCAGGGCACTTCGACGATAACGACGACCATCAGCGGCGGGTTTAACAGCGCGATCAGTCTGTCAGCCTCGGGAATGCCTTCCGGCACGACGGTGAGTTTCAATCCCAATCCCATCCCTGCGCCGGGGGCGGGAAGTTCGATGATGACCATCACGGTGGGCGGCAGTACACCCACAGGGACATATCCGATTACGGTGACGGGCAGCGGCGGGGGGATACAGCAGAACACCACGGTGACGCTGACGGTAACGGCTCAGCCGAACTTCACGATCTCGGCTTCTCCGTCATCGTTGACGGTGCAGCAGGGGAATCAGGGCACATCCACGATTACGACCACGATTAGCGGCGGATTTAGCAGCGCTATCAGTCTATCGGCGTCAGGCATGCCTTCCGGCACGACGGTGAGCTTCAATCCCAACCCGATCCCTGCTCCGGGGGCGGGAAGTTCGACGATGACCATCACGGTGGGCGGTAGTACGCCCACCGGGACGTATCCCATCACCATAACGGGCAGCGGCGGCGGAATTCAGCAGAACACCACGGTGACGCTGACGGTAACGGCGCAACAACAGCCGAACTTTACCATTTCAGCCTCTCCGTCCTCGCTGACGGTACAGCAGGGGAATCAGGGCACTTCGACGATAACGACTACCATCAGCGGCGGATTTAACAGCGCAATCAGCCTGTCGGCGTCGGGAATGCCGACGGGTACGACGGTGAGCTTCAATCCCAATCCGATCCCTGCTCCGGGGGCAGGCACCTCGACCATGACGATTACCGTGGGCGGCAGTACGCCCACCGGGACGTATCCCATCACGGTGACGGGCAATGGTGGTGGGATCCAACAGAACACCACGTTAGTGCTGACTGTCGTTTCGCCGTCGGGATGGGGAATCGGATTCGACTTCCGTGCCACATCGAATTATGTGACGGATCCGCCGGGCGATACCTATGTGCTGCCCGTCAGCTCATATCCCACATCGTTTAATGGCATCACATTTGGCTGGACGAACTCGGCCCTTGTGCAGGCGCGCAATCGCAGCACTACCATCGATCCACGATTGGCGGGCTTCAACTTTGCTATGAACGGATCTCCGGCGACGTTCTACGTGGATCTGCCGGGGTCCGGCACCTATAACCTCACCTTGGCGATGGGGGACGCCGGCTATCAGCAATGCGACGTCCAATGTCAGATACAGTTCCTCGATGGGAACACTGTACTGGCGACTCTGACTGAAGGGCTGGAAGCGGCAGGTTATTTTTATGACGCGAAGGGCAACAAGTGGTCCGCGGCGCAGTGGCCGGCACAAAATGTCAGTCGCCAGGTTGCCATTTCGGGTTCGCGGCTGACGGTCGTGGTGGGACTGAACACTGCCAACGGCGATCCTACCCCGATCGCATTCCTGGGGCTGACACAGGTTTCGTTGTCGCCGAACTTCCTGCTTTCAGCCTCGCCTGCTTCCCTTTCAGTGGCACAAGGGAACCAGGGAACCTCGACAATCACAGCCACAATTGCTGGTGGTTTCAACAGCGCGATTGGTTTGTCTGCTTCGGGCATGCCGTCGGGCACCACGGTGACATTCAATCCCAATCCGATTCCGGCGCCAGGCGCCGGCTCCTCGACCATGACTATCACGGTTGGCGCCAACACGCCGGTGGGAACCTATCCCATCACCGTAACCGGCAGCGGCGGCGGCATAAAGCAAACCACCACTGTGACTCTGACCGTGACCGCGGGTGTTCAGCCCGACTACATACTGACGGTTTCCCCTCCGGCAGTAACTGTGGCTCAAGGTGCGGTGGGGAATACAACCGCGACGGCAACGCTGATTGGGGGCTTTAATAGCGCGATTAGCCTGTCAGCATCCGGAATGCCTGCGGGGACGACAGTAAGTTTCAATCCCAACCCGATCCCTGCACCGGGTGGAGGCAGCTCGACGATGACCATCACGGTCGCGGCAAACACGCCCCTGGGCACCTACCCCATTATCGTTACCGGGAACGGAGGTGGCATCCAGCACACTTTCACCGTAAGTCTGATGGTGATTTCGTCGGTGTGGCAGCAAGGCTTCGACTTCCGCAGCTCGGTGGGATTCGTAAATGATCCGCCAGGTGCAACGGACGTTATACAAAGTACGGTGTATCCGACTACAGGTACCCTCACGAGCTATGGATGGTCGTACACAGCGAATTTTACAGCCGTGGATCGTAACAGTCAGATTGATCCGCGCTTGGCGGGAATCAACTTCACAACGAACGGTACGCCGGGTGCATTCTATGTGGACTTGCCGGCACCAGGCACTTACAGCCTATCGCTGGCCATGGGTGATGCCGGTTATCCGCAGTGCGATGTCCAATGCCAGATCCAGTTCCTCGATGGCAGCTCCGTGCTGGCAACGGTCACCGGGGGATACACCAACATGGGGCACTTCTATGACGCGCAGGGAAATAACTGGTCGGCGGCGCAATGGCCAAACAACAACGTCAGCCGGCAGGTGACACTCGCCGGGACCCAGTTGACGGTCATCGTTGGCGGCAGCCAGTACAACGGCGATATCACTCCCATTGCTTATCTTGGGGTAACCCAGGTGTCTGCCGGCCCGACCTTTGCAGTGCAAGCGCCGCCTTCGATTACGGTCGGTCAGGGCCAGTACGCGACGGGAGATGTATTCACGATTCTGATAGGGGGATTCAACGGCGCCATAGCTCTCTCAGGCACGGGCGGACCGGCGGGCACGACGGTAACCTTTAATCCCGCGACCATCCCTGCTCCTGGAGCGGGAACGTCCATCATGACTGTGAGCGTGCCCAACAACGCACCGCTAGGAAATTACACATTAACTGTGACCGGCAAAGGCGGCGGGATTGTTCAGAGCGTTCCAGTCGTACTGACGGTTACCAAGGCGGCGCCTCCCTCACTCACGCTCACAGTGCCGAGCGCTGTCAGCACGGCGCCCGGAGGCCACGTGCAGGGAAGCGTATTTACCAGTATCTCGGACGGATTCAACAGTGCCGTCAATTTGTCAGCTTCAGGGGCCCCGAGTGGTACCACTGTTAGTTTCAACCCGAGTACGATTCCGGCGCCGGGTGCGGGCAGCTCTGTCATGACAATCAACGTTCCGGCCGGCGCAGCATTCGGCAGCTATCCCATCACCGTGACGGCCGCTAGTGGGCAAGGCAACCAGACTGCGATTGTGACACTGACGATTTCGGCATCGGGTAATGCCAACCTTCCGGCCGGTACGGGATGGGTATCGCTTGGCGACGGAGCAAATTACTGCAACGTCAGCCCGGGCTACACCTATTACAACCCGGTCGTGGGTGCGGTTGATGCCTATGATTTCCTCAGTAACTGCGAGAATGGACAACTCGTGGCATGGGGAGGCGGTGCGGCGGATACCGTCAATGACCGGTATTTTCTCTGGACTTCAGGGCATAGCAATTACATCGGGAACGAGATGTATGTGATGAACCTGCAGGGATCTGGTGGACCCTCGGTAGCACGCGTCACCGATCCGGATTGGACTGTCGTCAACACCGATGTTCCGCCCGATTGCATTTGTAAAGGTAAGAAGAATTGCGGTCAGGGCCTATGGCATGATGGCGCCGGCAATCCCGTAAGCAGCCCGTTCCTGGAGTCAGCGTCGGGAGGTCCGCTGTTTGAATCCGTTCCGGCGCCGGACGGAAGTTCCGGGTCGCCCTCGTGTGGCTATGGCTCCAGATTCACGCCCAACGCCCGCGAGGTTTATGCCGGCCTGGTGTACAACACGGCGTCCAACAAACTCTTCACGTATGGCGGCGAGGCCGCGGCGGATCCGACGGGAGCAATGCTAAGCAATTGGAGCCTGGACTTAACTAAGAATCCAGCCCAATGGACGCGCCTCAAGGACTTCTCCTACCGGTTGTATACAGCCGCTGTCTATGACTACACATCGGGCCATTCAACCAGCGGATATAGCCTGGTATTTGACGAGACGCAGACGCTCTATGCGCACAATCCGGCGACCGATACCTATACAGTTCTATCCAACACCTTGCCCTACATTGGATACAACGCCAACATCGAACTTGATCCGCTCCATCACTACCTGGTCATGGAGAACGGCGACAGCTCAGGCGGATATCATCTGCGGATTGTGAACATCGACAGCTGTAATGGCAAGAAGTGCACGACCACCAACCTGGATGCTACCGCATCGTGCAAGGGAGCTATCGGATACTGGGTTGGCCTCGCCTGGGACTCCAAGCGCAACGTGATGGCGATCTTCCCGTCGTCAACGAACTGCAGTGGACCGGCATGCACCCCGCCGTTCAATACGGCATACTTGCTGAACACCGACCCGAACAATCCAGTCACCATCGTTTACCAGGGACAGCAGCAGACCATCGGTCCGCAGCAATGTTTTGCTGCGAGCTACGGCAGCGGTCCACCGCTGTCGATTGGACCTGGGGTTTACAGCCGCTTCAAGTATTTTCCGAATGAGGACGTTTACCTCTACGTTCCGTACCCCAGTAACCCTTGGATACTGCGGCTTGAACATTAGTACTAGATAGCTTGGCGGCGGGTATCCATCAATTCGGACATGCAGTCTGCCAACTGTTGCGTCTGAGCGCGCCGGCTGTAGGCGATGTAGTAAGAAGCCGCCGGAAGCGCGTGAGTTCCGGCGGCGACTCCGGCCAGGAACCGCGGCAGCGCTGAATAGATTGCATTTTCATCCGCAATGTCCACGATGGTCGCCCCCCCCGTTTCTTTGAGCAGCGCGGCTGTGTCGCCCGTGTCTGTAGTCAACGCGAGAATAGGCTTGTTCAGGCGGAGATATTCGTAGGCCTTTGCCGGAATCTGGTGGTCGCAGCAGGCGGCTTGCAGCAGCAGAAGGCAGTCAGCCTCAGCGGCATCTTGCAAAGCGGCATTGTAGGGAAGGCCGGGCAGGAAGTGAACCAAATCCTGGATTCCAAGCCCATCTACGTTCTTCTGAAACGCACCTTCTGCGCCGCAAGCCCGGAGGTCAATGGCAAGCGTGCTGGCGCTGATCTGCCCTTCGGATTTGAGTCTGGATAGTGCGCGAAAGAATGGTAGCGGGTCACGCTCCCAAGGGTAAATCAGCCCCGAATGCAACAACCGTATCCGGCCGTTGACAGCGCGTTTAGGCTCCAGGTCGGCGAAGTCTGTCTCGTCATATCCGTTCGGCAAGAGTAAGCACTGATCTCGACGGAGGGCCGGATACCGGTCGCGATACATGCGGACCGTGGAGGGCGCGGTGAACAAGAACTGCGACCCGTGGCGGATTGCTCGTTGTTCGATCCAACGATAGATGCGATGAGTAACGGGGTCCTCTGGGTAGTTTTCTTCGGTCATGGAGTCTCTGAAATCCACGATCCAGGGTTTGCCGGTAAGGACGTGCAGGAAGTACCCAATCAGGACGGCGCTGGCAACCGGAAAGGTACTGAGGATCACATCAATCTGGCGCTTCCGGATGCTGTATAGTCCGGCGGGAATTGCGCCCGCAACCCAGCTCCCCCAGCGATCGGGGATTGCGGTGGCGCGTAAGTAACGTCCTCCCAAGGAAAGGTGCCGTCGCGAATCCAAGCCGAAGGCTCGGACAACGTTCACAATGTCCGGGATCTCAGCCATTTGCGCGTCGTCCGTTTGTTCGTATGCACGCGGACTAATCGTCAGCACAGTGGGCAACCAGCCGAACTCAGGAAGGTAGCGGCAGAATTTCAGAGAGCGCAATAATCCGCTGCTGCCCATCTGAGGCGGAAAATGATAGGCAACAATAAGTACACGGCCGCGAACGACGGAAGGCAATGAATCAGAAACTGCGCCAACGTCGAGGGCTGTGGACTGCGACGTCGCGCCTGGCTCCGAGGTCGATTGATCAGGGGAAGCGGTCACGGCCTTCAGTTACCCGTCCATGCGCGCGACAAGAGGCTCAGAAGCCAGTTGGACATCACGAATGTAGTCGCGAGGCTCTCCGCGCCTGCGAATCAGGCGGGCCTGGCTATCGCGCACCAACACCTCGGGCGGCGAGGGATGACTCAGGAATCCAAGCGGGCTGGCGGTCCGCGTATAAGCGCCGGACTGAAACACTACCATGAGGTCTCCCGCTTCCACGCGCGGCACGGCTACCGCACGGGCCAGCGTGTCGAGGGGAGTGCATAACGGCCCGACGATCTCGACCGTTTCTTCCTCGCCGCGACCCCACTTGGTAGCGACTGCAATGGGAAAATTACGCTTGATCGTCTGTCCAAGATTTCCCGACGCTGCCAGATGATGGTTCATCCCTCCGTCGAGAACCACGAACTTCTTGCCCCGCGACATTTTTACATCAAGAACGCGAGTGAGATAAATCCCCGCCTCAGCAATCAGGTACCGGCCGGGCTCGATCACCAACCTGGTTCCGGCAAGCCCCGGTTCGGACGTGATCTCTTGCTCCAGATCCGCCAACCCAGCCTTGAGACTCTGCATATCTAGCGAATTCTCATGCGGGAAATACGGTATGCCGAGCCCACCGCCAAAATCGAGGCTGTGGAGCGGTTTCTGCAGGCGAGCAGCGACCTGTTTTGCAAGCTGAACGCCTTTGCGATATTGGGCGAGTAACAGTTCGTAATCCAGAATCTGCGTTCCCGCAAAGAGATGGATGCCGCGAAAATCGATGGACGGTTGCGACAGCACGAAGTCGAGGGCTGCATCCAGCGACTCTTCATCGATCCCAAAGGGAGCGGGCTTGCCTCCCATTCGCATGGCGCCACCTTGTGCGTCAGCCTCAGGGTTAACCCTGATAGCGACTGGAGCCTTGCGGTCCAACGTTGCAGCAATCTGTGCAATTCTCTCCAATTCGAGCATCGATTCGGCATGAATCTCACCGACACCTTGGGTCAGTGCTAGGTGCAGTTCGGCGGGCGTTTTTCCTGGACCGGCAAACAGAAGACGGTCGGGAGCACAGCCCGCTTCCCGCGCTTGATACAGTTCACCCGCTGAAGCGATCTCCAGGCCTGCGCCCTGTGCCAAGAAAAATGCCAGGATGTTCAGATTTGGATTGGCCTTTACGGAATAATAGATTTCGAAGCGCGGAGGGAATGTCGAACGTAGAACGTCCCATTTTCTCCGCATGATGGCTTCGTCATAAGCGAACAAGGGAGTGTCGAACTCGCCAGCCAGCCTGCTAACTCCAACGCCGCCGATGCATAGTTGCCCGTCAGCGCCCGCAAACAAGTCCTCGATGCCATCTACAAGCTGCATGCGTTCTAGAGGCCTTCACGACGGCGAAGAGCGGGGTAGTCCACCTTCCCGCTCGAAGTCTTGGGCAGCTCCGGCAGGACTTCATAGTGTTTCGGGACCATATGCCGCGGCATTTTCTCGGCACAAAAATCCTGGATGGCATCGCAATCAAGCTGCTCACTGTTCTTGGCGACGAGAAATGCCTTGATCGTCTGGCCCAATATCTCATCTGGAATTCCGATCACTGCTGCCTGGCGAACCTTGCCGGTCTGAAACAGAACTTCCTCAACTTCCGTGGGACTGATCCGATAGCCCGATGATTTGATCATGGTGTCGCGGCGTCCCACGTAATAGAGAAAACCCTCCGGATCCATCTTTACCAGATCGCCGGAGTAGCAGACCTTTTCGCAATCTCCGAGCTCAGGAGGCAAGAGCGGATTAGGCTTCAACACCCCATCCGTAGCCTCTGGGTTTCCCCAATAGCCCATTGACACGGTGGGTCCGCGGTGCACGAGTTCGCCAACCTCTCCCGGCAAGCACCGTTCGCCACGATCGTTCAGAACCAGGATCTCGGTATCCGGAATGGCCCTGCCCATGGACGTCGGCCGCCTGTCAAGTTCTTCGGGCGGTAGATAGGTGGACCGAAACGCTTCCGTGAGGCCATACATCAGAAAGATCCTTGTGGTGGGTAATGCCTCCCGCAGCACCTTGAGCACGGCCTGCGGCATCGCGCCTCCCGTATTGGTGATGTAACGCAACTGAGGGAAACGATGCTTAGAGATTCCCCCGTTGGAAAGCAAAGACCAAACCGTCGGGACACCCGCCAGTCCCGTAATACGTTCGGCCAACAATGTGTCGATAATCTCTTTCGCAAATACGAACTTGATCAGCACGATGGTCGCGCCCTGCTGGAACGCTGTCATCAACTGATTCATTCCGGCATCAAAGCTGAACGGCAGAACCGCCAGAATCCGCTCCTGGCTGCTGATTTCGAGATACGTTGACACAATCGTGCTGCCTGCCATGACGTTGGCGTGACTCAGCATGACTCCCTTGGGTTTTCCAGTCGAGCCTGATGTGTAAAGAATCGCCGCGAGATCGCGCGAGATTCCCCAATCAGACCATGGCTGCATGACCGGCAGCCGCGACATCTCGTCGAGACTGTATCGTGGTTTGGAATCAGAGTCCGCCGGATCCTGCGCCTTCAAGTCACCAGTGAGTACGAAGAACTTCAGCGAGCCGGCATCGCGAAGCACAGAACTGAGGACCGCCAACTTGTCGGGAGTAGTGATCAGCGCCGTCATTGCGCAGTCGCGGACGATATGGACGACCTGTTCTGGCATGAGCACGGTATTAATCGGAACATAGACGCCGCCTGCCTGAGAGATGGAGAAAATGGCGAGGACCTGTTCCATGGAAGGGTCGAGGTATATTCCAACACGGTCGCCGTGCTGCACGCCCGCACTACGAAGTCCGCACGCGATCGCCGCAGAAGAATCGGCGACCTGCCCATAAGTCAGATGCCGCGATCCATGGACCACCGCCTCTTTCTCGGGATGCCCGACGGCACTGCTTTGTAGCATGTGGTGGATAAGGAAGTCCATTGCAGCTAGGTTGCGCCCTCCGTGATGTGATCGGGTCGCAGCCTGCCAGTGAGCCATAAGCCAGCCCGCTTTAGGCTGCGCCCGCCGAGGTGCCGGCAGATAGCGAGGGATCCGCGCAGCGTTCGCGGATTCATGGCCAGCAGTCCCCATCGCTCGCGTCGATGCGACATCCAATCCTTCTTGTAAGCATCATCGCCCGACAGATAGTCGACTTCCTTCACTTTGTCAACGTCAATCACATGTTGCATCAGCCTGGCGGTCAGGATGGTTCCCACGGAGAGATCCGAAAAGCGTTCGTCGTAGGCGAGCTTGTAGATGAACGCCACCCCACGATGGACGATCCACAATTGTGCCGCCGCTGCTTCACCGTCTACGTACACTACTCCCAGGCGGAGGGCGCCAATCTCGGCGCACGTGCGGATCAGCCCCGGAATGAACCGCGGATAAGGCTCCGGCCGTTTCCAACTGGCGAGATAAACCTTGTTGTAGGCTTCGATTGCAGACTCGAGATTCTCGCCGCAAGTCAGGATCTGCACGTTCGCCCGTCCCGACTTTTCGAGCTTTCTTTGCTTACGCTGCAAGGTGTTCTTCAATGCGGATGGAAGGATGTCCAGGTATTGCGCAAAAGTGTGTCCGCCCACCGGCAGGTACCAGTTGCCAAAGCAAAAGAAGGTTTGGACCACATAGCCGGCCGTCTTGAATGCTTCCACGAGCAACGGGAAACTTTCGGAATTGACATCGAGGGGCTGAAGCTCGACGGCGTCCCATCGCGGTCTTTCCGCACCGATGGCTTGCGCCAACTCCTGTAAGGCCCGCTGCGGAGTGCCCGCGCGGTCGGATTTCAGGTGGGGAGCGAAGAAGCAACTGTAATAATTTGTCAGCGCAGAAAGCTTTCGTAACTCAGTCACCTTGCGGAGTCGAGGCTGGCTGCGGGTCAACAACATACCTTCTACCCGTTCTGTATCGCCTTCCGGGCAGAGGCCGTAGATACGCAACAGAGAGCCTTCGTCCATCGCCGTTCTTGCGAAGTTCCTGAACCACGGGAGGGTAAGAAAGAAACTTGGGTTGCTCGTTGCGTCAAAAAGGCGAACGTAGCCGTCCGGCAATTCCTCCAGCGTCGCGTAAACGCGTACGTGCAGATTCGCGCGGGGAACGTCCTGCGGGCGCCGATTCGTAACATCCAGCAACTCTTTTTGCTCGGAGCTGAGGGCGGCCAGAGGGATAGCGAATGTCATTCAGCGGACCCTGGTTGCAATTCGACGTGGCGCTCTACAAACCTCGCCATAGATGTGATGTTCTGGAAGTTTTCTGGCGTAAAGTCCTCATCATCCACGGAAATCAAGAACTCCTGCTGCATGAAAGTTGCCAATTCGAGGACCCCGAGCGAATCTACGACTCCCGTCTCCAGCAGGTTGTCATCATCAGTCACTGCTCGTCTCCGGGCGAGCGGGAACTTTTGCAGGACAAACTTTCGAATGCGCATCGTTGCATCTTTGTTTTCTGACATGCCACTCATTGGATACTAGCTTTCGCGATCTCCGTGCATAAGAAGCATTTCTGAGCCAGGCACCATGGATTCGCGCGCGAACCCAATGACCGGGGCCGCTTCCCGGGTCCAGAATCCCAGCTTACGCAGAACATGGCTGCGCGGATCTTCCTCCAATATGGGCATACTTACGCTGGCCACGCCCCGTGTTCGCAGCAAACGCCCAAGCTCTTGCAACAGACTGCAGAGCACCTGGTCGTCCATGCTACCAA
>Ga0335082_10004213_pt1 | contig 15668 bp, 15 predicted proteins | sample Lox_Sample_41_FD_206718 | JGI IMG/M metagenome (GOLD analysis project Ga0335082, IMG submission 206718) | Soil microbial communities from Loxahatchee National Wildlife Refuge, Florida, United States - Lox_Sample_4.1 | ecosystem: Environmental > Terrestrial > Soil > Wetlands | place: USA...
GTGGCATGCTACGCTGGACGTCGTGGCGGGAGTAGCGGGACCGCGGTTTCTGCGGGCACGGGATGATGCGTAAGAGGTTTTAATTCAGCAATTTACAGGACACTTTACTCTAATGACAACATCGACAAATCCGGCGATTTCCGTGGACGTGATCCGGCGGGCGCTGGAAGGCTTCGGCGTATCGGCAAACGATGAGCAAGTTGTTTTAATTCAAAAATATATGAGGATTCTGCTGCAATGGAATGAGAAGTTGAACTTAACGGCGATCCGCGACCCGCTAGAGATACTAAATCGTCATTTCTGCGAATCCATGTTCGCTGCGGTGTCGGTTCCGATCGAAAGTGGTCGGCTGGCCGACATCGGCACCGGAGCGGGGTTTCCTGGGATCCCGCTGAAGATTCTGAGGTCCGAATTGGAGCTCTTTCTGGTGGAGTCGAACATCAAGAAAGGGACGTTCCTCGCGGAAGTGCTTCGCGATCTGGAACTTCCGAATGCGCGGGTGTTGATCAGCAGGTACGAAGAACTGGGCGAGGAGCTAGCGCCACTGGACTTCGTGTGCGCACGCGCTGTGGGAGACTACGGACCATTTCTTAAATGGGCGGCGTCGGAGCAATTGTCGGCGAACCGACTGGTGCTGTGGATCGGCGGAAGGGACCTGGATGAGGCGCGAAAATCGACGGTTTGGGAATGGCAAGAACCAGCGGCAGTGCCACAATCACTGCGAAGATTCATTCTTGTCGGAACGAAAAGGGCGCCGGCGTCGGCGTAACGACGAAAGACGGTCGGAAGCGGCCGAGAATTGCAAAAATCCGTAGCGCATCTTGAAAACAGTGAGTCGGGCCGGGTTCGAGTGTTCCACATGGAACGAATGGACCGTAAGAAGTGGTGTTGACCGTTCCACGTGGAACGGTGATTCAGTGGAAGAGGGAAGCGAACGTTCCACGTGGAACCATGCCGACGCGGGACCTCAACGCAATGGAGGGTAGAGTGGGACTTTGTTTGTTGCTTGTTCCACGTGGAACGGCTAAGCCTAGCGATGCGAGCCTCCCGAAAGAAGTTTTTAGGAGCAAGTGAATAAATCCAGCGGCGAGAATGATCTAGGGACACTGTTTCACGTGGAACAAACGAAGCTTCCACAGGAATTCCGCAGCGATAGGTCTGTTTCACGTGAAACAACTTGCGTTCGAAACGAAGGTTCTGTTAAGTTTTCGCGAGAGATTCGAAATGGAACAGGAAGCTGTCCGCTGAATTCCTTCGCTTCGAGCCGACACGATTGTCGTCACTGTGGTTAGCGACAGCTTGGAAGAGTTCTGGGGGACGTTCGCTTGGCCCGGGTCATTGCTGTTGCCAATCAAAAAGGCGGGGTTGGAAAGACCACTACCGCCGTCAACCTTGCAGCCTGCCTTGCCGCCGCTGAACAACCTACCCTTCTCGTCGATTGCGATTCCCAGGCAAATGCTACCGCGGCGATCGGCTTTCCGAAGGATCCGTCGCGACGAACGCTCTATCATGCGCTGATTCTGAGTGAGCCCTTCGAGAGGATCATGCAGAAATCGCAAGTGGAGGGGTTAGATGTCGTACCCGCCGACAAAAATCTGGCTGGGGCGGCTGTGGAACTGGTTACGACGGAAAATCGTGAATACAAGCTGCAAACATTCCTGCAGCCACTGCGAGAGCGTTATCGATTCGTTGTGCTCGATTGCCCGCCAGCACTGGACCTTCTGACATTGAATGCATTGGTGGCCGCCGACGCAGTGATGGTGCCGATCCAGTGTGAGTACCTGGCGCTGGAGGGAGTTTCCGAGCTGCTGGACACGCTAATGCGAATCCGGCGTACGCTGAATCCCAGTCTGGAGATTGAGGGGATTCTGCTAACAATGTACGACGAGCGGACAACGCTGTCGCGGCAAGTGGCAACGGACCTACGCAGCTTCTTTGGCTCGCAAGTGTTCCAGAGTCTGATCCCGCGGAACGTGCGCCTTGCGGAGGCGCCGAGCTTCGGTAAGCCTATTATTTTTTATGACATCCACAGTAAGGGCGCAGAGGGGTATACACAGCTCGCACAGGAGGTAATTGCTAATGCCGAGAAACGCGTTGGGGCGGGGGCTCGGAGCGCTCATTCGGGAGCCTGAGCCACAGGTTCCTGCAGCACAGCCAGTGAACAGCCCTGGGATACCGGCCGCGCCCGTGCCGACGTCGGGAGGAGCGGCAGCTGCCGCAGCGCCTGCGCTCGCGCCGACAATCAACGCCGGGCCGCTGCAAATCGATATTGATCTGATTGAGCCGAGCCCGTACCAGCCGCGAACACGATTTCGCGAAGAAGCGCTGGACGAGCTGGCGCGTTCAATCCAAGCGAGCGGCATCATTCAGCCGCTGGTGGTGCGACAAGTAAACGGCCGCTACCAGCTGATTGCGGGAGAGCGGCGGTGGCGCGCGGCGCAGCGAGCGGGAATGGACAAGGTGAGCGCAATCGTCAAGCAAGTGCCGGACGAATTGGCGCTGGAAATGACGCTGGTGGAGAACATCCAGCGGGAAGATCTGAACGCGATCGAACAAGCACGGGCGTTCGAGCGATTGATGGATGAATTCCAAGCTACGCAGGAGGCCGTCGCGGAGCGGACGGGAAAAGACCGAGCGACGGTGGCAAACGCGATTCGGCTTCTGAAGCTGGAGCCCACGATCCAAGATTGGATCGAAGAAGGGAAGCTGACGGCGGGGCACGGGCGGGCGCTGCTGGCCGTTCCCGATTCGCAACTGCGGATGCGGTATGCCCAGCGTGCGGCGCGCGGAGGGCTCACGGTACGGCAGATCGAGCGGCTGGCATCGCGGCGGGCGCGGACTGCGCGGATGCTCACGGAAAACCAGGTGGACCCGAATATTCGCGAGGCGTTGCAGGAATTGGAGCGTCACCTGGGAACGAAAGTAATTCTTCGGCAGAAGACGAAGCTGCGGCCTGGGCAGCTGGTGGTTGAGTATTACGACGACAGTCAGTTGATGGGCCTCTACGACCGGCTGATGAAGTAGCATCGCGCCCTGAACCTCCGTTCAGGAATTGCATTCGACACTTCTCCACAGACGCGGCGTTGACATCGTCCTGAGCCGCGCTAGATTGGTATGGGCGAGACTTATTTGGGGGAATGATCATGGCATGGAAGTGGCCCGGTTCGTCGAGCAGCGGAAGCAGTGAGGAATGGACAGGGTTCATCGATCAGGGCGTGTCGCTGGAAGGCACGTTGACAATCACGGGAACGTTTCGCATCGACGGGCACGTGAAGGGCAACATCATTTCGGAGCAGACTGTGGTGCTCGGCGAAAACGCGAAGGTGGAAGGGCAGATTGAAGGGAATCGCGTAGTGATTGCCGGCCGGTTCGACGGCGTGATTTTTGCGAAGGGCCGAGTGGAGATCCAGGCCAAAGGAGTGGTCACGGGCGAAGTGCATTCACCGTGCATGGTCATCGATCCGGGCGGGATATTCGATGGACGGTGCCACATGCTGGCGTCGTCGGATGCAGCGGCAGGAGTGACAATCCCGATAAGAGCGCTGAGCCAAGCGTAGAGCTTCGCTAACCTCTAAACCACGCAATAGAGGTTAATGATTATTCCTGCCTGAAGCTCTCCCTTTTCTAGTTTGTACAAAATCAATCCACAGGTCACAGCGGCGCTGCGGTTGACAGTGGTCGTTTGGGACGACTATCGTTCGGAGATGGTGTCGAGCGGAGCGAAAAATCGATGAGAGTGCTGGTGATTGGCGGAGGCGGACGGGAGCACGCGCTGGTGTGGAAACTGCGGGCGAGTACGCAAGTGGAGAAGGTATGGTGTGTGCCGGGAAATGGCGGGATCGCGGCAGAAGCCGAGTGCGTGGCGACGGATGGCGGCGACGCGGCGGCGCTGGTGGCACTGGCGGAAAAGCTGCAGCCGGATTTGACGGTGGTGGGGCCGGAGTTGCCGCTGGTGAACGGCGTGGTGGATGCGTTTGAGGCCCGGAAGCGGGCGATTGTCGGACCCACGGCAAAGGCGGCACAACTCGAAGGAAGCAAGGTGTTCACCAAGGAATTTCTGGCGCGTCACGGGATTCCGACCGCGGAGATGTACGGCGCGTTTGATACGGCGGGCAACGCCAATCGAGCGTTGGAGAGCGTGAAATATCCTGTGGTGATCAAGGCGGATGGGCTGTGCGCGGGAAAAGGCGTGCTGGTGGCGAAGGAGCGCGTGGAAGCAAGAAACTTCGTTTCGCGGGCGATGGAGAAGAACGAATTTGGGCCGGGCGGGCATCGGCTGATGTTGGAGGAGGGACTGGAGGGAGACGAGCTTTCATTCATTCTGCTGACCGACGGCGAGCGGTATGCGCCGCTGGTGCCGACGCGCGACCACAAGCGGGTGTTCGACAACAACGAAGGACCGAACACGGGTGGGATGGGAGCGTACTCGTCGGACGGGCTGCTGAACGACGCGTTGCGGGAGGCGATTACAGCAACGATCGTTGAACCAACGCTGCGCGGGCTGAAAGCGGACGGAATCCGTTACCAGGGATTTCTGTATGTCGGACTGATGCTGACAAAGGATGGACCGAAGGTGCTGGAGTTCAATTGCCGGTTGGGCGATCCAGAGACGCAGGCGATCCTGGCACGCATCAATTTCGACTTGGCTGAAGTGCTGGCTGACGCGGCAGCGGGCAAATTGCAACCGGAAAAACTGAAGTGGAAGACGGGAGCGAGCGCGTGCGTGGTGCTGGCGTCGGGCGGTTATCCGGGAAAATTCGTAAACGGGAAAGAGATTCGCGGGTTAGAAGAAGCCGGAAGGCTGGCGGACGTGAAGGTGCTGCACGCGGGCACGAAGCAGGTGGATGAGAAGATTGTGACGAATGGCGGAAGGGTTCTCGGCGTGACGGCGACGGCGGGCTCGCTGGAAGCGGCTTTGCAGCGGGTCTATGAAGCAGCGGGGAAGATTCAGTTTGAAGGAATGCATTACCGCCGGGACATCGGGCGGCACGGACGGCAGAGTTCGGCTGCGGGAGATTGAGGGATGGCGAAGGTGTTGCACTTGTTCCGCGCGCCGGGAAAGCGCGCTTCGATGGAAGAGCTGAACGAAGCAAGGGTTGTGGAGCAGTCTGGCTTCGACGGCTGCGCGCATGCCCGGCCAGGCGGAGGAAGGCGGCAAGTGTTGCTCGTGGATGTAGAGACGTTGCGGGCAATGGACCTTCGACCGGGAATGATTCGAGAGAACATCACTACGGAAGGCCTGGACGTGAACGGGCTGAAGATTGGCGAGAAACTGTGCGCGGGCGAGGTGGAGCTGGAAGTGAGCGCGGTGTGTGAACCCTGCGAATTGATGGAAGAGATTCGCGCGGGATTGATGGAAGAGTTGCAGGGACGGCGCGGGATGTTGTGCCGGGTATTGCGCGGCGGGAAGGTGAAGAAGGGCGACGCGATTGCGGTGGAAGCAACCTCGTAGAACGGGCACCGACGGTCAATTCGGCGAATTGGGATTAGGCTTGCGGCGAAGCGTGGGCGCGTCGGGCGGGCGCTCTTTGTCCTTATCTTCGGGCCTGGGTGGTTCGACAGGCTCTTCAGGTGGAACAATCCACTGGAAGCCGCCATTTTCGAGGATTTTCCCCTGAATGAATATTTCTTGCCCCGCAAGAACAGGCAGAACGGCGCGAAGGAAATCCGCGGAGGAGTCGGTATCGGCTTTGGTGGACTGGCCGCGTTCGAGGAGTTCGACGACCTTGGCGAATTTAGGCTCGGAGTTGCTGATCTGCTTGATGCGCGGATCGCCGGACTGGATCAGGCCGAGAAGAGGGACAACCTGCAAATCCGCGGGAAAGCGGGCCTCAACAAGAGTCTTGGACTGGTGTTTTTCGGGAGGATAGAGTTGGGTGAAACGCGGGCGCAAAATATGCGTTTGCCAATAATCCGCGCTGGCGCCGACAGATTCCTGCTCGGCGCGATATTCCATGAGCCAAACTTCCGGGCCGTAGTCGCGAGGATAGCCGATCAAGACGATGCTGAAGAGAGGATCTTCGGGCTTGAGATCGATTTTGTGGTGGAGTTGCGAGACGAGGGGACGGAGCTTTTCAAGATAGGCAACGCCAATGGCTTCGAGATCCGGTTCGCCGGAATCGGGGGGGCGGTAGACGTTCTTGCCGGGAGGGAGAAGTTGGGGGAGATCCCGGTCGAGCCGAATGGGGCGAGGCTGCGCTGGAATTTGCCACTCGGAAGCGCCAAAGAGGATGCCGACGTGCTCGGGGCCGAGAGCCGCCACGCGAGGGGGGGCCGATTTGGCTTCGAGAGGATGGTCGATGGCGCCGAAAATGATGGCGTCGCGGGAAACGAGGATGATGACGCGGCCGCCGGCGAGGTTGGCGACGATTTCGTCTTCCTGGGCGGGAGCAGGAATGGCCCAGGCGAGGCATGGGAGCGCGAGGAGGAGGGCGGACCGGATGGAGTGGAGCAGCTTCACGGGGATAGGATACCGCGAGTAACGCCAGGAGGGAGGGCGTTCTCGATTTGGGTGGGAATCCGGTAAAATAGGGGATTCGAAAACACGAGGAAAAATGAACTATGGGACTTCGGAAACTAAGCAGGTTGAAACACAACGGCAAGAAGGTGGCCGACATTCTGGATGCGCATGAGCGTTTCTGGTCCGGGAAAGAGGGGGGAGAGCGCGCAGACTTAAGCGGAGCGGACCTCTCGGGAGCGGACCTGAGCAAACTGAATCTGGCAGGGGCGAATCTGCGAAATGCCAAGCTGGAGGGAAGCGACTTAAGGGGAGCGCGTCTGCCGGTGGCGGACCTGTCGGGCGCAAACCTGAAAAAAGCGGATTTGCGGAATACCGATATGACGGAAGCGAACCTGCCGGGAGCGAACTTGACGGAAGCGCAGGCGAGCGGCGTGGAGTTTTTCCGCTGCGACTTGAGCAGCGTGAATTTTCGAGGCGCACTGCTGCGGAACGCCAACTTCCGCGACGCGAACGTGGAGGGGGCGGTGTTCACGGGCGCGGACATGGGAATCGCCATCTTGCGGGAAACGGATATCAGCAAGGCCGATTTGAGCGGCGTGGACCTGTCCACCACGCTCATGCCACCGGGATACGCGGCAAAGAAGCAGGGAGCGTAGAGGCATCAACCTGAGCCAAGAAGGACCGAGTCCGAGGATGGCAAAAAGGGTGGCGCGCGTGTTAGCCTCACGCGAGTCCCGCAGGCGAAGGTGAACTTGGCCACAGCACCCGCACAATTGGACTATCCGGGCGTACGCGAGCGCGTACTCGATGTGGTGCGCGGGCTGCTCGAAGAGCTTGGCAGCCACGGCGCCGTGGCGGAACTTTCCGAAAAATCGAATCTGGACCGGGACCTTGGCCTGGGCAGCCTGGAGCGGGTGGAATTGCTGTCGCGGATCGAGGTTGCGCTGGGCGTGCGCCTGCCGGATGCAGTAGCAGCGGAAGCCAGCACGCCGCAGGATTTAATTGAGGCAGTGCTGCGGGCGCCGGGACTGCCAGCGAGCGACCTGGAGGAACTCTCGGGATTACGGGCGGGGATCGCGGCGGAACGGATGACGCAGGAAGCCGCGGATTCCGTTATTCAAAAGGCAGAGACACTTGTGGAGGTGATCCGGCACCGCGGGATGCACGATGCCAGCCGGACACATTTAATCATTTCCGAAGACGGCGAGGGTGCGGAGCACCAACACACACTGACTTTCGGGGAATTGTACGCAGCGGCGCAGAGATGCGCGGAAGAACTGGCGCGACGCGGGGTGCCGGCGGGCGGGCGCGTTTCGCTGATGCTGCCGACTTCGCGGCAATTCTTCATTTGCTACGCAGGAATCCTGCTGGCAGGAGCAGTGCCGGTGCCGATCTATCCACCATTTCGGGCGGACCGGATCGAAGAGTATGCGGAGAGGCAGGGGGCGATCCTCAATAACGCCGGCGTGAGCTTGTTGCTGACCTTCCGGCGTGCGGAAGCGGTGGCGAGACTGCTGAAGCCGCGGGTGAAATCGCTGATTGGCGTGGTGGATGCGTGCAAATTGCTAGAAGCCGCAGAGAAGGCTCCGCCGCCAGCACCCGGAGCGTTGCCTGCATTTTTGAGCGGGAGCCGCCTGCGGAAGCCGGGCGACCTGGCGCTGCTGCAATACACATCGGGGTCGACGGGAGATCCGAAGGGCGTAATGCTGACGCACGCGAACCTGCTGGCGAACATGCGGTCGATCGCCGAGGGCCTGGGGCTGTCGCGCGAGGATGTGGGCATCAGCTGGCTGCCGTTGTACCACGACATGGGATTGATCGGCGCGTGGCTGACGCTGCTGTTGCACGGCACACCGCTGGTGGTGATGTCGCCGCTGGCGTTTTTGACGCGGCCGGAGCGGTGGCTGCAAGCGATCTCGAAATACAAGTGCACAATCGGGGCAGCGCCGAATTTCGCGTATGAGCTTTGCGTGCGGAAGATTCCCGACAAAGCGATGGAAGGCGCGGACCTGAGCTCGTGGAGGGCAGCGCTGAATGGAGCGGAACCGGTGAATCCGGAGACGCTGGAGCGGTTCATCAACCGCTTCGAGAAATACGGATTCAAGCGGGAGGCGATGCTGCCGGTGTACGGGCTGGCGGAAGCTTCGCTGGGCGTGACGTTTCCGCCACTGTATCGCGGGCCGAAAGTGGATCGGGTGGAACGGGAAGCGTTCGCATCGTCGGGCCGGGCGATGCCCGCGAAAGCGGGCGACGAGAATGCGATTGCGTTTGTGTCGTCAGGCATGGCGGTGCCGCGGCACGAGGTAATGATCGTCGACGAAAACGGAAACGAGTTGCCGGAGCGGACGGAAGGGTTCCTGTGGTTCCGCGGGGCTTCGGCGACGAGCGGCTACTACATGAATCCGGAAGCGACCGCGAAACTGTTCACGGGCGGGCCGCCGGTACCTGAAGGCGAATTCCCGTGGGTAAATTCGGGGGACAAAGCATACGAAGCGGACGGTGAGATTTACATTACCGGCCGGGTGAAGGACATCATCATCAAAGGCGGACGGAATTTGTATCCGCATGAAGTGGAAGAGTTGGCGTCGCGCGCAGAAGGGATTCGCAAAGGCTGTGTGGTGGCGTTTGGGCTGAAGGGCGAAGAGACAGGCACGGAGAAACTGGTGATCGTAGCGGAGGCGCGAGAAGAGGATCGCGAGAGGCGAGCGGGGATCGTGGCAGCGATCAATGACCAGGTGTCGCAGGGGCTGGGCCTGCCACCCGATCGCGTGGAACTGATACCGCCGGGAAGCATTCCGAAGACGTCGAGCGGGAAATTGCGGCGGGACGAGACAAAGCAATTGTATCTGGCGGGCACACTGGCGAATGCAAAGCCGCCGGCGTGGGTGCAAATAGCGAAGCTGGGAACCGGCGCATACGTGAAAGAAGGGTTGAGCGCGCTGTGGGGCGGCGTGAGGGCGGCGCTCGAGAAGATTTACGGCGCGTATTTTATCGTTGTGTTCTTTCTGTGGATTGTGCCGACCTGGGCGATGGTGAGGTTGTATAAGGATCATCGCGCAGCGGGAAGATTCACATCGGCAGCGCTGAAGGTGTTGTTCTTCCTGGCGGGGATTCGCGTGAAGGTGGTGGGCAAGGAATACATGGAAACGCCGGGCGCGAAAGTGTACGCGTCGAACCACGCGAGTTACTTCGATGTGTTGCCGCTGATGCTGGGGCTGGGAGTGACGTACCGGTTCGTGGCGAAGGGGGAAGTCAACCAGATGCCGTTCATCGGGACGTTCCTGAATCAGATGGGGCATTTGTCTTTCGACCGGCACGACGCGGGATCGCGGCTGCAGCAAGTGGACCAGATGGAAGAGTATTTGCGGAAGGGCGACTCGGTGTTCGTGTTTCCGGAAGGAACGTTCACGCCGGAGGACGGAGTGCGGCCATTTCAGCTGGGCGCATTTCGCGCGGCGGTAGCGACGGGAGCACCGGTCGTTCCGGTATCGCTGGCGGGGACGCGGCAGTTCCTGCGCGATCCGACGATTTTGCCGAAGCCGACGCGGGTAACGATCACGCTTTCAGCGCCGATTTATCCGGCAGCGCGGACGGCGGAGGATGCGAAGCAGTTACAGGAGATCGTCCGGCTGCGAGATGCGGCGCGCGAGGCGATTGCGCGGCATTCGGGAGAGCCGCTGCTGTAGCGTTTCAAAGGATTGCACACCAAGAATTAAGATGACCCATCCTTTCCGGAAGGGGCGAAAAGGATGGGCGTGAGTGCGACGGTTGGCAAGGAGAGTCAAATCCGTCAGCGGTTCAGCGTGTACACCACGGAAATATAAGTTTCGACTTCAATGGGCTCTCCACTGAGAAGAGTGGCCTGGTAGCGCCACTGACCGACAGCATCGAGTGCTGATTTGAGCAGGAGCGGATCACCTGAGACGACTTCGAGTGATTTGACCTGGCCGTCGGTGGCGATGATGGCGTGAAGCTCGACACGACCTTCGCGGTGAAGCTGTATGGCCAGTGGCGGGTATTTCGGTTCAACACGGCGGACGAGGCGAGCTGCCTGAACCCCTGCGCTGACTTTTCTGCGGACAGGTTGCGAGGCGGCATGAGTGTCGGGCGGGGGTGGCTCCTTGGGGCGGTCGGACGAAACGAGGGAGCCGATCACGTCAGAACCCGTGGGCGTTCCGGGAATAAACGGTTCAGGGTCCGAATTTTCTACGATACGGCGATCAATGATGGCGATGGTGGCTGGAATCTGGCGGAAACAATCCGTGCAGACAGTGCGTGGACCAGCAGGTCGCTGTTGCGAGCGTTGCTGGTGCTCCGTCACGGAGCCACGGTGGTACGGAACGCTGGGGGTGACACTGTAGGCGGCGATGCCTTCGCTCTTGCCAAGCAGAGGAAATAGGACCAGGGCGGCAAGGAATACAAGTTGTAGGAGGATGGAGGCGACGAGGGCGCGGCGTTTGATCTTGCGGGCGCGCGCTTCGAATTCCGCATCGCCTTCGACGAGGCAACCACCGAGAAAATCCGCAGGGTTTTGAGAACCAGGGCAGTGGACCATTACACACCTCCGAAAGTTCCCCCGCGAGGCGTGGGATTTTGCGGCGCCGATCGCCCGAGGTTGTCGTCGGGAAACCGGCGCCGCTCTCGCAGGGATGTGAGGTTGCGCGCGTCCTCTGCAGGCTTTGACACCTGAAGAGGGAAACAAGTTCCCGGGGAGTAACGGCAAAGACTAGCGCGAGGGACACCGAAAACGCGAAAAAGTGCCCATTTTTGGAGGGAAACCAGGGGGTCAAGCATCTGGGAGACAACCCACCGCATCCAACAGCGCAGGACGTGGATCTGACAAGGAGAGAACTCGATGGACAGGCATATACCCGAAGTCGTGGGCATACGCCGCACGGGCTGGGCTGCTCTGGACCGCGATCCGCAGGAGGATTACGTGGAGTTTGTCTGCCCTCATTGCGGGTCGCGCGGCCAGAAGAAGGCGCGGCACGAGCGAGCGGAATATAAGTTCACGGATGGCTTTTTGCAGGACCTGCAGGGGGAGGGCGTACAGTGCCATTTCTGCAAGCAGTCGCTGCGCGTGCTGCCGATCGTGCTGCTGCACGACCAGGACGAGATCAAGCGGTTTGAGGCAATATTCGTGGAAGAGCCGGCGGCGGCGGAGAAAACCTAAGTTCCGGTCTAATCATAAGAGAAGAAGAAAAGGGGCGCCGTATAGAATCGGCGCCCCGTCTTTTTTGTCTTGAGCAAAGCCGTTATGCGGCGACGCCGATACAGAGAGTTCAGTGATGGTCGCGATCGGAGTCGTGGTCGTGATCGTCCCAATCACGATTATCGCGCCAACGACCGGCATCGGCATCCCACCAGCGGTGGCCGTGATCCCAGCAGTAAGAGCGGGCCTCAGCAAGTTCGTGGCGCCAGTGTTCTGCCTGCTCGCTGCGTGGGCCATGGTGGTCGATGGCTTCGTGAAGTTTGTGGTCGGCTTTGTTAATTCGCTTCTGGCAAGAATCCTCGGCGCGGAGCAGAACAGCTCCACCAAGGAACATCGCGGTCATCAGAGCGGCGGCGGCCAGGGCCCGGCGAATCCAGTACGAGTCGTTCATCGCTAACTCCTCCATGATTTCGGGGAGAGGCCGGCGGGAAGCATCCCAGGCGGGCAGACAGACGCAGAACAAGGAGCAGGCAAGCGACCAAGCCGCGGCCATTGCAGGGGAAAGAGTTAGTGCGAGTAGTAGAACGAAGAAAGTTCAGTAGGCCTGTAAGAAGGGATCGACTTCCATATGGTATTTCTCCAGGCCGGATCGAATGACTTCGAAGGCTTCGTCGACGGTGTCGGCGTACTGTAAGAGATCGTACTCACTTTGGTTGATGGTACCCCAGCGGACCATACCCTTTAGATTGAGGACGTCATTCCAGTATTTGCGGCCGTAGATCAGGATGAGGGTGTTCTTGGGCATTTTGTCGGTCTGGGAGAGGGTCATCATCTCCCAAAGTTCATCCATGGTGCCGAAGCCGCCGGGAAAGACGATGAGTGCTTTCGCGATTTGCGCGAACCACAATTTGCGCATGAAAAAGTAGTGGAAGTTAAAACTGAGTTCCGGGCTGATGTAGGGATTGGCGAACTGCTCGTGAGGCAGCTCAATGGAAAGGCCGATGGATTTGCCGCCCGCTTCGTAAGCGCCGCGATTGGCGGCTTCCATGATGCCCGGGCCGCCGCCGGAACAGACGACAAAACGGCGGGGGCGCGGGCCGAGGGACAAAGCCCAGGTGGTGAGGCGATGAGAGAGTTGCCGGGCTTCTTCGTAATAGCGCGACATCTCGAGGAGACTTTTCGCGGCGCGCAGGGAGACGTGATGCTGCTTGAGCCGCTCCTTGCTCATGCGTCCGGTCTTTTCATTTTTTAGCCGGGTGAGACGAGCCAAGGCGACTTCGCGGGAGTTGATGCGGGCCGAACCAAACATGACGATGGTATCGCCGATGCCTTCCTTCTTGAGTTGCGCAAGAGGGTGGATGTATTCGGCAAGAATGCGGATGGGCCGCGCAGGCGTGCTGGTCATGAACGAGCGATCTTCGTGAGGAGATTTTGGGGCGTGCGAAGGTTTGAGGCGCTTAGCGTCGGGCATGAGCGATCTCCAGATAGAGCGAGTTACGATTGTAGGCAGCGGGCGGGGTGGCGGCAACGCCTTTGGGGCGGGGTGCGTCGAAGTAAGTACGAAGAGATGCGGCAGCATGGAACGAAGACCGGGGTCATGAGAATTCTTGCAAACATATTCACGGTTCTGGCGGCGGCTAGTGTCTGCGTGGCGGCGCATGCGCAGGCGCCGGAAGGGCCAATGACGCCGCCGGCGGGCGTGGAACTGCAGAAAGAACCACCGGGATTCAAGCTGAAGAGCTTGCTCGTGAATACGCCTGTGACGGTGCGGGACGCATCCGGAAAGATGGTGCACACGCTGGAGGCAAGCGACTTCCGTGTGCGGGACAACGGGGTGGAGCAGAAGATCACGCACTTCGACCTGGGCGGCGATCCGATTTCGCTGGTGGTGGTGGCGGAAACGAGTTCGCGGATCGGGCCGCTGCTGCCGGAGATCCGCAAGACAGGAATCTTGATTTCGCAAACGGTGATGGGGCCGACGGGCGAAGCGGCGGTGATTGGGTTCGACAGCCGGATTCACAAACTGCAGGACTTCGAGGAGAGTACGGACGCGCTGGAGCAGACGCTCTCGACGTTGCCAGAGGGAGACGACGGGGCGCGGCTGTTCGACGCGATGTCGAAGGCGGTCGAGATGCTGAAGCAGCGGCCGGAAGCCTCCGCGACGAACCTGGGGAAGCGGCGGGTCATGCTGGTGATCAGCGAAGCGCACGATGGGGAGAGCGAGGAAAAACTTGGCGAGGTGCTGCGGCGGGCGCAGCTGGCGAATGTGGCGATTTATGCCGTGGGAGTTTCGGGGGCGAAGGCCGACCTGAAGCGCAATCCGGATGATAACTACAAGAAGCCACCGCGCGTGACGCCGGAGGGCACCTACAGCGTGCCGCCTCCGCCGGGAACGGTGCAGACGCCGACGACGGAAATGCAGCAGCAACAGGCGGGCGCACCGCTGGCCGCAGCGGTTGCGCTGGCAGTGTGGATCGTGCAGCACACGAAAGACAAGGTGACGTCAAAGCAACTGGAGGTGGCGGCGGCGGCGACGGGGGGAGTGCATGTTTCGGCGTGGAAACAGCAAAGCCTGGAAAAGGTGATCGACGAAATTGGCGGGGAACTGCACGCACAGTACACGCTGACGTATGCGCCGACGGGAACGGACGGCGAGGGGTATCACGAGATCACGATTGAAGTGAATCGCAAGGACCTGACGGTGCGAGCGCGGCCGGGATATTACTACGACCCGGCGAGTTTGTAGGGGCAGGCGTCGCGGCAGGCTGGGTCGCGGAATCGAGTAGAGTAGGCGGATGAGCGGCGTCTCATCAGAAATTCGCTTGCGGCTCGCGAGAGCCGAAGACATTCCTGACCTGGAAAAACTTATTGAGTTATCCGTGCGCGTACTGCAACGGGCGGACTACACAGAGGCACAGATGGAAGGGGCGATGGGAACGGTGTTTGGGGTGGACACGCAACTGATCGCGGACGGGACGTATTACGTTGCGGTGATGCAGGGCGGCGATGGGAACGAAGTGCTGGCGGGGTGCGGCGGCTGGAGCAAACGCAAGACGCTGTTCGGAAGCGACCATGGACCGAACCGGACGAGCGAGTTGCTGAATCCGGCGATAGAGGCGGCGAAGATCCGCGCGTTCTTTGTGCATCCAGACTGGGCGCGCCGCGGAATCGGCACGCTAATCCTAAACGCTTGCGAGCTGGCAGCACGGCAGGCCGGGTTTGATCGGAGCGAGATGGGAGCCACGCTGACAGGAGTTCCGATGTACGCGGCGCGGGGCTACCAGGAGATCGAGCACATCATGGTGCCGTTAAAGAATGGCGAATTATTGCCAGTAGTGCGCATGACGAAACGATTTCCATGAGGCGCGAATGCACTTTTAGCCGACGGTACGATTGTGATACCGTGCCGAATCATGGACGATTCCGCCCTTTCGAATTCTGGATCGACACCACAATTTGCCACCGCCGAATATGCGTCGCCTTCAGGAAAAGAAGTCTGCAAGTCCTGCGGGCAAACGATTAGCGGCGCTTACTACCGCGTGAATGGCGCGCTAGCGTGCCAGCACTGCGTGACACAGTTGCAAAATCAAACTCCAAAGGATTCGCATTCCGCCTACGTGCGAGGCATCGTGTTCGGACTGGGCGGCGCGATCCTTGGCCTAATACTGTATTCCGGTTTCGGGATCATTACCGGCATCGAGATTGGTTACCTGTCGCTTGCCGTCGGCTACATCGTGGGAAAAGCGATCCGCATGGGTTCGCGAGGGCTGGGAGGGCGACGCTACCAAATCGCGGCTGTGTTGCTGACGTATTTCGCGGTATCGATGTCGGCAGTGCCAATCGGAATCTCGATGGCAATCAAAGATGCAAAGACAAAGCCACATCCGGCTGTGACTACAGAAAGCACAGGCAGCGGTACGAGCGCCGAAAGCAAGGGCAATACGTCACCAGAAGAGTCAGTTGCGAAGCACGAGGCACAAGGTCCGAGCGCGGGAAAACTGATCGGTGCTCTGTTCTTCTATGGCATCGCGTCACCGTTCCTGGAACTGGAAAACC
>Ga0335082_10004214_pt1 | contig 15665 bp, 10 predicted proteins | sample Lox_Sample_41_FD_206718 | JGI IMG/M metagenome (GOLD analysis project Ga0335082, IMG submission 206718) | Soil microbial communities from Loxahatchee National Wildlife Refuge, Florida, United States - Lox_Sample_4.1 | ecosystem: Environmental > Terrestrial > Soil > Wetlands | place: USA...
ATCCAGCACGATCAGCACGTCCCCCGGCACCTTTTTCAAAAAGGCGCCAAACTCCGCCGCCCCAAACGCCGTTCCCGTCGGGTTGTTCGGATTCGCAATATAAATGATCCGCGTCTGCGGCGTCACTGCCCGCGCAATCGCATCCAGGTCAAACGCGAACTCCTTCTGCGGCGTTAAGATCAACTTCCCGCCGCTCGCCCGGATCGCAATCGAAAACAGCGCGAACGATCCCTCGCTGGTAATCCCTTCCAGCCCTGGCCGCAACAATACGCGTGAAGCCAGATCGATAATCTCGCTCGACCCTAACCCCGTGAAAATCTCTTCCGGCCGCACGCCAAAGCGAGCCGCCAGCACTTCCCGCAATCGCTTGCTTCCCCCATCCGGATACCAGTTCGCGTCGCCCAACGCCCGCCGCGCCGCTTCCATCGCTTTCGGTGAGGGTCCCAGCGGGTTTTCATTCGACGCCAGCTTCACCGCATGGATCTTCAGCTCCTGCTCCACCTCTTCGACAGGTTTTCCCGCCACGTACGCCGGCAGCCCCTGGATGTAGTCCGGAATCAGCTCTTCAAGTGTGTGGGTCATAATCAAATCTTATAGGCAATATCATCTTTTGCGAAGCCCCTCGCGCCTTTCAGTAATCCCTCCTCCCGTAGCACAGGCATTCCTGCCTGTGCGCCCGATCTAACATGAATCGCCATCTGATCTTGAGCCCCCCAGCTCCTGGAATCGCCTCGTCCTTTCCCCCCGCGGCATCCAACTCTCCACATGCCCTGGGCGCGCACCCGTTTCCGCCTGTTCTCCCGGCCCTTCGCCCCTGCACTTCCGTCCCTCTTGCTGTTCTCGAAACCTTCTTGCACTCTATCTTCAAGCTCGTTAGTATATATATCGTGCAGCGATATATTCCCGGAACCCAGCCTCCGATGGTACTCTTTCTTTTCCGGTGGATTTCGCTCTGGAACCAGTTCTTTTGTGTCTTAGGAGGACACGCATGATTCAGTCACGCCGCCCGCTCCATCAGGCCCTGCTCATTCTCGCTTCCGCCGCCCTGCTCTTCACCGCCGGCTGTAAGAATAAACCCAAGCCAGCTCCTGCGGCGCCTCCACCGCCGCCTCCTGCGGCCGCGAAGCCGACCGTCACCTTCTCCGCCGATCGCACCTCCGTCAACAAGGGCGAATCCGCCAGGCTTTCCTGGACCACCACCGACGCCAGCAACGTTTCGATTTCGCCCGAAGTCGGCGCCGTGACTCCGCAGGGTTCCACCACCGTTACCCCTGCCGACTCCACCACCTACACCCTCACCGCCAGCGGCCCCGGCGGCAGCGCCGATGCCACCGTGCGCATCTCCGTCAGCGCTCCTCCGCCGCCCCCGCCCGCCAAGGTTTCCACCTGGCGCGACGAGTTCCCCGGTGCGGTCCACGATGCCTTCTTCGACTACGACAAGGCCGATATTCGCGCGGATGCCAAGCAGGCGCTGGAGCAGGACGCCGACTTCCTGAAAAAATATCCGGAAGCTCGCATCGTCGTCGAAGGCCACTGCGACGAACGCGGCTCCACCGAATACAACCTGGCTCTCGGCGACCGCCGCGCCAATGCCGTCAAACAGTACCTCGTCAATCTTGGCATTCCTGCCTCCAACATCAGCACTGTCAGCTATGGGAAGGAAAAGCCTTTCTGCACCGAATCCACCGAGTCCTGCTGGCAGCAGAACCGCCGCGGCCACCTCACTCCCGCTCCATAATCGCCCAGGGGCGGCTTTACGCCGCCCCTTTCTTCGCAACCGGAACCACGGGGCCGAGCTACCCTCGGCCCCTTTTTCTTTTCTCTCCCTCTTCTTCTTCTGTGACATGGCGATTCTTCGCCGTGCTCCCTGGCATCGGAGCTCGAAGATGTCATCCCGACCGGAGGCCCGTGCAGTCTGCGGGCCGCAGGGGAGAGATCAAGGCATGATCTATCGTCAAGGTTGCCATTCACCGTTTTCCGCTCGGGTATTCTTCTCTGTGCTGGGCATGCCTGAGGGAAGTCTACCCAGCTTCGGTTTTCCAATTTTCTTTTTCCAATTTCGGTTCAATCCACTTGCTCCTCGTCTCATCTCCCATTACATTAAAAGATTGGGGGATCGCTCGCTCCTTTCCCCTTTCATTCCCTGGCCTCGACCAATTCGGAGGTTTCATCATGCGTGTTCGCAACATCGTCTATTGCTCGGCCGCCATGCTCGCCAGCGCCATTGCTGGCAGCCTCATCGGCCCCAAGCCGGTCATGGCCGTGGCCCGCGAAATTATTGAGCTCCAGCGCGACGTTACCACCTTGCTCCAGGGTCAAAAGGACATCGCGACCCAAATGACCCAGGATCATACCGTCCAGAAAACACTCATCGAGCAGTCGTCCGACACCGTCAATAAACTCAACACCACCATGTCCAGCCTCCAGAAATCCGTCCAGGACGTACAGGCGAACTCCGGCACGCGCCTCGACACCATGTCCACCCAGGTCCAGGGTCTCTCCGACAACCTCGAGGAGATCAAGTCCCGCCTCGGCAAAGTCAACCAGCAATTGGTCGACCTCCAGAACTCCGTCTCCAGCATTGACGCACGCCTTGCCGGCGGCAATCCTTCCGCTGTTCCTGCCGGAACCCCCGCCGGCGGTATGGCCTCGAAACCTTCCGCGGATGCTTCTCCCGCTGGCGCGCCGCCCGTCCCCGCCGATCTTCTCTACTCCAACGGCCTCCGCGACATCACCAGCGGCAAATACGAACTCGCCCGTTCCGAATTTCAGGATTATCTTCACTACTATGGCGACACCGATCTCGCCTCCAACGCCCAGTTCTATCTCGGCGAGATCGCCTACGCCCAGCGCCAGTTCGATCAAGCCGTCTCCGAATACGACAGAGTCATTACCAACTACCCGAAAAGCTTCAAGCTCGCCCCCGCTCACCTCAAGAAAGGCATGGCCCTTCTCGAACTCAACCAGAAAACCGCCGGCGTCAAGGAACTCCGCGAAGTCGTCAAGAAATATCCCGGCACGGAAGAAGAGCGCCGCGCCCGCGCCAAGCTCAAGGACATGGGCGTAGCCGTCTCCGCCGCCGCCCACTAGCAACATTGGCCGCTTCCAACGCGAGCCGTCTCTTCCTCGGTCCCGCCGCCCCTCGTTCGCCTCGCCCGAAATCGAAAAACAATTTCCTTTCGCGGCTTTTTCTTCTCTCCTATCCCCGGACCCTTGCCCTTGCGAACAAGGAAACGCGTCTGCGAATTCCAATTCACGAATTCTTAATCAGATTTTGATTTGACCGGGTTTCTGGCCCGCCACATCATTTGGGCTCCAGCAAGAAATTCCCAGGAGGAAATCCTTCCGTGAAAAAATTCATTATCCGTGCCGTGTGGCTCGCCTGCGCGCTGGCACTGTTCACCGCATCCCGCTCCCAAAGCCAAACCTTGCCTCTCATCGCTGTCGGCACGCTCGACGGCTCACGCGCCGGAGCGTGGGTCGACGTTTCCGGCCTCACCTACGACCTTGAAAACGGCGTCCCCGCAAACGCGCTCGGCGGTTTCGGTTCAGCCATTGCCTACGCTTCCGGCGACACCTTTCTGGCCCTGCCCGACCGCGGCCCCAACGCCGTCACCTTCGACAACGCGATTGACAACACCGCCAGCTACATCAACCGCTTCCACACCGTCACCATGCACCTGCAGCCCAACAATTCCGGCACGGGCCTCCCCTTCACGCTCACTCCCGAACTTCGCAACACCACGCTTCTCTGGAGCCTCTCTCCCCTCGTTTACGGCACGGGCAGCGGTCTTGGTGTCGGCTCCGGCGTCCCGCCGATCAACAACTTCTTCCAGCATTTCTTTACCGGGCGCTCCGATAACTTCGATCCCAACCGCAACTCCGGCAATCCCAACGACGCCCGCTTCGACTCCGAAGGCATGCGCCTCTCCAACGACGGTTTGAGCGTTTTCATCTCCGACGAGTACGGCCCCTACGTCTATCAATTCGACCGCCTCCTCGGTGTCCGACTCCGCTCCTTCAAATTGCCCAATTCCTTCTACGTCACCACTCTCGAGCCGGTCGGCACCACCGAAATCTCCGGCAATTCTTCCGGCCGCGTCGCCAACAAGGGCATGGAAGGCCTCGCTATCACCCCCGATGGCCGCACGCTGGTCGGCATCATGCAGAACTCGCTCATTCAAGACGGTGGTTCCTCGGGAAAATTGCTACGCATCGTCACCATCGATATCGAATCCGGCCGCGTCACTCACCAGTTTGGCTATCTGCTTACCGCTGGCTCCGGCGTCAGTGAAATCGCCGCCCTTAACGAGCATGAGTTTCTCGTCGACGAGCGCGACGGCACCGGCCGCGAAGCCAACGTGCCCCCCGGAAACAGCACCAACGCCAAAGTGAAGCAACTCTTCAAAATTGACCTGAGCAACGCCACCGACATCAGCGGCCTCGACGACGGTTCTCTGACCCTCGCCGAAGCCACCAGTGCCGCCGTTCCAAAAACACTCTTCCTCGATATCGTCAAATCCCTCACAGCCACCTCGCTCGGGGCGAATGCCTTTGCCCTCGACGAAATTCCGTCCAAGATCGAAGGCGTCGCTTTCGGTCCCGACGTCAAACAGGGCAACACCACCGTTCACACTCTCTGGATTGGGAATGACAACGACTTCGTGCAGAACGTGAACGATGTGAACGGAAATCCGATCATCAACCACAACCAGTTCTTCGTCTTCAGCTTTACCGACGCGGACCTCGGCGGCTCGGTGTTTGTGCCCCAGAAATTCACCAATCGCCTCGGCTTCCCCTGGTAAGTTAGGCCATTCCCTCACGCGGACGTTCCTCCTGGAGCGTCCGCGTTCTTCTTTGCGCCCCATTTTTTCCGCCGCGTTTCTCTTTTGGCCCCGTTTCCATCCGGCCCCTCTTCGATCGGCTCTCGCGCCGTCTCCCCCTCCGCGCGCTCGCCCTCTACCGTCCAACAAAAAAAGGAGGCCCCAGGCCTCCTCCGAACCACCCACTACTCTCTTCTTTCTGATCACGGATATCTGATCACCGATAACGGATCACTTCTTTCTCTCCTACCACGTTCCCATTCTGAGCACCGCTCCCGTCGTCACCTTGATTCCGTCCTGCGCCCGGATCATATCCACATCCGAAATCCACGTATGCGTGTATTCCACATTCACCACTCTCCACGCAAACGCTCGCGTCACCACCCAATCCACGCCGCTTCCCGCCGCCACCGCGAATCCATTCGCCTGCTTCTCCACGGACCAGTCAAACCGCGTCGGGTAGTGCGGCAGCGTGCCGTTCCCGTCGTTCCACTCCTTCATCAACTCGTCGCGCAGCGCCCCATTGTCGATCTCGTGCGTCACCTTGCGCCCGCCAATCAATATTTGCGCATAAGGCGAAATCTTCTCCGCCGCTCGGGGCGTCCACCTCTGCCCCACACCATAGAACAAGGAGTCGCCGCTCTGATTGCCACCGGGAATATGCATCACCTGGCAGCCGTTAATCTCCGCGATGAACTGCCATTGCGGACTCTCGCGCGCCGCCCCCTGTCCGCCGCCGCCCAGGCAACTCCCTCCGCCCAGAAAACTCTCGTAATACGAAAACGCTTCCAGTTCGATGGGCGCTGCCTTCGGATACTCCTTTCTGAACTCCACCCCCGAATTCAGCGGCGCCCGCTTCACGAATACAAACGGCTTCTCCCCGCCCGCTTCCCGGTATTCCTGCACCAGTTCTTTCCGGATCTCGTAGTTCTCCCCGAAAAGGCCTAGCCGCGTATCCCGCACCCACGGGCATTTGAACGCCAGCAAATTTCCCATCGTGCGCCCGGGATTCAAAAAACTTCGCGCCAGGATAATCACCGTTCGATTCGACGTGCGGTTCTCCAGGCCCATGATCACGTAGCGGTCCGCCGCATCCTCCGCCAGCATCGTCACCGCCCCCAACGTCGGCGTATCCACCAGCGTGATAAATCCGGGCGACGCGTGCAGCATCACGTTTCCGAGCGACGCCTCACTGATCGGTCCGACTTTCCACTGCGTGTGCCACACCGCCGAATACGCCATCGAACGCAACAAGCTGATGTAATAATCCCGCCCGTCGCCGAACTGCACCGTCCTGTATTTCGGATCGTTCTGCCGGAACACATACCCGAACACCGACCCCTCGATCGGGTGACCCACGTACGGCGCCATAAACATGTCGCCATCGCTCCATCCGCGCAATTCCGATACCGAACTTGTCCAGTGTTGTAGCCAGTGCCCGTTCAGCGTGTCCCGCGTCCCCGGCTGCATGCTCAGGTTGAACGCGTGCATGATCCCCGTGTAGTAGAGTGACTCCCAGAATGCCGGTGCCCAATGCACCCGCGTATCTTCCTTGTCGGGCTTCACCGGCTCTAGGATGGCACCGGTCCCCGATTTCGAACTGCTCGGCGCGAACGGATCCGTCTTCACCCGGCTGCCCGGTTCGTCTGCGTTTCGCAAATAAGCATCGGTCGCCGGGAAAGTCAGTTGGGCCGGCAGCGACAGCGGATCGTCCGGCGCAAAGCCGTCGTCCGCAAACCTCGCCTTCAGCCAGTCCGATTGCGCATAGAGCGAATCCCTCTGACCCTGACCGGTGTCTCTCTGTCCCAAGCTTTGCGCGGCCACACTCGTGGCAAATACGGCAATCGCCGCGACTCCCCAAATAACGAGCCTTCGGTTCACGTTTTTCTTTGCCTTGTTTTTTCGGTTCCGGAGCGAGGACCGGAACTCTGCTTTCTTCCTCTAGTTAACTGAGGGCGAAATTTTTCGCTGTGGGCGGTCGAAAAATCACCGGAGACATTTAAGACCCTCTTAATTTATGCCAGAAGGTCCATCCACTTCAAGGACTTCCCCCTTGGGGTACCGTTCTGTCGGCGATCCCCGCGTCAACGGATCAAGTTCGCTTTCACCACATTACGCTTGCTCTGCTTCCCTTTGGTTGCAAGCATCCCCTCCCGGGGATGCTTCTGCAAACCACTTCGCTCCACCTCTCGCTCACCCCTGGCTTGAGATGCGCTCCCGCTTCACGAAGTTTTCGATCCCGGCGCATCGCTTGTTGGGTGGCGTCTACTGCCGGTCTCGCAGCAGATCCACCTTCCGGTTGTACCACCACCCGTACGCCGCCCACAGCCCCACGCTCGCCGCAATGGCCCCTGCCGCGCCGATCAGCACCATCGGACTGTCGTTCACCAAGATCGCTCCCCAGAAGACGATCAGCGCCGAAACCACCACAATGACCACGGGAATCACCAGAAGCTGCTTCGCTCGCAACAACGTCGTGTCGTTCGTCCCTTTCGAAAACTGCCCCGCAATCGTGATCGGGATCCACGCCAGCCAAAGTAGCGCGACTCTCGCCGCCAGCCAGTACGTCGCTCCCATCGGCTCGTTCGAAAGTCTCGCATCCACCACGGTCAGCACCGCTCCCAAAGGCAGCCACGCCGCCGTCCGAACCAGGTTTACCTTGGCCATCACCCGGCTCGCTCGCCCGTACGCCAGCGGATACACGCCATAAATCGGCGAGAGCTTTCCCGAAATCCATCCCGGGCTCGTCGCCATCCACGTGCCCCCCGCAAGCGGCAATGCCAGGCCCAAAGAAAGCAGAATCGCAATCACTCCCAGCCATCGCCAGTTTGCTGGCAGCAAGGCCGCGAAAGATACGCCCACCGCCAGTGCGATCACCGAATTTTTCCACGAATTCGACCAGCGCGGCACTCGCCCGCCCACGAGAAACCAAAAAGTGTCTTTCTCCGCATCGTCCAGCCACCAGCCAACGGCACGCTCTATCCAGGGCATCTGCGACCAGTCCCAGCGCTGCAGCCAGCTCCCTTCCCGCACGGCCGCGCTCCACTCCTGCCCGATCGATTCAATTCTCTGCCTCTGCCACGTCGCCTGCATCGGCAGTGGCTGCACCACCTCCGGCTCCTCGTCATCGAATCCCGTTATTCCCGTTTCGCGCGTCTCACTGGGCTCTCCTAACGCCCTCCACGTCTCGCTCGGCATCCCTGCCCGCTCTTCCATCTCCATCGCCCGGCTTTGTGTCTCTACCGCTATCGTTTCTTCGAACCCTTGTATCAGCGCCCCGCGTCTGGCGCGCGCAAAGTACCATGTGGCCACGCCGAATACGCCCACCATCCCACCAAGCGCCGCAATCTTTATCTCCGCTGGCCACGAACTCGTAAGCAACAGGTTGGCCCACCCGGTTGGCAAGGCGTTTACCCATTTCTGTTGACCCGCTGCATAATCCTGTGGCGTGAACAGCCACAGCCCTGCCATGCCGAAAAATCCCATGGAGAGCCAGCCCGGAATCACTTCCAAATATCGTTCGAGCGCATACACCAGCGTCAGCACCACGAAAAATTCCGCGATAGCCGCCAGCACCGCCGTTGCCCAAACGCCAGCCGAATTTCCCGTCTGTAGCATGCGAAAAATCGCCAGTCCCGCCGCCGGCAACCACCACGCGGTGATCCCCGCACGGATCAGCGTCCGCGTCACAAATTCGCTTTCCGAAACCGGGTAGAAGTAGCTCTGCACCCGCTCGAACGACATCGTCAGCGCCTTCCGCAATTGCTTCATCCTCTGGAGCGCCACCCCCGCAAGCGCCAGCGTCACGCACCCCGTTACCGCTTCCGTTCCCTGCATCTGCCCCAGGCGTTGCACCACCAATCGAACCCCAATCGAACCCAGCCACAGGATCAGAAAAGCATTTCGCCCGCTTGGCCGCGACCCGCTCCACCAACGCCTCCGGAATCCCTTGACGCCGGATCGTTTCGCGCGCTCCTTCGCCGCCTGGCCCAATCGCCGTGCCAGGCCCGCGTCATACCAGCGCAGCATCATCCCCCGTCTCCCGGCTCGCGCAACTTCAGCAGCAACTCCTCCAGCTCGCCTTCCTTCGCCTCACCGCGCGCCTCTCCCATCCTGCGGTCCAGCCGCAAGCCTCCGTGATCCAGCACGCAAATCCGGTCCGCAAACTTCTCTGCAATCTCCAGGATCTGCGTCGTGAACACCACCGTTCTCCCCCGCCGTGTGGCTTCCCGCGACTCCTTCTTGAACACCGCGATGCCCATGGGGTCCATTCCGGAGGCCAGCGGCTCGTCGAATATCCACAGTTCCGGGTCCACCACCAGCAGTCCCGCCAGCGCCGACTTGTACACCTGCCCGCGCGACATCGCACTGAACGGCATCCCAGTCAACGGCAGCAAGCTCAGTTGCTCCAGCAGCACAGCCACTTTCTCCGGATCGGGATCCGGCCGCTCAAACAGCCGCGCGCACATCGCGATGTGCTCCAGCACGTTCATCCGTGCAAACGCCAGCGGAAAGTCCGGCAAAAACATCAGCCGCCTGCGCAACTCCATCTTTCCCCGGTGGAATATCTCTCCGTCGTACAAGATCCGCCCATCGCTGGGCACCGCCACTCCCGCCAGGCAATTCAGCAGCGTGGTCTTCCCCGCTCCGTTGGCCCCCAGGATGCCCACAATCTGCCCGGGCTCCAACTCCAGCGAAACCTCCTCCAGTGCCCACACTCCGCCGAATCGCTTCGACACTTTTTCGATCTGCACCTTCATGCCTTCAAACCCCCGCGCCGCTCCGTCGAGGAGCGCAGTATAGCAAGCGCTCCTTCCCTCATTTCGCTTTTCTTCTGCCGCATGTTATCTTCATTTCCTCTGGGTGGCGGTACCCGTTTTTCTCCACAAGGAGCCATTTCAATGTCCGTCAACAAGGTTATTCTCGTCGGCCGCCTCGGCCGCGATCCGGAAACCCGCTACACCTCCGGCGGCCAGGCCGTCGCCAATTTCTCCGTCGCCACCGACGAATCCTACAAAGACCGCAATGGCGAACGCCAGAAGCGCACCGAGTGGCACAAAATTGTCGTCTGGGGCAAGCAAGCTGAAATCGCCCAGCAGTATCTCAAGAAAGGCTCGCTCGTTTTCATCGAAGGCCGCATTCAGTCTCGCGAATGGCAGGATAAGGAAGGCCAAAAGCGCACCAGCTTTGAAATCGTAGCCAACAATTTCCGCATGCTCGGCGGCCGCGGCGAAGGCATGGCCGCCGGCGCCGGTGCGGGTGGCGGCGCCTCTCGCGGCGGCGACGACTTCGGCCACGAGCCCGCCCCCGCCGAAGATTTCGGCCCCTCCGCCAACCCTGAAATCTCCGACGAAGACATCCCCTTCTAACCCCATTTTTTCACCCGTAGCACAGGCATTCCTGCCTGTGCACCGATCCAACACCGGCCCCCACACCATCTTGTGCCTTCCCTCCCGTAGCACAGGCATTCCTGCCTGTGCACCATCCCGCACACCTTCGCGACTCGATCCGCCAAACCTGCCCTCCTCCCGCCACTGTCTCTAATCTGTACCTCCGTCCAGTTGTCCCTCCTCCTTCCCGAATCCGAAAATTCATCTATGCGCCGGACCACTCTTTCTCTCCTTCTGCTCTCTTCCTTGATTGCTGGCTGCGGCAACGTCTCCTCTTCTTCCACCAAACAGCCGCCACCCCCGCCCTCCGGCACCGTTTCCGTCTCCATTTCGCCAACCACCGCCTCCATCCGCTCCGGGGATTCCTACAGTTTTTCCGCGACCGTCACGGGTTCTTCCAATACGTCAGTCAATTGGTCCATCAACTCCACTCCTGGCGGCAACGCCACGCTCGGCACCGTCAACTCTTCCGGCAACTACACCTCTCCCTCCACCATTCCCAATCCCAACACCGTCACCCTGACCGCTACCAGCGCCGCCGATTCCTCCAAATCCGCTTCCAGCACCATCACGCTCCTCACGCCCACGCCCGTCCTCACCGGCATCTCGCCCGCCTCCGCCAATCTCGGGAATTTCACGCTCACCCTCACCGGCAGCAAATTTCTCTCCGGCGCCGTTGTCTTCATGAACTCCACAGCTTTGGCCACCACCTTAGTCTCCTCCACGCAACTCACCGCCACCGGCAACGCCTCCTCCGCCGGCACATTTTCCATCACCGTACAAAATCCCAATCCCGGCGCGAGTTCTTCCGCCGCGCAAAATTTCCAGGTCAACGGCTCCACGCAAACTTCCAGTTGCTCGCAGATGTCCATTGGCCAGGGAGCCAGCCTCAACGGCTTTCTCCCATTCCCCTCCGACAATCTCTGGAACAAAGACATCTCTTCCTCCGCCGTCGACTCCAATTCTTCCGCGTACATCAATTACATCGGTTCCACTGTCGGCCTCCATCCCGATTTCGGCTCCGGCGAATACAACGGCTCCTACATCGGCATTCCCTACACCGTCGTCGATGGATCGCAGCCGCTGCTTCCCGTCAACTATCAGGCGTACGGCGATGAGAGCGACCCTGGCCCCATGCCCATCCCGCTCACCGCTCCGATCGAGGGCTATCCCAATCCCGGCAGCGGCGATCGCCACGTCCTGGTCCTCGACGCCGCCAACTGCTTCCTCTACGAACTCTACAGTTCCTACCCGCAAGCCTCTTCCTGGAACGCCGATTCCGGCGCAGTCTGGGACCTCCTCGCCGACGAGCAGCGCCCCTACACCTGGACCAGCGCCGACGCCGCCGGCCTTCCCATCTTTCCCGGCCTCGTCCGCTACGATGAAGTCGCCGCCGGCGCCATTCACCACGCGATTCGTTTTACGCTGCAGAATTCCCGCGCCGCCTTTGTGCCCCCGGCCTCTCACGATGCTGCCACCACCAGCAACACCAGTGCCCTCCCCATGGGCGCCCGCCTCCGCCTCAAATCTACCGTCGATATTTCCGGTTTTTCCGCCGCCAATCAGGTCATCCTGAACGCCATGAAAAAGTACGGCCTCATCCTCGCCGACAACGGCTCTTCCATGTACATCAGCGGCGCCCCGGACTCTCGCTGGAGCAATGACGATCTTCACAACCTGGGCCAGATCACCGCTTCCGATTTCGAAGTCCTGCAGCTCACCCCGCTCTACACCAATTCCACCGCCCCGAACGGCCCGTCGCCCGCGATCTCCAGTTTCACCGCCAGCTCCACGTCCATCGCCAATGGCTCCAACGTCACGCTCTCCTGGCAAGTCACCGGCGCCGCTTACGTCATCGTCTCCCCAGCCATCGGCGCAACCCGCTCCACTTCCGCTTCCGTTTCTCCCTCTGCCACCACCACCTACACCCTCTACGCCGCCAACGCGTACGGTCAAACCACCTCTTCCGTCACCATCACCGTCCACTAGCCCCGTAGCACAGCCATTCCTGGCTGTGCTCTTCGCCACCCGATCCGCTCCGCTCCCCTCGCGGCGCGTCTCCCCCTCTTGTACTGGCCGGCCTTCAGGTCGGCTCTTCCTCCCCACCTCCTCCGCTTCCTCCGCTCGACTCGCCCCGTTGCTCATCCCGCGACGCGTCTCCGCCTCTTGTATTGGCCGACCTTTAGGTCGGCTCTTCCTCCCCTCGACACCCCCGTTCTCTATCCCGCAATCTGCGCGGGATGAACCTCCCGATTAACACCTCTTCTCCTCCAAACTCCGCACCCTCTGCATCTCCGCGTTATCCTCATCTCGACAAAAAACAAAACGGCACGCTCGCCTCGCGTGCCGCCGCCGGACCCCTTTTCTATTTTCTCTTTTCTATTTTCGAACCTTCGCCTTCACCACGAACCGCTCCGGCGACCTCGCTCCATACCCAAACGGATAGCAGGTCACCATGGTCAGCTCGTCCGCCTCCCCCGCCTGCAGCAGCTCCACTTCGTCCGGCGGAACCACCGCGATCTTTTCCACCTCATACTCCCGCTTCCTCTTCTCCCGCCCTTCGAACCACTCCAATTCCACCTGGTCACCCACCGCGATCCTTTCCAGCGGGCGAAACCAGCTCGTCCGGTGCCCGGCCACGACCAGATTTCCACGCTGCCCCGGCCGCACCCCGTTTCCCATCAAGCCCGGCCCAAACGCCAGCGTCCTCGCCGCGGCATTGTCCAGCACCAGTTCGTCGTATTTCAGCCGCGGAATCTGCAGCCGCGCCGCGGGACGGAAATCCGCCCCCGCCCATGGCGCGTGCGACTCTCCCGTTTTCCGCGTTTCGTCCCACGCGCGCCAGATCAGGATTCCCGCCAGGTCCGCCTTCGCATGAAGATAGGTCGCGCGCCCGGTCAGTCCGAGCCCCGCCACTATCACGATCGCCGTCACGATTCGCAGCGTTTTCATCGGAGTCTCCGCCGCTCCTCAGGCTCGCACCACTGCCGCTCGATCTCTTTCGCGCAAGACTTTCAGCCGCAGCACCACCATCAGCAGCGCACCCAGTGCCAGCAACGTCACGCCCACCGCCTCCCAAAACGAATCCGCCGTCCCGGTCGTTGGCGCTCCGAACACGCCCTCCATCTTCCAGCCCGCCGGCAATTCTGTCGGCACGCTCACCGTTTTCTGCCGCCCGCTCGCGTTCGCCACCACCTGTTCCACCGCCACCAGCGAAGTGAACTTCGTCACCAGGTGATACCGGATCGCGTGCTCCACGATCTGCGCGCGAATTTCCGTCTGCCCGTTCTCATCCCGTTCGCGCCAGCGGTCCATCAAGTCTTCCACGCGTTGCCGCGCCCACATTGTCGTAATTCCCGGATGAAACGTCGCCTTTCCCAGATCAACCGGAATCCTCGCTTCGTAGACTTCGCTCCCCTCCCGCGCCGTCAGCACCGCCGTCCCCGTGCGGCCCTTCACGATCCGCCCGTAGATCGCCAGCGGCTGCCCCACGAAGAGATCCGGCGTCCGCTCCGGATACACATCCGTCACTTCGATCCCTTCAAAGGTTACTTTCACGTCGGTCAGCACCGGGTTCTCGATCGTTGAAAACAGGTGCGTCATTTGCGGTTCGATTTCGTGGATGTCGGAGATTTGCGTGAACGTCCCTCGCCCGAACTGCGCCATCTTCGTCGCCAGGAAAGCGTTCGGCGCGCTTCCAATCGCCACCGTATAGAGCCGCGCGTTCCCCAAATCCTTGCGCATCGCCGCAAAAATCTGCTCTTCGTTCCCCAGGTCTCCGTCGGTCAGCAAAATAATGTGCCGCACGGTTCCCGGCGCCTGCGGCTTGGTCATCAGGTGCTCCAGCGCCGGCAGCATTTCCGTTCCGCCTCCCGCGCGCAAGCCATTCACATATTCCCGCGCGGCCGCCAGATTCTCCGCCGTGGCCACCAGCGTCACCCGGGAAAACTCCTGATATCCGCTGCTGAACGCCAAAATCCCAAACCGGTCGTTCGGCGTCAGGCGGTCCAGGGCCTGCAGCAGCGCTCCCCGCGCCTGCTCGATCGAGGTCCCCATCATCGAGCCGGAAACGTCGATCATGTACAGCATCTCCACCGGCACGCGTTCTTTCGGCGCCAGCGTCGGCGGATACGCCGCCAGCAAAAACTGCGTCTCGCCTTTGTCGTTGCCCGTGGAGAGGAACAAGCCCGGCTGCGGCTCGCGGCTCCCCGCCTGCTCCACTTCCAGCACGAAATCCTTGTTTGGCAAGGTCGCTTCATTCGTCAGCTCCACGCGCTGCCGCCCGTCTCCCGTCTGCCGCACCACCACGTCGTGCGAAATGCTCTGCACCGCGCTCGTGTGAAATCCCGCATCCAATTCCACCGACACGGAAATATCGTGCCCGTTCCGGCTCTCCGGATGCCGCACGATCGGCGTAATCCGCGAAGCGTCTGGCACCGCGTCCGTGTCCGCCGCCCATCCGCCCTCCTGATGTCCCGTCGCTTGTGTTCCCGTGATGTACCTCGGCCCCACCACCATCGGAAAAACAATGCGCATCTTCCCGCCTTCCCATTTCAGCGGCTCCACGTACCGCATCCGCACGTCAATCTGATCCCCCGGCAGGATGTTCGCCACCGACGCCGTAAAAATATTCGGCCGTTCTTCCTCCACAAGTGCCGCGCGTTTGCCTTCGCTCTTCGCCGCCTCGTAAATTCGCTTCGCCTCCGTGCGTTCGTGAATCTCGCTCAAGATCACGCGATTCCCGATGCGAATCTCCAGATCGTAAACGCCTGCGTCCTGCGGCAGCGGAAACACGTACACCGCTTCCACCGCCTCGCTCCCCGCATTCACATATCGCTGCGTCACCGTCGCCGCCGCCACCAGTCCGCGCACGTCCAGCACCGCGTCCGTATGCACCAGCGGCACCTGTTGGTACTTCCCCGAAACCGGCGAGCGATAGACCAGCGATCCTTGTCCCACCTGCGCCGGCGAACACTCCGTCTGCCCCGCCGCCACCGCCGCATAAAATCCCGCGGCCAACAACATCGCAAAAATCGCACGCAGCACGAATTGTCTTGTCTTGAAATTCCATCCAACGCGTTCCATGGTGCCTCCAGGATTCCCCCGCTCCCTGGAATTGCACCTCGCCCGCCATCTCGCGGCCTCTCCGCAGCGCCCCCATCGCTCTCATCCAACGCCACTTATTTCCCGCCGCGCACTCTCTTGCTTCCCCTCGCGTGTTCCCCCAAACACACCCGTACCCCGCCATCCACAACTTCACCGCTCTCCCGCCTCTTGTGACTTGGAAAAACGCCCCCACTTATCCCCGCATTGTAGGGGCGGCTTTACGCCGCCTTCTTCTCCGCTCTCCCGGTTTGTGTAATGGCCGACCTTCAGGTCGGCTTTCCTGAATCGGCTCTCCTGAATCAACTCTCCTACGCCGCCAACTCCTTCTCCAACGCCTTTCCCTTCC
>Ga0335082_10004215_pt1 | contig 15665 bp, 14 predicted proteins | sample Lox_Sample_41_FD_206718 | JGI IMG/M metagenome (GOLD analysis project Ga0335082, IMG submission 206718) | Soil microbial communities from Loxahatchee National Wildlife Refuge, Florida, United States - Lox_Sample_4.1 | ecosystem: Environmental > Terrestrial > Soil > Wetlands | place: USA...
GGGGCGCGGTGGGCTTCGATCCCCTATGTGCTGTCCAAACGGGCCAGCTCAAGGGGCTTCATAAGGCAAAGCGCGCAATCTTATTTGACAGCGGCCTAAACGCCAAATTCAAGCTAGCCGCGGCGGGCGTCTCGGGCGCCCGAGATCGATATAAGTCTTTGAAATTCCTTGAGTTCATCCTCAGTCAAGGCGGTGGTCCGGCTCTTGGCCTCCAGGGCCTCGAGACGCCGTTCGGCCGCCAGATGCGCCAGCTTCACGAGAGCCCCCCTGAGCTCACCGGCGGCGGCTGCGGCATCCGTGATGACCTCCTCGCGCTCGAGGAGCTTCTGCAGCGACTCGCCACCCTCGCGTCCGGCCCACCGCTGGATGACCTGCGCGGAGATCTGCGCCGGCTGCTCGCGCAGATTGTCGAGCAGCTCACGCAGCAGCTTGATGCCCGTCTCCTCCGAGGCGTCGAGACCGGAGCGCTCGGCCGAGCTCACTTCGGCAGCGATCGCCGGGAAGTGCACCAGCCGCACGATCGCCTGCCGCACCAGGCTCCCGCGGCCGGCGCCGGCGCGCGTGCGCTCGCGCGGGCGCTCCACCGGCGGCGGCGCGGCCGCGGTCGTGGCTCCCGGCGCCTTGCTCCACAGCTCCTCGAGCCGCTCCGGCGCGAGGCCGACGACCTGGGCGAGGCGACCGAGCAGCAGCTCGCGATAAACGCCGGACGGAACTTTCTGATACAGCGGGCGGGCGCTCTCGGCGAAGCGCGCCCGTCCGTCGGCGTGCGACAGATCGCTCTGAGCGGAGAGCTCGCGTACCAGGTACTCGGACAAGGGCAGGGCTTCGGTGAGGCGCTGCTCGAAGGCCGCGTGCCCTTCGGCTGCGACCAGCGTGTCGGGATCATGGCCTTCGGGCAGGAACAGGAAGCGGATCTGGCGTCCTTCGCGCGCCTCCGGCAGGGCCTGCTGCAGCGCGCGCCACGCCGCGGCGAGCCCGGCGCGGTCGCCGTCGAAGGCAAACACCACCTCCGGCACCAGGCGGAAGATGCGGCGGAAGTGCTCGGAGGTGGTCGCCGTGCCGAGCGTCGCAACCGCGTAATCGATCCCTTCCTGGTGCAGCCGCACGGCGTCCATGTAGCCCTCGACCACGACCAGGCGCTTGAGTGTCGAGCGCGCGCGCCGCGTCTCGTAGAGGCCGTAGAGCTCCCGGCCCTTGTGGAACAGCACCGTCTCGGGCGAGTTGAGGTACTTCGGCTCGCCGCTGTCGATGATGCGGCCGCCGAAGGCGATGACCCGGCCGCGGGTATCGCGGATGGGGAACATGATGCGGTCGCGGAAGCGGTCGTAGTGGCGGTCGCTGAACTGTGCCTGGCCGCGCTCGCGCTCGATGATGAGCCCGGTCTCGGCGAGACGCCGGCGCTGCGCATCGTCGCCTCCGAAGCGCTGCAGCACCTCGTTCCAGGAATTCGGCGCGTAGCCGATCTGAAAGCGCTCGAGCGTCTCGGCGGTGAGGCCGCGGCGCGCGAGGTAGTCGCGTGCGCGCGGCTCGCGCGCCAGGCCGTCCGCGTAGAAACGCGCCACGCGCGCCATCAGCTCGTAGAGCGGCTCGTCGGCGCGCGTTGCCGCGCCCTCGGCGCCGCCTTCGCGCGGCACCTCGAGACCCAGGCGCGCGGCGAGATCCTCGACCGCTTCCGGGAAGGCGAGATGATCGTAGTCCATCAGGAAGCCGAGGACCGTGCCGTGCTTGCCGCAGCCGAAGCAGTGATAGAACTGCTTGTCGGGACTCACCCAGAACGAGGGCGTCTTCTCGTTGTGAAACGGGCAGCACGCCTTCCACTCGCGCCCCGCCTTCTTCAGCTGCACGCGCGAGCCGATCACCTCGACGATGTCGGCGCGGGCGATGAGCTCGTCGATGAAATGCTGGGGGATGCGTCCCAAGGGGCTTTGAGGCCGCGGCGGTGAGCGCCGCGCACCCTGCGGGAGACTATAAAGGAATCAGCCGAGCTTCTGCTTGATCCGCGCGCTCACCTGCCCCATGTCGGCGCGCCCCTGCGCCTTGGGTCTGACCAGCGCCATGACCTTGCCCATGTCCTTCACCGAGGTGGCGCCGCTCGCGGCGATCGACTGCGCGATGAGCGCATCGAGCTCCGCGTCGCTCATCTGCGCCGGCAGATAGCCCTGCAGCACGCCGATCTCGGCGGTCTCCTTGGCGACCAGGTCCGCGCGCCCGCCCGTCTGGAACTGGGTGATGGCCTCGCGGCGCTGCTTGATCATCTTCTCGAGCACCGCGAGCACCTGAGCGTCGTCGAGCGTGATGCGCTCATCCACCTCGCGCTGCTTGATGGCGGCGAGCGCGAGACGGATCGTGCCGAGGCGCTGCTTGTCCCCGGCCTTAAGCGCCGTCTTCATGTCGTCGGTGATGCGGTCCTTGAGCGCCATGGGTATGGGTCCGCCGTCACGTCGGTGTCGGGTGGGGAAGCCCTGGAGCGCGCGGCTGCCGCTTCAGCGGGAGCTGCGCATGCCGTCGCGGGAGACGCGCTTCATGTGGCGCTTGATCGCGGCCGCTTTCTTGCGCTTACGCTCCTGCGTGGGCTTTTCGTAGAACTCGCGGCGGCGCAGCTCGGTGAGAATGCCGGCCTTCTCGCAGGCGCGTTTGAAACGCCGCAGGGCGGCATCGAAGTACTCGTTCTCACGCACTCGCACGCTCGGCATCGAAACCTCAAGTCATTGAATCACAAGGATATATTCACCGCGCCCGCGGAGCTGCCCAAACGGCAAGCCGCACGGGGGCGGGGGATTCTACGAGAGCGACGCAGCAAAGGCAAAGCACGCCCCGCGAGTTACGTATTGAGACCGGCCGCCGCCGGGGCATGCGCCAAAGCGGCGGCCGACCAGGCGATGGTGAGGGTGCACGAGCCGATCCTCGCGGCGGAGTAAACCAGGGTCGCAACCCAGCAGGCTGGAGGCGTGAGTCGCGGCACGACGGCGTGGCTCGCGGCCCCTGCGCCGATCAGCGGGGAGAGCGTCGTGGCCGCGGCGCCGCGCGAATCGTCTAGAATTTCCTCATGCGCGTGCTCGCCATCGAGTCCTCCTGCGATGAGAGCGCCGCCGCGGTGCTCGACGCCGGGGCGGGACTCCTGGCGCACGAGCTCTACAGCCAGGTCGAGCTGCACCGCGTTTACGGCGGGGTGGTGCCCGAGCTCGCCTCGCGCGATCACGTGCGCCGGCTCCTGCCGCTGGTGAAAGCGGCGCTCGCGCGCGCCGCTACCACTCCCCGCGATCTCTCCGGCATCGCCTACACCGCGGGCCCCGGCCTGATCGGCGCGCTGCTCACGGGAGCCTCGCTCGCGGCGAGCCTCGCCTACGCCTGGAAGGTGCCCGCGATCGGCGTGCATCACCTCGAGGGGCACCTGCTCGCCCCGCTCCTCGAGAGCGATCCGCCGCCGTTTCCGCACGTGGCGCTGCTGGTCTCCGGCGGACACACACAGCTCATCGAGGTTGCCGCGATCGGCAGCTATCGCCTGCTCGGCGAGACCCGCGACGATGCCGCCGGCGAAGCCTTCGACAAGACGGCCAAGCTCCTCGGGCTGCCTTACCCCGGCGGCCCACAGCTCGCCGCGCTCGCCCGCAGCGGCACTGCCGGCGCCTACACCTTCCCGCGTCCCATGCTGGATCGGGCCGGTCTCGAGTTCAGTTTCTCGGGCCTGAAGACTGCGGTGCTGCACGCCGTGCGCGCCGCCCCGCTCACCGAGCAGCGCCGCGCCGACATCGCCCGCGCCGTGGAGGAGGCGATCGCGGCCACGCTCACCGCCAAGGCGCTGCGCGCGCTCGAGTACACGGGGCACACGGTGCTCGTGGTATCGGGCGGGGTCGGCGCCAACCGCACTCTGCGCGCGCACTTGAGCGCCGCCGCGCGCGCCCACGGGGCGCGCGTGTACTATCCGCGCATCGAGTTCTGCACCGACAACGCCGCGATGATCGCCGTCGCCGGGCTGGCGCGCCTCGCGGCCGGCCAGCACGAGGGACTCTCGATCGCGGCGCGCGCGCAGTGGCCGCTTGCCTCGCTCCCGAGGCTCGCGGCCTGAAGAGCCGTCACCTGAGCTCATGTCCCAGCACTCCGGCGACCGGATCTTCCTGCACGGCCTCACGGCGGAGTGCATCATCGGCTTCATCGACTGGGAGCGGCGCGTCCGTCAGACCGTCGTGGTCGACCTCGAGATGCCGGTCGACTGTCGTCGCGCCTCGCTGACCGACGAGGTTGCCGAGACGCTCGACTACAAGAAGGTGGCCAAGCGCGCGCTCGAGTTCATCGGCGCTTCGCAGTTCAAGCTGGTCGAGACGCTGGCGCACCGGCTCGCGCTCGTCATCCTCGAGGAGTTCGGCGTCGAGTGGGTGCGCATCTCGCTCAACAAGCCGGGCGCGATCCGCAACTCGCGCGACGTCGGCGTGGTGATCGAGCGCACGCGCGCCGACCTGCCGCGCTGAGGGCCCCGATGCCCGAGGTGTACGTCGCGGCGGGCAGCAACGTCGAGCCCGAGCGCCACATGCAGCAGGCGGTGGCGGAGCTCGCGCGCGCCTTCCCCGGCGTGCGTTTCTCCTCCTGGTACCGCAATCGCGCCGTCGGCTTCGAGGGCGATGACTTCATCAACCTGGTGGCGGGCTTTGGCACCGCACTGCCCGTCGACCGGGTGCTCGAGCGGCTGCACGCGATCGAGAGCCGCTGCGGACGGGAGCGCGAGGCAGCGCGCTGGGCGCCGCGCTCCATGGATCTCGACGTACTGCTCTACGGCGATCTCGAGTGTGATGAGCCGGGCTTAAGGCTCCCGCGGCCGGATCTGCTGAAGCGCGCCTACATGCTCGGGCCGCTCGCCGAGCTCGCTCCCGAGGTGCGCCATCCGACCGCCGGGCTGACGATAGCCGAGCTGTGGCGTCGCTTCGATCAGGGCGCGCACCGTCTCGAGCGGCTGCCCGCGCCGCGCGCCGCCGCGGACTCTCGCTAAGGTGTCACCAGCCGATGCTGCGCCCGCCGTCGACCGCCAGGACCTGGCCGGTGATGTACGGCGCCTCGGCGGCGAAGAACAGACACGCCCGCGCCACGTCGGCCGCGGAGCCGGGCCGCTTGAGCGCGGTGCGCTGCAGGATCTTCGCCTCGAGCGCCCGATCGAGTCCGTCCTCGGGCCACATGACCGGCCCCGGCGCAATGGCGTTCACCCGCACGTGGGGGCCGAGCTCACGGGCGAGCGACAGGGTCAGCATGATGACGCCTGCCTTGGCGACGCTGTACACCGGGTAGCGGCGCAGGGGACGCATGCCGTGGATGTCGGCGAGATTGACGATGAGTCCGGCGCGCTCATGCAGTGCCGGCGCCGCGGCCTGCGCCAGAAAGAGCGGCGCCTTGAGGTTGCTGCCGATGAGGTCGTCCCAGTCGGTCTCGCTGATTTCGCCGACCGGCGTCGGATAGAACGTGGAGGCATTGTTCACCAGGATGTCGAGCCCCCCGAAGGCCTCGAGCGCGCCGGCGACGAGCGCGGCATGCTGCCTCACGTCGAGCAGGTCGCCCTGCGCGAGGCGCACCGAGCCGGCGCGCACGTCGTTCAGCTCCGCGGCCAGCCGCCCGGCCTCCGCGCCGGAGCTGCGGTAATGCACGACCACGCTGGCGCCGGCGCCGTGCAGCGCGCGCACGATCGCCGCTCCCACCCGGCGCGCCGCGCCCGTGACGAGCGCGGTCTTGCCGGCGAGCGCCGCGCCCGCTGCCGGCGGCCCGGGATCTCCTGCGGATTTGCCTCGCGCCATGGGAGCCGATTATGACTCCGCGGGCCGCGCACTCAATGCTCCCCCCGCTCAGCCGCGACGAGCTGCTGCACAGCGAAGCGGTACGAGCGATGCTGTGCGCCGAGCTCGCCGGGGCCGGAGGCTGGCTCTCATTCGAGCGCTTCATGGACCTCGCGCTCTATGCGCCCGGGCTCGGCTACTACAGCGCCGGCAGCTGGAAGCTCGGCAGCGGCGGGGATTTCGTCACGGCTCCGGAGGTGTCGGAGCTCTTCGGCCGCTGCGTGGCCACGCAATGTGCCGAAGTGCTGCGCGTCACCGGCGGCGAGATCCTCGAGCTCGGCGCCGGCAGCGGCCGCATGGCTGCTGCGATTCTGGGCGCGCTCGAGGCGGCGGATGCGCTGCCCGAGCGTTATGCGATTCTCGAGGTGAGCGGCGATCTCGCCGCGCGCCAGCGCGCACGGCTGGATGCGCTGCCGCCGCGGCTGCGCCGGCGCGTTGCATGGCTCGAGCGGCTGCCGCAGGCGCCGCTGCGCGGCGTGATCCTCGCCAACGAAGTGGCGGATGCGCTGCCGGTGCGGCGCTTCATCCTGCGGGACGGTGCGGTCCGCGAGCTCGGCGTTGCATTCGGGCCCGGCGACACCCTGCAGGCGGCCGAGGGGCCGGCCGATGCCGCACTCGCCGCGGACTGCGAGGCGATGCTCGGTGCGCGGCTGCGTACGCTGCCGGAGGGCTATACCTCCGAGGTGAGCCTGCGGCTCGGGCCGTGGATCGCCTCGCTGGCGGGGAGTCTCGAGCGCGGCGTGCTGTTGCTCTTCGACTATGGCCTGCCGCGCGCGCACTACTACCACGCGCAGCGCAGCGCCGGGACTCTGCGCTGCCACTTCCGTCAGCGCGCTCACGACGACCCGTTCGTCAACCTGGGTCTGCAGGACATCACCGCCTGGGTCGATTTCACGCGCGTCGCCGAGGCAGCCGTGCGCGCCGGGCTCGAGGTCGGCGGCTTCGCGACCCAGGCGGCGGTACTGCTCGCGCTCGGGATCGAGCGGGAGGTCGCGGCGGCCGCCGATGCGGTCGGCCGCGCCCGGCTCGCCGGCGAAGCCCGCCGCCTCCTCATGCCCGAGGAGATGGGAGAGGCCTTCAAAGCCATGGCGCTGACGCGCGGCTGCGAGATGCCGCTCCGGGGCTTTTCGCTCCAGGACCTGCGGCGCCAGTTGTGAGGGGACGGTTAAGATGGACGCATGCACATGACACTGCTCAAAGTCATCGTGCTCGCCATCGTGCAGGGGCTCGCGGAGCTCCTGCCGGTGTCGAGCTCGGCGCACGTGGTCGTCGCCGAGAAGCTCATGGGCCTCGACCCCTCCTCGCCGCCGATGACGCTGCTGCTCGTCATGCTGCACACGGGCACGATGGTCGCCGTCATCGGGTATTTCTGGCGTGACTGGCGCGCCGTCTACTTTCGCAGCGCGGGCGCCACCAGGCGCTTCGTGTGGCTGCTCGCGGTGGCGACCTTGCTCACCGGCGTGATCGGCGAGGGAATCATCAAGGTGATCGAACGGACCGGGTTACGCGCCGTGCCGCATGCGCAGATCGAGGACCTGTTCAGCCACCTCGAATTCATCGCGCCGGCGCTCGGCGCCGCCGGCATCCTGATCATCGTCGCGGGCCTCTACGAGAGGCGCCGTGGCGCGCTGCCGCCGGCCGAGCTCACCGTGCGGCGCGCCGGCATCATCGGTGCCGTGCAGGGCCTGTGCCTGCCGTTCCGCGGCTTCTCGCGCTCGGGCGCCACCATCTCGACCGGCATGCTGCTCGGTGTCGCCAAGTCGCGCGCCGAGGCCTTCAGCTTCGCGCTCGCCGTGGTGCTCACGCCGCCGGTCGTGGCGCGCGAGGCGATGCGCCTGGTGCGGGCGGCGCAGCAGGGCGGGGGCGGCGAGCTCGCTCCGGTGGTGTGGCTCACCGTGGTCGGTGCGCTGGTGGCGCTGCTGTCCGGGCTGCTCGCGCTGCGCTGGCTCAGCCGCTGGCTCGAGGGCGGTCGCTGGTATTACTTCGGGATCTACTGCCTGGTGGCGTCGGCAGTCGTGAACGTGCTGTATCACGCCGGCTACTGAGGCGGCGCCGCCGCCTTCACGGCGCTCACCGCGGCGAGCCGGCGCTGCCGGATCTGCGCGCCGATGGCCGCGCCCTCGAGGCCGCGCCGCACCGCCTCCGGGAGGGTGACGGCAGCCGCCGCGGCCAGTGCCGCGCCGAGATATGCCGCCTGCGGGTAGGGCGCCGCCTCGAAGCCGGTGCGGCCGCGGGCATCGGCCGTGCAGGCTGCGAGCAACTCGGCGAAACGCTCCGGGCGCCGGAAGGCATCGCATTCCTCGAGGAGCCTGAGCACCGTCTCGGGCCGCAGCTCGAGCGCGCGGTGCACGCGCGTGTGCTCGCGCGCGGCGAGGATGGCCAGCTCGCGGTACGTGCCCGGGACCCGCAGCCGGTCGGCCAGGCCCTCGATCAGCGGCACGCCGGCCTCCTCGTGTCCGTGATGCTTCGGCCAGAGCTCGCGCGGTGTGCGGGCCTTGCCGAGATCGTGCATGAGTACCGCGAAGCGTACCGCGGTGGACGCGGCACTGCGCGCCGCGCAGGCGAGGGCCAGCATGACGTGCACGCCGGTGTCGATCTCGGGGTGCCACCTGGGCGGCTGCGGCACGCCGTAGAGCGCATCCAGCTCGGGGTAGATCACCGCGAGCGCACCACAGGCGCGCAACGTGGCGAAGAACGCCTCCGGGTGGTCCGTCGCCAGCGCGCGCTCGGTCTCCTGCCAGACACGCTCGGGAGTGAGCGCGCTCAGCTCGCCCGAGACGGTCATGCGGCGCATGAGCTCGAGCGTGTCTGCGGCGATGCTGAAGCCGCGGCCGGCAAAGCGCGCCGCGAAGCGCGCCGCCCGCAGCACCCGCACCGGGTCCTCGACGAAGCTCTCCGACACGTGGCGCAGCAGGCGTGCGGCCAGGTCCGCCTGGCCGCCGTACGGATCGATGAGCTCGCCGCCCTCGCTCTCGGCCATGGCGTTGATGGTGAGGTCGCGGCGCCGCAAGTCCTCCTCGAGCGTCACCTCGGGCGAGAACTGCGTGGTGAAGCCGCGGTAGCCGGGCGCGACCTTGCGCTCGAGACGTGCCAGCGCGTATTCCTCGCGGGTCGTCGGGTGCAGGAACACCGGGAACTCGCGTCCCACCGGCAGGTAGCCTGCAGCCCTGAGCTCCTCGGGAGTGGCGCCGACCACCACCCAGTCGCGCTCGCGCACCGGGAGCCCCAGCAGGCGGTCCCGGACTGCGCCACCGACCAAGTAGACTCGCATGGTGCGCATGTTAACCGAGGCCTCGGGGACTGGCGCAGCGCGGGTCGCGCGCCCACTCGGCGCTGCCGCGGTGTGCGCCGCGCTCGGCGGCTGTTATCTCATGCAGGCGGCGAGCGGACAGTATGACGTGCTGCACGCGCGCGTGCCGATCGACACGGTGATACACGATCCGGGCACCGGACCTGAGCTGCGCGCACGCCTCACCGAGGTGCACGCGGCACGCGAGTTCGCCTCGCGCGAGCTCGGACTTCCCGATAACGACAGCTACCGCAGCTACGCCGACATCGGCCGACCGTTCGTGGTGTGGAACGTGGTGGCGGCGCCGGAGTTCTCCCTGCAACCCGAGCGCTGGTGCTTCCCCGTGGCCGGCTGCGTCGCCTATCGCGGCTACTTCCACGAGCGCGAGGCGCGCGACCTGGCGCTCGAGCTCGAGGCGCGCGGCTTCGATGTGGTGGTCGAGGGCGTGCCGGCGTATTCGACGCTCGGGAAGTTCGCCGATCCGGTCCTCTCGAGCATGCTGCGCTACGACGACGACGAGCTCGCCGCGACCATCTTCCACGAGCTCGCCCATCAGCTGATCTACGTCAGAAACGACTCGGAGTTCAACGAGGCGTTCGCCACCACGGTGGAGGAGGAGGGGCTCGCGCGCTGGCTTGGGCACCGGGGCGAAACGCAGCGCAGCGGACGCCTGCGCACCGAGCGGGAGCACGAGGCGGCGCTGCTGGCGCTGCTGAAGCCCGCCCGCGCCCGGCTCGCCGAGCTCTACGGCTCGGGCGCGGCGGTCGAGGAGATGCGCGCGCGCAAGCGCGAGATCCTGGCGGCGCTCGCCGCCGAGATCCGCGCGCTCGAGGCCCGCCAGGGCGTGCACTACCCGGTGTACGACCAGTGGATGTCCGCCGGTCTCAACAACGCGCAGCTGGCGGCGATCGCCACCTATTACGAGTGCGTGCCGGGATTCGAGCGGCTGCTCGCCGCCGCGGACGACGACCTGCCGCGCTTCTATGCCGCCGTGCGCGCGCTGGCGGACGCATCGCGCGCCGAACGCCACGCAAGCCTGTGCGCGGCGGCGGCACCCTGAGGGCCGCGCGCTGCGCGCCTAGCGGTCTGCGGTGCGGCGCAGCAGCGCGAGCTGTGTCTCCGGGTCGTCGCCGCCGAGATAGGTGGGCAGCACCGCGAGCATGTGCTGCGGAATTATCCCGAGACGCGCGCAGCCGTCCTGGCGGCACACGCTGTCGACGGTCAGCGAGCGGAAGTTGTCGAGCGAGAAGGGCTTGCCCGGCAGCACGCCCATCACCAGCCCCTGGAGGCGCGCCAGCAGGTCCGGGAGTGGCACGATGTGGCAGGGGAGCCGGGCGATGCGCGCGGTGAGGCGCACCGTCTGTGCGAGGGTCAGCACCTCGGGCCCGCACAGCTCGTAGGTCTCACCGAAGCTCGCGCGCGCGCCGAGCGCGCGCCGGAACGCCTCGACCACATCGAGCACGTGAATGGGCGCAAAGCGCGCCGTGGCGCGCGCCAGCGGCAGCACGCCGGCCGTGAGCCGCAGCAGCCTCGCGAAGCGGTTGGTGAGCGAGTCGCCGGCGCCGAATATTACCGATGGGCGGAAGATGGTCACGGCCGGCTGCGCCTGTACCGCATTGGGCGGCGCGGCGCGCAGCTGCGCTTCGCCCGCTCCCTTGCTGCGCAGGTACTGGCTCGGGCCGCGCTCGTCCGCGCCGAGCGCGCTCATGTGCAGTACCTGGCGGACGCCGGCGGCGCGGGCCGCGGCCATGATCTTGGCCGGCAGCTCGGCGTGCACGGCATTGAAACCGGCGCCGCGGTGCGCGTTGAGGATGCCGACGAGATTGATCACGGCGTCGCAGTCGGCGAACAGCTGGCCGAGCGTCGGCGGAGCGTGCACGTCGGCGACGCGCAGCTCGACCGTATCGAGCACCCGCAGCCGCTCCGCGCGCGCGAGGTTGCGGGTCGGCACCCGGACCCAGTGCCCGTCGAGCGCCAGGCGCGTGACGAGCTCCGTGCCGACGAAGCCGGTTCCGCCGAGCACACAGATGTTCACGACCCCTCCCTTCAGCGTCCCGCGGCGGCCGCGATCACCGCGGTCACGCGCATTGGCTTGCCGTCGCGTACCAGCTCGATGTCGGCGTGGTCGCCGACCTGCAGCAGCCCGATGGCGTTGCGCAGCTCGCTGTTGGATTTTACCGCCTGGCCGTTCACCGCGGTGATGACGTCGCCGACGCGCAGCCCGGCCATGGCGGCCGGCGAGCCCTCGACCACCTGCGAGACGAGCGCACCGACGGCGCTCGCGAGCCCGAGCGAGTGGGCGATGTCGGGGGTGACGGTGAACATGGAGACGCCGAGCTGCCCGCGGCGCACCGCGCCGTACTCGATGAGCTGCGCGACGACGCTGCGCACCATGTTGACGGGGATGGCGAAGCCGATGCCGACGTTGCCGCCGGTGCTCGAGAGGATCTCGGTGTTGATACCGATCAGCTCACCGCGCAGATCGACCAGTGCGCCGCCGGAGTTGCCGGGATTGATCGAGGCGTCGGTCTGGATGAAATCCTCGTAGCCGTCGGGATTGATGCCGGTGCGGGACAGCCCGCTGACGATCCCCGAGGTGACGGTGTGCTGCAGACCGAAGGGATTGCCGATCGCCAGCACGAAGTCTCCGACCTCGAGGCGCGAGGAATCGCCGAGCGGCATCTGTGACAGCCCCCCGGCGCCCACCTTGAGCACTGCGACGTCCGAGGGCTGGTCGCTTCCGACCACCTGCGCCTTCAGGTCGCGACCGTCCTGGAGCGTCACGGTGATCTCGCTGGCGTTCTCGACCACGTGCGCGTTGGTGACGATATAGCCGCGGCCCGCATCGAAGATGACGCCCGAGCCCGCACTGCGGAACGGGTGCTCGCGCGGCTCCGTGCCGGGCGTCTGCTCGAAGAAGCGGCGGAAGTAGGGGTCCTTGAGCAGTGGGTTCTGCGGGCCCGTGTCGCGCACGGTGCCGCGCGTGGCGACGTTGACTACCGCCGGGGAGGCCTTGCGGACGATCGGCGCCAGCGAGGGGAGCGGGGTGTCGCCGACCGCCGGCGGAACGCCGGCCGGCGCCGCGGCGGCGAGCGCCAGCAGGCTCAAACCGCAGGCGAGTGCTACGGCTCTCATGGGGGAATTCTACCGGCACCGCGCCAGGCCGGCGGGGCCGTGAAGCGGACTGCGGCCGGCGGCGCCCCTGCGGGCGCCGCCGGATCAGCCTGGCTGGCTCTACTCAGGCAGCCTGGACGTTGATGCGCCGCGGCTGCGCCTGCGGGCGCTTCGGGATGCTCAGCTCCAGCACGCCATTCACGTGCGTCGCCTTGATCGCCTCGGCGTCGGCGCTCTCGGGGAGGGTGAAGCGGCGCACGAACGAGCCGCTCGCGCGCTCGACGCGCTCGTAGCCCTCGTCGGCCGTCTTCTTCTCCGAACGGCGCTCGCCGCGGATCGTGAGCACGCCCTTGTCGGCCGTGATCTCGATGTCCTTGCCCTCGACGCCCGGCAGATCGGCCGCGACCACGAAGCGCTCGGTCTCCTCGCGGACGTCGACGTGCGGGATCCAGCTGACGCTCGCGCTGTCAGTATCGCCGAAGGCCTGCTCGAGCTGGCGGTGCAGCCGCCCGACGAGTGTCCACGGCTCGTAACGAACGATAGTCATTGAAAGGTCTCCTCTTGAAAGCTGAAGTAGAAAAAACCGCTGCGCAATCGCGCTTGCACTCGATGTGCGGATGGGCTTTGGGTCTTTCAAGTGCGGCGCCGGCGTCTTCGCGGCGGCGGTGACGCGACTTCCCGGCTGCAGGCGTGCGCCATGGCGCCTCGGCTCACGAGCCGCGATGAGCGGCCTCGAGCAAGGATCCCTCGACGGCGGGCGGGATGAGGAATGGAGGGTTCGGTTTGCGGGAAATGCCCCCCACATCAAAGCTCCTGTGGGCAAGTCTGTGCAAAACCTGTGCTCGTCCTGGGCACAATATATTGGGGTTGGGGGTTGACTTCCGCAGGGCCGGGGTGCCCAAAAAATTATCGTGCACTTTACTGCGGAGAATGCTGTAAGTATATGAAAAAACTATATAAAAGTGACACGACAAAATATGGTTTTGAATCTTGACGCACCCGGCGACCGTCATTAGGCTTTTGACCCCGACACAAGATCTTGTGTTCGCGAGAGCGACGAGGGTCACGCAGTCGGGGGGAGGTTTCAGGGCCCTGAACTGTTCCGACTCAAAAGGACAGTCAGGTACCGGTCGGGCTTGCGGTTCCTTGAGCGCCGCCTTTGGCTGGTTTTCCCCTGTAATCCGTTGGACTAGGCGTCAATAAGATTTCCGGAGCGCCGCGGATTTCCATGAACACCGTAGTGAAGATCGACCCGAAGGACATCGATGCGATTCCGTTCCAGGAAGCATCGCTCGACATCTGGGACAAGAAGTATCGCCTCTCGGCCAAGGACGGCACGCCGATCGACAAGACGATGGACGACACCTACAAGCGTGTCGCGCGTGCACTCGCCGACGTCGAGAGTCTCGAGGTGCGCGAGCACTGGTACGAGCGTTTCCTCTGGGCGCTGCGCCGCGGGGCGATTCCGGCCGGGCGCGTGACCTCCAATGCCGGCGCGCTGGAGCACAAGCCCGCCACCTCCACCATCAACTGCACCGTGTCGGGAACGATCCACGACTCGATGGACGACATCCTCAGGAAGGTGCACGAGGCGGGGCTCACGCTGAAGGCGGGATGTGGCATCGGCTACGAGCACTCGACGCTCCGTCCGCGCGGCGCGTACGTCTCGGGCGCCGGCGCCTACACCTCGGGGCCGCTGTCCTTCATGGATATCTTCGACAAGATGTGCTTCACCGTCTCCTCCGCCGGCGGCCGCCGCGGCGCGCAGATGGGCACCTTCGACGTCGGCCACCCGGACGTCATGGAGTTCATCCGCGCCAAGCGCGAGAACGGCCGGCTGCGCCAGTTCAACCTGTCGCTGCTGATCACCGACGAGTTCATGGCCGCGGTGCGCGAGGATCGCGAATGGAAGCTGGCCTTCCCGCTGACGCAGCGCGAGTTCGAGGCGGAGCGCCCGGACCTCGGCGACGCGCGCAAGTTCGTGTGGCGCGAGTGGTCCGTCCACCAGGGCTACGTCGTGAACGACGAGGGCCTGGTGGCCTGCAAGGTCTACAAGACTCTGCCGGCGCGGCGTGTCTGGGACGTGATCATGACGTCCACCTACGACTTCGCCGAGCCCGGCTTCATCCTCATCGACCGCGTAAATGAAATGAACAACAACTGGTGGTGCGAGAACATCCGCGCCACCAACCCGTGCGTTACCGCGGACACGCGTCTTGCGACGCGCTATGGGCTGGTGCGCATCGGCGATCTCTACGAGGCCGGCGTCGACATCCAGGCGACGGTCGACAAGCGTGCCCTCGGCGAGGGTGAGGGCGTAACGGTACGCCCGGCGGTGCCGGCGTTCATGACCTCGCCGTCGGCAGATGTGTATCGCGTGACCACGAAAGATGGCTATGAGATCAAGGCCACCGAGTGGCATGAGTTCTACACCACGCGCGGCAAGCTCAGGCTGAAGGATCTGAAGCCGGGCGATGAGCTGCTGGTGCAGTCCGGCAAGGGCCAGTTCGGCGGCTGCGGGAGCGAGGAGCTCGGGACGCTGCTCGGGCTGATTACCGGCGACGGCCACTTCACCAATCGCGGTGCAGGCGAAAACGCCGCCGTGGTGAACCTCTGGGGCGAGGACCGCAGTTACGCTGACGAGGTCCTCGCATACGTCAATTCCCTGATCGCCGGCTGGGCACAGGCGCCGCGCGGCTATCGGGTGAGCGCGGTTCCGGTGCCGGAACGCAACCTCGTCATGATTCGCTCCGTGATCCTGGCGCGAGTGCTCGAGCACTACGGGTTCACCGCCAAAGCCAAGACTCAAGTGCCGGAGATCATCTGGCGCGGAAACGAGGCATGCGTCCGCGGGTACCTGCGTGCATTGTTCCAGGCCGACGGAACGGTACAGCGTGACGACAAGAACGCGTACTGCACGATCCGTCTCGCATCGAGCCTGCCGTCACTGCTCAAGGATGTGCAGATGCTGCTGGCGAATTTCGGCATCTTCTGCCGGATTCTCAAGCGTCGGGCTGCGGGCGAGCGCGTCCTGCCGGACGGCAAGGGCGGCCGGCGCCTCTATGAATGCAAGGCCGACTACGAGCTGATCATCGGCTCGGAGTCGCGCAATCGCTTCATGGATGAGATCGGCTTCATCACCGATGAGAAGAACAGCAAGTATCGCGAGTGGCGCGAGCTGCACCCGTCGACACGCAAGCAAGCGTTTGTCAGCGCCATCGCGAGCATTGAGCACGCCGGCAAGGAGGCGGTGTTCGACACCACTCAGCCTGACCGGAACAACCTGATCTTCAATGGTCTCGTGACAGGGAACTGTGGCGAACAGCCATTACCGCCCTACGGCTCCTGCCTCCTCGGCTCGGTCAACCTGACGCGCTTCGTGCGCCATCCTTTCACGGACTTCGCCGAGTTCGACTGGAACGAGTACCGCGAGGTCGTGAAGGTGTTCA
>Ga0335082_10004217_pt1 | contig 15663 bp, 13 predicted proteins | sample Lox_Sample_41_FD_206718 | JGI IMG/M metagenome (GOLD analysis project Ga0335082, IMG submission 206718) | Soil microbial communities from Loxahatchee National Wildlife Refuge, Florida, United States - Lox_Sample_4.1 | ecosystem: Environmental > Terrestrial > Soil > Wetlands | place: USA...
CCTGCGCGGCCTCCCCGCATCCGCCCCAGAACGGGCACCCCTTGTGGCGGCGGGGCTGGGGGAGCCGCCAGAGGGCGGCTTGGGTGCCTCTCGTTGCCGCGGCTTCAGCCGCCGGGTCCGCCTCAGGTTCATGCGCAGGCGTCTCGAAGGGCTACCAAACAGACGGCACTCTCAGTGCAACGTGGCTCGATCCGCCGTCGACCCTGTTCATACCACAAGGTTGACTAAGCGACGCGGGACGTACACGTGCCGCTTGACGGTTGGGTTGCCTACCGCTGCAAGTGCGGTCTCCACAACCATTTGTTCTGGGGTGCTTGGAGAGGTCTGAAATCTGGCGCGAACCTTTCCGTTCACCTGCACGACAATCTCGATCATCGAACCATGCAGCATTGCTTCGTCGAACGCAGGCCACGCTGCATCGAAGATGCTCCCCACTGTCCCCAGGTGTTCCCACAGTTCCTCGGCAATGTGAGGGGCAAACGGCGCCAGCATGAGTAGCATGCTCTCGCAAACAAACCGGTCTGGCGGCCCAAAGCGTCGAATGTCGTTCAGAAGGCTCATCAGGGTAGCAATTGCCGTGTTGTAGTGGAGACCGTCGAGGTCTTCAGTGACCTTGCGGATCGCCTTATGGGTGGAGCGACGCAAGTCGTCGGACAGCATCGGCAACGGCCCTGCTAGCCTTCTGGACACGTGTTCCCGGATGATCCGCCACACCCCGTCCAGGAAGCGGCGCACCCCGGCGATGCCCTCGTCACGGAAGTCACCGCCTTCCTCGTACGGGCCGAGGAACATCATGTACATGCGGAAGACGTCGGCACCGTGCTGATCGAGATACTGATCCGGGTTGACCACGTTGCCGCGCGACTTCGACATCTTCGCGCCGTCCTTGATGATCAACCCGTGGGCGCGGAACTTCTTGAACGGCTCCTCGAAGGGCAGCAGGCCGATGTCGTGCAGCGCCATGGTGATGAAGCGCGTGTACATGAGATGCAGCACGGCGTGCTCGTTGCCGCCGATGTACATGTCGACCGGCAGCCACTTGCGGGTCAGCGTCGCGTCGAAAGCCACATCGTGACGGTCTGCCGACGGGTAGCGCAGGAAGTACCACGCCGAGTCCAGGAAGGTGTCCGACACATCGGTCTCGCGCCGGCCCGGCCCGCCGCACTGCGGGCACGGCGCCTCGTAGAACGAGCGCACGCGCGCCAACGGCGCGACGCCGCTGGCATCGGGCCGGAAGTCCTCGATGTCGGGGAGCACCACGGGAAGGTCTTGCTCAGGCACCGGAACGATGCCGCAGCCGTCGCAGTAGATCACCGGGATGGGCGGGCCCCAGTAACGCTGGCGGGAGATGCACCAGTCGTGCAACCGGTACTCGACGCGCGCCTGCCCGGCGCCGCGCTCGGCCAGCCACGCCGTGATGGCCTGCTTGGCCACGTCAACGTCCTGCCCGTCGAACTGGCCGCTGTGCACCAGGCGACCCGGCCCGTCGTAGGCCTCGGAGAGCGGCGTCTCCGCCGTTTCGCCCTCAACGGCGATGACCCGCACCATCGGCAGGCTGAACGCCTGGGCGAACTCGAAGTCGCGCTGGTCATGCGCCGGCACCGCCATGATCGCGCCGGTGCCGTACTCGGCGAGCACGTAGTCGGCGATCCAGATGGGAATCCGCGACCCGGTCGCCGGGTTGGTGGCGTAGGCGCCGGTGAACTCCCCGGTCTTCTCCTTGGCGGCGCGCCGCGACACCAGATCCATCTTGGCAACGCGCGCGCGATACGCCGTCACCGCGTCGCGGTGCGCCGGCGTGGTGAGGTCGTCCACCCAGACATGCTCGGGGGCCAGCACCATGTAAGTGGCGCCGAAGATGGTGTCGGGCCGCGTCGTGAACACGCGCAACGCGCGCGTCGGGTCATCACCGAGCGGGAAGTCGATCTCGGCACCTTCGGAGCGTCCGATCCAATTGCGCTGCGCCATCTTCGTGGTCTCGGACCAGTCGATCCAATCGAGGTTCCGGAGCAAGCGTTCGGCATACTTGGTGATGGCGAAGAACCACTGCTCGGTGAGCCGTTGCTCGACCAGGGTGTCCGGATGGCGCTCGCAGTAGCCGTCGATCACCTGCTCGTTGGCCAGCACGGTCTGGCACGTCGGGCACCAGTTGACCGGCGCTTTCTTGCGGAAGGCGAGGCCGTGCTTGTACAGCTGCAGGAAGATCCACTGCGTCCAGCGGTAGTACTCGGGTGCGGTGGTATCGACGGCATGGGACCAGTCGACCATCAAGCCGAGGCGATTGAGCTGGCGGCGGAAGTTCTCGATGGTCTGCGGGATGAGGTGCTTGGGGTTCTTGCCGACCTTCAGCGCGTAGTTCTCCGAGTGGATGCCGAAGGCGTCGAAGCCGATCGGCTCGAAGACGTCGTGCCCCTGCAAGCGGCGGAAGCGGCCGTGGATGTCGACCCCCGGGAAGGCGAAGGCATGGCCGACGTGTAGCCCTTCGGCCGACGGGTAGGGGAACATCATCAGGGTGTAGTACGGGCGCGCCGCGCGCGACAGGTCGACCTGGTGCGTTTCGCCTTCACGCCACCGGCGTTGCCACTTGGCTTCCACCGCCGCGGGATCGTAGCGCTCATCCATCGTCTGGGGTCCCTCGTTGGGTGGTCTCCTTCAGCCCGAGGCGCGCCGCGATCTGATCGAGCACGCCGTTGACGAAGGTTGCCGACTCGGCGGTGCCGAACCGCCGGGCCACCTCGATCGCTTCATCGAGCACCACACTGGTCGGCAAGGGCGGCGTCTGCAGCAGCTCGTACGTCGCGACGCGCAGCACGTTGAGGTCGACCGCCGACAGGCGCTCGAAGCGCCAATGCTCGCTGGCCGCGGTGATCAGCTCATCGATGCGCGCCCGCTGCTCCTGCACGCCGGCCACCAGCGCGGCGGCGAACTCCCTGGCGCGCGGGCCTCCCTCGCATTGCTCCCAGAACAGCCGCAACGCTGCCGCGGCGTCGGCGCCGCGTACGTCGCACTGGTACAGCGCCTGGACGGCCAGTTCACGTCCCTTGCGTCGCGCACCCATGATTCGTCGCGCTCAGCCGATCTCGTGCAGCAGGTTCGCGGTCTCCACCGCCGTCATCGCCGCTTCGAACCCCTTGTTGGCGGGGTCGTCGCCGGCGCGCTGCAACGCCTGTTCGATGTTCTCGGTGGTGAGCACCCCCAACGTCACCGGGACGTGATGCGCCAGCTGCATGTGTTGCAACGCATCGAAGACCGAGCGCGCCAGGTAGTCGTGATGTTGGGTCTCGCCGCGCACGATCGCACCGAGGCAGATGACGGCGGCGAACTTGCCGCTGTTGGCGAGCGCCTCGGCGAACAGCGGAATCTCGAACGCTCCGGGGACGTGCACGATCTCGATGCCCTCGTCGGCGGCGCCGCACTGTTTGAGCCCGCGCAGCGCGCCCTGCAACAAGCGCTCGGTGACCGCACTGTTGAAGCGCGCCACCACGATGCCGAAACGCAGGTGTTGGGCCGTGAGCGCCCCCTTGTAGATCTTCGCCATTGGTCGCGCTCAGGTGAGACTGTGGAGCTTGAGCCCGTTCAGCAAGTGGCCGAGCTTCTGCTGCTTGGTGCGCAAGTAGTGGATGTTCCCTTGATGCGGCGGAATCTCGATCGGCAGGCGTTCGACCACCTCGATGCCGTAGCGCACCAGGCCGTCGATCTTCTTCGGATTGTTGGTCAGCAGCCGCACCTTGGTGACGCCGAGGTCGCGCAGCATCTGCGCGGTGATCCCGTAATCGCGCCCGTCGTCCTTGAACCCCAGCTCGAGGTTGGCCTCCACCGTATCGCGACCCTGGTCCTGCAACGCATAGGCGCGGATCTTATTGGCCAACCCGATGCCGCGCCCTTCCTGATGCATGTACACCAGCACACCCTTGCCGGCCTCGGTGATCATCTCCAGTGCCTTGCGCAGCTGATCGCCGCAGTCGCAGCGCTCGGAGCCGAAGACGTCGCCGGTGAGGCATTCGGAGTGGATGCGCACGAGCACCGGCTCGTCCGGCCGCAGGCGACCCTTCACCAGCGCCAGGTGCTCGTGGGCATCGACGTCGTTGCGGTACACCACGGTGCGGAACTTGCCGCCGAACGCCGTGGTGATCGGCCCATCGGCGACGCGGTGCACCAGCGACTCCTTGCGAAGGCGGTAGGCGACGACCTCGGCGACCTCGACAATGCGCAACTCGAACAGCTCCGCCAGCGCCTCCAGGTCGGCGCGGCCGGCGAGGTTCCCGCTGTCATCGAGAATGGCGCACACGGTGGCGGCCGGCTTGCCGCCGGCGAGGCGGACGATATCGATTCCCGCCTCGGTGAGACCGGCGCGCACCAGGACGCCGCCCTGGCGACCCATCACCGGGAACACGTGACCGGGCATGACGACGTCGTCGGGACCGGCGTTGTCGGCCACCGCGGCGTGGATGGTGGTGGCGCGGTCGGCCGCCGAGATGCCGGTGCTGACGCCGCGGCGGGCCTCGATCGAGGCGCCGAACGGGTGCCGTCCGGTGACGCCTTCGGGAACCATCAGCGGGATGCCGAGGGCGCGCATGCGCTCGTGCGTCAGACACAAACACACCAGGCCGCGCGCGTGCGTGGCCATGAAGTTGACCGCGTCGGGCGTCACCCGCTCGGCGGCCATGCACAGCTGCGCCTCGCCCTGGGCGCCGTCGGCCAAGATGATCATGCGGCCGGCGCGCAGGTCGTCGAGCGCGGCGTCAATTGGATGCGCGGTCATGCGTTGCCAGCACCTCTGTAGCAAGGAAAACGTCCGACGCAAATCGGCGCAGGCGCGGCGGCGCCAGCCGCGGCGCATCGCGCAAGCGGCGCACCCCGAGCGCGCCGAGCATCGGCCGGCCGTCGCCGCCGATGAGCAACGGCGCGTAGAACAGCAGCAGCCGATCGACAGCCCGCGCCGCCAGGACCGCGGCCGCCACCGTCGCTCCACCTTCGATCAACACCGACATGATGCCTTGCCGGCCGAGGGCCCGCAGCAGTCCGGATACCGACACCCGCCCCGCCCGTTCGGGCAGCAGCAGGACGCGCGCGCCGAGCGCCTCGATGCGCCGGATCTTCGTTGCGGAAGCCTGATTGCCGGCCACCACCAACGTAGCCGTCGTGCGCGCGCTTGTCAGCACCCCCGCATGCAACGGCAGGCGCAAGCGACCGTCGAGGACGATGCGCAGGGGATTGCGGCCGCCGCGGCGCCGGCAGGTGAGCTCCGGGTCGTCGCGCCGCACCGTCTCCGCGCCGACCAGCACGGCATCGTGCTCGTCGCGCAAGCGGTGGACGTAGCGCCGGCTGGCCGCGCCGGTGATCCAGCGCGACTCGCCGCCCGCCGTGGCAATGCGTCCGTCGAGCGACGCCGCCAGCTTCAAGGTCACCCACGGCCGGCCGGTGGTGACGTGCTTGCGAAACGCCGCCACCAGCTCGTCGCACTCGCGCTGCAGGACGCCGCTCGACACTTCGAGGCCAGCGGCGCGCAACTTGGCGATCCCGTTGCCGGGCACCGACGGGTTGGGGTCGCGTGTCCCGACGACGACGCGGCGGATGCCGGCGGCGATCACCGCGTCAGTGCACGGTGGCGTGCGCCCGTGATGCGCGCACGGCTCCAGCGTCACGTACAACGTCGCACCGCGCGCCCGCGCGCCGGCGTCCTGCAGGGCGGCCGCCTCGCCGTGTGGCAGACCGGCGCGCCGGTGATAGCCGCGGCCGACGACGGCGCCGCGCGCCACCACCACGGCGCCGACCGGTGGGTTGGGGCTGGTGCGACCGAGGCCGCGCCGACCGAGCTGCACGGCCTGGCGCATGAAGCGCGCGTCATCGACCCGGGTCACGGCGCTCACTTCCGGAGCACGCCGCGCGCCGGACGGCGCCGCGGCCGCGGCTCGCTGCCGCGGCGCTCCTGGATGATGTCCTGGAGCTCGCGCATGAACTCGCTGGCGTCCTTGAAGTCGCGGTACACCGAAGCGAAGCGCACATACGCCACCTGATCGAGGCGATGCAGCTCGCGCATGATGGCTTCGCCGATCGCCGAGCTGGGCACTTCCTTCTCGCCACGTTCCTGCAGCGCCTGCTCGATCTTGTCGGCGGTCTGCTCGATGGCGGTAGTGCTCACCGGCCGCTTCTCGCAGGCCTTCTTCAAGCCGGAGACGATCTTCTGCCGATCGAACACCTCACGGCGCCCGTCCTTCTTCACCACCATCGGCAGCATCTCCTCGACGCGCTCGTAGGTGGTGAAGCGGCGCTCGCACTTCAGGCACTCGCGCCGCCGGCGGATGATCCCGCCGTCCTTGCTGGAGCGCGAGTCGATGACCTTGTCCTGGTCGGTGTGACAAAAGGGGCAGCGCATACCGTCGGCGCTCGCATGTCTATCCGCTGACCACGCGGCAATGCAAGGCCGCCCCGTCGTACGCTCTTCCCGCCGCGGCGCCGCCGACCTACCCTTTCCCCGTCGTTTCAGGTACGGTGCGGGCCGCGGCGCGCATCGCGCGCCCTCATTTCTGAAGACAGGAGCCACTCCCGATGACTGACGCGCTCAAGGTTCCCGCGGGCGACCGCATTCGTTGCACCAACGGCAAGCTCGAGGTTCCGGACCGGCCGATCCTGCCCTTCATCGAAGGCGACGGCACCGGACCCGACATCTGGCGCGCCAGCCAGGCGGTGTTCGATGCCGCCGTCGAGAAGGCATACCGCGGCAAACGCCGCATCGCCTGGATGGAAGTGTTGGCCGGCGAGAAGGCCTTCAATCGCGTGAAGACCTGGCTGCCGGACGAAACCGTCACCGCGTTCCAAGACTACATCGTCGGCATCAAGGGGCCGCTGACCACGCCGGTGGGCGGCGGTATCCGCTCGCTCAACGTCGCGCTGCGACAACTGCTCGACCTCTACGTGTGCCTGCGCCCGGTTCGCTACTTCACCGGCGTGCCCAGCCCGGTGCGTCGCCCGGAAGCCGTCGACATGGTCATCTTCCGCGAGAACACCGAGGACATCTACGCCGGCATCGAGTGGCAGGCGGAATCCGCGGAGGCACGCAAGCTCATCGCGTTCCTGCAGGGCGAGATGGGGGTGAAGAAGATCCGCTTCCCGGAGACCAGTGCCATCGGCATCAAGCCGGTCTCCCGCGACGGCACCGAGCGCCTGATCCGCGCCGCCATCGAGTACGCGCTCCGCCATCAGCGCCGCAGCGTGACGCTGGTGCACAAGGGCAACATCATGAAGTTCACCGAAGGCGCCTTCCGCGATTGGGGCTACGCTCTGGCAACGCGCGAGTTCCGCCAGCAGGTGGTCACCGAGCGTGAGAGCTGGATCCTCGGCAACCGGGAGACCCGCGCCGACATCTCGGTGGAAGCCAACGCCCGCGAGATCGATCCCGGCTACGACCTCATGACACCGGACCAGCAGGCCAAGGTCCGCGCCGAGGTCGAGGCGGCACTGACGCTGTGGCAAACGCACGGCAGCGGCCAGTGGAAGAAGAAGCTGATGATCCGCGACGCCATCGCCGACATCACGTTGCAGCAGGTGCTGACGCGACCGCGCGAGTTCGACGTGATCGCCACCCTCAATCTCAACGGCGACTACCTGTCCGACGCGCTCGCCGCACAGGTGGGCGGCATCGGCATCGCGCCGGGCGGCAACATCAACTACGTCAGCGGCCACGCCATCTTCGAGGCCACGCACGGCACCGCGCCCAAGTACGCCAACCTCGACAAGGTCAATCCCGGCTCGGTCATCCTGTCCGGCGAGATGATGTTCCGCCACCTCGGCTGGGACGAGGTGTCCGACCTCATCATCAAGGGGATGGAAGGTGCGATCGCGGCGAAGACCGTGACCTACGACTTCCACCGCCTGATGGAAGGCGCGACGCTGGTGAAGTGCTCCGCGTTCGGTCAGGCGATCATCAAACACATGTGATCGCCGGCGGCGCTCAGAGCCACCGAATCAGCGCACCGAGCAAGCCGCCGAGCAGCAGGATCGCCGTCGCGCCGAACGAGAGCATGGCACCGGTGCTGCGCTGCTTCGGATCGGCGACGTAGCCGCGTGCGTAGATGGCGCGCGCGACGATGAAGACGAGCCCGAGCAACCCGGCAATCGTACCGCTGACGTAGGAACCGAACAGCCACAGCGCCGGCAAGAAGACGATCAATTGCTCCAGCGTGTTCTGATGCACGCGGAAGTGGCGCTCGAAGATCGGGTGTCCGGTCGTCGCCGGCGCTTCCACGCCGTACTGGCCGCGCGCCTGGCCGACGCGGACGCCGAGAATGATGTACTCGACCAGCGCTACTGCCGTCACGACTGCTACGAAATCCATACCGCTCCTCCTTCGTTCCGCGAGTCTTGATAGCACACACGGTCGACGAATGCGGCTATGCCAGGAACTTTCGAAAGGCCCGCCGGAACTCCGCCTGGGCGTCCGCCTCGAGCGGATCGCCGTGCGCCACGATGATGCGACGGAACTCCCAGTCCAGCATGCGGCGCAGATACGGCGCCGCGGCGGCACGATCGCGCAACAGGGTGACGCGCGCCGAGCGGCTCGGCCCGAAACGCGACGGCACCCCGAAGAGCCGCCAGCCGACTCGATTCCATACATCGGCGCTCACCCGCATGTTGAAGGCGAGATCTGTCATGACCAGCGTCGCGCTGGGACGATGAAACAACACCACCTCGGTGAAGCGCCGCACCGGCCCGAAGACCACATGATCGATCGTGCCGGCCCAACCGGGCGGTGCCGCGTCCGATAACCGCGCCCCCGGCGGCAGAGTCGGAACACGATCCGGAAGATCGGGCGCCAGCAGCACCGTGGCCTGCGGAAACGTCGCACAATAGTCGGCGATGAAAACGTAGTGAAACGAGTTGGGCGCCAGGACGGCCTCGACACGTCCAAGCCCGTCAAGCGCTGCCGCAGTCGCCGCGTCGAGCTGCACCGGCGAATGCAGCAGCAACCCACCGCTCGGCAACCGCAGAACCGTCATCCGGTACGGCATGCTCAACGCCGGTGGAAAGCGCAGCCGGCGGTCGATGACCCAAAGGCCGTCGGCGAGCGCGCGCGGTTCCGGATGAAAGGACGGGTCGACGCCGGGACGCACCCGTCGCAGCACTCGATCCAGCGGCGATCGATCGTCGGTGCGCTCCGTCATTCGATGTCCGTTGAGTAGCACCGCCCGTCGCGTGCGGGCAACCGAGACCCGTCCGCGATTTTCACACCAAGCGGCGAATTTCCGGGTGCGGCAATCGTCCATAGCGGGCAGTGACGCCGAACCGCCCAGCCCCAAAGTGCCGCGGGTCGACGAAGGAGGTCTCCCGTGAACGACACCGTGCTCATTGTCGACGAGGACATAAACGCGGGCATCATCGCCGAAACGCTGCTGCGCCTGCGTGGGTTCAACGTTCGGGTCGCAACCGATAGCGCCGATCTCTGCGCGATCGTCCGGCGGGAGAACCCGGCGGTGGTCATCATGGACCTCGGCGCAGCGGGAAGTGCCGGCTTCGAGGTTTTGCGACAGCTGCGCGGCCAGACTGCCGCGCAGCAACGGCCTGCGGAGCCGCGCATCATCGTGGTCACCGACCGCCGCGAGCCCGAGGTCGAGCGCTTCGCGCGCCGCTCGGGTGCAGACGCGTTCCTGCGCAAACCGTTGGCGCCGGGACAGTTCATCGACACGGTCGAGCGACTGGCCGCCGCCCCCCTGCGTCATGGGGCGTTACCGGCGTAGGCACGGGAGAGGGCAGACCCGGAGCACAGAGGGCACTCGCGTCTGGTCCGCAATCCTGTTGCCCGTGTTCTGTCCTCTCTGCCCGTCTTTCCCGGCTTGCATGCGCCGCGGGTGCTTCATATGATTCGCCACCGTCAAGACGCTCGATGGCGAGACACACGCAGCCGACTCGACCGCGCGTAGACAGCGACGGGGTGAGAGTCACCCGGCGCACCGGTGTGCGCCCCACCGTGTGGCTGCTCGTCCTCGCCATGAGTCTCGTCGGGGTGGCGGTGTTCGTCGTGTTCGAGCCGGCGTTCCGTGGTGCAAGCGATGACTCGTCGGGGGTGCCGGCGCACCCGAGCGGTACCGGCACGACAGAGCAGCGGCCTCAGGCGCGCCCAGCAGCGCACCCACCTGCACGGCCCGCGCGGGTGTCCGCGGCGGCAAACAACACCGACGCGCCGAGTGCGGCTGGCGGCGCGCCGCCAGCCGATGTCCCCGCGCCGGCCGCGGCAGCCGATGCTCCTGCCGCAGCGGGCGCACCCGAGGCCTCCGACGAGGCAACCGGCATTGCCGTGTTTCCGCCACCTGGAACGAAGCCGCTCAAGCGTGGCATCGTGGTCCCCGACGACTTCGAGCTTCCGCCGGGTTACGTACGGCACTTTCAAACCACCGATGACGGCAAACAGGCACCCGCGATCTTGATGTTCCATCCCGACTACCAGCCTGTGGACGAACACGGGGCGCCGATCCCGCTGCCGGCCGACCGCGTCGTACCTCCCGAGCTGGCGCCGCCGGGGTTACCGCTGCGGATGCTCGACGTTCCGGATGCGCAAGTGCCGATGATCGAGCCGCCGGCGGACCACGGCGAGCAGGATTCGACGCCCTGAGCTCGCCGGTCGCGCGCGCCCGTTGCCTCACCGTTGCCGCGATCGTCGCGAGTGCCGTCGCGTTCGCCTTGTACGCGCGCGTCGCCTGGCCGTGGTTCGCGCTCGGGTGGATCGGGCTCGTGCCGTGGCTGGCGCGTCTAGATCGCACCGCGTCCTGGCGCGGCACCCTGGCCGTTGCGCTGTCGATGTGCGCCGCGTTCGTGATCGGCGTCTTCGGCTGGTTCGCCGACGCGATTCAAAGCTACACCGGACTACCCTGGGGCGTGGCGTTCCTGGTGCTGGTCGTCATGGCGCCGCTCATGCAACCGCAGTTCGTGACCTACGCAGTGGCGCGTCGCCTGGTGCGCCGGGCCGGATTCTGGCCCCGGGCCGTCGCCGGCGCATGCATCTACGTCGGCACCGAGTGGGCGTTCCCCAAGTTGTTCGCCGACACCATCGGCCACGGCTTCTACGCCTCGCCCCTGTTGCGGCAGGCCGCCGATCTGGCCGGCGCGCACGGGCTGACATTCATCCTCGTCCTTGCCAACGAGTGTGCGCTGGCAACCCTGGCTGTGCGACGCCGGATGCTGGCACCGGCCGGCGTGGTGGCGGCGCTGGTGAGTGCGCTGCTCGCGTATGGCGCGCTGCGGACCACGCAAGTGCGTTCCTCGGCCGAGGCCGGCAAGCCCGTCACCGCGGGCGTCGTGCAGGCCGATCTCAGTCAATACGACCGGCTGCGCGCCGCGCTCGGCACCTACGAAACAGTGCGGCTGATTCTCGACACGCACTTCGCGCTGTCGACGCAGGCGCTGCAGCGCGGCGGGCTCGATGTGCTGGTGTGGCCGGAGACGGTCTACCCGACGACGTTCGGCGCCCCGAAGAGCGAGCAAGGGGCCGCTCTCGATCGGGAGATCGGCGCGTACGTCGCGGCAGCGGGCGTGCCGTTGGTGTTCGGCGCCTACGATCGCGACGGCGGGAGCGAGTTCAACGCCGCCGTGGTGCTCGAACCGGCGACTGACGGCCGCTTGGCGTTCGAGACGTATCGTAAGGCGACACTGTTTCCGCTGACCGAGCGAGTGCCGTCGTGGCTTGAGTCCGAGACGGTGCGGCGGTGGTTCCCATGGCTCGGCACCTGGCAGCCGGGCCGCAGCTCGGCGGTGCTGCCCCTGCCGCTGCGTGACGGTCGGACGCTGCGAGTGGCGCCGCTCATCTGCTACGACGCCGTCGATCCCGGCCGCGCCATCGCCGCGGTGCGCCAGGGCGCCGAGCTGATCGTAACGCTGTCAAACGATTCCTGGTTCGCCGCCGGCGGCGGCCCGCAACTGCACCTCGTGGTCGCAGCGTTCCGCAGCCTGGAAACCCGCCGCCCGCAGGTACGCGCCACCAACACCGGCATCTCCGCGGTGATCACGCCGACCGGCGAGCTCCTGGATCCCCTCGGCGTCCACCAACGGGGCACGTTGGTGGCAAGCATCACTCCGGAGCGCCAGGCGACGACGCTCATGCTGGCGTGGGGCGACTGGTTCGGTCCGACGGCGCTGGCGCTCGGGTTGTTGTTGCTCGCCGCGACGGCGGCGACGGCGCCGCGGCGAGACGGGCGAGAGCACCGCGCTCAGCGATCGCGTGCTTCGAAGAGCACCAGCTGATGCGTGCGCCCCTGGTCGCTGACCGGCACGGGGTAGCGGCCGGTGAAGCAGGCGGCGCAGAAGCCGTTGCCTTCGCCCGGCTTGAGGAAGCTGTACATGCCGCGCTCGCTGAGGAAGCCCAGGCTGTCGGCTTCGATGAATCTGCAGATGTCCGGCACGCTGTTGCTGGAGGCGATCAGCTCCTCCGAGGTCGGCGTGTCGACGCCGTAGAAGCAGGAGCCGATGGTCGGCGGCGAGCTGATGCGCATGTGCACCTCTTTGGCGCCGGCGTTGCGCACCATGTTGACGATCTTGCGGCTGGTGGTGCCGCGCACGATCGAATCATCGACGACGACGACACGCTTGCCGGCGAGCACGTCGGCCTGCGCGTTGAGCTTCACCTTCACCCCGAAGTGGCGGATCGCCTCGCGCGGCTCGATGAAGGTGCGGCCGACGTAGTGGTTGCGGATCAACCCCATCTCGAACGCCAGCCCTGCTTCTTCGGCAAAACCGAGCGCCGCCGGCACCCCTGAGTCGGGCACCGGGATGACGATATCGGCGCTCGCCGGCTCCTCTTTCGCGAGCTGCCGCCCCAGCTGCTTGCGCACCTCGTAGACGTTGCGGTCGTACACGCGACTGTCCGGTCGTGCGAAGTAAATGTACTCGAACACGCAGCTGGTGCGCGGCGCCGACGGGAAGGGGTGGAAGCTCTCGATGCCGGCCGCCGAGATACGCACCACTTCGCCGGGCTCGATCTCGCGCTCGTAGGTCGCATCGATCAGGTCGAGGGCGCAGGTCTCCGACGCCACCACCACCGCATCCTTGATGCGTCCCAGCACCAGCGGCCGAAAACCGTTGGGATCGCGCGCCGCGATCAGCTCGCGCGGTGTCAGGAAGACCAGCGAGTAGGCGCCGCGCACCTCGGCGAGGGCCGCCACCACCCGGTCCACCGTGCGCTCGCCCTTGGACGCGGCGATGAGGTGAATGATCACCTCGGTATCGACGTTCGACTGGAAGATCGACCCGCGCTCCTCGAGCTGCTCACGCAGCTCGACGGAGTTCACGAGGTTGCCGTTGTGCGCCACCGCCAGCCCGCCGCGCCCGTACTCGACGACGAACGGCTGGGTGTTCTTGAGCAGCGTCTGCCCGGAGGTCGAGTAGCGATTGTGACCGATGGCCGCCGTGCCTTCGAGCTTGCGGATGATGTCGGCGTTGAACACGTCGGCCACCAACCCGAGGCCGCGATGCGAGATCAGGAAGTCGTCCTTCGACGAGACGATGCCGGCGGCCTCCTGGCCGCGGTGCTGCAAGGCGTAGAGGCCCAGGTAGACCAGGTTGGTCGCTTCCGGGTGACCGAAGACGCCCACGATCCCGCACTCCTCGCGAAAACGGTCGAACATCGTCGTCCCTCCAACGCCAGCTACGCCACCACGCCAGTCACCGTCACGCCCCCATGCGCCGCGGCAGGGCGTTCGTCCACGCCTTGCGCAGCTCGCTGAGATCCAGGTCGATGAGCGGGTTGATCGCCAGCCGCCGGCCGCGCACTTCGCCGAGGACGGCGCACGGCACCTCGGCCTCGGCGGCGATCTCGCGGATGCGCCCGAGGTTGCGCCGGCGCAACGACAGAATGATACGCGACTGGCTTTCGCCGAACAGCAACGCGTCCGGCCGGATCGCGCCCTCCAGCTCGATGACCGCCCCCAGCCCGCCGCCCGGTCCGGAGATGCAGCACTCCGCCAACGCCACCGCCAGACCACCTTCGCCGACGTCGTGCGCCGAGCGCACCAGGCCTTCGGCGATCGCCGTGTGGCAGACGCGCTGCACCTGCTTCTCCACGTCGAGGTCGATCCAGGGCGGCGCACCGCGCACCTGGCCGTGCGCCAGCGCCAGGTACTCGCTGCCGCCCAGCTCTTCGCGCGTACGGCCGAGCAACACGATGACGTCGCCGTCGCTCTTGAACCATTGCGTCGTGTGCAGATCGACGTCGTCGAGCAAGCCGACCATGGCAATGGTCGGGGTGGGTGGAATCGCCCGCCCGTCGGTCTCGTTGTAGAAGCTGACGTTGCCGCTGACCACGGGTACGCCCAGGGCCACGCAGGCGTCGCGGATGCCGCGCACCGCCTCGGCGAACTGCCACATGATCTCCGGCTTCTCCGGGTTGCCGAAGTTCAGGCAATCGGTGATGCCCAGGGGCGTGGCGCCGGCGCAGACGACGTTGCGCGCCCCCTCCACGACGGCGATCATCGCGCCGACGTACGGATCGAGGGCGCAGTAGCGGCTGTTGCAGTCGACGCTGAGGGCGAGACCCTTGTGCGTGCCCTTGACGCGCAGCACAGCGGCATCGGAGCCGGGCTCGACGACGGTGTTGCTGCGCACTAGGTAGTCGTACTGCCCGTACACCCACGCCTTCGAGGCGATGTTGGGTGAGTCCAGCAGCAGCAACAGCGTCTGGTTGTAGTCGCCGGGTGGCGGCACCTGTTCGAGCACCAGCTCCTGCAAGGCGTCGAAGTCGGCCGGCGGCGCCGTCGGCCGCTCGTACGCCGGGGCGCCGTCGGTGAGGATGTCGATCGGCAGGCACGCCACTTCGTCGCCGCGGAACTGCACGCGCAAGAGGCCGTCGTCGGTGACGCGGCCGACCACCGCGGCGTCGAGATCCCACTTGGCGAAGACGCGCTGCACCACTTCCTCGGCCCCGACGCGGGCGACGATGAGCATACGTTCCTGCGACTCCGAGAGTAGGATCTCGTACGGCGTCATGCCCGCCTCGCGCACCGGGACGTGGTCGAGATCGAGCAGCAGGCCGGTGCCGCCACGTCCCGCCATCTCGACGCTCGAGCTGGTCAAGCCCGCCGCACCCATGTCCTGAATGCCCACGATGGCGTCGAGCTCCATCAGCTCCAGGCAGGCTTCGAGCAGCAGCTTCTCGGTGAACGGGTCGCCGACCTGCACGGTGGGGCGCTTCTCCTCGGCGGCGCCGCTGAACTCGGCCGAGGCCAGCAGGCTGGCGCCGTGGATGCCGTCGCGGCCGGTTTTCGAGCCGACGTAGATCACCGGGTTGCCGACGCCGGCGGCCTTGGCGCGAAAGATCTTGTCGGCGCGCACGATGCCGAGGGTGAAGGCGTTGACCAGAATGTTGCCGTTGTACCCGGAGTCGAAGTAGACCTCGCCGCCGACGGTGGGCACGCCGATGCAGTTGCCGTACCCGCCGATGCCGGCGACGACGCCGTTGACCAGATAGCGGGTGCGCGGGTGGTCGAAGCTGCCGAAGCGCAGCGAGTTGAGGTTGGCGACCGGTCGGGCGCCCATGGTGAAGACGTCGCGCATGATGCCGCCGACGCCGGTGGCGGCGCCTTGGTACGGCTCGACGAACGACGGATGGTTGTGGCTCTCGATCTTGAACGCCACCGCGAGTCCGTCGCCGATGTCGATGACCCCGGCGTTCTCGCCGGGCCC
>Ga0335082_10004219_pt1 | contig 15658 bp, 15 predicted proteins | sample Lox_Sample_41_FD_206718 | JGI IMG/M metagenome (GOLD analysis project Ga0335082, IMG submission 206718) | Soil microbial communities from Loxahatchee National Wildlife Refuge, Florida, United States - Lox_Sample_4.1 | ecosystem: Environmental > Terrestrial > Soil > Wetlands | place: USA...
AGAGAATGGAAAATGCGGAGTGATCACCTTGCTCCGCTCATTCCCGCGAAAGCGGGAATCCTTAAAATTTACAGCTTGAGCCGCCTTCGCGGGGTGGGCGGAGAATGGTGCGGACACAAACGCTCAGAATGGAATCTCGTCGTCCATATCGTCGTTTTTGCCGCCGGCGGCAGCCATCACGGGCCGCCGCTCGCGTGACGCGGTCGGGCCGGGCGAGCCGAAATCGCCGCTGTCAGCACTCGCGCCACTCCCGGCGCGGTCGAGCATGGTCAGCGCGGAATTGAAACCTTGCAGCACCACCTCGGTCGAATAACGGTCCTGCCCGTCTTTGTCCTGCCATTTGCGCGTTTGCAGGGCGCCTTCCAGATAAACCTTCGAGCCCTTTTTCAGGTACTGCTCGGCGATCTTGGCGAGGCCTTCGCTGAAGATCACGACGCGGTGCCACTCGGTCTTCTCGCGCCGCTCGCCGGTATTCTTGTCGCGCCAGGTATCTGACGTTGCCACCCGCAAGTTGACGATCGGTCGGCCGTCCTGAGTGCGGCGTACTTCCGGATCGGCGCCCAGATTGCCGACGAGAATGACCTTGTTGACGCTGCCTGCCATGATGCTCTCCGCGTGGCGAATGACGTTCAGGCCACTTCAGCTGAAGCGGCCGACGCCCGCCGTTTGAAGGCCGCGTGCCGCACGCGCCCTTTGAAAAACGAAACTCACCCTAGTCCCCGCCAAACGAAGTGACCAAGGGCGGCATGCGCGTTTGCCCTTAATCCACAGAACTTCTCACGCCGCTGGTCCGTGGTCTGAACTCTTCGATATAATCATGTTCTTGTTATGTTCTAGGGCCTTTTCTCGCCCCGTGCAACGCCAATCGCTGTCGCGCCAACCCCACTGCAATACCTTATTAAGTAATTTCTTTGATCCTAGGGGCCTGATTCGCTTGATGAATTTCAAATATCTCGTGGCGTAAGCGCAGCGTTTGAGTCCGTAACTCCGCCGCAATAGCGGTCCCGTCGACCGCGACGTCCAGGAGATCACAATGATCCGGTTCATCCTCAGTCTGTGCGCATTGCTTTTCGCAGCGGTCTCATCGTCTTTCGCGGCGGATATGCCCGGGGGCGGCCGCTACCAGGACCCCGCCTATTTCGGGCCGGCGGCATTCAATTGGAGCGGGTTCTACCTCGGCCTCAACGGCGGATACGGCTGGGGCTCGTCAGACTGGAGCGGCAGCGTCGCGACCGGCTCCACCAGCCCCGGCGGCGGTCTGTTCGGCGGAACGGTCGGCTTCAACCTGCAAAGCGGCGCATTCGTCTACGGCGTGGAAGGTGACGTGGCCGGCAGCTGGATCAGAAGCTCCACCAGCACCGGTACGGGCTTTTGCAGTTTCCCCGGCTGCCAGATCCAGACCAGCTGGTTTGCCACCGCGCGCGGCCGCATCGGCTATGCCTTCGACCGCGTCCTCCTTTATGTGACCGCGGGCGGCGCCTTCGGCGATGTCCAGATGTCGACGGGCGGCCTGAGCGCGACCTCCACCAATGCCGGCTGGACCGCCGGTTTGGGCCTCGAATATGCATTTCTTGGCCCCTGGTCGGCGAAAGCTGAATATCTTTACGCCGATCTCGGCAGCGGCAGCTGCGGTCTTGCGATCTGCGGCGGCAGCACGACGGCGAGCTACACGGTCAACATCTTCCGCGTCGGCGTGAACTATAAGTTCTGGTAGCCGTCAAAGAGCTCATGGGCCGGCCATGCCCATCCCTGTCATGCGGATACTCATTTTGCCGTTCTGAGATCCTGGCGAAGGCGCTCGTACGCATCGAAAACAACATCTTTGCCGTACTTTCGCTCAAGCCGCCGGACGGTAAAATGGCCGCGCGCGACAGACTGGAAGTGGTCGATAAAAGCATAGTTGATTGCAGCTCCTCCGAGCGCACCTAAGACAGGAATCGTCTGCGCTGCGGCTTTTTGTGAAATGACGAACCCGAAGCGCGATGCGATCTGGGCAATCAAACGCACGAGCACGGGGCTACCTTCCTCAACGATGCCGCGCTCGGCAATGAAGCGCGCAGCTTCCGTAACGGAGGTCGCGAAAACCCCCCGCACAACAAAATAGCCCCCCTCCGCGGCATCATCGGCCTCAGTGCGGCCGCCCAGTCCAAAGACTTCAACGCATGACAGGCTGGCCTCCGGATCAGCGAGATCCTCACCTTCGCTCCGCGCGATGTCGAGAATTGACCGCAAGATGATGATGGTCGAAACGGGAAGTTCCAAAGGCAACGACAAGATTCCAAACGCCCCTCCGGCGGCACCGGAGGCAACCGCCAAAGCTCTATGCAGCATCTGCGAGCTTGCCTGAGACCCGCCCCGAATTGTGAGGAGCGCAACCTTGACGGCAGCTTCAAGGCTTTTTGTTGTGGCTATCGAGACAGCCTGCGAAGCGCCGGCGGGCAGAGCCCGACCCAATAGTTCGACAGGCTTACCGATCATGTTGGCAAGGCGCGCGGCGAGGCTGGCGTGCTCGAGCAACTGAACGGCGTTGCGCAGTTGATCGAGATCGCTTTGGTCCATCAATATGGATCCGCTACTCATTGCTTGAATGTATGGGGCCCCCAGTGCCACGCAACCAATGGCCAAAGCGGACGCTGGCTCGTCCAGGCTTCACAATTGTAAAGTGATTTCGCAGACAAGACCTTCTGGACGCCAGTCAAAACGTGTTTGCCCCGACTGCTGCGCGGTCATCCGTTCAATAATCCGTCCGCCGAAACCCTTGTGCGTCGGTTCTTGTATTTCAGGGCCGCCCGTCTCGGCCCAACGCAGGTGTAACTGTCCGTTCGCGTCGTTCGACCATTTCAGGTCGACCCGGCCGTTCGCCACAGACAAAGCTCCATACTTCGCTGCATTGGTCGCTAACTCGTGCAAGGTTATAGCGATGGCCTGAGCGGTGTTTGGCTCTAACAAGACTGGCGGGCCGTCGATGCACACGCGCCATTGGTTGTTCTCGGAATAAGGAGCAAGCTCCTGTGTCGCGATCGTCGATAGATCGGCACCGATCCAGCGCGTCTGGACAAATAAAGAATGGACATTGGCAAGCGCCCGGATGCGTCCTTCAATTGCCTGTTTTAAACCTTGGGATGTGTCGGACTGAGAAAGTGTTACAGTTGCCAGCACGGTCGCGAGCAGGTTCTTGCTTCGGTGCTCCGCTTCCCGAGCCAGCGTGGCGATTTGCTCCTGATTTCGCTTCTGCCCCGTGATATCCCTCGCGATCTTTGATGCCCCGATAATCCTGCCTTCCGCATTTTTCACGGGAGAAACGGTCAGCGAGACGAAGATCAGGCTGCCGTCCTTGCGTTGCCGAACCGTTTCGTAATGATCGATACGCTCGCCTCGCCGGATGCGCGTCAGAATTTCACGTTCTTCGCTTTGCCGGTCTCCCGGAATGACAATTGTGATGGGCTGGCCAATCGCCTCTTTGGCCGAGTAACCGAAGACATGCTCGGCGCCCTTATTCCAGCTGGTTATCAAGCCATCCAGATTCTTGCTTACAATTGCGTCGTCGCTTGTTTCAACGATCGAGGCAAGAGATCGCAATCGCTGTTCTGCGAGATGAGCTTCGGTCAGATTGCGTGTCACCGTTCCGTAGGCGATGACTTCACCGGACGAATTTTTGATCGGAAAGATATTGTAGAGGACCGGCACGAGTTGTCCCGTCGCGAAGCTACGGAAACTGAGCTCGCCCTCCCAGAAGCCCGTGTTTCTGACCGCTGGTAAAATTTCCCTGATAACTTTGGGTTGATCTTCAATCGCAAAATATTCAATGATGTTGGTTGACCGTACCGCCTCTAGGTCCGGCAACCCGACGAGTTTGCGGCCCGCCTCATTGACGAAAAGGGCCCTGCCTTGCAGATCGGCTACACCGATAAATTCGTGGGAGGCGGTAACAAGTGCCGCCAACAATCGAGCAATGTCATTCTCGCCGCTAGCTTCATCCAGCCCCCACGCCAATGCCGAAAATTCTTCGAGCGTCACGATAAACCCCAACTCACGACCACACTGCCTTGTAATTTTTCTTCTAATGGGAATTGTACCATTGGTCGACGCGGAGGTGCGCGGTATTCTACCGAGTCATTGGCTACCCTGGTATGGAAAGGGGCTAGGTGATGCGGTTGTGGCGCATCTTGAAGTCGCTGCCTGTAGCGCTGGCGGTTTCCGCTTGCGCGGAAAACGCCAATCACCTGCAGGCCTTCTATCTCGAGCGTTTTGCCAGCCCAAATCCGACGCTGGCAGAGTTCACGGTATGCCGCGGCTTCTACTGCGCCGAGAGATCGTACGCCACCATAAGCGAGGACCAGTGGCGGCGTGTCACCACAGTCTTCAAGCCGCGCGCGAAGAATGCTCAGCTTGAGCGGCAGCAAATCGCGCGCGGCGTGGCGCTGATCGGGCAGATCGTCGGCCCGCAGACCGGAACAGACGCCCACCAATGGACGCATGTGAAAATGTTCGTCATCCCTAATGGTGGCGATCTGACGCAACTCGATTGTGTCGACACGTCAGTCAACACGTGGACCTACATGACACTCATGGAGCGCAGCGGACTGTTCGCCTTCCATCGGGTAGCACCGCTTTCCTATGGCCCATTGCGCAACACCGCGGTACTACAGCAGATCAACGGCGGCTATTTCGCGATCGACGCGAGCTTGGTAGACGTTGGGGTGCCGCCCCCGATAATGCCGCTCGCGACGTGGTTGGCCTCTTGGCCTCCCGATCCGGCTGCGATCGAACGCGTGGATCGAGCGGACACGACCGTGAGCCAGCTCCGTCGTAACTGAAACTGGAATCAGAAATGCACGTTGGCTCCGCTGGCGCAGTGTCTTTCCTCGTAACTGCGTCTCAAGCAATCTTTCGTCTCTTCTGAGAGCGGACGGGGTGAGCGGCAGCTTGCTTCGACGTGTTCAGTGCCACGGCAGCGCGGATGAGTGCCTTTAATGCCCTTTCATCAATCTTGTCGCTCTCATGGAAGTCGATCGCACGTCTGGTATTGCCTTCGAGGCTGGAGTTGAAGAGACCTGAAGGGTCAGCCAACGAGGCGCCCCTTGCGAAGGTCATCTTCACGACATTCTTGTACGTCTCACCCGTGCAGATTATTCCGGCATGCGACCACACTGGAACCCCTCTCCACTTCCACTCCTCGACCACTTCGGGGTCGGCCTGTTTGACAAGACTTCGGACCCGAGCGAGCGTCTCGCCGCGCCAATCACCTAGCCCCTTGATTTTCGCGCCAATCAACTGAGAGGGAGACTCTCCCGCTTTTCCTTCTTTCGAGCCGCTCTTTATTTTCCTCATGGTTGCTGACTTTCTTTGTAATTGTTCATTGAACACCGCGAATGGCGCGTGCGCAGGGCCACAAACGGACATCCGCTCCGAGCGGAGGCCTCAAGACGTTATCGGACGAACAGCTGGCAGCGGGAAAGTGGCGAGTGCATTGATTTCCGCCGGGCGCGCCGACTTCAGCCTGCGGAGAAAGTTTGTCGTATCGTCGCCGTAGGCACGCCGACTTATTCCAAACAAAAGTACGCCGGATTCCCCACCCTTGCCTCTCAACGCCGCATAGCGATAGGCGTTCCACTCGACTGTGTCTTCGCCCTTGGGATCTTGCGTGCTGAGAATGAAATCAAGAATGATCTCGCCATTTGGATTCTTTAATGCGGCGAAATTGACGGTCGGATCGGTCAACTTGCGCTTGTTGAGCATACTGATCTGGGCAGCCACCGCACCGTTGACATCGACCCCCCGTACGGTTGCTTCGATTAACACCATCCGCTGGAAACGTTCGCTCGTCTGGCCCGCTGGCAGATATTCCTGTTTGTAATAGTTAGGCGCCGGGTGTGAACTCCACGACAACCGATAGCTTTCATCATTGAACACGATCGAATCCGGAAGCGACAGGCGATCAACAGCGCCGTCTGAACGCCCGATTCCGCCAATAAAAAGCAGCCCAGCGCCACCGAGAAGCGTGATGAACTCGCGCCGTCTCATTGCCTCCCCCCAACACCCAGACAACGCAATGCTAGCCGCTCAAGTCAGCACCGGGAATGGGGTCGGGCACGAGACGGGGCGGCGGCTCCGGTTCCGCCGCCCCTTTTTCACGCACGCTTATTTTTCTCCGGCTTAAAGACGTAGAGGCCCGTTGCCAAAGCTACGAGCCCTATGACTATGAGCGCGGCAATTGACATCGCATCCATTGCCAAGTCTCCCTAGATTGCATGGATACAAAAACATCATGCGCACCGATGAGACTGGTGTGCCTTGATCGAGATCAAACGCCCTGAGGAAGCGTGACACGTCGCCCATGTCCGCTTTGGCAGCTGAAAGCGGACATACTTTGAGTTTACGATCTATTTGGTGACGAAAGCCGCCGTTCGTGGCAGGACAATCCTGACTTCCGTGAATTCGCCGGGCTGTGTGTCGACCTCGATCGAGCCGCCGTGTTGTTTGACAATGATATCGTGACTTATGGAAAGGCCGAGGCCGGTCCCTTCTCCAGGCGGTTTGGTCGTAAAGAAGGGATTGAATATTTTGTCTCTGATTTCGGACGGAATGCCCATTCCATTGTCGCGAATCGTGATCTCCACGCGGTCGCCAAGATTTTTCGTTGCGGCAGTGAGGGTTGGCCTATAGGTCCCGCCGTCGAGCGGAGCCTTTTCTCTCGTCGCATAGACGCCGTTTGAAATCAGATTGAGTAGAACGCGCGTGATCTCCTGCGGGAAAACGTCAACCTCTCCGGCAAACGGGTCGAACGATTGCTCCACCATTATATTGAAATTCTGTTTCTCGGCGCGCGCGCCGTGATAGGCAAGTTTGAGACTTTCCTCGACAATCGTATTGATCGCGACAGCCCGCTGTTTTCCCGAGCCCTGATGGGAATGCAGTAACATGTTCTTGACGATCGCATCGGCGCGCTGGCCATGTTGAACAATCTTGTCGAGGTTGCTTCGCAACGTGTCCATCAATTCGGTGATCTCATTGGGTATTTTTTTGTCCGGGTTCAGGCCCTTCATAGCTTCCTGCAATTCGTCAACCAGTTCGGCAGAGACTCCCGAGAAATTATTGACGAAGTTGAGTGGGTTCTTGATCTCGTGCGCGATGCCGGCGGTGAGCTGACCAAGGGAAGCGAGTTTCTGGGTCTGGACGAGCCGATCCTGCGTTGCGCGCAGGTCGTCCAGCGACCTCGCAAGTTCCTGCGTACGCGAGTGCAATTCGTTGAGCAATCGCGCGTTCTCTATGGCGATGACGGCTTGCGCTGCAAAGTTTTGCACTAATTCTATCTGTTTTATTGTGAATGGCCGCACCTCTTGTCGATAGATGCCAATTGCCCCGACCAGGCTGTTTTCCTTGAGCATCGGCATCACTAAAAGCGTGCGGGCGCCCCCGAGCTCGACAACTTTACGCAATGGAGCGAAACCATCGATATAGGCCTTATCCGCTGTGATATCTTCAATATGGACCGGCTGCTTTGTTTTCGCGGCGCGACCAAGGGGAACCAGTGGACTGGCGGGGATCGGGTTCTCGCCCAGATACTCGGCCCAGGCAGTCGGCAGGTCCAAAGTGCCAACAGTCCGAAAGTGATTTTCAACGTGGTCGTAAAGAAACAACTGGGCAAACTTCGCTTCGCAGAAGCGTACGGCATTTTCCAGCATTGCATGGAATACTGATTTTAAATCACCAGGCGACGCACTGATAGCTCCCAACACGTCGGCAGTGGCCGTCTGCTGCTGAAGCGATTCGCGCAGTTCGCTAAGCAGCCGGGTGTTCTCGATCGCAATGACTGCCTGCGCGGCGAAGTTCTTGACCAGATTGATCTGCCTGTCTGTAAACGCCCGTACTTCCTGCCGATAGATGCTGATAACCCCGACCAGCTCATTCTTCTTGACCATCGGCACGGAAACAATCGTGCGATAGCCCCCGAGATCCGCTCCCGCGACCACGAATGGATCGCGCCGCCGGTAGGCTTCGCGCTTGGTGCTGTCGAGCACGTGAGCCACCCGTTTGGTGACCGCGGCCTGGCAGAGCGTGCTCTCCGGATCTGGCTGGATCAGCCGGTCCTTGCGGGCCTCGACGAATGCCGGCGGAGCGTTGTGGAACGCCGCAGCACGAAATGAATCGCCTTCGCGCAAATAGAGCGTACCAAACTTGGCGCCGCATATGCGTGTCGCGTTCGCCAGGATGGTCTGAAAAACAGGTTCAAGCCGCCCTGGCAAATTGCTGATGACATCGAGCACCTCGGCCGTTGCAGCCTGTTGTTCGAGCGCCTCGTCGCGCTCGCGTGTGAGGCGTTCCAGGAGCTGTTCCCGCGGGCGTTTTGTTGACGAGTTCGCGGCCGACGCTTTGCGCGCCTTGTTTTTGGTCGTACGGCGCCGCTTGACGCGCCGCTGTTTTTTACTGCGTCGCTGCATGTCCCCCTCCGCGCGCACGGAGTGACTTAATTCTATGCAATTGCCAGGTTTCCCGCCATGGACGAAAGGCGGACACTATTCGATCAGCCGGTCGATCAAGCTCCCGAAATCGAAGGGAGATTCGCTCTGGCGCGATCGTTTCGCACACGGTAGCGGAATGCGCATTTATTTTCCGAAGGAAAGGAACTATCCGGTGGAAAGACAATTGGGTGCTCCAGGGGGCCTAACTGGAGGGAGATACTCTTGCGCACACGCGTCATTCACCTCGTCAATCCGAAGACCGATTCCCTTACCACACGCCCGCTCTATCTGAATCGGGCATTGTATTCGCCTCTCGCCGGATTGCTTGCGGTGGCGGCTTGTATTCCACGCGACCAGTACGAGGTGGTGCTGACTGACGAAAATATCGAAGAAATCGATTTTGATCTAAAGGCCGACCTTGTCGGCATTTCAGCGATGACAAGTTACGTCAACCGCGGCTATGAGATCGCCGACCAGTTCCGCGCCAAGGGCATCCCGGTCGTCATGGGCGGCGTGCATCCAAGCTTCATGCCGCAGGAGGCGCTCAAGCACAGCGATGCGGTCGTCATCGGCGAGGTCGAGCTCGTGATCGATAAATTGATAGACGATCTCAAGCAGGGACAAATGCGGGGGACCTACAAGTCAAATACCCTGCACCCGATGGCTGGATTATCGATGCCTCGCTATGACCTTCTGAAGAAGCATCGCTACGTGAACAAGACCTTCGTCCAGACATCGCGCGGCTGCCATCAAGGCTGCACGTTCTGCGCAGAGCCGCTGATGAACGGATTGAAGTTTCGCTATCGGCCGGTCGACGAAGTGATCAACGAAATGGAGAATTGTGGTGCGCGCACCATCTCGATCAACGATGCCGATTTTTTCGGGACACCGGAGCGGCCGAAAGAGGTTATGCGGGCATTGAAGGGACGCAACATTCGATGGCAGGCCGGCGTTACATCCAAGCTTGCTCAAGACGATCGTATGCTCGAACTTGCCGCTGAAAGCGGCTGCACTCTTTTAAGCATTGGCTTTGAATCGATATCGCGCGACACGCTCAAGAGCGTGCACAAACATGTCAATCGGCCCGATACGTTCGCTGCTCTGGTCGAGAAGGTTCATTCTTATGGCATCATGGTGTTCGGGTTGTTCATGTATGGCTTCGACGGTGACGACCACGCGGTGTTTGACGACACCGTCAAATTCAATATCGACGCCAAATACGATGCCTGCGCCTATTCGACCCTGACGCCCTATCCCGGCACCTTGACCTGGTACGAGATGAAAAAGGCAAACCGGATCGTTTCCTTCGACTGGACGAAATACGACCAGGGTCACGTCGTCTATCGCCCGGCGCAAATGTCGGGAGACGACCTTCGTGTCGGAGTCGGCAGAGCTTACCAAAATTTCTATGCAGCATCCTCAATCGCCAATCGTTTCCCGCTGCATGGCAAACGCCATCGCGCCCAATGGCTCATCTATAATCTCTTCATGCGCAGAGGATCGCAGACCGAGAACATTCAATCGATCGCGGCGCCAACCGCCGAACCGGACGTTGCGCCGATGCCCCCGATCCTCCCGGTAAAGCGCGAGTGGCGCGCGGCCGTGCTTGAGGCAGCCGGACCCGGCCCGCATCTGAACTAGCTATCCACCGCAGCAAATAAAGTCGTTATTCAATTAAGCAGCGGGCATGTGCAGCGCACAAGCCGATGTCCGCTACGGGTCAGGAGCGGATATTCGCTATCCTTGCGCAAGCATGATTGGGAACGATGATGAAATCACTTATTGAGACCGCAGCACTGATCATGGGGGTGTGGTTCCGCTTTGTTTTGGTTCACATCCGCAATGTGCCGCTTGCCCAGCATCAAGCCGGGCATCGACGAACTCGATAAAGTAAGTGAACTATCCAACAGGCTGCAAAAAATGAGCAACTGGAATTTCTGGGCCGCAGGACTGATGGGCGTAACCGCGTTACTATCAGTGTGGATTGGATTTCTTGGATAAACCGGCCACCAGGTGTCGAAATAGGGCAATAGCGGACATTTCGCAGCGCAATCTCGTCTTATGACGATGATCCCCAGGGAGGCATCGTCGCGAGATTGGACGTTAAATCGGAAGTTCTTATTTGGCCGTCGACGTTACCATCTTCGTCGATGTCCACGCCGGACCATACGTCGGATTGCACCAGAATTCTGACGTTGGCATTTCGCGGCACGCGATTGTCGGCTTTGCAGCCGCCGCCTCCGCCGCTTTCCTGAACGACCGGCGTTGCGCGAATCGCGAAGCGGCGTTGGTCAAAAATCTTTTGGTTCCGGCTTCTTTCGACTCCTCCCGCTCCCCACGCGCCGATGCCGGATACCCTGGGGTTCTGCAGGTTCGTATCGACATCGAGGCCATTCGAGCATTTGCCGGACGGCCCAAACCAGCGACGGTCGACCTGGTTTTGAAAAAGATGCCATTGTCCGCTGTTATAGAAATCGACGGTTCCTTCGTGCGACCGCGATGCGCTTATCCAATTGTACGACACCAATTTTTCCTCGCGGAGGATACGGTTGACGAACCCGTTCCCGTAAACCCCTATCGCATAATGACTGCCGACCGTCTGACCGATGGCACGAAAATACTCGAGAACAGGGTCCACTGCGGCGTGGTTCACATTGAAGTCGACTCCGAAATAGATTGCCGATCCTTCGGGCTGCCCGACCAGCCTGGCCTGATCCAGCGCGGCCTTTGCATCGGCTGCGACTTCCGCCTTTGCCGAACGGGTATCCTCCAATCCCTTTAGAAATTTCTCCGGAAGGTTATTTCGATACTGGTAGAGAGAAACAATCGAAAGACCGTTTCTGATCAATATGGTCGGCTCGCGGACGCCGTCGACCATATTGCCGTCGGACGCCATGACCTTCTCGCGCAGACCCGGCTGGGGCTTTCGCGCAAAAAACCGCACGACGACCTTCACGTTCGCGGCAGACAACTTCGCCGCAACCTTTGCGGCATTGTTCGGAGTATCGATAATGGCAATACTTCCCGGATCGTTGGGTTGCCCAACGGCCGAATTGACCGGTACCAAAGCGCTGGCAAGCAGACCTTTGGTGAACGTTCTTCGCGATACGACCGACATTGCGGCCCCTGAAGAGCGGTTGCCTTATCACTCAACCTTTTTGCTGCGCTTTGACCTCGCCGAATTTGGCCAGCGCGCGATCGAATATATCATTGAAAAGCCACATCGAATCCAGTATTTCGCGCATGGTTGCCGATGTTTTTGCTCTGTCAGTCTTGCCGAAGGCAAACATGCTGTTGTTGCGCAAGTATCCCATGATTCGCGGCTCGGAAATCCTGTAATTAAGCAAGTTGCCCGAATTGAGCGCGGTTTTGGCCGGGCTGGGGATGATCTGGATAAGCTCGAAAAACCTCATTTGATCGATCGGGTCCGGCAAGGCCTTCATGATCGCCGGTATTTTCGGGAAAAGGTCCGCGTGCGCGTTCATGAGGCCGTTCCTCACGGCAGTCCAGTGATTGTACCTCTGATCTGAATTTCCGACCCGCGCCTCTTCCCTGTCGTCGCGAGCGTTCAGTCTGGGATCAAGGGCTGCGATGGACTTCTTGATTGCCGCCCATTTTTTCTGACCAATTTTGTCCTCGGACACCCCTGTCTGAAAACTTCCTTTGTAGGAATTCGAGCGCGCATTGCCTATGTTTTGATTGCCATCTGTCTCGGCGAAGAAGACGGCGAGGCTGATACGGCCCGCGACTTCGGCATGCGCGACATCGAGGCCCTTGATCCGCGCAATCGCGCTCCCAAGGTCGACAACGTCTTTAAATGGCGTATCGGATTTCTGCGCATTGGCGGGTGGCGCCTGCATGATGCGAAAAAGATTCTTGTACTCGTCGATGAGCGGCTCATTGTCAGCATCGAAATATGCCGGAGGAATTTTGTATTTATTCGGCCGCCCGATCCTGGACGGCAGTACGTCGGTAAGGTCTTTGTAGGCGCCCATCATGTTGACGCGCGCTAGATAGAGTGCCTGTCCCGGCACGTCAGGCAGTTTTTGATTCGCATTGATCTGTGCGCGCCGCTCGCTCAGGATCGATCTGAAGTCCTCAACCGATTTGTTATAGCCATTGAGCGCATCCGACTGTGATTTCGTCAGCGCCGTGGGCTGAGCAAGCGCGTTTGCGAGGCCGCAAAGTCCGGCCACCGCGAACAAACGGGCGCAATTCACGATCCGCACAGGTCTTCTGCTCTCAGGTTTCAGGCGCCGCATCAGTGCGTCAGTACGATGAAATCCGTATCATTTCCCGTCTCGTCGCTTATGCCGTAGTCGGAGATGATCAGCGAGGACCCCGGCGTCAGCAATTTATCGATTCGCTCGACGGCATCTTGCGGTATGTCGATGCGATTGAGGGCGGCGTTGGCTTGGGCGGGCGTCGACAGGACAGCCCTTTGTTTCGCCGGTCCTTTTTGCAATTTTGCCGAAGTTTTTTGACGAAGTGAAGGCTGCTCCGGGATCGATACGACAGTCCATCGAATTGCTGCGCCCTCGTTTGGAAATTCCATGGCGCTAAAAACGTGCGTTCCCATCGGCTCGTTTGGATTTTGAATGTCGGCCGGGACATCGAACAGCGGGGTAAAGCCCTGTCGCACGAAGAGCTTGCTCAACTTGCGGCTGACAAAGATGGATATTGGTGCAACCTTTTGCGGCGTCACCCCAGCGGCAGCGAAGTCGAGACCTTTCGCGTCCCCCTGCGCCTGAGCATTTGAAACGAGCGGCGCATGCGTTTCCGCTGCTTGGGTGGCACTGCCAGTTTCCGGTGAACCGATCGCGACTTTTGGCTTTGCGACAAAAAGGCGCGGATTATTGATCTCAACCGGCCGGATGTCATCGTGCGCGATAATCACGCGCGTGCCGCGCCTGGTGAGATGAAAGAGTCGAATGGCAAAGTCATTGGTCAAACGGATGCAGCCGTGGGATGCCGGATACCCGGGCAAGTTACCAGCGTGCAACGCTATCCCCGACCAGGTGATGCGCTGCATATAAGGCATGGGCGCGTCGCTATAGATATTAGAGCGATGCCACTTTTGCTTGCCGATGACGCTAAATACGCCGAGCGGCGTGGGATGATCCCTAACCCCCGTCGATACGGAAGAGCGTGCGATCAGGACGCCATCGTCATAAAGCGAGATCCGCTGATCCGCGATCGAGACAACGATCAGGAGCGGTCCCTTGGAAGCGTTCGGGACCTGAGAGTTCTTTGTTAGATCAGATCGTGTGCCCTTCCGGTGCTTGTGACTGAACACGTGCTTAATCGACCAAGCTCCATCCCGGTACCAGAACAGAGGCCTGGCATGAGCGCTCGCGCCCAAAAGCGTACTCATTACAACTGCAGCGAGGAACCAGCGCATAAATCTCTTCATCATGCATATTTAGAATATTTTGCAGCCCTGGTGTGTTCACAATGCAATGTTTCGGCTCATGCCGCCGCCTGCGGCGCAAAGCGATCCGGCACTTCGACAAGGCGCCGATTGGCAAGTCGGTTACCAGATTGCGGATCGTGGGTCGGCAAATATACCGTCGGACGAGATTGCGCGAAGCTCCTGATTGCACCCAGCGTCGCTCTGGACATACGCTCATCGGAAGTGACGCCGTCTACGCTGCCAGCAAGCATTAAGTTCTCATTGTAAGAAGTGTCGCCTGCAAGAAAGATCGTTGTATCGTCCTCCTGGACCAAGATCGAAACATGATCTGCGGTGTGACCTGGCGTGGCGACTGCGACAACATCTCCCGAATGAGTCAATCGCCGGCTGCGGGTGAACGAACCGTACGGTTCCGCCATGAGATTAAGGGGTGCCGGATCGAACCACGACGGCCACCGATTAGGAAGGTAACCGCGAACACGCCCGGCCCAACCGCTAGCCGTGCCAAGCTCGCCGGACGCGACGACGATTTCGCTATATGGGAAATGTGCAAGTCCACCGTCATGATCTATATGCAAATGGGTGAGAACGACTTTTTTCACATCACGCGGTCCGATGCCGAGTGCGCGCAATTGTGGGCCGACTTCTTCCTCTCTTTCAATACGAAACACAACTTCCCATCGCAAAAAGGGATGGTAAGACGCCGGAGTTTCAAGCAGATGAACGCCCTGTCCGGTGTCGACGACAATGACGCCGTCCGGGTGTTCGATCGCCCATGCATAGGTTGGTAGCCATTCGGTCCAGTTCCTGTCGGTATATACGGCGAGTTGTCGTCGAAGGCCGTGCCCATGACCCTCAACTTGAGCAGTTTTTATTTTAACGGTGCCCGTCTGGATTGCATGGATACGCATAGAAGATACTCCTGAAGCAGCGCCCCTCTCATGGCCCAAGCGCGAATTTCACCCGCAAGCAGATACCGATGGCAGGATATGTCCTCTGAGTTTCGACCGATTGCGCACTGATGTTGCTATCGCGCGATTTCGTGGTCATCGACCCAACAATAAATTCGCGATTGGGTTCCATAACCGAGCCGTGCACGGGAACCCATTCACCGCATTGTAAATTTAGACTGTCTTTTTCAATGTCCGAAACGGACATCAGGTCATTATTCGATTACTTCATCGGCGCGCAGGAGAAACAACTTTGGATCCGCCAGGCCGAGCGTCTTTGCCGTCGCGAGATTGATGACAAGCTCGAATTTGGTGGGCTGCTCGACCGGAATATCGCCGGGCTTCGGCGGCCTTCCGACCAACGATACTCGATTGCGACGGTACGGCCCTCGACCCATCCGAGTTCGCCCAGCCGAGCCGCAAAAGCAGCCGCCCACGGAGCACAGCCCGAAGCCCTCGCACCCAGAAATCCAATAGTAGGAAGCTTGCTCGTCTGTTGCGCGGACGTCCTCATGGGCCACGTTGCCGTGGCACCAACGACAAGCGTGATGAACTCGCGACGTCTCATCCTTTCCCCCCCGGGAAAAGGCATCCTAACGACTTAAATTGCAATATTGGAAGGGCTCAGGTTGCGTCAAAAACAGACAATTGGCGAACACTGACCACGACCCTTTACTGAATGAGGGCCGCCAACGCACTCGCTACCTCAATCGACATGACCGAGATCTGAGCCATTACGAATGCCTGCCCTTGTGTCGTAGTCAGGCTGTTTATTTCGTCGGTCGTGAGTCCGGCAATGGCGCTCGTGCTCAGACCGGGTATGCCACTCGTGC
>Ga0335082_10004220_pt1 | contig 15658 bp, 16 predicted proteins | sample Lox_Sample_41_FD_206718 | JGI IMG/M metagenome (GOLD analysis project Ga0335082, IMG submission 206718) | Soil microbial communities from Loxahatchee National Wildlife Refuge, Florida, United States - Lox_Sample_4.1 | ecosystem: Environmental > Terrestrial > Soil > Wetlands | place: USA...
GTGCTCTACACGGCGCGCAATTCCTTCACGCGCAAGATCGTCGTGGACAAGGGCCTCACGGGCTCGGTGCAGGCGGGGATGCCCGTGATCGACGGCACGGGCGTGGTCGGGCAGGTCACGAACGTGGGCACCTTCACGAGCGAGATCACGCTCGTCACGGAGAAGGACCAGTCCGTCCCGGTGATGGCGGTGCGCAACGGCCTTCGCGCGATCGCGGTGGGATCGGGCAAGGACGGCTCCATCGACATCCCGTTCATGCCCGTTTCGGCGGACATCCAGAACGGCGACGTCTTCGTGACCTCGGGCATCGACGGCGTGTATCCGCCGGGCCTCGTCGTCGCGGAGGTGACGAGCGTCCAGAAGGACGCCGCGCGCGCCTTCGCGAAGATCTCGGCCAAGCCCGCGGCGGGCGTGAACTACCACCGCTACGTGATGCTGCTTCCGATCGCGCCGGCCGCGGCGCCGCCGCCCGAGTCGAAGGCCGACGAGACGCCGCGCAAGAGCGCCAAGGAACGCGCGCGCATCCGGAGGCTGCCGTAGTGCGCCCCGCCGACCTCACGCCGCTCGCCCGCGACGTGATGAAGGGGCCCGCGAGCGCGGGGCTCATCTTCTTCTCGCTCGCCGGCGCCTACCTCCTGCAGGTGCTGCCGTGGTCGGGCAGCTGGCTGCTCGCGCGGCCCGACTTCGTGCTGCTGGTCATCGTCTTCTGGGCGCTGCACGAGCCGCGCGCCATCGGCCAGGGCGTGGCCTTCGCGCTGGGCCTGCTCATGGACGTGAGCGATTCGATGCTGCTCGGCCAGCACGCGTTCGCCTACGTGATCGCCACCTACGGCGTGCAGATCTTCCGCGTGCGCATCCTCGCATTCCCGCTGCCGGAGCAGACGCTGCACGTCCTCGGCATCACCGTGGTCGCGTGCGCCGTGATGCTGGTGCTGAACCTCCTGCTGGGCGCCGATTTCCCCGGGTTCGCCTATTTCGTCTCGCCCGCGGCGACGGCGCTGCTCTGGGGACCCGTCAACTGGCTGCTCTACCTGCCGGCCGTGCGCCGCCCGAGGGGCGGCGCCGCGCCGTGAGGAGCGTCGCGTCATGATGGTCGGCCAGGCCCTGCGCGACCAGCAGCGCGAGCTCGTGGTGTTCCGCAACCGGCTGATGCTGTCGGGCTTCCTCATCGTGATCGCCTTCGCGATCCTGCTCGGGCGCTTCACGTGGCTGCAGGTGGTGCAGCGCGAGTACTACCACACCCTCGCCGAGGCCAACCGCATCTCCGTGGTGCCCGTCGTGCCCAACCGCGGGCTCATCCTCGACCGCAACGGCGAGGTGCTCGCCGCCAACTATTCGGCCTACACGCTCGAGATCACGCCCAGCCGCGTGGCGAACCTCGACCGCGCCATCGACGAGCTCGCCACGGTGATCGACGTCTCGCCGCGCGACCGGCGCCGCTTCAAGAAGCTGCAGGAAGAGAGCAAGAACTTCGAGAGCCTGCCCATCCGCACGCGGCTCACCGAGGAGGAGGTCGCCAGGTTCGCCGTGAACCGCTACCGCTTCCCCGGCTTCGAGATCAAGGCGCGCCTCTTCCGTTCCTATCCGCAGGGCGAGGTCGCCTCCCACGCGATCGGCTACATCGGGCGCATCAACGACGCCGACGTGAAGCGCATCGAGGCCGCGGGGCTCGCCACCAACTACAAGGGCACCGACCACATCGGCAAGCTCGGCATCGAGGGCGCCTACGAGAAGGAGCTGCACGGGACCACCGGCTCGGAGCAGGTGGAGATCGACGCGGGCGGGCGCGCCATCCGCTCGCTCGAGCGAAGCGAGCCGCAATCAGGCAACAACCTCTACATCACGATCGACCTCAAGCTGCAGAAGATCGCCGAGGAAGCCTTCCAGGACTTCAAGGGCGCGCTGGTGGCCCTGGACCCGAGGAACGGGGAGATCCTCGCCCTCGTGTCGCGGCCCGACTTCGACCCGAACCTCTTCGTCGACGGCATCGATCCGCAGAACTGGGACGCGCTCAACAACTCGCCCGACAAGCCGCTCAACAACCGGGCGCTGCGCGGCCAGTACCCGCCCGGCTCCACGATCAAGCCGTTCATGGCGCTCGCCGCGCTCGAGTTGCACAAGCGCTCGCCCGAATTCACGATCTCCGACCCGGGGTACTTCTCGCTCGCCGGCGTGCAGCACCGCTACCGCGACTGGAAGCCCGGGGGGCACGGCCTCGTGAACATGCACAAGTCCATCGTGGTCTCCTGCGATACGTACTACTACGGGCTCGCCAACGAGCTGGGCATCGATGCGATCCACAACTTCCTCACCCGATTCGGGTTCGGCTCGCGCACCGGGATCGACATCGACGGGGAGCTCGCGGGCCTCGCGCCGTCGCAGGACTGGAAGTGGCAGCGCTTCAAGCAGAAGTGGTACGCGGGCGACACCGTGAGCGTGGGCATCGGCCAGGGCTACATGCTCGCCACGCCGCTGCAGCTCGCCGCGGCCGTGGCCACCATCGCAAACAACGGCGTGCTCGTGCAGCCGCACCTGCTGAAGAGCGTGCAGGACGCCAAGTCGCAGGAGGTGCGCGAATGGAAGCCCAGCGGCCCGCCGCAGACCGTGGCCGTGAAGCCCGAATACCTCGCCTTCGTTCGCGACGCGATGATCGACGTCACCCGCCCGGGCGGGACCGCGGCGCAGACCGGCGCGGGCGCCCCGTACACGATCGCCGCCAAGACCGGCACCGCGCAGGTTGTCGCCATGAAGCAGAACGAGAAGTACGACGAGAAGCGCCTGAAGCAGGAGCACTGGGACCACGCGCTGCTCATCGCCTTCGCGCCGGCCGACGACCCGAAGCTCGCGCTGGCGATCCTCGTGGAGAACGGCAAGCACGGCGGGACGACCGCGGGCCCGATCGCGCGCGAGGTCTTCGACTACTACCTGCTCGGCAAGAAGCCGGCGAACGTCAAGCTCGATCCGGGCGCCGACGCCGACGATGAACATGATTAGCCGCGTCTTCGACGCGATCTCCAGGCGCATCGACGGCCCGCTGATGGCCGCCCTCGCGCTCACCCTCGCGCTGGGCCTCACGGTCGTGTATTCCGCCTCGGGCGGCGCGTCATTCGACCGGGTCTTCGCGCAGGGCCGCAACCTCGCCATGGCGATCTTCGCGCTCTGGCTCTTCGCCCAGGTGCACCCGCAGCTGCTGATGCGCCTCGCGCTCCCCTCCTACGTCGTGGGCCTCGCGCTCCTCGTGGGCGTGGCGCTCTTCGGCGAGGTGCGCAACGGCGCCCGCCGCTGGCTCAACCTCGGCTTCACCACGATCCAGCCCTCGGAGATCATGAAGATCGCCGTGCCGCTCGTGCTCGCGTGGTACTTCCACCGGCGCGAGGAAGGCCTTCGCATGCGCGACTTCGCCGTCGCCGCGATCCTGCTCGCGCTGCCCGTGGGCCTCATCGTGCGGCAACCGGACCTGGGCACGGCGCTGCTCATCTTCGCCTCGGGCTTCTTCGTGATCTTCCTCGCGGGCCTTTCCTGGAGGGTGATCGCCTCGCTCTGCGCCGCGGGCGCGGTGAGCCTGCCCTTCCTCTGGTCGGTGATGCACGACTACCAGAGGAAGCGCATCCTCACGCTGCTCGATCCTTCCGAGGACCCGCTGGGCGCCGGATACCACATCATCCAGTCGATCATCGCCATCGGCTCCGGCGGCATCCTCGGCAAGGGATGGCTCAACGGCACCCAGGCGCAGCTCGACTTCGTGCCGGAGCGCTCCACGGACTTCATCTTCGCGGTCTTCGGCGAGGAGTTCGGCCTCGTGGGCACCGTGATCCTCATCGCGCTGTACGTGCTCATCATCGCGCGCGGCATGATGATCGCGGCCAACGCGTCCACCACCTTCTCGCGCCTCACGGCGGGCGCCATCACGCTCACCTTCTTCACCTACGCCTTCGTGAACATGGGCATGGTGAGCGGGATCCTGCCGGTGGTGGGCGTGCCGCTGCCCATGATCAGCTACGGCGGCACCGCGCTCCTGTCGATGCTCGTGGGATTCGGCATCCTGATGTCGATCTCGACGCACAAGCAGCTGGTGTCGAGTTGAGGCGCGAGCCCGGGTGGCTCGCGGTCGCCGCGCTGGGAGCGCTCCTGGCCGCGTGCGCGACGGCGCCGAAGAAGGCCCCGCAGCCGGGCGAAGGCCCGAGGAAGCCTTCGTACTATTCCAGCGACGGCCCGCCCGACAGCGTGCCCGCGAACCTCGCGCAGATCCCCGACGCCGTGCCCCGCGACGAGCCGTACAACAAGTTCGCGAACAGGCCCTACACGGTGTTCGGGCATACCTACACTCCGGTGCTGAACCGCGAGCCCACCAAGGAGCGCGGCATCGCCTCGTGGTACGGCAGGATGTTCCAGGGCCAGAAGACGGCTTCGGGCGAGCCCTACGACATGTTCGCGATGACCGCGGCGCACCCGACGCTGCCGATCCCCAGCTACGCGAAGGTGACGAACCTCAAGACCGGGCAGTCGTGCGTCGTTCGGATCAACGACCGCGGGCCGTTCCATACCGACCGCATCATCGACCTGTCGTACGCGGCCGCGTCGCGCATCGGCATCGCCGCGCCGGGCAGCGGGCTGGTGGAGGTCGAGCGCGTGTTCGCCGCGACGGGGGCCGCGCCGGTCGTGGTGGCCTCCGCGGCGCCCAAGGCGCCGACCATCGAGACGCCCATGGTGATCGAGGACCGGGGCCTGTGGCTGCAGATCGGCGCGTTCACGAGCCGCGAGAGCGCGGACATCTTCCGCGGCCAGGCCGCGCGCAGTCTCTCGTGGAACAACGAGCCGCTCGACGTCTCGGCGCGCGACGGACTGTTCCGCGTGCGCCTGGGGCCCTATCGAAACCGCGACGAGGCCAACGCGATCGCCGCGAAGGTCCAGGAGTCCCTGGGCTACGCACCCACGATGACCAACCGCTGACGGATGAAGAAGACACTCGCCCTGATCTGCGCCTCGGCCGCCCTCGCGGCCGCGGCGCAACCCATCACGCCTCCGCCCATCGCGGCGCGCGCCTACCTGCTCGTCGACCTCCTCTCGGGGCAGACGCTGGCGGCGGCCAACGAGACCGATCGCGTGGAGCCCGCCTCGCTCACCAAGCTCATGACCTCGTACCTGGTCTTCGCCGCGATCAAGGCGGGCAAGCTCGACCCGGGCGAGGCCGTGACGGTCCCGGCCGAAGCCACGAAGGCGGGCGGATCGCGCATGTTCCTCGAGCCGGGATCGAAGGTGCCCGTCTCCGACCTCATCAACGGCATGGTGGTCCAGTCGGGCAACGACGCGGCGATCACGCTTGCCGGGGCGGTGGCGGGCTCCGAGGAAGCGTTCGTCGCGCGCATGAACGCCGAGGCGCGGCGCCTCGGCCTCACGGGCACGCATTTCACCAACGCGAGCGGCCGTCCCGCGCCCGACCATTATTCGACGGCGCGCGACATCGCCACGCTCGCAATCGACCTCATACGGGACTTTCCCGATCGCTATCCGCTCTACTCGCAGCGCGAGTTCACGTGGAACAGGATCACGCAGGCCAACCGCAACCGGCTGCTCTGGACCGATCCCGCGGTCGACGGCGTGAAGACCGGCTTCACGGAAGCGGCGGGCTATTGCCTCGTCGCGAGCGCCAAGCGCGGCGCGCGGCGCCTGCTGTCGGTGGTGATGGGAACGCAGTCCGACGGGCTTCGCACGTCCGAGAGCCAGAAGCTGCTCAACTTCGGCTTCCAGGCCTACGAGACGCGCCTGCTCTACCACAAGGGACAGGCGGTCGCGTCGCCCGAGGTGTACAAGGGCACGCTGTCGAACGTGCCGCTCGGATTCCAGCGCGATGTCTGGCTCACGATGCCCCGCGACCGCTTCGCGGGTCTCTCGGCCGTGCTCGAGACCCGGCAGCCGCTGGTGGCTCCGCTTGCCGCGGGTCAGAAAGCGGGGATAATGAAGCTCACGCGCGACAATGCGCCGGTGGCCGAATTCCCCGTGGTCCCGCTCGAGGACGTTCCCGTCGGCGGCTTCCTCTCCCGCGGCTGGGACACCCTGAGACTGCTCTTCATTCCTTCTCCATCATGACCGCCCCCATCGTCCATTTCAACGGCAAGCTCCTGCCCCTCGACCAGGTCCACATCTCCCCGCTCGACCGCGGATTCATCTTCGGCGACGGCGTCTACGAGGTGATCCCCGTCTACGACGGGGTCCCGCTGCATGCGCGCGAGCACTTCGAGCGCCTGCAGCGCTCGATGGACGAGATCCGCCTCGCGAACCCCCACGGCGTGGAGTCGTGGATCGAGCTCACGTACGCGCTGCTCGCGCACCACCCGGGCAACCAGTCGGTGTACATCCAGGTCACGCGCGGCGCGCCCGACAAGCGCGACCACGTGATCCCGGCCAAGCTCGAGCCCACCGTCTTCATGATGTGCTATCCGCTCGCCTCGCCCTCGAAGGACGCGGTCGAGAACGGCGTGAAGTGCGTGACGGCGCGCGACTTCCGCTGGGAGAAGTGCAACATCAAGTCCACTTCGCTGCTGGGCAACGTGCTCGCGCGCCAGATCTCGGCCGACGCGGGCGCGACCGAGACGATCCTGCTGCGCGACGGGTTCGTGACCGAGGCCTCGGCCTCGAACGTCTTCGTCGTGAAGGACGGCGTGGTCGCCGCCGCGCCCCGGGACAACCTGATCCTCCTGGGCATCACGTACGAGCTGCTGGTGAAGCTCGCCGCGGAAGGCGCCTTCAAGCTCGAGGTGCGCCCGATCCCCGAATCGGAGCTGAGGAGCGCGGACGAGGTGTGGCTCTCGTCGTCGACGAAGGAAGTTCTCGCGGTCACCACGATCGACGGGAAGCCCGTGGGCACCGGCAAGCCCGGGCCGCTCTTCCGCCGCATGCACGCCCTCTACCAGGACTACAAGGCGAAGCTTCGCCGGGCGAGCGCCGTCGCCGCATGAGCACGATGGGCGAGCCGGCCCCCTCCATGGGCGAGTCGCTTCTCACGTTCCCATGCGTGTTCCCGATGAAGGTGATGGGCCGCCGCGAGGACGGCTTCGCGCAGGTGGTCTCGGAGATCGTCCAGCGGCATGCCGGGGATTTCCATCCGGGCACGCTCGAGATGCGCGCCTCGAAGAACGGCCGCTACCTCTCGCTCACGGTGACGATCAACGCCCGCTCGCGCGAGCAGCTGGACGCGCTCTACCACGAGTTGTCGAAGCATCCCATGGTGATGATGGTGCTGTGATCAGGCGAGCGCTCGGGCTCGTCGCGTACGAGCCTACCTGGCGCGCGATGCAGGCGTTCACGCGCGGGCGCGGCGCCGGGACCGAGGACCAGATGTGGCTCGTGGAGCATCCGCGCGTGTTCACGCTGGGGCTCGCGGGACGGCGGGAGCACGTGATCGCGCCCGGGGACATCCCGGTCGTCTCCACGGATCGCGGCGGGCAGGTGACGTACCACGGCCCGGGCCAGGCGGTGGCCTACGTCCTTGTCGACTTGCGCCGGCGCGGCCTCGGCGTGAGGCAGCTCGTGCGCCGCCTCGAGCAGGGCGTGATCGAGCTGCTCGCCGGCTACGGCATCGAGGGCGAGCGGCGCGAATCGATGCCCGGCGTGTACGTGAAGGGGGCGAAGATCGCCGCGATCGGCCTTCGCATCGCCAACGGCTGCACCTACCACGGCATCGCCGTGAACGCGCACGTGGACCTGGAGCCGTTCGGGCGCATCGACCCGTGCGGCTACCCGGGGCTCGCCTCCACGCGCCTCGCGGACCACGGCGTGCGTGATAGCATGGATGCAGTGCAGCAAGAGCTCTCGGAACGCCTCGAAGAATGCCTGATTCCGACTTGAAGATCGCGCAGAAGCGCGCGCTCAAGACCGACCGGATCCCCATCAAGATCGTGCCTGCGCAGACGCTGCGCAAGCCCGAATGGATCCGCGCGCGGGCCGGCGGGGGCGAGCGCTTCACCGAGATCAAGAAGATCCTGCGCGAGGCGAAGCTGCACACCGTCTGCGAGGAAGCCTCGTGCCCCAACATCGGCGAGTGCTTCGGCCACGGCACGGCGACGTTCATGATCATGGGCAGCCTGTGCACGCGCCGCTGCCCGTTCTGCGACGTGGCGCACGGAAGGCCCGAGCCGCTGGACGCGGAGGAGCCGCGCCACCTCGGCGAGACCATCGCGCGGATGAAGCTTCGCTACGTGGTGATCACGAGCGTGGATCGCGACGACCTGCGCGACGGCGGGGCCGGGCACTTCGTCGATTGCATCCGCGCCGTGCGCAGCCTCTCGCCGGGAACCAAGATCGAGATCCTCACGCCGGACTTCCGCGGCCGCCTCGACCGCGCGCTGGGCATCCTGGAGGCCGCGCCGCCGGACGTGATGAACCACAACCTGGAGACGGTTCCACGCCTTTACCGCCAGGCGCGCCCGGGCTCCGACTACCAGCACTCGCTGCAGCTGCTCAAGCGGTTCAAGGCGCGCCATCCCGGGATCCCGACCAAGTCGGGGCTCATGGTGGGACTGGGCGAGACCAACGAGGAGATCCTCGAGGTGATGCGCGACCTTCGCGCGCACGACGTGGACATGCTCACCGTCGGGCAGTACCTGCAGCCCTCGAAGCATCACCTTCCCGTCCTGCGATTCGCCCACCCGGACGAGTTCCGCATGCTCGAGGAAGAAGCCATGAAGATGGGCTTCGCGAACGCCGCGAGCGGGCCGATGGTCCGATCGAGCTACCACGCCGACCGGCAGGCCCGGGACGCCGGGGCCGCCTGAGCGGCCATTGTTGTTCCGCGTCGTTGATTCCCACACCGGCATGGTGTAAATAGGCGGGACCGTTACAACTTTTCATACTTCCGCTAGTGGACCGGTTCAAGGAGCTCACCACCTTCGTCGAGGTCGCGCAGCGCGGAAGCCTGTCGGCCGCGGCGCGCGAGGAAGGCATCACGCCCGCGATGGTGGGACGGCGCATCGACCAGCTCGAAGAGCGCCTGGGCGTGAAGCTCTTCAAGCGCTCCACGCGCAAGGTCACGCTCACTCCCGAAGGCACCACGTTCTACGAGGACTGCAACCGGCTGCTGGGCGAGCTTCGCTCGGCGGAGGACGCGCTTTCGGTCGGCGCGAAGAGCGCCTCGGGCCGCCTCATCCTCACCGCGCCCACCGCCTTCGGACGCAAGCACATCGCGCCGCACCTGTCGGCGTTCATCGCCGAGCACCCGAACCTGTCCATCACGCTGCACCTGTCAGAGCGCCTGGTGGACCTCAAGAACGAGCGCTTCGACCTCGCCATCCGGATCGCGGACCTCAAGAGCGCCGACCTCATCGCCGCCAAGCTCGCGCGCAACCATCGCGTGGTGTGCGGCTCGCCCGCCTACTTCAAGCGGGCCGGCAAGCCCAAGGTGCTCGCGGAGCTCGCGCGGCACAACTGCCTCGTCACGAGCACCGAGGACGGCGTGGCAGATTCCTGGAGCTTCATCGACAAGGGCAAGCCCATCAGCGTGAAGGTCACGGGCAACCTCCAATGCAACGACGGCGAGGTGCTCACCCGCTGGGCCATCGCCGGCGAGGGCCTCGCGTGGCGCAGCGCCTGGGAGGTGAGCGAGGAGGTGAAGCGCGGGCGGCTCGCGACGGTGCTCGACGACTACGCTTTCCCCGGCAACAACATCTACGCGGTCTATCCCGAGCGGCGCCTGCTCCCGGCGAAGGTGAAATTCTTCATCGATTTCCTGCGGAAGACCTTCGGGGACCCGCCTTACTGGGAGTGAAACCGGGGTCTGGCCCCGGTTTTCAGCGGAACTGCTTCACCACGTGGTGCTGGCGGCGGCTCACCGGGAGCTTCTCGTCGGTGCCCTTGATCACCACGGCCCAGCCCGACTCGCTTTCCTCGGCGTTGCGCTCGAACCCGGCGATTGCCGTGCGGGCCACGAGGCAGTTGCGGTGCACCCGGACGAACGCGTCGGCGAATTCCTCCTCGAGGCGCGTGAGCGATTCCTCGACCAGGTGCTCGCGGTCGACGGTGCGCACCGTCACGTACTTGAGCTCCGCCCTGAGGTAGAGCACGTCGGCGAGCGGCACGAGGATGATCTTGCCGCGCTCGTGCACGGAGAGGTGCCTGCGCGGAAGGTTCGCCGCGGCATCGAGCGCCTCGCGCGTGACCTTCGGCGCCGCGCGCGTCTTGTTGAGCGCGGCGAGCAGGCGCTCCACGCGAATGGGCTTGAGCAGGTAGTCGATCGCGTTCACCTCGAAGGCCTTGATGGCGTAGGAGTCGAACGCGGTCGTGAAGATGATCGCCGGCGGGTCCTCCATGCCGGCGATGTGCCGGGCGGCCTCCATGCCGTCCATCTCCGGCATGCGGATGTCGAGCAGCACGATGTCCACCTTCTCCCGGTTGAGGACCTCGAGGGCCTCGCGCCCGTTGCGCGCCTCGTCCACGATGGCGAGCGGGAAGCTCTCGCGGCACTCGTCGAGCAGGTCGCGCAGCCTCGCTCGCGCCGGTGCCTCGTCGTCGGCGATGAGGATGCGTGCGGCGTCCTTGTCGGCCAGCATCAGGCGCCCGCCCGGATGTAGGGCATGCGGATCGTCACGTGATAGTGCCCCTCCTTCACCTCGGAGCGCATGCTCGCCTCCGCGTCGAAATGCAGCTGGAGGCGCTCCCGGATGTTCTCGGTGGCCATCTTGTTGCCGCCCATGTGCTTGCCGCTCCCGGAATAGGGATTCTTGAGCTCCATCACCAGCTGCGGTCCGGCAAGGCTCACGTCGATCTCGATCTCGCCGCCCGCCTCGATCGGCTCGATGCCATGGTAAACCGCGTTCTCCACGAGCGGCTGGAGGATGAGCGGCGGGACCATCGCGTCGGGCGGCATGGTGCCGGTGCGCCACGTGACGCGCAGTCGCTCGCCCAGCCTCAACTCCTCGAGCGCCAGGTACTGGCGCGCGAGGTCCACCTCGTTGGCGAGCGGGGCCAGCGTCCGGTTGTCCGACATCAGCACGCGAAAGAGGTCCGCGAGGTCCTCGAGCGCGCGCTCCGCGCGGCGCGGCTCCGAGCGGATGAGCGAGAGCACGGCGTTGATGCTGTTGTAGAGGAAATGGGGCCGGATCCGCGCCTGCAGCGCCTGGATGCGCGCCTCCGCGACCGCGGGCGACAGCGCACGGGCGCGCAGGTCGAAATAGGCGATCGTGACCGCGGTCACGAAGAAGACGAGGAAGGTCACCTGCCCGAAGGTCATGGGGCGCTGGTCGAAGTCGAACTGGCGCGAGACCTCGTAGAGCACCCACGTGACCGCGAGCTCGAAGGCCGCGAGCAGCGCGATCGCGCCCACGTAGCCGATGGCGTGCAGCCAACGCCGGGCGAGGCACAGCACCACCAGCGAAAGGATCAGCACCGGCTCGCCGAACGCGGCGAAGAGGAGGAACTCGAACCAGATCTCGCGCACCGAGGGCGCCCGGATCACCGCGGCGGCGGCGATGAGCAGGTTCACGAGGACCAGGGAACGCAGCATCACGCCGACGTTGCAGAAATTCGGAAGGCGGATGCCCGTACCGGTCTGATTTATACTCGCCACGGTTCCCCATTTTGGCCATTGCCGCCGCCTCCATGCAACAAGACGACAAGCCCGGCGCGAAATCCGCGGGCAAGGCATGGTCGGGGCGCTTCGCCGAGCCCCTCGACTCCCTCACGCAGCGCTTCAACGCGTCGGTCTCGTTCGACCAGCGACTCGCGCAGTTCGACATCCAGGGCTCCCTCGCCCATGCCCGCATGCTCGCCCGGGCGAAGCTCATCTCCGCCGCCGACCTGGCCGCCATCGAGCGCGGCATGTCGCAGGTCGCCGAGGAAGTGGGCTCGGGGCGCTTTCCGTGGTCGCCGGACCGGGAGGACGTGCACCTCAACATCGAGCACCGCCTCACGGAGCTGGTGGGCGAGGCGGGCAAGCGCCTGCACACGGCACGCTCGCGCAACGACCAGGTGGCGACCGACATGCGCCTGTGGCTTCGGGCCCAGATCGACGAGCTCACGGCGCTGCTGCGCAGCGTGCGCGAGGGGCTGATCGAGCTTGCCGCGAGGCACGCGGGCACCCTCATGCCGGGATTCACGCACCTGCAGGTGGCGCAGCCCGTCACTTTCGGGCATCACCTGATGGCGTACTTCGAGATGTTCACGAGGGATGCCGAGCGCCTGGCCGACTGCCGCCGCCGCGTGAACCGCCTGCCGCTGGGCGCCTCCGCGCTCGCCGGGACGAGCTTCCCGATCGACCGCGAGTTCGTGGCGAAGGAGCTGGGATTCGACGGCGTCTGCGAGAACTCGCTCGATGCGGTGTCGGATCGCGACTTCGCGGTGGAATTCCTGGCCGACGCGGCGCTCGTGATGACGCATGTCTCGCGCCTTTCCGAGGAGCTCGTGATCTGGATGAGCCCGGCCTTCGGCTTCGTGAGGATCGCCGACCGCTTCTGCACCGGCTCCTCGATCATGCCGCAGAAGAAGAATCCCGACGTGCCCGAGCTCATGCGCGGCAAGGCCGGGCGCGTGTACGGCTCGCTCGTGGCGATGCTCACCGTGATGAAGGGCCAGCCCCTCGCGTACAACAAGGACAACCAGGAAGACAAGGAGCCGCTCTTCGATGCCGTGGACACGTTGCGCGACGTCCTCACGCTGCTCGCCGAGCTCCTGAAGGGCGTCGAGCCGCGGCCGGAGCGGATGAGGAAAGCGCTCGACGAAGGTTTCGCGACAGCCACGGACCTCGCCGACTACCTGGTCCGCAAAGGCATGCCGTTCCGCGACGCCCACGAGGTGGTGGCGCGCGCGGTGCGCGCCGCGGAGGAAGCGGGCAAGGACCTTGCCTCGCTGCCGCTCGCCACGCTGAGGGGCTTTTCGCCGCTCATCGGCGACGACGTCCACGCCGCCCTCACGCCGGAAGGATCGGTCGCCTCGCGCAACCACGTCGGGGGCACGGCGCCCGAGGCCGTGCGCGCCGCGATCGAGCGCGCGCGCAAGCGCCTCTAGACGCCCTCCTCGACCTTCGCCTGGTAGATGCGGCAGATCTTCCGCGTCTCGGGTCCCGAGAGCCGGTCGCCCATGCGGCCGCACCGGTAGATGCGCTGGGAGAGCTTCTGCGACCAGCTGCACGACTGGCAGTCGCCGAACATCGTGCCCTCGTTGTCCTCCTGCAGCGTCTCGAGCGCCTCGCGCAGCGCCGACACCGCGTTGCGGATCCGGTTGGGACTGATGTTGCGCGTGGCGTTCTGCCAGGCGAGCGCGGGCTGCGACTCGTAGAGCAGCCTCTCGCCGGCGGCCGACAGACGCAGGCGCACGACGCGCCGGTCGATGTCGTCCTCGAACCGCTCGATCAGCCCGCGCCGGTCGAGCAGCAGCAGCGTCTGGGATACCGTTCCCTTGGTGAGGCCCAGGTAGTCGGCGAGCGCCTGGGGCGTGTTCGAGTAGCGGTTGGCCTTGCTAAGATAGACGAGCGCCTGGAGGTGGACGGGTTGCAGGCTCTCGTCGCTCCCCGACTTGCGAAGCTCCGTCCTCATGAGGTTCCCGAGCCGCTCCACCAGCTCGAGAAGGACGAGCGGATTCTTGTCCAGGCGTCCCTCCGTCGCGGAACCGTCCGCGCCCCTCATTAGTATCGGGTCGATACGGAAAAGTCAAGGCTTTGCGCAGCCGACTTTTCGTATCGAGTCGAAACTACCCCGGTTTCGCGGCTTTTTTGTGCGATTTCGCACGTTCCCAGGCCGCCTCGCGCGTCATTTCCAGCGCGCTTCGACCCCGGATTGCGCGGCGATGATGCGAGCGAGCGACGCGAAGAGCTCGTCTCCGCTGCGAGTGTCGCGCCACTCGCCCTCGCGCCGCGCGAAATGGAAGCCGCCGCCGCGCGAGGCGATCCAGATCTCGCGGTTGGGCGTCTGGCGATTGACGATCACGCGGCTCGAATCGGGGCACGTGATCGTGAGGATCCCCGACTCGAGGTCCACGTCGAGCTCGTCGGCGCTCTCCAGCGACGATTCGATGCGCGCGAGCACGTCGTCGACGGCGCGATGGAAGTCCGATTCATTCATAATGCCGGGATGATACGCGCCCTCGCCGTCGCCGCCGCCATTGCCGCCGCGACCGCGCTCGCCGGATGCGGGCAAAAGGGGCCGCTCAGGCTTCCCGATCCGCCCAAGCCCGCCGCCACGCTGGCCTCCGAAGCGGCGCCGTCATCCCCATGAGCGCCTTCGCGCGCAGGGACGGCGTCCTCCACGCGGACGGCGTCTCGCTGGAGCGCATCGCCGAGGAGTTCGGCACGCCTTGCTACGTCTACTCGCGCGCGTCCATCGAGTCCGCGTACCGCGACTTCGACGAGGGGCTCGCGGGCCTCGATCATCTGGTCTGCTACGCCGTGAAGGCCAACTCCAACCTCGCGGTGCTCGATGCGCTGCAGCGCATCGGGGCGGGTTTCGATATCGTCTCGGGCGGGGAGCTCGCGCGCGTCCTCGCGGCCGGGGGAAGCGCGAACCGCGTGATCTTCTCGGGGGTCGGCAAGAGCGAGGCCGAGATGCGCTCGGCCCTGTCCGCGGGGATCCGTTGCTTCAACGTGGAGAGCGAGCCGGAGCTCGAGCGCCTCGACGCGGTCGCCGCGTCGATGGGCAAGCGCGCGCCGGTGTCGCTTCGCATCAACCCCGACGTGGACGCGCGCACGCACCCCTACATCTCCACCGGGATGGCAGGCAACAAGTTCGGCATTCCGCACGCGCGGGCGCTCCACGCCTATCGCCGGGCGGTCTCGCTCGCGAACCTCGAGGTGACAGGCATCGGATACCACATCGGCTCGCAGATCCTGGACAGCGCGCCGCTCGAGGAGGCGCTCGAACGCGTGCTCGAGCTCGCCGCGGCGCTCAAGGCCGAGGGCATCGCGCTCGGGCACCTGGACCTGGGCGGAGGGTTCGGCATCCGCTATCGCGACGAGACGCCGATCGACATCCGCGGCTACTGCGCGCGCCTCGCCCGGCGCCTGGCCGGATGCGGCATGCAGGTGATGCTCGAGCCCGGGCGCGCCATCGTCGGCCCCGCGGGCGTGCTGCTCGCGAGGATCGAGTACCTCAAGCTCGACAAGGCGCGGCGGTTCGCCGTCGTGGATGCCTCGATGAGCGAGCTCATCCGCCCCGCCCTCTACGAGGCGTACCACGAGATCGTGCCGGTGCGCGAACGCGACGAGGCCGCGACGTCCTTCGACGTGGTCGGACCCGTGTGCGAATCGGCCGACGTCCTCGGCACCGGGCGCGGGCTCGCGGTCCGCGAGGGCGACCTGCTCGCGGTCCTCTCGGCGGGCGCCTACGGCATGGTGATGGCGTCGAACTACAACTCGCGCCCGCGCCCGCCCGAGGTGCTCGTGGACTCCGGCCGCGCGCTCCTCGTGCGCGAAAGAGAGAGCGTCGCATCGCTTTTCGCGGCGGAAAGGCGCCTCGGAGGCGCTGCTGCGAAGTAGGCGCGTGACAGCGCCCTCATTTGGTGTCGAGCCGACACCAAAATGGGCCGAGTCGATGCAAATAGTCATTTCCCTTTCCGCCTTCCGCATAGAATCGGTTCACCAACTTGTTCGATGCGAATCCGAACGCTTGGTAGTGCGTAGTGGCATCCGTCGGATACCCCGCACGTCAGACAATCGGTCAACATTGAAAGGAGCAACACA
>Ga0335082_10004221_pt1 | contig 15655 bp, 16 predicted proteins | sample Lox_Sample_41_FD_206718 | JGI IMG/M metagenome (GOLD analysis project Ga0335082, IMG submission 206718) | Soil microbial communities from Loxahatchee National Wildlife Refuge, Florida, United States - Lox_Sample_4.1 | ecosystem: Environmental > Terrestrial > Soil > Wetlands | place: USA...
TCGTCGGCAGTGCGGCGACGCCGACGGCACCGGGAGCGTTCGCGTCCGGCACCCGCTTGCAACCAGCTTGCTCGAGCGCGGTCAGGCCGGCCTGGGCCACGTCGGTGAACTCATCATCGCGGTACCGCCGGATCGGCAGCGGGCCGCCATCACCGTGCCATGCTGCCTCGCCGAAATCGGCGTCATCCTCCAGACAGGTGAAAAACGGCAGCACTTCATCGAACGACCACCCGTCGTTACCGGCTTGCGCCCAGGCGTCGTAGTCCCCCGGATGGCCGCGCAAGGCGAACGTCGCATTGGTCGAGGAGCATCCGCCCAGCAGCTTGCCCCGCGGTAGCGGCCGGGCCACGCCCGCGGCGTCCGGCTCGGCGACGTACCCCCCAGTCGTGCCCGGTGGTGGGCCGCCAGCCGTCCCGCACGTCAGCGGGCATTCGCGCCCGGTGGTCGGGTCCGGCTTCGAGCAGCAGCACCCGGCGGGTTCCGTCCTCACTCAGCCGGGCGGCGACAACGCAACCCGCGGCCCCGCCGCCGACCACGACGATGTCATGCCCGGCCTTCTCGCTCATCGCGGCCACCTCGCCTGAGCGAGGCCGATGACGACCATGCCGAGGAGTTCACCCAGCTTGTCCTGGTCGACGCTCACTATGCCTCGGCATCTTCGGCATCTTCGGCGGCGATGCCGAACTGTCAGCCGCCAGCCTCCGCGGGCCCCGTCTCCAGCTCCGTCAATGCAGCGTCAACCGTGCGGCAAACCCCAACCCGGGAAAGGCATCTTCAGCGTGCTAGAGCGCGGCATACCGCAGCCCTTGCCTGCCCCCGCGACGTGATCGCGGCCACCTGGCCGAGGTGCCGCCCGCCGACGGCGAGATGCGTACCTTCTACGTCGTTTACACGGCCTACCTGGCGCTCTCGCCGACCGATCCGGCGCTGGCGATCAAAGGCGCTCAGCGAACGACTGGGGTGCATGACCGGACGCTCCCGCGGAAGCGTCTCCTCCCGATTGTCGAGCTTGGCGCTGGTGCGGACGAACGCTAACGCGGTCACGCAACGAAGATACAGAAGGGGTGACCGGCGAGGTCAGCGAAGACGTACAGCGGCTCGTCCGGATCGTCAGTCCGGTCGAGCAAGAGTTCTGCGCCAAGGGCCTGTGCCCGCTCACGCTGTCTTTGCAGCTCACCGAAGCTCGGCACAGTGAAGTCGAGGTGCAACTGCATGGGGATATCGGGCGCGGGCCATGTGGTGCGCGGCAGGGAATCGACCTGCTGGAACGCTAGCTTGCGCACGCCTTGGGAATCGACAAGCACCAGCCAGTCCGCATCGTCGGATGTCCCGTCGGCGGGCGGTTCGTCGCCGAGGCGGTACTGCAGCCCCAGCAGCGCCCGGTAGAACTCCGCGAGCCGCCGGGCATCGGTGGTATCGACGACGGTATGAAGCAACCGGGGGTGCTCCGGCATGCGTCTCCCTCCAGGGGCCAGTTCTCACCGTTCCTGACCTCAGACAACGTACTTGACTACCTTAAGTTACTGGGGTTGCGGGTGGTTCCTTAGTAAGCAGTGTGACCGTCGCTGCGCTTATGGTCCTAGCCTCAGCGGAGTGAATAATGGTGGCTGACGTGAAAAGCGGCAGGAATCAGATTTAGATCAGAATTTACCGACCGGCGAGCGAGGATTTCTCGGTGGTCGCGTCACCACTTTGTCTTCATTATACAGCGGGCCAGGTAACTATATGGGTCTCGACTGCCGGTTTCCACGGGGCGAAGCTGAAGTGTTGACCCGGAATTTGGTTCGTGAAACGATCAGAGCCAGAATGGGCGAGTCGTCCGGCGGGCGACTCTCGGGGCGCTATGGCCGGGAGGGCGGCATGGCAATTCCTCACTCAATGGATGAACCGCTTCAATCGCTGGCTAGTCGCATCCGCGAGCATCCGAGTCCGCTTGGCTCGCATCGGATCCGGCTGAGCCTTCAGGGCGAAGGCGGCGGTGTCTGGACGCTGCAGACGGATGCCGCGGGAGTCAGCCTGGTTCAAGGCGAGGGTGACGGCCCGCACACCGTCGAGGTCATTGCCGACGTAGACGCGATCAGGCCGGTACTGGAAGGCTCCCAGGATGGGCGGGACGCGTTCCTCGCCGGCGGCATCCGGGTTCGCGGTGACGTGCTGGCGATTGAGCAGTTCTCGGCGGCACTTGGAACACACAAGCCGCGATCCTCGGGGAAAGGCGGCGCTGATGGCTGAGACGACTGGGCTGGTCCAGCAACTCAAGGTGGACACCACCGGCATCACCCGGACTCTGATCGGCCCGAACGTGAGCAATGTCACGGCGCTGATGGTGCAGCGGTCCTCCGGCGATTCGCGTGAGGTGGCGTCCGCGAAAGACGACATCGTCAATGCGCTGGCCGCTGCGATGGTGGCGTATCGCGAGGTGGTGGCCGTACACGGCGACACCGACTCGTTTATCACCCAGTTGCGCATCGATCCCGTCTAGACGAAACGGGTGCGCCAGTGGCGGAGACGACCGGCTTCGTGCAGCGGCTGAAGTGGGACGCGGTCAGCGCCCTTCTGGTCGCTTACATCGGCGACGATCCCACCAGCTCCGAGGCGTTCACGATCATTGAGCAGGTCGCTGACAGCGATGAAACGATCAGCGCCAAACGCGGCATGCGGCGGCTTCTACAGCACGCCCTGCTGCGTGGATTCCAGGTCGTCGTCACCCATCCGGACAACGGGGCAGATCTGTCCCAGGTGCGGGCACCCGTAATCGACCTGACCCAGAACCCCGTTCAGCTCGACGCAATAGAGGTAACTCAGGCGATTCAGGATCTGAGCCAGTCCATCCCGCTTGTCGTCGGCAAAGGGACAGTGGTTCGCGTCTACCTCAGCAATTACTCCAACGCCAGCATGACCGTGCGCGGTGAACTCTCGCTGAGCCGGGGACCGTCGGATGCGCCCGTCGCCGTAGCGTCAGCCAATACGGTGCTCCTGGACCCCGCGCAGGCCGGGAACCTGGCGGCAGCGCGCGGTGATGCCGCGCGAAGCCTCAACTTCGTCGTGCCCCCCACCCATATGGCTGAAGGACCGCTGCGGGTAACCATCGCCAGCATCACCGATATCAGCACCGGCAACACGGTAAGCATCGGCCGGGAGCGCCGGCCCGTCGTTCGGTTCATCGCCAGCCCTCCGCTGCGCGTACGTATCCTGGGCATTCGCTACCAGCAGGGCACACCTCCAGTGGCGTTCGTGCCGTCTAGCCTCGATTTCGACTTGCTCGTGTCCTGGCTCGGGCGGGCGTACCCAGTCGGGCAGGTCATCAGCTCCCGGACGGTCATTGACGCCACGGCGTTGCCGCCATTCGGCTGCGGCGACATCAACGCCCAGCTGGCGGCCATCCGGGCGCTTGACATGAGCGCGGGAGGGGATCCCAGGACGCACTACTACGGCCTGGTTAGCGACGGTGGGTTCTTCATGAGGGGATGCGCCGCCGGGATCCCCGCGACCGCTGATCCCAGCACCGTCGCATCCGGCCCTACCGGGCCGGCGACATGGGGCTGGGACTTCGATGGCTCTTACGGCGACTGGTACGGCGGTCACGAGCTTGGCCACACCTTCGGCCGTAAGCATCCCGGCTTCTGCGGGGAAACCCAGGATGACCTGCAGAACTACCCGTTCGCGAACGGGCAGCTGGCCGATTCGGCCGACAGTTTCGTAGGCTTTGACGTCGGTGACCTGGTTCAGGGTCTTCCGATGACCGCCCTGCCCGGGCAGAGCTGGCACGATGTCATGACATACTGCAACTTCGAGTGGCTGAGCCCCTATACCTACCGCGGAATCCTCGATCGCCTGATTGCTGAGGGATCGTAGTGAACTCACACCCCAACTCCCTGCCGCAGGCTCAGCGAGGGCATGGCGGACGGCCCGACGCGCGATTCCCCGATCTGTCGGTGGTGTGCCAGCAGGTAGGAGTGGATGGGATTCTCGCCAGCGTGGTGGCGAACGTGAACCTGACCACCGGCAGTGGCACCATTGCCTTCGTGTACCCGGTGCCGGGTCTTCCGGTGTCGGGCATTAGCCCGGAAAGCCCGGTAGTAATCCGGGCCACCCGCTCGGCAGAGACTCTTGATGAGTTTCCCGTGCAGGTGAAGCTGAATTCCGAGCTCGCGCCTGGAGACGAGCAACGCGGGCTGGCGGACGCGGTTCTGCCCGTGCCCGCCGAGACGCGAGCTCTTGATCTTGTCATCGCAGGCCACGTCGCCGACAGCTTCAAGATCACCAATCCGCCACCGGCGGTCCGCGCGATTCAGCCCATCATCGCACCGGACCGGCAGCTCCGGGTGGGGCTTGAATTCGATCGCGAGCTGGAAGAAGGGCACAACTACGCGGTCCAGATCAGTTCCGACAATGGTCAGACGTGGCAGACGGCGGGCATCGGATTGAAGGACAGGGCGTTCACTCTAGATCGTAGTCAGTTCCGCGACGGACAAGAGATCCAGACCCGTATCATAACCAGTAACGGTATATCCGCGAACATTGTGACCAGCGCCCCCTTCCGCATCTCGAATCCGAGCGCAAGCTCACAGTAGCGACGCATGGAATTTCCGCGCGGAATGCTCATCGACAAGATCAGCATGGTTACGGCGCTGGCTGGCTTTCATGCCGACCTCACGCGGTTCCAGGCGCAGCTGAACCAGATAAATACACTGCCGGTTCCGGATCATGACACGGGAACGAACCTGCTTGCGACAGTCGCGCAGATACTGGCCGCGGCAAGCCCGGATCCTGTCCGCGCCGAGGGCCTGGGTATGTACGAGACCTTCGGTAACTCCGGCATGCTGATAGGAGCCTGGCTGGAGGGGGCTGAAACGGTACTCGATTTCCCGGTCCCGGTCGGCCAGCTGGCGGTTGCGGCGGCAGGCGAGGTGGAGCGCACCATCGTCTCCCCACGGCCAGGCCTGTTCCTCGATTACGCGCTGAGGTCAGCTAGCCTTCTAAGCCGGCTTGATCCGGGCTTCTTCCATAACGGCGCGGCAGTCATCGCCGACGACCTGCGGATTCTGCTTGTTGAGACGGCCGCAGCAGCCACTGACCTGCATCAGCTGGTGGACAGCGGAAGCGCGGGCCTGTACTTCCTGCTGAAGCGACTCCTATCGGCTGGCCCCGACAGCGCAGACGAGGCTCTCTTCGAGCCGCTGGCGCACGAGCCAGCTGCGACACTGATCGCGAATGGTGAGCTGGTTGAATTCCTCTTCGCTGTCGAAAATTCTACGCGTAACCAGATCCTGGCCATGCTTAGCCAGTTCAGCGTCGAATCAATCATGCTCGGCCACGGCCTGCGCGGCGGCATCAAGGTGCACTGCCACGGTCCGGGGCGCATGACCGTCCGCCTGCAGGAAGCGCTAGCCGCATGCTCTACCGTGACTGACTTCCGTGTCCGCCGGATCTGCCGAGAAGACCAGCCATGACGGCGGGCGCATGACAGTCGCTATCGTCACGGACGGCGCTGCGTCGCTTCCTGATGATCGTGCGCGTACCGGCAACGTCACCGTGGTCCCGCTCCGGGTAAGGATCGGAACGGCGATCGTAGAGGATGCACCCGCAACATTGGCAGAAATCCTGTCAGCTGATCCAGGCACGGTCCGCACAGCCTGTCCCGCGCCAGCCCGCTACCTGGCGGCGATTAACCAATGTGGCTCTAGCGATGGCGTGCTTGTCTGCACTGTCGCCGCGACGCTGAGCGGCAGCTATCAGGCTGCGCTCCAGGCATCACGCAGGGCGAGGGTGCCCGTCCGGGTTGCCGACACCGGGACTGCGGCGGGAGGGCAGGGCCTAGTCGTGCTCGCGGCGGCTCGCGCCGCGCAGGCGGGAGCCGATCTGGAGACCGTCGTGGCTTCCGCGGCCCGGTGTAGCGCGCAGGTGCGCCTTGTCGGCACGGTGGATAACATCGACCGCCTCAAAGCTAGCGGCAGGATTCCGCGTCTGGCTGGCTGGGCTGCTGACCGGCTGGGCGTGCACCCGGTCTTTGAGCTACACGCCGGCCGCATCCGAGAGCTGCGACCGGCACGTTCCCAGCACGCTGCCGAGACGAGGATGCTCGAGCGCCTCACGGCATCGGGCCGGACGGGCTGCGCGCTCCATGTAGCCGTTCTCCATGTACGGGCAGCTGATAGGGCGCAGCGCATCTTCAAGATGGTCACTGATGCGCATGCTCCAGTGATGGGATACATCACCGAATTCGATGCAGCCATGGCCGCGCACCTCGGGCCCGGCGTCGTGGGGCTGGCGTGGTGGCGCGAGCAGCACCAGAGCCAACCCCTTCCCTAGAGGGCTTGTTACGCCGCACGCCCGCATCGGCATATGTGGGCTCTTGCGCAACGGCCGGTCCCGTCGGCGCCCAGGTACTGGCCCCGTCCCGCAGGTACGGCTATCGCTGAAATGGTGGTGCGGGACAGCTAGACGCCATCCGGCTGCCGCGGGCCGGGACTTGTGCCGTTGCTGCGAGATCGTGACCGTCCTGGCGAAACCCGTGCTAGGTCGCAGCCGTCGAAGCGGCATGACACGACACCTTGGCTGCAAGGGCGCCGCTGTTGTAGCGGGCTGCCTGCTGGTGATATCGGGCTGCACGGACGGGGCCGTGCGGTCTGCGGTGCATCAGGACATTGCCGCGTGGTCCGGTCCAGCGCGGCTGATGTCCTTTCGTGGCTGCGGCGATGAGCTTTCCGCCCTGCGCAAGGCGGCCGAAGCCAGCGTAGGCCCCTTCGGCCTGCCCGGAGTCGCCGGGTCGCCGGAGGGCACAGCGTACCCGGCAGCTCAGGCCGCCGGGGCGCCGACCGCAGCACCGGCATATTCCGGCACGAACGACTACCAGGCCGGGGTTGACGAGCCTGACCTGGTCAAGACGGATGGCCGCCGGATCGTCACCGTCGCCGGCGGTGTCCTGCAGGTCATCGACGCGGCCTCGCGGACGGTGACCGGCCGCCTGGACCTCGACGCCGTCGGCGATGGCTTCGGTTATCAGCCAGGCAACCTGCTGCTGAGCGGCGACCACGCCCTGCTGCTCAACGGTGGCGGGCCTGTCGCCGGGTCCGCCGACGGTGCCCCGCAGCCCGTCTTCACCTCAAAGCTGCTCCTGGTGGGCCTGGCCGGGCACCTGCGGGTAATGTCGTCTTACCGCATCGAGGGGAGCCTCGTCGACGCGCGGCAGATCGGATCGGCCGTCCGGGTCGTGATCAGCTCGCAGCCACGCCTGAACTTCCGTGCCCAGCCGTACGGCACAACCGACGCGCAGCGTATCGCGGCCAACCGGGCCGTCATCCGCAACGCGGGCCTGGATGCCTGGCTGCCTCACTACAAGGAGACATCCGGCCGCGGCACCAGCATGGGACACGTCCCATGCTCTGCCGTCAGCCGACCCGCGACCTACTCTGGGGCGAACCTGCTCACGGTGCTGACGTTCGATCTCGCCTCCGATGCGCTGGGCTCCGGCGATGGGGTCGCCATCGTCGCGGACGGTAGCACTGTCTACGGCACGGGCTCCAGCCTCTACGTGGCCAGCGACGGGCGATGGCAGGCCGAAGGACCGATGGGCAGCGCGGGCACCAGCATGCCCGGCCGCTCCGCCACCGGCCAGCCGCAGACCGAGATCTACCGGTTCGACATCACCCGGCCAGGACCACCGAGGTTCGCCGCCGGTGGCAGCGTGCCCGGATACCTGCTCGGTCAGCATGCGCTGTCGGAGTGGCGGGGTTATCTGCGGATTGCGACCACGACCGGCAGTTCGTGGGCAATCGCCGACGGACAGCCGCCGGGCGCGCAGACTAGTTCCTCCGCCGTGGACGTGCTGTCGACGCGAGGCCCGGTCATGCGGCTGGCCGGTCATATCGGCGGGCTCGGGCTCACCGAGCGGATCTACGCCGTGCGCTTCATGGGTCCGGTCGGCTATGTGGTCACCTTCCGGCAGACCGACCCCCTCTACACCCTGGACCTGAGCGATCCCGCGCGGCCGCGGGTCCGCGGCGCAGTCGCCCTGACCGGCTATTCGGCGTACCTGCACCCGGCGTCCGGTTCACGGCTGATCGGGATCGGCCGTCAGGCGGACGCGATGGGGCATGTCGGCGGGACGCAGGTGTCGCTGTTCGACGTCTCCGATCTGGCCACGCCGACGCGTCTGGCCACGTTCGCGCTGGCCGCAGCGGTATCGGAGGCGGAGTTCGACCCACACGCCTTCCTGTACTGGCCCAGCTCGCATCTCGTGGTCGTCCCCGTTCAAGTGGCCGGGCCAGTTCCGGCAACGCCGGTCACGCCGGGCCGGGCCGCCCGTTCTCCGTACGGACCCCACTCGGGCGCTCTGGTCCTGCGCATCGATGACTCGGGCATCACCGAAACCGGTTTGGTCAGCCAACCGGACATCGGGAACGCGAACGGGCTCGCCTGGTTCCCGCCGATCGAGCGCTCCCTGATCATCGGCCAGACCCTGTGGACCATCTCCAACGCCGGCGCGATGGCAAGCGACCTGACCACCCTCCGGCAGCTGGGGTGGATATCCTTCGCGCGGTCTGGCGGTACCGCCGCTCACTGACGGGAAGCTCGTGCCGCAACGCACCACTTGCAGGTGGCCCGCCCTGGCGGAGGCGCCCCATACGCCTCCGCCGTAGCGACCGAGCCTGGCCGAGGGCTGATGGATCAGGCCGGACGGTTCAGCCAATACCGATGGTCTGCTCGTCGGGCTCGACGACGGCGACGATGCGTTCCTTGTCCCGGGTGTACGGCTGGCCGGTGTACTTCGTCGCGATCTGGTCGATGATTTCCCAGGCGGTGTCGCCCTCGAGCCATTCGGTGACCCGGCCGCGGATGATGACCGGCTGGAATGGGTTGTCGGCGGGTGCCAGGGATATCGCGACCCGTGGGTCGCGGCGCAGGTTGCGCGCTTTGCGCGAGCGCGGACCGGTGAAGAAGATCAACTGGTCGTCGCGGGTGCCGACGAAGACCGGGGTGGTGTGGGGTGAGCCGTCCGGCAGGACGGTGGCGAGGTGGCCGAACGAGGTGCCGTCGAGGACGCGGCGTACGTCGGGGTTGAGCATTTTCTTCTCCTATCGGGGATGGCTGGTGAGCCAGCCGACGTAGTCGGGTACGGCGCGCTCGACGTCGTACTCCGGCCGGAAACCGGTGTCCTGCCGCAGCCGGGTGGTGTCGAGGTAGTTGTCCGGTGGGCGGCCGGGATTGCGACCCCGCGGGAGGGTGATCTTCGCGGCCGGAACGGCGGCGTTGATCGCGGCGACAACCTCACTGTTCCGCACCCGGCGTCCGGTCGAGACGTTGTAGGTGCCGTGGTTCAGCCGCTCCGCGAGCATGAGCAGCGCGATGGCCCGGCCGCAGTCCTTCACGTAGCAGAGGTCTCCGCCGTCCTCGGCGTACGCGGGCGGGCGGGGCGGGGTGAGATCGGGGTCCTCGCCCCAGACAGCCGCGCTGAGCAGGCGGGAAAGCGCGAAGAACGGCGAGTCGGGCAGGCCGAGAGGGCCCCAGAAGGTCTGCTTGTCGGTCGCCTCGGGTGGCGCCGGGCGGTGGCTGACCACGATGAGCGGGGCCGTCGGGCGCGGCCCCGCCCCGTCGAAGCCGTCGGAGTCGCCGTACCAGCCGAAGAGGATGCCGCCGTCACCGAGTCCGTGTCCGGGACCGGGATTGCGCCCGGTATGAAGCCGTCCACCGAGACGGCCAGTGAGGTGAATACCTTGTCCATGGCGACCGATGCTAGGGCGGCGCGTGCCGGGCGGCTTGAACGAATCGTGCACGTCGCGGGCTGGACAAGGACCTCGCTACGCTGAAGGCATGGACCGCGCGCAGGCGTACGACGAGCGCCTCCCGCTGCCTGACCTGGCCGCACGGGTCCGCACGGTCTGGGTCCAGCGCACCGGTCCACAGCCGGTGCTGCAGCGCAACCTGCCCACCGGGGGCGTCGAGCTCCAGTGCCCGATCGGCGCCACGCCGCGGCTTGTCGGCCCGCTCACCCGGGCCACGGTCGAGATTCTGCCTCCTGGCGTGACGATCGTGGGGGCCAGGTTCTGGCCGGGCGCGGCATCGCCCCTGCTTGGCGCCTCGACGCCGTCACCGTGCGCCCCGACGGAAGCGCGAGGGTCGGCGCGGGTGCGCGCCTGGCACAGGTCTACGACGGGCTGCACCGATCCCGCCGCGCCGTCCCGGCCGGCTGTGGCCCCAGGGTCGGGATCGCCGGCCTCACCCTCGGCGGCGGGCTCGGCCTCCTGGGACGACGTAACGGGCTGACCTGCGATGCCCTGCTGAGCGCCCAGGTCGTCCTCGCCGATGGGCGTGTCGTGGACTGCGACCTTGATCGGGAACCGGAGTTGTTCTGGGCGCTGCGGGGCGCGGGCGGGGGGCAGTTCGGTGTGGTCACCTCCCTTGTGTTCGCCACGGTCGCCGAGCCGCGCGCCACGCGGTTCGAGCTGCACTGGCCCGAGGCGGCGGCCGTCCACGTGGTCGCCGGGTGGCAGGACTGGGCATCCGAGGCTCCGGACGACGTGACCGCCAACCTGAGCCTCGTCGCCGAGCCAGGCTATCCGCTGCGCGTCGTCGTGTTCGGTGCCGCGCTGCGCGACGCCGAGGCTGCCATCGCGGTCCTCGAGAGCCTGGCTGTCCGCGCGGGCGTCAGGCCCGAGATCCGCTATCACATCCTGACCTGGCGTGATCTGAAGCGATCGTTCGCCGGACCGCAGTCACATGGCGCAGTGCTGACGGCCGGTCGTTCGGAATTCTTCTCCCGCCCAATGCCGGCCTCGGCGGTCGTCCCGCTGATCGATGAGCTCACGTCCGGGGCGGCCCCCGGCCGGCGCGAGCTCAGTTTCACGGCCATGGGCGGTGCGTACAACCGCGTGCCGGCCGACGCGACAGCGTTCGTCCACCGCAGCGAGCAGTTCCTGCTTGAGCACGTCGCCCACTGCGGGGACCAGTGGCTTGACCGGTCCTGGACGCGCGCGCATGCCCACGCATCCGGCCGCGTCTATCCGAACTTTCCCGATCCTGATCTCGATGACTGGGCGGCCGCCTACCACGGCGGAAACGCCGAGCGCCTGCGGGCGGTCAAGCGCCGTTACGATCCCGAGAGGCTCTTCCGCTTCCCGCAGGCGATCTGGTGACGCGCGACCCCCGGGCTTCTGGGCTCAGACGAGAATGAGGGAGGAGGTGAGCAGGAATGCATGTCGCCGACCAGCTTTTTGCCGAGGCGTTCGAGGTGCGGATCGGGGGCGAGCGGGTCAGTCCTGAAGCGGTCTTCCCGGACTGGTCGCTGCTGGACCGTTTCGGGATCGTCGTCACCGAGCCGCTGGGCGGACTTGGGGCGAGCCTGCTACTTCAGCTCGCGATCGCGAAGTTTTACTCGGTGCGCCCGGATCGTCGCGCGAGTATGCCGGTGTATCCGGAGATCTACCTCTTTCACGTCGGCGGCCCGCATGGCGACTTCAGTTATTTCGACTTCTGGCCGCCCCGGAAGGAAGTACGGGTGGCCGCCTCCCAGCCGGTCTCGCTGCTCGAGGCGATCAATGCCCACGGGATCACGCGCCTGGCCATGCCTCCCGGCGATATAGGCGCGGACAGCGTTCTCCGGACCGGGCCGAGTACCTGGGCCGAGCAGGCGAGCGCAGTGGAGCGTCTGCGCTCGTGTTTCGCGTATGCCCCGGACGGCCACGTCGCCGGCGGCGATGTCCGGATCTCGTCGCGCGATCCGCGTGTCCACGAGAACATCACGGCCTCGGTGACCCCGCTTCCCGGTGCGATCGCATTCCGTAAGGAGCTCGCATCGGTCACGCTGCCGCACTGGCCCGACCCCTCGGTGACGGCCGACGGATACCGATGGGCTGACGTGGTCGAGCGTCGTGTGGACGAGGTACCCCGACCGGTTCGTGACCACCTTGCCGAAGCTCTGGCCGCACGTATGCGTTCGGGCGAGCTCGTCGAGGCATACCGCCGGATCACTACGGCGGAGGCCCTCGCCTGCATCGCTGGCGGGTTCTGAGCGGAATTGCCTATGCGTACGTCACCCGGCCAGATTACGGCTATGACCTGTGGATCGCCGCCCGCCCCGTAGACAGCTATCCGCGTCATTCCGCAGAACTCAGCGTGATCTCGGCTCGATCACCCCTTCTACACTCATGACATGAGGCGGGGCATTCTGGAGCGTGATGCCGAACTGTCAGCGCTCGCCCATGCCGCGCGGGAGGCCGCCGACAGGCACGGCTCCGTGGTGCTGATCATGGGCGAGGCCGTGACGGCGTGGCCGGGTTGACTGCTGAGAGTTTCGACGACGGTCAGGCCGGCGTTCCCGCCGCGGTGGCGGGGCCGGTCGAGCGTGTGGTGGTCATCGGAGCGGGAATCGCCGGACTGACGGTCGCCAACGCCCTGACCCGTGGCGGGGTTGAGTGCGTCGTGGTCGAGGCCCGCGATCGGATCGGCGGCCGGCTGCACACGGTCGACCTGGCCGGCTCCATGGTCGATCTGGGCGGGTCGTGGATACACACGCCCGTCGGGAACCCGATGCGCGCCTTCGCCGATCAGGCCGGCGTCCGCTGCCGCAGCGCGAACCCGCTGCCCGAACTGGCCGGCTTTGACTGCGGCGAGGGCCGGCGCCTGTCGGCCGCCGAGGTCGAAGCGGACATCAGCCTGCAGCTGGAAGACTTCCCCCAGGCGAGAGGCCGGCTTCTCGCCGAACTCGGGCCCGGCGCGTCGGCCGCCGACGGGATCGAGGCATTCGTGGCCGGGGCCGGGCTGGCGCCGGGTCCGGCGCGGCGGGCGCGGCAGGGGATGCACGCGCTGGTCGAGGGCGAGTCAGCCGACCTCGCCGAGCGCCAGTCGCTGCGCTGGATGTGGAACGAGATGGAATACGAGGGGCACTACTTCGGCGACGTGCCCGTCGGGGGTTACCGCCGGCTGGTGGAAGCGATGGCGGCCGGCCTTGATCTGCGCCTGGGCGTCGACGTGGCCGAGATCGCCTGTTCGGCGGGTGGTGTGCGGGTGCGCGGCGTGGACGGTGCCACCGAGGACGGCTCGCACGTGGTGGTGACGGTGCCGCTGGGTGTGCTCAAGCGAGGTGCGCCGCGGTTCCGGCCCGCACTGCCACCTGACCGGCTGGCGGTGATCGAGCGGCTCGGGTTCGGGCGCTACGAGAAGGTGGCCCTGCGGTTCGACGAGCCATTCTGGCGCGCCGCGGGCCTCCCCCACGCGATGATCTTCCCCCGTGACTCCAGTGCCCCGGCCGTCTGGGCGATCGGGCTGGACGCGTTCGGCGCTGGCCCGGTACTGGTCTTCCAGATCTTCCACAGCGCTGCCCGTCGCGTCCTGAGCGCGGCCCCGGGCGACGCCGCCCGGTGGGCCCTCGACCTGCTCGCCGAGGCGATCGGCGGGTCATGTCCGGCCCCTACGGCCGTAGCCGTGACCTCATGGGCGAACGACCGGTACAGCGGCGGCGCCTACACCCACATCCCCCCGGGGGCACACCCAGCCGACGCCGATTTGCTGGGCGAGCCGATCGGCGGCCGCTTGCTGTTCGCCGGAGAGCACACCCAGAGCGCCCGGCTGGCTTACGCCGACGGCGCGATGACCAGCGGCATCCGCGAGGCAAAACGGCTTCTCGGCCAGTCCCGCGTCCACCTCGGCCCGATCCCGTGAGAGGCCCCGATCCGATGAGAGACGGAACCAGATGACCAGGAAAGCAATCGCCACGGACAACGCGCCGGCGGCGCTCGGACCCTACAGCCAGGCCATCGTGGCCGGCGGCCTCGTGTTCTGCTCGGGCACGGCCGGCATCGATCCGGCCACCGGCGTTCCCGGCGACGGCATCGAGGCGCAGACCGAACTGGCGCTGCGCAATCTCGATGCGATCCTGACCGCGGCCGGAACATCGTTGCAGGCCCTGGTCAAGACCACGATCTTCTACGCCAACGTGGACGACTTCGCGACCATCAACGCCGTCTACGCGCGCTTCATGCCCGATCCCCCGCCGGCTCGATCCGCGCCGGCCAACGTGGCGCTGCCCCGCGGCCTGCTTATCTCGATTGACGCCATCGCCGTGCTTCCGTCCGAGTAGTCCCGGGGCACGGCGCAGCCTCCACCGTCAGTTGTAAGCTCGCGGCCATGGGCGATCTGGTGACCCTCCGGCCGGTGACCGAAGATGATCTGTCCTGGCTGGCCAGCCTGAGAAGTAGCCCGGCAGCTTCGGGCCTGCACGAATGGCATGGCTGGACTGATCCCCAGCGGAGGCGCAGGCAATGGGCCGAGTCCGGGTTGCTCGGCGAAGACGGCGGGACGCTGATCGTGCTGCACGACGCCGATCGCGTCGGATTTGTCTCCTGGCGCAAGGCTCAGACCGGGCCGACCGCATTCGGCTGGGCGATCGCCGTCGGGCTGGCGCCGGAGTTCCGGGGCCGCGGCTACGGTTGTGAGGCGCAGCGACTGCTGGCGCGCGACTTGTTCGCGCATACGCAGGTCAACCGGATCGAGGCCACCACGGAGATCACCAATGTGGCCGAGCAGCGGGCCCTGGAGAAGGCCGGGTTCACTCGCGAGGCCATCCTGCGCGGCACCACGTTCCGCCAAGGACGGTGGCATGACCACGTGATCTACAGCGTGCTTCGCGATGAGGTCAAGCTCATGGACGCCTCAGCAGACGACGGCCCGGCTGAACAGTGAGGTAGCGCTGCACCGACGGCGCGATGGCGGCCACGACGTCGCGGGCCGGCAGCGAGGCCAGCGGCTCGAGGCGCAGGATGTACCGGCACAGCGCCAGGCCGAGGAGCTGGGCCGCGATGAACGCGCCGCGCCCGGCCGCGTCGTCCCCGCCCAGCGCGGCGATCGGCCCGGTGATCAGCCGTCCCACCGTGGCCTGGAGCTGGGCCGCCACCGCCTCGCTGGTCACGGCGGTCCGTAGGAGCAAGATGAGCTCGTCGTCGCGGGCGTCGTCCTCCCACCGGTCGACGAAAACCCGGACCAGCAGCTCGCCCCGCTCCCCGTCCGGGACCGCGCGCAGATCGGGTACCTGGAGTTCGGCCGTTGCCGCGGCGGTGAACAGCCCGGCCTTCGACCCGAAGTAGCGCATGACCATGGAGGCATCGACGCCGGCCCGGGCGGCGACCGCCCGGATCGTGGTCTGCTCGTATCCGCGCGCCGCGAACGTCGTCCGGGCGGCGCCGAGGATCGCGCGCCGGGTGCCGGCGGACCGGGGCCCACCGGTCCCGGGCGCCGGCGCGGACGAGTCGCTCACCGGCTCACCCTATCGCGCGCCGCCCGCCTACGCCAACGACTGTTTGCCAACGCGTGTTGACATTCTAGGCCGTGCGCGCATACCGTGATGCCAACAGCCGTTGGCAAACTAGGAGGACATTCTGCCGTGGGAAGGCGGGCAGATCACGCACGCGGGTATGCAGATCACGCACGCGGATATCACGCCAGGTTCCGGCCTCACGCCGGCTTCATCCTGGCCCACGCCGCCTTCGCGGCCATCTTCGTAACGCTGGTGCTCAGCGCGTTCCACGCGCCGTCTCCGCACGCCGTCCCGGTCGGCATCGTCGCGCCCGCCACGGTGACCGGGCAGGTCGAGGATGCCCTGGACGCCGGCGTCCAGGGCGGCTTCGACCTGCGGGTCTACCAGAGCGAGGCGCGGGCGAGG
>Ga0335082_10004222_pt1 | contig 15651 bp, 14 predicted proteins | sample Lox_Sample_41_FD_206718 | JGI IMG/M metagenome (GOLD analysis project Ga0335082, IMG submission 206718) | Soil microbial communities from Loxahatchee National Wildlife Refuge, Florida, United States - Lox_Sample_4.1 | ecosystem: Environmental > Terrestrial > Soil > Wetlands | place: USA...
CATTCTCCTGATGGAGGGAGACCTGGTAGCCGATCTGGTCAAGCCGGGAAACCGGCCCCAGCTGGACTTCATCCTGGCGACCTTTTTCGGCAAGCTGAAGGTGAAGGCCCTGGCGTGGGCGCCGCTCCTCATCGCGATCGATGCCCTCCAGCTGCCGCAGGTGCTGAACTTCCTCATCGCACCGTGGGAGCGGGCAACCGTTTATACCGGCGATCAGGTCGCCGCCGTCTGCTGCGGCAGCCTCGACGAATCGATCATCGCCTTGAACCGGCTGCTGGTGGGCAAGGATCTCGCTCGCAGCGTCGGCATGAGCGGGCTGATGAACCAGGCGGCAACGGTGCGCCGCCGCTGGCTTCCCCGGCTGCAGCAGCTGTACTCCAGCTACCCGCACCTGACCAACCGGTATCTCAACCTGCTCAGCTTCGCCGGCCAGTCGGCCCCCGGGCAGGCGTACGCCTTCCGTGGGCGCCTCAGCCCCGCCACCAATGCCCGTGTCTCCGACGTCTCCGCGAAACTGGCACGTCTGCACCACCGCGGCCCCAGGCGCGTGCTGGCGTATTCCTCGATCGCGGCGAGCACCGCCCTGCTCGGGCTGGCGGCCTTCGCGATTTTCTTCCTGATCCCGCAGAACGACCTGGTGACCCTGGGGAGCATCCTGTCGAGCAGCGCGCCCGGGCCCGCCGTTACCCCGCCGGCCCCTTCCGCTCCCCCCGCCACCCTGCCCCCGTCCCCGGCGCCCCCCAGCGGCCCGGCCGCGGCGCTGGCGTCGCACGCGCCGGCGGCCTTCGCCGGTACGTGCCGCGCCCTTGGCCCGCAAACGGCAATGACCGGCGTGGTCGCCGCCATTGGGTGCGCACCCACGGGGGCTGGCGACCCGACGACCGTGCAGTACTACCAATTTGACAATGCCACGGACATGAATGCCGCTTTCGAGAATGCCGTCAACGGCGCAACCGAGGACGGGACATGCGATCAGGCAGGCCAGCGCGGAACGTACCAATTCACCAACGGCCCGGGCGCCGGCTCGTGGGCGTGCTACTACGACACGGGCAACGACGGTGACATGGTCTGGACCGACACCGGCCTGAACATCCTCGCCGTGGCCAGCGATCCGGTGCAGACGCCACAGCAGCTGCATGACTGGTTCTTCTCGCCGGCCGACACCGGCCCTGACTGAGCCCGTGACCTTGCGGTGTGCGGTCATGGTGCCGCGCGCGCCCGTCAGGTCGTCCCAGCGAGATCCCCATCTGCGTCCCCGAGAACTCCGGCGGCCACCCGCTGGGTGACTTCTTCCCACCAGCGTGGCCGTGGTTTGGCGGTTTCGATCCACCAGGTCGCGCCGGCCGCCAGGTAGGGGGCGGCCAGGCCGGGCACCTCCTGCGGTTGCGGCGCTACCTCGGCCCACACCACCAGGTCGAAATGGTTCCCGGGGCCGCGGGCGGCGGCCACCTGGTCCCGCACGCCGGCGATATCCTCGGCCGACGGCCTGACCAGCGACCGGTCGGCGAACCGGATCGGGACGGCCCCGTCCCACCGGGCCGCGCGGGCGATCGGCCTGGTGGCAGGCAGGACTCCGCCGACCCAGACGGGTACCCGCGGCCGCTGGACCGGCACCGGGGTGAACCGCACCGGATCCACGGTGAAGTGCTGGCCGGCGTAGCTGAAGCGCTCGCCGCTCCACAGGCCGTTCATCACCTCGAGGCCCTCGTCGAGCAGGCCGGCGCGGACCCGGTCCCCGGACGGCTCGTGGAAGACGCCGAAGTCGCCGTAGGCCGGTGAGCCGATCCCCACACCGAGGATCACCCGGCCGCCGCTGAGCCGGTCCAGGCTGGTGACCTGCCGGGCCAGCTGCCAGGGGCGCCGCCGCGGAACCGGCGTGATCATGGTGCCGAGCTTGATCCGGGAGGTGCGGGCGGCGACGACGGCCAGCACCAGCCAGGGGTCGATGATCGGTGGCCCGTCGCCGCTGTTGGAGAACACGATGTGGTCCCACAGGAAGAACCCGTCGAACCCGGCCTGCTCGGCCGCGACGCCGAGTTCGATCAGGCCGGTGGGCTCGTCGCCGAAGTTGGGTACCGCGACACCGCGGAGCAGGCGGTCGCTCACCGGCGGCACTCCTTCTGCGCGAGGGGTTGTGCTAGTTTGGTCGACAATCGACAATACACCTCACCGGTGCGGCGTGCCCTGGCGTGACGCGGGCCGCCTGTGCGGCAGCCGTGGCGGCACCCGGCCGCGGTCATCCCGAGGAGGCAGGGTTGGGAGAAGGCCGTTTCGCCGGCCAGGTAGCCATCGTCAGCGGCGGCTCCCATGGCATCGGGCGGGCCATCGCCGCGGGATTCGCCGGTGAGGGTGCCCACGTCGTGGTCGCCGACCTGGTGCCCCCGGACTACTTCGCCGATGACCCGCGGGTCGCCAGCGTCACCGGGGACATCGCCGAGCCCGGGTTCGCCGAGCGGGTTCTCGGCACCGCGGTCAGCCGGTTCGGGAAGGCGGATGTCCTCGTCAACGACGCGGCGGCCTACCCGGACGGGACGCTGCTCGACATGCCCGCAGCGGCCTGGGAACGCGTCTTCGCGGTGAACGTCACCGGGACCTTCCTGCTGACCCAGGCCTTTGCCCGGCACTGTGCCGGCCGCGGCGCCACCGGTGCCGCGGTGGTCAGCATCTCCACCGGCTCCGCCCGCAGCCCGCGCCCGGGCGGCGCCGCGTACAGTGCGTCGAAGGCGGCGGTGGAGGTCATGAGCAAGGTGTTCGCCATGGAACTGGGCCCGCTGGGCATCAGGGTGAACGTGGTCGCTCCCGGTTACATCGACGTGCGCGGCTGGAGTGACGCCTACCCGGACCGGGCGCCCGAGGACCTGCGGGCCGCCCTGGTCCGCTCGATCCCGCTCGGCCGGGCCGGTGACCCCCGTGACATCGCCAGCGCGGTGCTGTTCCTCGCCTCCGCGCAAGCGGGCCATATCACCGGCGCGGTGCTGGAGGTGGACGGCGGCTCGAACGCCGGGCGCTTCGGGCTGCACGGTCATGTGAGTGACGGGGCCAGCGGTGCCCGCGGATAGCCCGGCGGGCAGCGCTCCCGCCCCGGGTTCCGGCGCGGACGTGCCGATCATCGAGACGATAGAGGTCACCAAGCATTTCCCGGTGGGCCACAGCGGCCCAGGCCGCGGCCGGCGTCCCACCCTCAAGGCGGTCGACGGGATCTCGCTGGCCATCAAGCGCGGCGAGACGCTCGCGCTGGTGGGGGAGACCGGGTCCGGCAAGACCACGTTCGGCCGCCTGATCCTGGGGCTGTACCGGCCGACGTCGGGTGATATCCGCTACCGGGGCACCAGCATCCTCGATCGGCGCAGCGAGGCGGCGCGCTCGGTGCGGCGGCAGGTCCAGGGGGTGTTCCAGGATCCCTACTCGTCACTGAACCCCACGATGACCGTGGGCCAGTCCCTCGCCGAAGTGCTCAAGGTGCATCACGTGGTCGACCGGGCCGGCCGGGCGGACCTGGTGGCGGAACTGCTCGGCACGGTCGGGCTGTCACCGGCCCAGGCGGCCCGCCGGCCGGTGGCGTTCAGCGGCGGCGAGCGCCAGCGGGTCGGCATCGCCCGGGCGCTCGCGGTGCAGCCGGAGGTCATCATCGCCGACGAGCCGCTGTCCGCGCTGGACCTGTCGATCCAGGCCCAGGTGCTCAACCTGATGATCCGGCTGCAGGACGAGCGCGGCCTGACCTACCTGTTCGTCACCCACGACCTCGACGTGGCCAGGCACATCAGCCAGCGCACCGCCGTTCTGTATCTCGGCCGGGTCGTCGAGGAGGCGCCCACCGCGGACATCTTCGCCGAGCCACTGCACCCCTACACCCAGGCACTGGTCCGGGCGGCACCACGGCTGACCACCAAGCGGAAGGCGGCCAAGCCGGTACTGGGCGGCGAGCTGCCGAACGCCATCGACCGGCCCAGCGGCTGCCACTTCCACCCGCGCTGCCCGATGGTGATGCCGCGGTGCCGGGCGGAGGAGCCTGCGCTGATCCGGCTGCCCGGTGGCCGCACGGTCGCCTGCCACCTGCACGGGCCGGCCCCGGCACCGCCGCAGTCACCCGGTTAGCCGCGGGCCGGGAACCCGGTCAGGTAGTGGCTGCGGATCTCGGCGCGGAGCCGGTCAAGATCACCTGCCTCCACCGCCGCAACGATGGGCCGGTGCCGGTGAACCGCCTCGGACAGGTCGATGCCCTGGCGTTCTATCTCGGCGCGCATGACCGCGCCCATCTGGCTGTTCAGCATCCCCCACAGGTCTTTCAGCCTGTGCCGCCCGGAAACATCGATAAGCAGTTCATGGAAAATTGTGTCGCCTTCCACCAGGGCGTCCATGTCATCGGTGACGGCGGCGGCCGACATGCGCTGCATCGCCACCCGCAGCGCCCGGGCCAGTTCCTTGCGGCTCGCCCCGAAACCGGCCTGGACGCTGCCATCCTCCAGCACGTATCTGGCGAAGCAGACATCCTCGGCGTCATCAGGCGACATCCGGGTCACCACACTGTAACGGCGCGGGACGATCGCGATCAGGCCCTCCGCCTGCAGGCTGCGCATGGCATCACGGATGGTGCCCCGGCTGACCCCGAATTCGGCCGCCAGATTCGCCTCGACCAACCGGGTTTCCGCGGGCAGTTCGTTGTTCAGGATTCTGTGCCGGAGAGCCTTGCCCACTGCTTCCGGGAGCGAGAGGTGCTCAAGCGTTTCCGCCACCGGGCCCTCCTTTGCCGCAATCCTCGTCCGTCACTGTAGCCCCACCCCCGATTCGGTCAGACCGGTGTGACCGGTGGCGTCCGCCGCCGCCGAGAGCGCCGAGGCGGGACCGGTGAGGAGCGGGGTGATGCCGGGCCCATGCCCGGGCAGCGGGCTGGTGCCGTGCACCACCACCCCGACGGTCAGCCATCCGCGCCGGTAGCCCATATTGTGCCGGGCATCCAGGTCGGTGACCGCGACCAGGTCGCCGAGCAGCAGCCCGTCCGTGCCGGGCGGCCGGCCATCCCCGGCGGCCGCGCCGGCCACCCCGGCGGCGCCTCCCGCCGGGGTGGCGCCTCCCGCCCCGGCGGTCAGCTGCAGGTCCAGGTCCCAGGCCGCAGCGGGCCGGCCGATGCCGTTCCCGGCCACCTTGCTAGGCAGGATCATCCGGACCCCCACGGTCAACGGCCCATGGCCCGGCCACGACACCGGCAGCGCATCGAGCAGCCCCGGCCCCGCGTTCATCACCACGGCCCCGGGCGGCACGCCCGGAGGCCGCCACCCCTGGCCGGACGCCCGCACGGTCACCTCGTCACCGGGCCGCAGCCGGGCCAGGTCCTCCTGGCGGAACCCGGTGATCAGCCGGCCATCCTCGCCCCGCTTGCCGATGACCGCGCCGTGTGCCCCGGCGGCCCGGCCGGTCCGCACCTCCACCTCGTTGCCGAGGCAGGCGTAGCTGACCAGGGCCAGCCGGGCGGCCGGATCGGGATGCACCAGGCAGGCGCCGGGCGCGACATGGTCGCCCGCCAGGGCGGACACCGGATCTCCCAGCCGCACGCCGAGGACCAGCCCGCCGTCCCCGACCGGCAGATAGGGATGCCCGTCGGCGTCCACCCGGTACGGGGTGTCACCGAGCGAGGGATGCTCGACGACCCCGAGCATGTTGACGGCCACCGCCCGCAGGCCCCCGCCGCCCGCCGCTTCCGCGGCGCTCACTGGCCCGGCTCCGCGTCGCCGTGCAGCCAGCTGGCCAGGTTCGCGTCCGGGTCATCCACGAGCGCGAACGCCTCCGCCGGCCCGCTCATCAGCGAACTGGGGCCCGGGCCGTGGCCGAACAGCATGCACTGGCCGGTCGAGATCACCCCGATGGTGAGGAAGCCCGGCCGGTACCCGCGGCCGAACCTGTGGTCGGCGTCGGCTACCGCCACGAGATCACCGATCCGCAGCCCCTCCAGGCCCAGCGACAGGTCATCGCCGAGGCCCGCGTAGGCGCCCATCAGGTCGGTGTTGGCGTACTCGGAGACCATCCCCGCCCCGGCACCGACCGCCTCGGCCGGGATCCGCGCCGTCACGTGCACTCCCAGGCGGCCATCCGGCCGGGTGCCGCCGGGCATCCGGGCCAGCAGCCCGGGCGCGCAGTTCTTGACCACGATGCCAGGGTGGTCGGGCAGCACGAGCCCCTGCCCGACGGCGGTCACGGTCACCGCGTCGCCGGTGGTCACCCGCTCCGCCACCGGCCGGCCGAAGTCGACGAGCACGTAAGCGTGCTGGCCGATGACGTGGCCCACCGCCCCGGCAGCGGGCCCGGTCTCGACCCGTACCGCGTTGCCGACGCAGGTCAGGAACTGAAGCGCCATATTGGCGCCGGGGTCGCGGTGCCGCACCGAGGCCCCGGGCTCGAGGTGGTCGGAGGCGTAGCCGGTCGCCGGGTCACCGCAGTGCACGCCCAGGGTCATCCCGCCCATGCCCGGCAGGGCGAAGGCCTGGCCGTCCGGCCCGGTCCGGTAGACATGGCGGTCGCCCAGCGGTGGCCAGACCTCACCGGCCAGTGTCTGCCGCACCAGCGCGGGGGTGTTGGTGGTCACGTTCACCGGGCATCCGCGGGGGTGGCGAGCGGGAAGCTGGCCCAGGCCCGGGTGCGGAACGATGCCTCGAACGCGTTGATGGTCTCCTGCACCAGCGCGCCCTGGGCGAAGTCGCCCTGGCTGGGCCGGCCGGGGTCGCCGATCTCGTCCAGGAAGTCGGCCACCAGGCTGGAGTAGAACAGGTACTCCCAGGCCTCGCCGGAGTGGCCGCCGGGCGGGAAGAACCTGGCCGGGATCTCCGCGTCGGTGAACTCCACCGCGTCGGCGCGCGCCGTCTTGATGGTCTGGCAGCAGCCGAACTCGTCCACCAGGCGCACGGCAATGGCCCCGGCCGAGCCGTAGATGCGTGCCTCGATGCCGGGGTAGTTGCCGACAGTGACATACGACGACTGGATGGAGGCCAGCGCCCCGGAGGAGAACTCGGCGATCCACATGTCCCCGTCATCGATGTTCGCCCTGGTCATCCGGCCGGTGTCACGGATCATCCGCTCCGGCACGAAGTTGCGCATGGTGCCGACCACCGCGGTGAGCGGCGAGCCGACCCACCAGTGCATGATGTCGATGATCGGCGCGCCGTAGCCCTCGATCGAGGACACGGCGATCTGGCCGGGATCGGCCTCGGGGTCCACCTGCCGGAGCGGGGTGGCCGGGTCAAGCCACTGGCTGTTCTGCTCGAAGCCGTTGAAGATGAACGGCTCCCCGACGAAGCCCGAGTCGATGAGTTCCTTGGCGTACCGGACCGCCGGGGCATAGCGGAAGGTGAAGCCGAGCTTGGTCCGCAGCCCGCGCCCGGCGGCGAGCGCCGCCGCCTGCCGGGTCTTGCGGTAGTCGGTGTGCACCGGCTTCTCGCACAGCACGTGCTTGCCCGCAGTCAGCGCATCCCAGGAGATCTGGAAGTGCGGCCGGTTGCCGGTGACCACGTCGATCACGTCGATGTCCGGGTCGCCGAGCAGTTCGGTGTAGTCCGCCGTCACCCGCGGCACGCCGAACTCGCTGGCCACCGCGGCAAGTGCCGCCGGGTCGACGTCGGCGAGGGCGACGACCTCGGCCCGCGGGTCCCGCTGCCAGCCGGGGATGTGGGCCATCTGGGCCCAGCGCCCCGCGCCGACGACGGCGACCCGCACCTTGTCTGCGGTCATAACCGGTCCCTCTCTTTCCCTCCGCGGTCCGGTGGCGGCTCAGTAGCCGGCCGCCCGGTCATAGAGATTCCGCAGCGGCCGGCCAGCCATCCAGCGCCGGATATTGTCGATGAAAAGGTCGGTGATCAGGCCGTTCTCCGCCGCCACCGTGGCCGCCGAGTGGGGTGAGATAATCACGTTCGGCAGGTCCCACAGCGGCGATCGGGCCGGCAGCGGCTCGGTGGCGAACACGTCGAGGCACGCGCCGCCGAGATGGCCGGTCCGCAGGGCGCTCACCAGCGCTTCCTCGTCGACCACGGGGCCGCGGGAGATGTTCACCAGCACCGAGCCCGGCCGCATGAGCGCCAGCTCCCCGGCACCGATCAGCCCCCGGGTCTGCCCGGTCAGCGGGCAGGCCAGCACCACCGCGTCCACCTCGGGCAGCACCCGGTGGATCTGGTCCGAGGCCACATAGCCGGCTACCCCGGGCACGTCGTAGCTCCGGCCGGGCCGCCCGGCGCCGCATACCTCCACCCCGGCCGCGGCCAGCAGCCGGGCCACCGCCCGGCCCGCGCCGCCGAGGCCGACCAGCAGCGCCCGGCCGCCGGCCAGCTGGCTGCCCGCGTACCGCTGCCACCGGCGCGCCGCCTTGGCGTCGGCCAGAGCGGGCATGCCCTTGGCGAAGTAGAGCAGGCCGAGCAGGGCGAACTCGGCCAGCGGAACGCCGTGCACTCCGGCCGCGGTGGTGAAGGCCAGCCCGGTCCTGGCCAGCCCGGTCCGGTCCAGGAATCCGCCGATCCCGGCGCTGGTCCCCTGGACCCAGCGCAGCCGCGGGCAGTTGCCCGCCATGTCGGCGGGCGCCTGCCAGTCGAAGTCGAAGCTCACATCGGCCTGCCGCCGCAGGCCGCCCCACCGGTCCAGCTCGGCCGCAGACAGCTCTCGCGGGATCCCGGTGTGGTCGGCCGGGTAACGCGGAACCGGCAGCAGGCCCGGCTCGTAGAGCACGGATACGCGCGGGTCTGCCTCCTCGATGCGGGCCACGTGCTCTGGCTCCAGCGGGGAGGCGATCAGGACGCGCAGCTGATCATCTGCCATCGGTTGGGCGCCGGTTTCGGGTCGATTGTCGATTGTCAGCGACTATTGCTGCCTGACCGCCGCTCGTCAAGGCGGCAGGCCAGGCGCCCGCCCTGCCGCCAGAGCCGCGCCCGGGCCGACCATCGCGTCATTGCCTGGCCTGCTCGGGCCGATCGCGGAATGTCCCAGTCATGTTTCAGTTGCCCCCGTACCCATTGACGGCCAGTTACCTCATTCCTACAGTAGTGGCACTTGTCGACAATCGACGAAAAGAGGCGGAGATGATCCGAGGCTTCCGGTCCCGCCTGCTGAGCGCCGGCGTCGTGGCGCTCGCGCTGGCGGCAACCGCCTGCGGGGGCAGCAGCGGCGGTAGCAGCAGCAGTGGCGGCGGCTCAACCGCCTCCGGCACGCAGAGCACGCTGGTGATCGCCAACGCGGTCAAGGTCGACACGCTCGACCCCGAGGCCAACTCGGTGAACGAGTCCATCTGGCTGGACCAGAACCTCTACAGCCGCCTGCTCCAGCCCAACCCGACCGGCACCGGGCTGCTCCCCGACCTCGCCAGGTCCTGGACGATCTCGGACAAGGGGCTCACCTACACGTTCCACCTGCGGCCCGATGCCAAGTTCGCCAACGGCATGCCGCTCACCGCCTCCGACGTCGTCTACTCAATCCAGCGGTCCCGTGCCTACAAGGGCGGCTGGGGATTCCTGCTGACCGCGGTCAAGACCATCACCGCGCCGGACCCGCACACGGTGGTGATCACCCTCTCGCAGCCGCACGCGCCGCTGCTGGCCGACCTCGCCATGTACGCCTACTCGGTGGTCCCGGAGAAGCTGGTCAAGGCGCAGGGCGCCGCGTTCTTCCAGCACCCCATCGGCAGCGGGCCGTTCATGGTCACCTCGTTCAACCCCGACACCGAGGTGGACCTCGCCCGCAACCCGCACTTCTACGGCATCACGCCCAAGATCTCCAAGGTCAAGATCCTTATCGTGCCGAACGACAACACCCGGGTGCTCGAGCTGGAGAGCAAGAAGGTCGACGTCATCGAGAACCCGCCGGGGAACCTGGTCAGCGAGATCAACAAGACGCCCGGCCTGAGCGTGCAGCTCTTCCCGTCCACCCGGGTGGACTTCATCCAGCTCGACGAGCACTACGCCCCGTTCAAGAAGGCGGCGGTCCGGCAGGCGCTGAACTACGCGATCAACCGGAACGCGATCGTGAAGCTCGCCTACCAGGGCCACGCGGTCCCGGGCGCCTCGTTCCTGCCCTACCGGATGGAGTACTACGACAACGCCATCAAGCCCTACCCCTATGACCCGGCCAAGGCGAAGCAGCTGCTCGCCCAGGCGGGCTACCCGCACGGGTTCACCACCTTCCTGATCACGGTCAGCGGCGACGTGGCGGGCCAGGCCGAGGCCGTGGTGATCAAGCAGGAGCTGGCCGCGGTCGGCGTCACCGTGAACATCCAGTCCTACGAGCTGCTCACCGCCTACAGCAAGGAGGACGGCGGCCACTCGCAGATGGGTGAGCGCTACTGGACCAACGACATCATCGACCCGGACGAGGTGGCGACGTTCGGCGCGGACTGCCAGGGCGGTGCCAACGCGTTCAGCAGTTACTGGTGTGACAAGCCGACCATCAACGCCGTCAACCAGGCTCGCAGCGAGCTGAACGGTGCCGTCCGGCAGAACCTCTACGGCCAGGTGCAGCAGGCCGTCTACCAGCAGTCGCCGTTCATCGTGGTGGACTACAGCCCGTACCGGTACGGGGTGGGCGACTGGGTGCACGGCTTCCACGCGACCCCGCTCGGCAACTACGACCTGTCCCTGGAGACGCTGACGGTGAGCTCGCACTAGCCCTGGGGGGAGCAGGGAGGCAGCTCGTGAGCCGGTTCGGGTCGCTGCCCCGGCGCCTGGTGCACGTGGTCATCGTCCTGTTCGGCATCACCCTGGTGACGTTCTTCCTGCTCCGGCTGATCCCGGGCGACCCGGCGCTGGCGATCCTCGGCAGCAGTTACACCCACGCCCGGGCCCAGGCCATCGATGCCGGCCTGGGCCTGGACCGCCCCATCTGGTCGCAGTACGGGCTGTTCATGGGCCGCCTGTTCCACGGCAGCCTGGGATTCTCGTTCTTCTACCACGAGCCGGCTACCCGGGTGATCCTCCAGCACATCCCGCCGACCCTGTTCCTGGTCGCGTACAGCGCGGTGCTGGCCGCGCTCATCTCGCTGCCGATCGGGTTCGCCGCCGGGCTGCACCGCGGCCGGGCGGTCGACCAGACGTCGCGGGTCTTCTTCACGCTCAGCTTCGCCATGCCCGCGTTCTGGCTCGGCATCATCTTCATCCTGATCTTCAGCGTGCACCTGCCGGTGTTCCCGATCAGCGGCTTCGGCTCCGGCCTGATCGGCCACCTCTACTACCTGTTCCTGCCGGCGCTCACCATCGCCCTGGGCTTCTCCACGGTGCTGGTCCGCAGCCTGCGGACGTCGACCATTACCACGCTGCACGCCGAGTTCGTGGACACCGCCCAGATGAAGGGCATTCCCTGGCGCCAGGTGCTGCGGCGGCACGTGTTCCGCAACGCGGTGCTCGCGGTCGTCGCCGTGTACGGTGTCAACCTCGCCTACCTGATCAGCGGGACGGTGCTGGTGGAGAACGTGTTCTCGCTGCCCGGCCTGGGAACGCTGCTGGTCAACTCGGTCTCCGACCGTGACTACCCGGTCGTGCAGGGCGTCACGCTGGTCTTCGCGGTGCTCATCGTCGGCATCAACCTGCTCACCGACGTGGTCCAGGCCGCGCTGGACCCGAGGGTCGGTCAGGAGATGGGGACATGAGCACGGGCTGGGCGGCCAGCCCGTCCGAGCTGCTGATGCGGGCCGCGACCCGGGCGGCCGGGCGGCGCCGCAGCACGGTACGCCGGCGGCTCACCCTGATCGCCGGGCTGGCGATGCTGGGCATCGCGGTGGCCGCCATCCTGCTCGCCCCCGTCCTGGTCAGCCAGTCGCCCACCACCATCGACGTGCTCCGCCCGCTGGCCCCGCCGCTGACGCCCGGCCATCTGCTCGGCACCGACCAGTTCGGCCGCGACGTGCTGGCCCGGATCCTCTACGGGGGGCGCATCGACCTCGCGATCGCGTTCGGCGCGACCATCGTCACGCTGGTCGGCGGCACGATCATCGGGCTGGTCGCCGGCTACCTGGGCGGCCGCTGGGACAGCTTCCTGATGCGGATCGTGGACCTGTTCTTCGCCTTCCCGTTCCTGGTGCTGGTCATCGCGATCATCGCGATGCTGGGGCCGAGCATCTTCAACATGTTCGTGGCGATCTGGATCACCAGCTGGGTCGCCTACGCCCGCATCATGCGCGCCCAGACCGTGGTGGCCAAGCGGCAGCAGTACGTCCTGGCCGCCCGCGCCCTCGGGTACGGGCAGCTGCGCGTCATGCTCCGGCACGTCCTGCCCAACACCGTGTCCGCGGTGATCATCTTCTCGATGGTGGACGCGGTCGGCAACATCATCCTCGCCGCCTCGCTCGGGTTCCTCGGGCTCGGCGCGCAGCCGCCCGCCCCGGAATGGGGAACGATGATCGCCGACGGCCAGAACTACATCCTGTCCGCATGGTGGCTGGCCACCATCCCGGGGCTGGCCATCGTGTTCGTGGGCGTCGCGTTCAGCCTGATCGGCGACGGGCTCGCCGACGTACTGCGGCCGGGTGACCAGTGACCGGCGCGCCGCTGCTGACGGTTCGCGACCTGCGCAGCTACCTGGCCACCGGCCAGGGTGTGGTGCGCGCGGTGGATGGGGTGTCGTTCACCCTGGGCGAGGCCGAGATCCTCGGCATCGTGGGTGAAAGCGGTTCCGGCAAGTCGGTCACCTGCCGGACGATCGTGGGCCTGATGCCGCCCGGCATGGCCTACGTCAGCGGTGAGGTGATCTACCATCCGCACGGCGCCCGGAGCATCCTGGACGCCTCCCAGCCCGAGCTGCAGTCCTTGCGCGGCAGCCAGCTCGCGATGATCTTCCAGGACCCGATGACCGCGCTCAACCCGGTGGTGAACGTGGGCGATCAGGTCGTGGAGGCCGTCCGGGCGCATGCGAGGATCTCCGCGGCCGATGCCCGCTCCCGCGCGATCAGCCTGCTGCGGCGGGTCGGCATCCCGGCGCCGGAGCACCGGATGCGCGACTATCCCTTCCAGTTCAGCGGGGGCATGCTGCAGCGGGCGCTCATCGCGATCGCGCTGGCGTCCGCCCCGCGGCTGCTGCTCGCCGACGAGCCCACCACCTCGCTCGATGTCATCATCCAGGACCAGATCCTGAGCCTGCTGCTGGACCTGCAGCAAGACACCGGCATGAGCATGATCCTGGTCAGCCACGACCTCGCGGTGATCAGCGAGGTCTGCGACCGGATCCTGGTCATGTACGCGGGCCAGGTGGTCGAGGAGGGCCCGGCGGCCGACATCATCACCGCGCCCAGGCATCCGTACACCCGGGCCCTGCTCGATGCGGTGCCGCAGGGCGAGCAGCGCGGCCAGCTGCGGAGCATCTCCGGATCCCCGCCGAGCCTCATCGACGTGCCGGATGGCTGCCGGTTCGCCCCGCGATGCCGCCTCGCGGCCGACCAGTGCCGGTCCTGGCATACCGAGCTCATCCAGATCAGCGGGCCCGGGCGGCGGGCCCGCTGCCTGCGGCACGACGAGATGGAAAGGTCACGGGAATGGCAGGCAAGCGACTCGGCATAGGCGTGATCGGGGCGGGCCGCTGGGCCAACTGGGCGCACCTGCCCGGCTGGGCCAGGGACCAGCGCTGCCGGATCGTCGCCGTGTGCGACATCGATCCGCAGCGGGCCGCGGCCGCGGCCCGGACGTATGACGCGGACGTGGCCACCGGTGACTACGCCGACCTGCTCAAGCGTGACGATATCGACATCATCGACGTGGTGACCAGGGACAGCGAGCACTTCGAGATCAACTGCGCCGCCATCGAGGCGGGCAAGCACGTGCTGAGCGAGAAGCCCGTTGCCCACGACCATCACGAGGTTGCCCGGGTGGCGGCGATGGCGCGGGAGCGCGGCCTGAAGACCAAGGTGGGCTTCACCTTCCGGTACAGCCCGGCGGTCCGCTACATGAAAGACATGATCGCCCGGGGCGACCTGGGCACGCCGTTCATCTTCAACGCCTACGAGCAGAACTCGCAGTGGCTGCGCCCGCAGACGCCGCTGCGCGGCCGGGAGCAGGCGGGCGCCGGGCGGATCCAGGTGGCCTCGCTCGAGGGATACGGCGCCCCGGTCATCGACATCGGCCACTGGTTCCTGGAGTCCGACCTCACCGCGGTGGTCGGGGTGCTGCGCAACTTCGTCCCGGAGCGGGTCGCCGCCGGCACCGGGAGCCTGACCCGGTTCAACATCGACGACGGGGACATCTTCCTCGGCGAGTTCGCCAGCGGCGCCATCTGCTCGGTGCAAAGCAGCTTCGTGACCGTAGGGAACTACCCGGGCATCGAGGTCCGCGTGTACGGCAGTGAGGGCGCCGCCATCGCCCGGCTGGTCGAGGAGCGCGGGATCTGCGAGACGCTGCACGTCGCGTCGCCGGACGAGGTGGAATTCCGGGAGGTCGAGGTCCCGGCGGGCTACTATCCCCCGGGCGGGAGCCCTCGGGAGCCCTGGCGGACCCTCTACTACGCCAACCTCACCGCGAACTTCGCCAGCGAGGTGCTCGGCGAACTGCCCGGGAACGAGGGCAACTTCGACGACGGATTGTGGGTGCAGCAGGTGATCAACGCCGTGGAGCTCTCCCACCATGAGCGGCGCTGGGTGAGCCTGCCGCTCGATAGCCCCGGCCCAGCCGCCCCCGGCGCCGCGGACACGGAGGCGCCCAGGTGAGCGGGCTGGCGGCCCCGGGCCCCCCAATGCGATGGGGGATCCTGGGTACGGCCAACATCGCCCGGGCACAGTTCCTGCCCGGGCTCCGGGAGGCCGGCGGGGTGGCCGCGGCCGTGGCCGGCCGGGACGCCAGCCGGGCCGAGCGGTACGCCAGGGACAACGGCATCGAGCGGGCCATCGGCGGGTACCAGAACCTGATCGATGACCCGGCCGTCGACGCCCTCTACATCCCGCTGCCCAACTCCCTGCATGCCCAGTGGACCCTGCGAGCCCTGGCCGCGGGCAGGCCGGTGCTGTGCGAGAAGCCGCTCTGCGGGGATCTCGGCGACACGATCCAGGTGCTCACCGCCGCCCGGGAGAGCGGGACCCTGCTGTGGGAGGCCTTCGTCTTCCCGTTCCACCACCAGATCGCCCAGCTCCGGGACCTGGTGGCCGGCGGGGCTATCGGCGAGCTGATGGAGATCAAATCCAACTTCCACTTCCAGCTCAGCAATCCGGGCAACATCAGGTACTCGCGGGAACTGCAGGGCGGCGCGCTGAACGACGTCGGCTGCTACCCGGTCCGGCTGGCCGCCGAGTTCTTCGGTGTCCTGCACGAGGCCGCCTGGGCGGGCGCCACCTGGGGCGGTGACGGCGTCGACGTGGACAGCTGGGGAGTGCTCGAATACCCGGGCGGCCGCAGGCTGCACCTGTCGTGCGGGCTGGGCCGTAGCTACGACACGTTCAGCAGCCTGGAAGGCACCGCCGGGCGGATCCATATCAGCAACCCGTTCCACCCTGGCCCGGCGGACACGTATCAGGTCATCGCGCCGCGGTCCGAGCCAGCCAGTTTCCCCGCCACGGCCGGGGAGGCCTCGTTCACCCCTGCCATCCGGCACATCAACGCGGTACTCGCCGATGATGAGGAACCCCGCCTGCTGGCTGTCGATACCGCCCTCGGCACCGCCAGCGGCCTGCATGACCTGGCCCAGTCCTTCACCGCCAGGTGAATGGCACTGGCACGG
>Ga0335082_10004224_pt1 | contig 15650 bp, 7 predicted proteins | sample Lox_Sample_41_FD_206718 | JGI IMG/M metagenome (GOLD analysis project Ga0335082, IMG submission 206718) | Soil microbial communities from Loxahatchee National Wildlife Refuge, Florida, United States - Lox_Sample_4.1 | ecosystem: Environmental > Terrestrial > Soil > Wetlands | place: USA: Florida...
CGCGAGATCGATTTCGTTTCGTTGGTCGAAGAAGCGCGCGCCGCGATAGTGCGCCGCGCGCCGCCCGAAGCGACCGCGCGCGATCGCGCCGAGCGAGTCGTAGACGCGCGAGAGATCGCGCACGCGTCCCGCGGCGAGCGCGCCGCGCTCCGCGATCTCGATCGCGTCGGCGACGAGCGGGTTCTTCGCGAGCGCCGTCTCGGCGAGCTCGAGCGCGCGAACGGGCGCGCCGATCGCGAGCGACGCGCGCGCCGCCTCCGCCGCGATCGCGCCCGCGCGGACCGGGTCCTTCTCCGACGCGACGAGGCTCTGGAGGCGCTCGAGCGCGGGCTGCGCGCCGGCGAAGCGCGCGAGGTCGACGCCGAGCGCCGCGTAGCCGCCGGAGGGCGCGAGCCGCGCCGCGCGGAGCCACGTGTCGAGCGCGCGCCGCGCGTTTCCCGCCATGTCCCACTGGAGGGCGCCGAGCGTGCGGAGCGCCCGCGCGCCTTCCACGGCCGCCGCGTCGAGCGCGCGACGCGCGTGCTTCGTTCCGCCGCGCGAGGCGGTCGACTGCGCCTCCGCTTCGAGCGCCGCGGCGCGCACTTCGGCGCGCCAGAGCTCGGCGTCCGCCGATGTCGCCTCGCGCGCGCCCTCCGCGGCCTGCGCGCAGCGCGCCGCGTCGGCGCCGAGCGCGACCGCCTGCGCGAGGGCGCGGAGCGCCGCGTCCGGGTCCTCGCTCATCGAGCGCTCGGCGAGCTGGAGGAGAAGAAGCACGCGCTCGGCCGGCGCCGCGACCGTCCCGATGCGCCGCGAGAGGAGCGCCGCCGCGAGCCCGCCGTCCCCCGCGCGCTCCGCCACGCGCGCGACCGCCGCGGCGAGCGCGTCGCTGCGCGGCCCGAGCGCGTCGAGCGCGCGCCGCGCGACCGGCGCCGCGCGCGAGGCGTCGAGCGCCGCGAGCGCGTCGAGGGCGCTCGCGACGAGCGGCGCGAGCGTCGCGGTCGGGAGCGGCTGCGGCAAGAGCCAGAGCACCGTATCCATGAGCCGCGACGGATCGCCGAGCTCGGCCACGCGCGCCACGAGTCGCGCGATGATCCCCGCGTCGCCCGGCCGGAGCGCGACGAGACGCTGCGTCCACGCGACGGCATAGTCCCGCTCGCCGAGCGCTTCGAGCGCGCTCGCGAGGCCCTCGCATAGCTCGCGCGTCGCGAAGCCCGTCGTCGCGGCGCGCTCGAGCACCGACGCCGCGGCGCGATCGCGCTCGCGGAGCGACGCATGGGCGAAGGCGAAGAGCGCGCGCACCGACGAAGGCTCCGCCTCGCACGCGGCCTCCGCCATGCGGCGCGCGTCGCCGAGCAGCGCGGCGTTCTCGCTCGCGGCCGCGCGCAGCCCGTCGCTCGCGCACGAGAGGAGCACCGCGCGCACGCCCGGCGCGCTGAACGACCCGAGGCACTCGAGCGCTCGCGCGCGCACGACCGCGTCGCCGGCGAGCGCCGCGTTCACCCACGCGAGGCTGGCCGCGCGCGCCCCGCTCGCGTCGTTCCCCTCGCCCGCGCGGCGCTCGGCCAGCGGCGCCGTGAGCGCGCACGCCTCCGCGAGGTCCCCGCGCTGGCGCGCCGCGTTCGCGAGCGACGCGCGCGCCTCCACTTCGTCCGGCGGCGCGAGCTCCTGCCGGAGCAACCAGCGTCCGAGCCCGAACTGGTGCGTCTCGTTTCCGAGCGCGTCGGCCAGCGCGCCGCGCCACTGCTTGCGCTCACCTTCGCTCGTGCCGGCCGCGAGCCGCGCGAGCGTGCCCTCCACGTCGCCGAGGCCCGTCAAGAGCTCGCGCGCGCGCCCGTCTTTCTCGGCGAGGTCGCGCAGGCTCTCGTACGCCCACTCGGCGAGGAGCCCGTGACGGAGCGTCTCTTCGGCGAGCACCGCGAGCGCGCGGGCGCAGTGCGCGCGCGCTTCGCCGTCCGCCTTCTCGGACGCCGCGCCGCGGACGAGCGCCTCGACGAGCGGCGCGCGATCGGTCGTCTCGGCGAGCTCGCGCAGCGCGAGGAGCGAGTCCTCGCGCGCCGGGTCCTCCGCGACGATGCGCACGTGCTGCTGCGCAGCACGCCGCGGGCTGCCGAGCGGCCCGCTGAAGAGCCGCGCGAGCTGCTCGCGGACCTCACGGCGCTCGCCCGCGCTCGCGCCCTCGACGCGAAGCTCGAGCCGCGCCGCGAGCACTTCGAGCAATCCGAGGCGCAGCAGGATCCCGTCGAACGCCGCCGCGTCGTCGCCCGTGAAGCTTCGATCGAGCCCGGCGTCGAGCGCCGCGCCGAGCGCCTCGAGGTAGTCGTGCGACGCCGTCCGCTCCGACACGACGCGGAGGAGTGCGCGGCGCGCGGGCGGCGTGACGGCGCCGCCCTCCGCGAGCGAGAGCGCGTGCGCGCGCAGCACGGCGTCCGCCGCCGCGGCTCGTCCTCGCGCGCGGAGCGCCGCGTCGAGCGCCTGCGTCGCGACGTCGCTCGTGCGATCGAGCTCGAACGCGCGCAGGGCGTCCTCGAGCTCCGCGCCGAGCGCGCCGGCCTCGCGCCGACGCGCGGCGGCGTCCGCGAAGCAGCGCGCGGCCCCGCGCGCGTCGATCGCCTCCGCCCACTCCCCGATGGTGCCGCGCAGCTCGAGCGCCGTCGCGTCCGCCGGATCGAGCTTCGCCGCGTCCTCGAGCGCCGCGCTCGCGCCGCGCCCGTCCCCCGCGCGCGCGAGGAGCACGCCGACTCGCACCATCGTCGCCGCGGCGGCCGCCCCGGTCTCGCTCGTCTTGCGCAGCACCATCGCGGCCGTCGCGGGCTCGCCGAGCATCTCGAGCCACGACGCGACCTCCTTGCGGAGCTCCACGTCGCTCTGTTTGTCGAGCGCCGCGAGGCCGAGCTCGACCGCGACGTCGAGGTCGCGCTCGCGCGACGCGAGGTGCCGCGCGAGGTCGACGGCCGCGCGCCGCTCGGCCTCCGCGTCGCCGCTCGCGCGCGCCGAGTCCAGCGCCGCGCGCAGCGAAGCCTCCTCCGCCTTGCGCCCTTCGCGCCGCGCCACCGGCTCCACGATCGACGGCGGGCTCTCCGGCGCGACCGGCGCCGGCGCCCACTCGGGCGGCGGCAGCGTCACGCGCGTGTGGACGTTCGGGTCGCCGCCGCTCATCGGTCCCCCACGATATCGAAAAAATCGGGCCTCAGCGCACGATCAACCCGAACGGCAGCGCGCACGCGTAGTGCTCCCGCTCCGCGAGCGGCGCGAGGCTCTGGGCGAAGACGAACGCCTCCGGCATCGCTTCGCGCGCGTACGCCTCGACGGGGCTCGGCGACGCGAGCTTCGACGGATCGATGCGCGGCGCCTCCGAGTTCGGCCCGCCGCCGTAGAGCACGTCCGCGAGGCGCGGGCTCGTGGGAAACACGCGCACGAGCGCGTCGCCCGGCAGACCCCCGAGCTGCTTCGCGCGTGCGATCGCGGCATCGAGCCCGCCGAGCGTGTCGACGAGCCCGCGCTTCTTTCCCTCGGTCCCGCTGAAGATGCGGCCCTCGGCCGACTGCGCGACGCGCTCGACGTTGATCTTCCGCCCGTCGGCCACCCGCGTGAGGAACAAGTCGTAGATGCCCGTCATCGACGCGAGCACGCGCGCGCGCGTCGCGTCGTCCCACGCGACGAACGGCGACTCGTACGCCGCGCGCGCCTTCGCCGCGTCGTCGCCCTTCTTCGCCGGAAAGGTCTCCACGTGGACGCCGATCTGCGCGAGCGCGTCGCCGAGCCCGACCTTGCCGCCGACCACGCCGATCGATCCGACGATGCTCGTCGGCTCCGCGAAGATCTCGTTGCCCGTCGACGCGAGATAGTACCCGCCGCTCGCCGCCATGTCCCCGACGCTCACGACGAGCGGCTTCTTCTCGCGGAGCTTCATGAGCTCGTGCCACAAGAGGTCGCTCGCGAGCGCGCTCCCGCCGGGCGAGTCGATGCGCAAGACGACCGCGCGCACCGCGTCGTCCTCGCGCACGTTCTTGATCTGCCGCGCGAGCGCCTTCTCGGTGATGCCGTCGTCGCCGCCGAAGAGGCTCCCGCCGCTCATCGAGATGCTCCCGACCGCACGAAGCACCATCACCTGCGGCGTCGACGAGTCGTCGCCCGCGAACACCTTGAGGACGTCGTCGAGGTCCGGCCCCGACGACCCGGAGCCCGGGCCGTAGCGGACGCTCTCGCGCACCGCGCCGACGGCCTTCTTCGCCTCGTCGCGCGCGTCGTCCTCGTAGGCGATCGCGTCGACGAGCCCCTTGTCCTTCGCCGCCGTCGCCGAGAACGGCCCGTCTTCGACCGCGGCCCGCACGTCCTTCTGCGCGCGGCCCTGCGTGACCCCGTCGAGCCACGCTTGGCGCAAGTCGACGAGCACGCCCTCGAGCGACTCGCGCGCCTCGGGGCTCGGCCCGTCGCGCGTGAGCGGCTCCTCGGCGCCCTTGAACTTGCCGACCTGGAGGATGTCGATGTCGATGTGCAGCTCCTCGGCGAGGAGCTTGTGGAGATAGACGACCTGCGCCGCGAGCCCCACGGTCTCGACCTCGCCGCTCGGCGCGATCGAAATCTTCGTGCACCCGCGCGCCGCGGCGAGGATCGACGAGTTGCCGAGCCCGTTCGCGTGACAATAAACGGGAATTTTCGTTCGTACGTTGGCGAGGAGGTCGCCGAGCTCCTGGGCGCGCGCCATCCCGAGCGACGCCGAGCCGAAGCGGACGTAGTAGCCCTTCGTGTCGCGCTCGTCGCGCGTCTGCGCGATGACGCGGAGGAGCGAGTCGAACGCGCGCCTGCGTCCGGGCGGCGGCGCGAGGAGCCCCGCGGACTCTTTTTCGGGGAGCCCGCCGGTCACGTCGAGCACGACGAGCGCGGGCCCGGAGCGCGGCTCCGACTTCGTCCCGCCCGCGTTCTTGTGGGGCCGCCCCTCGCACGCGGCGAGCAGCGTGACGAGCGCGAGGCCGGCTCGTGCGAGCCTCATTCGGGTTTGTTCTCCGTCGCCGTCGCGGTCGTCGTCGTCGTCGCCGTCGCGGTGGCGGTCGGCGCGGGCGCGGGCTGCGACGCCGCGCGCTCCTTCACGCGTGCGGGGACCATGTTGTCGGGCAGACGGTCGACGATGTCCTTGTACCGCTTCTGCGCGCCGGCCTTGTCGCCTGTCTCCCAGAGCGTGTCCGCGAGCCCGATGAGGGCCGGCGTGTACGTGTTGTTCGCGTCGAGCGCGCGCCGGTAGTACGTCTGCGCGTTCGCGAGGTCGCGCTGCGCGTAGGAGCAGTCGCCGAGGCCGGCGAGCGCCTCGGAGTCGGTCGGGTTCTTCTCGAGGACCTTGCCGTAGAGCTCCTTCGCGCGCGCGTAGTCGCCGTGCTGGCGCGCGGTGTCGGCCTGCTGGTTGAGCGTGCGCGGGTCGGTCGCCGCGAAGCTCGACCCGCCGCCCTGCGAGCCGCTCGGGAGCGCGTTCACGTCGACGACGGCCACCGATCCCCCGTCGCCCGCCGGCGCCTGCGTCGTCCGATCGACGAGCGCGCGCAGCTCCGATTGGAGCGGATGCTGGTGCGGCAGCCCGAGCAGGCGCTCGAGCTCCTTGCGCGCACCCGCCGCGTCGCCGGTGCGCGCGAGCGCGTAGACGAGCGCCGCGCGCGCGCGTCCGAGGTTGCCTTCGCTCGCCGCGGCCTCGCGGAGCCGATCGATCACCTGCGGCGTCGGCGCCGCCGCGTCCGCGAGATCGAGCGCTGCGAGCACGTACGCGGTGTCGGGCTGCGACGAGATCGTGGAGGTCTGCATCTTCGGCACGAGCGCGCGCGCCTGGGCGAGGTCTCCGGCGATGCGCAGCGCGTCGATCTTGGAGCGCACGGCGGCCGGATTGTCCTTGTCCGCCGCGAGCGCCGCGTCGGCCGCCGAGCTCGCCTTCACCGAGAGGTCGTCGAGCTCCTTGCGCGCGCGCGTGTGCTCCTCGCCGCTCTGCGGCGCGAGCTTCTCGGCGAGCCACGCGACGTCCGCGCGGGCCTCATCGACGCGCGCCACGTCGAGCAGGACGCGCGGGTCCTTGTCGGCGATGCCGCTCGCCTTGTCGAAGTCGGTCTTCGCCGTCTCGAGATCGCCGTTGTCGAAGGCGTGCTCGCCGTCGGTGAGGAGCTGCTGCGCCCGCGGATCGAGCGGCGCGAGCGACGCCGCCGGCTTCGCCTCGTGCATCAAGTACGGCTTGGCGACCACGAACCCGAGCACGGCCACGCCGCCGAGCAGCACGACGGCGACGATCCACCCGCCGACCCGCCGCCGCGGCGGAGCGTACGGCTCGTCGGGGATCGACGGCTGCATCGGATGAAACGAGTCCATCGCGCGGCGCGGCGCCGTCGGCGGCGGAAGCGGCGAGCTCATCACGGCTTCTTGCGGCGCGGCCGCGACGGGCACGGGCGCCGGCGGCATCGGCATCGTCCGGCTCGGCGGCGTCGGTGGTTGGAGCTGCGACGGTTGCACGGACGGGAGCGCGGGCACGGTGTCCGAAGGCTCCGGGTGCTGCGCGCTCGGACGCGGGATGAACGGCTCGGCCGTCGCGGGGGCCTGCACGTGCGCGAGCGTGCTCGCGAGCGCCGTCGCGGCCGTGGGAAGCGGCGCCGGCGGCGGCACGGCCGCGGGGATCCCCCCGGTCGGCGGGCGGAGCGTGTCGATTCGCGGGCGCACCGGGTCCTTGGGGATCGGCTGCGTGGTCGTCGCCGGCGGACGCGAGGGCCGCCGGTTCGTCGGAGGTCCGTCGTCCTTCGGCGGCACGCTCGCGCGCTTGTCGAAGAACGGCTCGAGCTCGGCGATCGCGCCGAGCAGGCGCGGCGGCCCGCTCCCGCGAGAGAGCGAGTCACTGCGCGCGACTTGCTTGCCGAGGATCGCCTTCTGCAGCTCGCGCAGCGACGTGAACACCAGCGTCTTGCCCGAAACCGTCGTCACCACCCAGCGATCCGAGCCCCCGTCCGGCGCCGCCGTGCGCCGCACCTTGAACTGGTGGCCGCACTGCGTGCACTTGACCGTCGTCCCTCGCTCGCTGACCAGCGCGTCGTCGAAATCGTATTCGGTCTTGCAACGCTCGCACTGGACGTACATTGGGGACCAGGAAACTTTGGCCCGCACACCTTACGAGGAAGCGGGCCTTTGGTCCACCTCGCGCGTGAACGAAGGTCCACACCGCCCTGAAAACTCCCGCGTTTCTTCGGCACCGCGCAACGGTTGTGCAGGGCACGCACATTGCTAGACTGTCGGGGTAGCCATGAAGCGAATCCTTTCGTTCGGTGTGCTGGCAGGGTTGGGTGTGATGCTCGGATGTCCGATCTATCCGGACAACGGAAGCACCACCGGCGGTCCGACGGGTTGCCGATCGCCGAGCGATTGCTCCGGCGGTCAGACATGCGCCGTGGACGGCACGTGCCAGCCGGGAGACTGCAGCCAGGTCGGCTGCGTCGACGGCTACACCTGCAAGGTCCAAAACGGCACGGCCTCGTGCGTCGCCACCGGCGACGGCGGCACCGACAGCGGCCCCGCGCCGTACTCGGGCTGCTTCGCCGACAGCGACTGCTCCGGCCTCGGCGCCGGCGCGAAGTGCTTGGACGCGACGTGCACCGCGCCCGCCAATCAGTGCGCCGACGAAACGCAGTGCGGCACCGGCGAGCAGTGCGTGCAGGGCGTGTGTACGCCGTCGTGCGGCGGCACCGCCGCGTGCCCCACGGGCTACTCCTGCGATTCGAACAACGTCTGCACCGGCAACCCCGACTCGTGCACCACGCCCGGCGGCTCGTGCGGGAGCAACGGCATCTGCATCGAGGGCCACTGCGACGCGAAGTGCGGTCCGAACAACTCGTGCAGCAACGGCCTCGTCTGCGTGAACGGCGGCTGCATGCCGAACGAGAAGCCCAACTTCATCTGCAACGTCGAAGGCACGCAGGACGCGTGCGCGTCGGGCAGCATCTGCCTCCGCCACAACTGCTACATCTCGTGCGTCGGGAACGCGAACGCGTGCGCGACGGCGGACCAGTTCAACGTGTGCAAGTCGGTCACCACCGAGACCGGCACCTACCAGGTCTGCGGCTCGGACTCGAACCTCGGCAGCGACTGCGATCCGACGATCGGCAAGAACTGCCCAGGCAGCACGATCTGCATCGACGGCTACTGCCACTGAGCTGAGAATTCAGCGGCGCGCCGTCACGCAGCCGACGTGCACGCTGAGCTCGAACTCGCCCTCGCTCCAGTATTTGTCGATGGCGTCGCGGACGTAGTCGAAGGGCTTCGCCGCCTCCTCGGTGCCGAGGTTCCGGCGAAACTCCGGCATGAGGAGCAGGCGCGTGATCGGATCCTCGACGAACGCGCGCCCGTTCGCGAACTCGACCGCGCACGGACGGAGCGTCACGTCCACGTCGCGGAAGCCGGCCTCTTCGATTTCGCTCGAGAACGCCTCCACCGTCGGGCGCTGCGACATCGCCCGCTCGACGGCGGCCGCGAGACGCGTGTCGTCGCGCTTGAGCGAGCACTCGCGGAGGAGGTCGGCGACCTCGCCGAACGAGCCGCGCAGCGGAATCGCGATGACGAGCTGCCCGCCGGGCGCGAGGACCCGGGCCATCTCTGCGACGAGCTGCATGCGCTCCTCCGGCGCGGCGAGCGGGTGGAGCGCGAGCGCGTGCGTGAACGCTGCGTCGGGGAGGCTCGTCGGAAACGCGTCGAGCAGGCCGTACTCGGCGGTCATGTCGGGCATGGTGGCGGCCTTCGCGCGCGCGAGCTCGATCGCCGCGCGCGACTCGTCGAGCCCGAGGATGCGCGCGCCCGGCAACCGGAGCGCGAGCCCGCGGTCCGGATAACCCGTGCGGCAACCGAAGTGCACGACCTCCGCGCTCTCGACTTCGACGATCGTCTCGAGCGCGAGCTCCCCGAACAAAGAGAGGTAGCGCGGGACGACGAACGTCTCGAAGATCGCCGCGTCGGCGGGCGCGAGCCGCGTCGAGCGCGGACCGAGGTCCGGCGACGAGGCCGTCACTCCGGTCTCACGCGGCGCAGGAGATCGGTCGCCTCGCGCGCGAGCTCGCCCACCGTGATGGACGCGTCTCCGGCGACGCTCACGGCGCGCGTGTCGGCGACGAGCGGCTGAAGCAGCTTCACGCCGGCGGCGTCGCCCACCTCGACGAGCCCCTCGATCGCCGCCGACACGGCCTCGGCCGACGGCAGCTCGAGGAACCGACCGAGGAGCTTCACGACCCCCGGCTCGGGAATCTCGGCGAGCAGATACGGGAGCTCCTCGAGCGCGACCGAGTCCTTCGGCAACCGATCGAGCGCGCGCTCGACGGCGAGCGCGAGCTCCTTGAAGCGCGAATAGCCGCGCTCCTCGAGGGCCTCGCCCGCCGAGAGGCGCGCCTCGCCGTGCTCGGTGCCGAGGATGTCGACGAGCAAATCCGCCGACGCGTCGCCCGGGACGTCCGCGAGGAGCTCGGCGACGCGAACGAGGCGCACGACGGCTTCGGCTTCGTCCTTCATGGCGAGCGCCTCGCGCGCCGCGGGCGTCACGGCGGCGAGGAGCGCCTTCGGGTCCTCGCGCAAGAGCTCGGCGTGGAGAGCGCGCACGCTGCGCTCGGCCTCGAAGAGCTTCTTCAGGCGCTCGGCGGAATCCATGAGAATCTTCTACGCGAGCGGCGAACGGCGGAACAACGGTTTTTCTCGCAGGTTATGATTCCATCGTGCACCGACTCCTTCCGGTCGTCGCGATCGGGATTTCCGGGCTGGCCCTCGCGCCGCGCGGCCGCGCGCCCGTCATCCACGCCGCGCTCGCCCCGTCCGCCGTCGCGCAGACCGCGGGCGCCGAGCCGGAGGGCGCGTGCGCCGAAGGCACGTTCCCCGACAACGGCGCGTGCGTGCACCTCGAGACCGAAGAAGAGAGCGACGCGCCGATCGCGCAGAACGCGCACCGCGAGCGCTCGGGCAAGTGGGTGCTCTACGACGAGATCCCGCGGCGTCCGGATCGCCCGTCCGACTACGACGCGTACGTGTATCCCGTTCCGCCGGGCCTTCCCGGCGGGCACAGCGTCATCTCCGGATACGATCTCGACCGCCCCGACGAAGCCCAGCGCCGCGGAAGAACGCTCCACGCGACCGGGCACGGCGGCGTCGATCTCCCGCAAGCGCGCGGCACGCCCGTCGCGATGATCGCGCTCGACCACCAGCAGGGCGACGCCGAGGTCGTCTACGCCGGGCCGCTCTTCGGGACCACGGTGGTGACGCGCCACACCGTGCGCGAGGGCGGCGGCCTGCGCGACTACATCCTCTTGTTCGGTCACCTCGACGCGATCGCGCCCGGCATGACGAAGGGGCACGTCGTTCGCGCCGGCGACGTGATCGGCGAGGTCGGCGACACCGGATCGCCCGAGCTCGTGCACTTGCACCTCGAGGCGCGCCGCGTGCGCGAAGGCGTCGACGTGACCGCCGTCGCGACGCCGAACGAGCTCCTCGCGCCCCAGATCTCGGTCGTGTGCGATCCGCGCAATGTGCTGCTTCTGAAGCCGGGACGGTAATGTCCCTTGCGCGAAGGGCTCAAGCGCGCGAGCATTTGGGGCCCCCAGGCCGCCGCGGGGTAGGTGACGTTTGTCGTACCCAACCGCTCGCCAGCACCCCGACGTGACCACCCCGGATGCGCTCGTCTGCCCTCGGTGCAACGAGACATTTTCGCGCGCGGGGGCGCCGACGCATTGCCCGAAGGACGGGGCTCTCCTCCTTCGCGCCGGCGACGTCACGGCGGCCAAGCACGATCCGATGCTCGGGCGCACGCTCGGCGATCGCTTCACCGTCGTCGCGAAGCTCGGCGCCGGGTCGATGGGCGCGGTCTACCGCGCGCGGCAGGCGAACATCAACCGCGACGTCGCGATCAAGATCCTCCGCTCCGACAAGGCGATGGACGAGGCGTCGAAAGCGCGCTTCCTCCGCGAGGCGCGCGCGAACAGCGTGCTCGTCTCGCCGCACACGGTGACCGTGTTCGACTTCGGGCAGAGCGAGACCGGTGAGCTCTACCTCGTGATGGAGCTGCTCGACGGCGAGTCGCTCGGCCAGCGCCTCGCGCGCGAGAAGCGACTGAGCGCGCCCGCCGCGGTCGACGTCGCGTGCCAGGCGCTGCGCTCGCTCGCCGAGGCGCATGCGAAGGGCATCGTCCACCGCGATCTCAAGCCGGACAATTTGTTCTTCGCGCGCGTCGTCAACGCGAGCGGCGTCGCCGAAGAGATCGTGAAGGTGCTCGACTTCGGCATCGCGAAGATGTTCGGCGAGGGCGCCGGGCCGATGAACGCGATCGAGACGCAAGCGGGCACGGTGTTCGGGACGCCGCGTTACATGTCGCCCGAGCAGGCGCAGGCCAAGCCGCTCGACGCGCGGAGCGATCTCTACTCGCTCGGCGTCATCCTCTATCACGTGCTGACCGGCAGGCCCCCCTTCACCGACGACGACGCAATCATCGTGATGGCGCGGCACATCAAGTCGCAGCCGAAGCCGATGAACGACGCGTGCCCCGAGGCGAAGGTTCCGGTCGAGATCGAGCGCGCGGTGATGCGCGCGATGTCGAAGAGCGCCGACGGCCGTCCCGCCAACGCGGACGAGATGGCGACCGAGCTCATGCGCGCGCTCGAAGCCGCGAGCACGGGGACCAGCGGGGTGCGCGCGTCGCTCGCGTCGGGAGCGCTCCTCGACGGACGGCGTGTCCTCTCGTCGTGGAGGCCCCCCGCGCCGGCGCCCGCCCCCACGCCGAGCGGTGACAGCCTCGAGGCGCCCGCCATCCCCGTCCGCAAGCCGCGACCGGTCGTCCAAATCGCGCTCGCTCTGGCGGTCGTCGCCCTCACGATCGGCGTGATCGTCCTCGCGAAAGGGTCACGCGCGCCGGTCTCTGCGCCGCCGACGGCCACCGGGACGGCCACGCAAGCCGCGCCGACCGAGACCACTGCCGAGACGGCCACCGCCGCGCCCCCTGCCGATTCGAGCGCCGTGGTCGAGCTCGGCAGCGCCACGCCGGCCCTTCCGCAGCACGCTCGTCACGGCGGCCACCACGGCACGCACGTCCACGGGGCCCCCAAAGCCTCCGCGGGAGCCACCTCGTCCACGGCCCCGCCCTCGGATCGCTACGGCATCCTCGAGTGAAGTAGTGGATTTGGCTTGATTGCTAGTCGCGGCCTGACGGTGTTAGCCTGCCGCGTCCCATGGATCCGAGCGAGATCGAAGCGCTCGTTGCACGGCTCGTGCAGAATCCTCACGACGAGGAGGCGCTGTCGTACGCCCATCAGGCGGGCGCTGCGGATCCGCGCGGCTACGCGACGATGCTCGAACGCGTCGGCGCCGAGACCCAAGACCCGGCGTACGCGAGCCACTGGCTGAGCGAAGCGGCGAACGTCTGGCTCACCGCGCTCGGCGACGCGCACCGCGCGGCGCGCATGTTGATGGACGCCATCAACAAAGATCCCACGCAGCAGGTCGCCGCCGATCGCCTCGCGCAGCTCTATCGCGACAAGGGCGACGTGAAGGCGCTCGCGGCGCTGCTCGATCGACGCGCGAAGGCGCTCGCGCCGCTCGCCAACCAGAACCCGGAGCTTCGCGGCCAACTGAGCGCGATGCACGAGGAGCTCGGCCGGCTCTGGACGGAGGCGCCGCTCTCGCAGCCGCGCAAGGCGATCGAGAACTACAAGCGCGCCGCCGAGCTCGATCCGCAGAACGCGCTCGCGATCTTCCAAGCGCGCGAGATGCTCAAGGCGCAGGGCGCGTACGACGAAGCGTATCCTCTCTACGAGGCGGAGCTCGCGATCGAGCCGGACGACGGGCGGCGCGTCGCGCTGCTCCGCGACGAAGCGGCGACGCGGCGTTCGGGCGGCGACCTCGCCGGCGCGACGCGCGCCCTCATGCGCGCGCGCGAGCTCGATCCGCAGGACCCGGCGCTCCAGCAGGAGCTCGCGTCGAGCGTGCTCGACCGCGTCGCCGGCGGCGAGACGGTGAACGCGTCGGAACGCGCGACGGCGTGCGAGCTGCTCGTCGCGCTCGCGGAGGTGTACGACGGCGAGCACGGGCTCGCGTACGCCGCGGGCGCCCTCGACCTCGACGCCGGCCACGACCGCGCGCTCCAGCTCTTTTCGTATTACGCGCGCACGCTCGCCCGCGACGGCGATCTCCCCGCGCGGCAGCTCGCGTACGTCACGCAGAACCCGGGCGGCGCGATGGCCGTCGAGGCGCGGCGCGGGCTCGCGCAGTCGTACGAGATGGCGGGTCAGCTCGGCGAGGCGATGGCGGTGCTCGAGCCGATCCAGGGCGTCGACCCCGAGGCCGCGCAGAAGCTCGCCGAGCTCGCGTCGCAGGGCGTCCAGCCGACGGCGATGCCGCAGGTGCAGATGCGCGCCGGTCCCGCGCCCGCGGCCGAGGACGACAAGACCGGCGGCGAGCCGATCGCGGCGCCCAAGCGCGTGAGCGGGCTCCCGCCCGATCGCCTCCAAGGCGTGCTCGACGCCGCGCAGATGCTCGCGGGCAAGGGAAAGAAGCCCGAGGCGTTTGCAAAATACAAGGAAGTCCTCGACGCCGATCCCGCGCACCCCGAGGCGCTCGCTTGGGTCGAGGACTATCTGCGGAGCAAGCGCGACTACGCGTCGCTCCGCGACGTGCTCCTCGCGAGCGTGCGCGCCGTCTCCGGCTCGCGCGAGTCGCTCGAGACGCGCAAGGAGCGCCTCCGCGAGATCGCCGGGATCTGCGAAGGCAACTTGCGCGACATCGACGGCGCGGTCTCCGCGCTCAAGCAGCTCCTCGCGCTCGACCGGAGCGACGACACCGCGCGCCAGGCGCTCTCGCGCATCCTCGAGAAGGCGCAGCGCTGGGACGAGCTCGCCAACGTGCTCGAGGCCGAGGCGAACGCGGCCGGCGAGGTCGACACGAAGATCGCGCTCGAGAAGAAGCTCGCGACGCTCCACGAGCAGCGCCGGCGCGACTTCGGCGCGGCGGCGGAGGCTTGGGGCCGCATCGCGCGTCTCTCGCCGGAGGACGATCGCGCGCTCGCGACGGCGGCGAAGCTCTTCGAGAAGGGCGGTCAGCTCGAGCAAGCGGCGCAGGTCATCGCCGACGGCGCGCCGCAGCTCGAGGACGCCGTCGCCAAGGGCCAGCTCCTCGAGCGGCTCGGCGAGATCCGCGAGCAGCTCGGCGACGCGGCCGGCGCCGGCGCGGCGTACGAGAGCGCCGCCGAAGCGCAGAAGAGCGCGAAGCTGTGGGAGAGCGCGGAGCGCTGCTTCGCCGCGTCCGAGAAGTGGGACCGCGCGGCCGCGGCCGCGACCCAGTGCGGGCAGCTCGCCGGCGACGGGCGCGTCGAGGCGCAGTGCTACGCGCGCGCGGCGGACCATTACTTCCGCGCCGGCGACGAGCCGACCGGGCTCGAGCGACTGGACCGCGCGTGCGATCTCGACCCGAGCGCCGAAGACTTCGCGACCGCGCTCGTCGAGCGCTACACGGCCATCGAAGCGTGGGACCGCATCGTCGCGTTCCTCTCGAAGCGCGGCGAGCGCGTCGCCGACAAGCCCAAGCGCGTCGCGCTCCGGCGCCAGGCCGCGACGCTCTACGAGACGCGCATGTCCGACAAGGACGCGGCGCGCGAGCAGTGGCTCAAGGTCCTCGACGACGGCGACGACAAAGAAGCCCTCGAGCACCTCGTCGACTCCGCCGTCGAGCGCGAGGACCACAACGAGGCGACCACCCTCCTCCGCCGCCTCGGCGCGCTCGCCGTCGACAAGTCCGAGAAGGCGCGCGTCGCGCTGCGCGAGGCCGAGCTCCTCGCCGAGGGCATCGGCGACGTCGACACGGCGATCGCGCGCTACGAGCAGGTCCTCGCCGATTTGGATCCGACGTGCCGCCCCGCGCTCCAGGCGATCGCGGACCTCCAAGAGGCGCGCGACTCGTTCGGCGCCGCGGCCGACGCCCTCGAGCGCGAGCTCAAGCTCGTCGCCGACGCGGGCGAGCGCGCGCAGATCGGAAATCGTCTCGCGCGCCTCTACGAAAAGCTCGACGACTCCGCCAAGGCGGTGCGCGCGCTCGACGTCGTTCGCAAAGCCGACCCCGACGACTTCGACGCGCTCGCGCGCCTGTGCGACCTCTGCGAGAAGACCGAGCAGTGGGACCGCGTCGCCGAGCTGCTCGCGCAGCGCATCGAGGTCGAGGGCGACGAGGACGAGGCCGCGCAGATGACGCTCAAGCTCGCCGGCATCCTCGCCGACAAGCTGAACCGCGGCGACGAGGCGCTCGCGACGCTCACCGAGCTCGCCGATCAGGGAATCTCGGCGCTGCGTGACGCGTACGTCGAGCTCGGCGATCGCCTCGGGTGGAAGGGCATCGTCGCGACCAAGCTCGTCGAGTGGTGGGTGAGCTCGCGGAGCGGGCCCGAGCGAAACGCCGCCCTCCGCGGCGCGTTCGACCGCTTCGACGAGGTCGGCCGCCACCAGGACGCGAGCCGCGTGGGCCTCGAGCTCGTGCGCGCGCGCGCCGCCGACCGCGATCTCGCGCAGAAGCTCGAGGAGCTCGCGGTCAAGACCAACGACCACGACGCGCTCTTCGTCGCGCAGGAGCTCCTCTTGCGGGACCTCGTGGGCCTCGAGCGCGCGAGCGAGCTCGTGCGGCAGGCCGAAGCGCGCGTCGCCGCGGGCTCGACG
>Ga0335082_10004229_pt1 | contig 15645 bp, 15 predicted proteins | sample Lox_Sample_41_FD_206718 | JGI IMG/M metagenome (GOLD analysis project Ga0335082, IMG submission 206718) | Soil microbial communities from Loxahatchee National Wildlife Refuge, Florida, United States - Lox_Sample_4.1 | ecosystem: Environmental > Terrestrial > Soil > Wetlands | place: USA...
CTTGGATGACGTATCCCGTCACAGACAGCACCACGGCTGCCAACGCGATCAAGGTTCGGCTGTCAAACCTCACCATCTTCTGCTCACGGACCGCCTCCAGTTTCTTGTTCCACGATTCTTCCAGCACCTCCGCGAAATGCTGCATCTCCTCCAACCGATCGAGAACTTCCAGCTGAAAGTCTTTCGCCGTATACTGCGACACCTGAACCGGCCGTTCTGTCCCAGCACGATTTCTCAGTCTGCTCGAGATATTGTCGCCATTCATAACGGATAGTCCACGTGCAGAGCAGCCGCAAATCGCGAATATTTTGCCGGAGAAGAATTGTCGTAGAGACGCATGAAGTAGTTCTGCGTCCGAGCCATGCGCGGCAGGGAGAATGTCCGCGTACCGAATCGCCCCAGGAGATTCCTGTCGTTCGCTGGGCCCCAGCCAAAATCGTGAACTCGGACCTCAATCCCCCAGCCGCTGGCTGGTGCCACACCTGCGTCCACCTGTACGGTCGTCGAGGAAACTTGTGTGATCTGCGCGTTCGTCAAACTGGGCGCGTAGTATGAACTCACTTGTGCCGTGGGAATTTGCGGCGGAGCATCCTGCATCGGAATGATCGCTGCGCTCGCTTCGTCCTGATACCCCAATGCTTTTGCCAGATCGTTAGCAAACTCAATCGTGTACATCCCGCGATCGCCCGAGAGATCGGCCAGATCGATATTCACCCTCCTCACGATTGCTCCGAAGATCGCGTCACGCGATGGCACGTTGACTGCAATCTCATCTCCGGGAAAAATGTCCGGCGCTGCACCCGGCAGGAAGTCGCTCCACGTCTCGTAACTCCCACTCCACGCTCGTCCGCCTGCATCGTCCAGAATGGCCAGAGCAGCATTCTCACAATCGGTCTGCGTCCGCGCCGCCGGAACTTTCATCGTACGTACCAGCCCACGCACTCCGTCATCACCGCCACGCTGCAGGGCCGCAATGCTTGCACTATTCGCCACTTCTGCCACCGCCCGTCCCGACCCTCGATACGACGCCACAATCAATGTATTCAGCGGTGGCACGTACTGCGGATAGAAATCGAGTGTCGTCAGTCCCGCAATCGTGCACTGCCCGCCGTCCGACAGCGACTCAACAAGCTTCGTAACGTAACTGGAGTTCGGTAGCGCCGTCCGCACCTCCGCCAGCGAGATGCGGGTCGCGTACGTGTACGCGATACTGCACTGCATATTGGCGGCATTCACCAGCGCGTATGTACAGAATGCAGCGGCATCCGTGATTACGTCGTCATAGAGCACAGTCGCCGGTGCGACGAGGGACGCGGGATTCGCAGGATCGATATCCTGCACCTCGAGCACCAGGCGTACGTCGGCCGGCACCGCCGGATTCCCGCGACCGCTCCCTGCAGGATGCGCAGACGAGTGATAGATCTCCCCCGACCGGTACACCTCCATCGAATAGAGATAAGTTGTCAGCACATATCGATGTCCGGGGATAGTCGTCACAATCGCTCCGGTTGTGGCGCCATCGATCAGGGCTTGAATATTCGATGTACTCCCACTTGGCGTGACTTGGAATCCAGCTAGACATCCTGCCGCTGCAATTCCCGCCGGATAGAGCCCTCCAATGACTCCTCGCGACGGTCCGCTGAAACTGATGTCGCCATGCTGCAACTCCAGAGCTCCGCCCATCTCAATCTGCTCGCCAAACTCCACTGTTGTCTGCCCGTCCGCCCCAGCACCGCCGCTCACCTGCAGCGTTTGCGCCGCAACTGACACCGCGAATGCCGGGTCATTCACCACCCAGATCGACGCATCCGGTCCGGTGCCCGCATATTCCTCGTCAATCACTGTCGCCCTGGTCTGCTGAAAGGGTCTTTGAGAAAGGTAGAAGCGCTGGCTCAGCCCGTCCCCGACGAAATAGTCGCGGACGTACGCCTGCGGCTCGTCCAGTCCGATCACTGTCACGTCATTCACGACGTCATTTGGCTGCGTCAGTCTTAGACCCATCGGCGAGAAGTTCTCATCGCTCTCGTCCAGTGCATACGAGGAGGATCCAACCGGCGCCATCACCAGTGTCCCATTCATCGCCCGATAACTTCCTCGCGCCGCCAGCGCGATCTCGCCCGCATGAAACGAGAACCCTTTCTGGGGATTCACTGTGTACGACGCCACCAAATCAAGATCCTGCACGGCGCTCGTGTCGAATCCTCCAGGCAGTAAGTCCTCGGCTAATCGCCGCAAAGCCGATCCCGCACTCCGCGCAACAAAGGTCTTCCCACTCGACAGGGCCTTTTGATCCAACTGAATCTCATCACTCTCTGCGATCAACTCATACCGGTATACCGGACTTGCTTCGCCCCATCCGATGTATTCGAACCGGGGTGCCTCCGCCAGGTACCCGGTAAAGACAAAGCTGCCGTCCACCTTCGTCAACACCACGCGCGCCCCTATCACTGGCACCACAAACGTGGAATCATGAGCCACAAGACTCACACTCAAACGCCCCGGCTGATTCAACACGCGCTCCACCCGACCCGCCAACGTCGCATCCATCGTTGCGGTGTAGTCAACAGGTCCAGCCCCCTGCAAATTGTCAATCGTAAGTTTCATAGCTGCGATCGGTTTCCCCTGTGCCTCTGTGTCCTCTGTGGTGAAAATGTCTTGGCTGGCGGCTGAACGCTGATAGCCGACAGCTAATAGACCCCTGCCATCGCCGCCGGAAAGTAACTTCGATAACACACCGCCGCCTGCCCATCGTTCGTGTCAACGACAGGCAGCGCCAGGAATGAGGCCCGTAAGGAAACTGCTGTCAACGGATTCTTAATCGCTGTGAAGTTCTCCCGCGTCGACTTCGCCGCCGAACTCCCCGCGCTCAATCGTGGATAGTAGAAACACACCCGTCCGCCCGACTCCTCCTGCACCACAAACAACGCGGACCACTCCTGAAAAAACGACCCCCCCTCGCGATCAACGAACGCCACCACCTGCTGCGCGGATGCTCCTGCCGCAGGCGCGCCCCCCAGCAACGGCTGCGCCAACATCAGAGTTGTCGCAGTTACCTCCGCCACTCGCCCTACATTGAAAGTCACCCGTCGCACATAATTCGGATCTTGCTTCACTGCCGCTGCGCTGCCCACGTACGCCGCCGCAATTCCCGACCCGACATATCCAACCTGCTGCTGATAGTCCACATCGACCGCAATCAGTGATCCCACCCCAAATGCAGTGTCCGCTCCAGTCCCGAGAATCAATTCGATTGCCGTCGATCCAGCCAATACCGCCACCGCTGGTGCAGGCGTCCCTCCCGAGGGCGCCGCTGACTTGCTCCCCGCCACCGGCGCCAGCACATTCATGTGCTCCGACCCTCCTGCCAACGCCATCTGCAACTTGCCCCACTGACAGAAATCGAATTCCACTCGCGCTTCGATCGCGCCTCGAAACTGTGTCGCTGGCAGCGCCCTCGCCCCCGATCGCACCACTCCTGCCGGCGTCTCATACCAGCGCTCAAAGTTCTCGATCCATCCCAAATCAAGCCAGGGAGCCGGCGGCGACACTAGCGGGAACATTCCACTCACTCCCGGATCGAATACGGTCGGCGTCTCACTCGCCCGGTCCACTGGGGCAAAATACGCCCGCATCTGCCGTGTCACCGGAACCATCGCCGCACGCAACGGTGAAGTGCTCATGACATTGCCACCTCAGAGAAGAAGTAAATCGTTAGCCTCGCTGTTCGCCCCACCCTTGCATCCCTGCGGTTTTCCGTCTTCGGGCTTTCTGACCCCGAGAACATCGCCGCAACGTCGCCGTCCGCGAACAATGGCTGATCCCAGAACACACTCGTTCCCAGGTCAGCACTCGGCGCTTGTGTGTAGTCCCGCTTCCCGGTGCTGGGTGGCTGGCAGATGCCGAGCAGTTCGTCGTCGAGTTCCGCCAGAATCCGCCCCCGATCCACCATGCTTTGCACCGATCCCAGCGTGTAGTACGTAATCAACACGTTCAGGCTCATCAGTGGTGCGTTTCCCGCGTGTGCACGTTCCACGGCCGCCTCGCCCCACTCTATGTAGAACGTATTCCCCTGCGGCTCGGCCGACGAAGGCGGCAGATTCTCGACCACTGCAATCGCTGGGACCGTCGTCCCATTCAACGTGACAGTCCGCGCCGGATTCAATCCCGCCAGCCTCTGCTGTAGCGCCAGAAAAAAACTATCCTTGGCAAATTGCATAAGATCCCTCAAGAAAGGAAACCAGCCGGGGGCCGCATTTCTCGCGCTGTCTGCGCGAGAAATGGCGATTTGATTTTCCTAGCCACCAACCCCTGACCCCTGCAGTCTCACTCCACCGCCGTGACCACGTAGAAACAAACCGTCCCAGCCATGCTCTCCGGCACGACCTTCTCGATATGAAAAAGCTCGTTCCCGTATGTCAGCCCAATCACTGCGTTGAATAGATCATCTGCGGTTGCCATCCCAAGAGATGGCAACTGGCTGGCGATCACCGACGCCGGCAATGTAAACTCCACTCTCCGTCGGGGACCGACGTTACCCGTAGTCACTTCCCGCGCCACCGCAGGAGAAATCACCACCTCCTGCACACCTGGATCCACCAAGCCCAGTTGGCCTGCAGCGTCGCCAGCCATCGCGGTTGCCGGCAATACCAGGCTTACTGACTCCCGCCCAAGCGCCCGCAACAAAGCGTCCGCTGCCCGCAACCATCCTGCCCCGCAAATCCCTCCACCCATAAATCCCTCCACCAATTTCTGATCCCTGAACCCTGAGCCCCTGGCCCCTGCTTCTAGGCTTTTCTCGCCACGTACGGCTCCAGTAACTTCCGAATGTTGTCGTCCACTAGCGCATCGCCGAAATAGTCCAACCGCATCCGGTCGATTTTCCCGGACCGCACATTCAGCGCCGGAGTGACCTGCGCATTTTTCACAATTTGAGCGCACGCCACCTTCACGCTCGCAGGAATTGTTGCCAGCCCGGCGTTGTAGACCACGTCCACCTCGTTAAAGAACAATCCCAGCGCATTCACCGGAAACGTCAGCTCCCCGCGGTCCGCCCAGATGTCAATCGTCGTCGGATCGATCGGCGTCCATGCTCCCGGCAGAGCAAACACCATCGCAAACTCCAGGCTCAGATCCGGATACGGCCACTCCCCGCGCCTCGGGATCCCATACCGTCCTTGCAGCGTGACGATCGGCGTTGTCGCCGGTGCCACTGTCACCAGCGGCAAGTAACTAAGCCTCACCGTATTCATCTCTGGCGGCAGCTTCAGCCGCTCCTCGTACTGGCTCACCCCCAACGTCGCCCTACGGCAGTGCGCTTCGATAATCGCGGACGCCGCCGTCGCCCACGACGGGTCCGTCGTAGTCTCCAACCCGTATGTCAAGTACTCCGTCGCATCCAGATAGTTCATGGTGTTTTTCTCTTCCCCAATATTTACGAGGGTTCCCCACTTCTGGCCGCCTTTGCCAGAAGTGGGGTTTTTGGAGTTCATATTGCCGAGTGAACTCGCACTGGCAACTGTCGCCTACGCTAGTCCTGCACTTTAACCTCGTAGTGCGCGTAGCCCGGCAGCTTCACAACCGGAGCCCCGAACTTCACCACGACTTGCTGTTGTGCCAGGGAATTCGGCAGTCCCAGCTTGAACACTCGCGGATTCGGATCCGTCAACCAGTGATACTCGATCAGATCCTCGCTCACGATGTATGCCGGCAGCACCGCCCCCGACCCCAGCGTTCCTGTGTACCCTAGAGCCCATTCCGGGATTAGCGGCAGTTCCCCCGCCTGCGTCGAGAGTGCTTTCACCCGATACCCAGCCGTGATCTCAACCGTATTGAGCACTACGTTGAACTGCGTCTTCATTTCCTGGTCGATGAGATCGAGCAGCATCGGATTGGCGTAAATCGCAGTCGGCCGAATCTGGTACGCCGTGTTCGACACCATCTGCGCCACTGCAGTCTTGATCGTCTGCACTATCGCGTTGCTGCTCTTGGCCACTGTGACTGTCTGCGGATTCGGGGCCCCCTCGATCTGCCCGATCACGCCGAAATATTGCGACGTTGTCGGCGCGCTCAGCGACGTGTCCGTTCCGTTCCACAGCGCAACATCGTGGGTGCGCATTAGTCCGTCTACCGCATCGGCGAGATCTTTGGCCTGCAGATATGCGAACTGGCTCTCCTGCGCCGAAACTTCCAGATCGAATAGGTTGTAGTTGATCTGCGACACCAGTGCCTTCAGCGGAACCGAAAGCTCAATCCGTGTCGGCTGTACAGCCACGGGATTGATGCTCCTTGGATCCATGAACGCCTGCGCTGCAGTCGGAGACGGAATCTGCGTCTCCTCAAAGAAGCGGGACGGATGTCCGGTCGCCGGCACTTGCTTGATCCGCTGTCCGAACACTCCTCGCCGCCTCACGATGTCGAAAATCTCTGTTTGGTACCGGTTGACTTCCACTGCACCGGGCCCCAGGTAATCTGCTGCTGCCATCAAATCTACGAATCGTCCCTGCATGTCTTCTCCTTATTTGTGTGTCCTTCTGCGTGGTGTGTCTCTCTGCCGAAGCTCAAACTCTGTCAGAGCGCCTTTCAGGCCAGCGTCCCGAGAATGCTGTTGATGATCGCGAGGTTTGGATCGCCGGCGTCCGCGTTGCTGGCGAGCGCCACCAAGAGTTGCTTGGCGTCGTAAAGCGCAACGAGTGCCGAGCGCGCCATCCCGTCTAGGTCTACGTTGTCGGTGTGTGCCGCTTTGGTCACGCTGGCTGCGGTAAATGCGGTTGCATCGACGGTAGTTGCGTCGGTGATTACGTGCGTACTATTTGCCATTGGTGCTCCTTTGAGTCGAGGCGGATTAGCGTCCGCATCGCATTCTTTTGCCCGCCCCGTCGCAGTGGCATGTTGCGAAGATTGGGGTTAGATTTCGACTGTCGTCTGGATCCTCTGTTTGCTGGATCCCCAACAAAAACAAAAGCGCGACAAAAGTCGCGCCATCGCTGATAGCTGACAACTGCGAAGCTGCCCTACTCGATCACTCCTGCCCGCGCCAGTTCTGCCTTCACCGCAATCCGCTGCTCCAGGCTCAAACTCTGCAGCGTCTTGTCGAGCACTGCCTTCTCAATCTTCTCGCCGCCGCCGCTCTCCTCGCTCTTCGCCAGGATCGCCGACACCATCGGTGGCAACGTCTTCCGCACCATTCGCGCCGCCTGAGCTCTCAACTCGGTATTCGATTTTTCCAGCTCCGCCACGCGTTCCTGCAACTGACGCGTCGCCTCGCTCGGCACCGACTCAGATGATTCCTTCTCATCCACCGCCGCCACGATCCGGTCGACTTTCGCGTTCAGCGCTTCTTGCTGCGCGTCCAGCCGCCCCAACACGCGATCCAACGATTCGGCCGCCGTAGCCAGCCTCTCCGCCGTCGCCATTAACTGCTGCACCATTTCTTCATTCATTCGTTTCTTCCTCCCGAAATTCTCGTCGTCACCCTGAGGGCGCGTTGGCGCACAGACCTGTGTATCGCGTCTCTCGGTACTCGGTACTACGAGCTCAATGCAATCCACGTGTCCTGAAACGCCGCTTTCTCCTTCCACAGAATCGCCGCTCCCGTAAACGTCACACCACTCAAAATCCAGATCCTCGCCCGCCGGTCCACCAGATTCACATTGGTTACCTCGAACGACATCCCGAGTCCACCACCGCGACCAACCTCCGCCTGCATGTCGGTCAGCTTCTCTCCGGGCGCGTGTCCCGGCTGTGATGCGCCAATCACCCGCCGAATTTGCTCCACCGCAGCCGTCAACGAAGTTCGCAGACGTGCCCCTTCACATTGCTTGCCCCTAACCCCAGGGAACGCCCTTGGATGTGTATCTCTCGAAGCTCGTGGCGTGGAGCCCATAGCGGGTCCGCTGACCTGCGGCTGTCTCCCATGCCTCCCGATCTCCTCGACGATGTCCGGGAAGTCCTTCGCATATATGTATCCAGCGATCTCCAAGTTCCGTCCTACAATCTCAGCGCGCGTGATCACGCCCACCTTGCGCCGGACATCATGCCGATCGAACGACGGCGCATAATCCAGCGCCATCCCTATCAGCGAAGGCAACGCCGCCTCCGCCGCCCTCTTAGTCAGCACCACCCTCCGTCCCTCTGCTCCCGACGGAGCCCTCGTCGACGCTACATCGACCAACGTCAATACTCCACGAAACTCCGCCCGGTTCGGATGCCCGTCCACCCCCGGCATTTCCACCGCCATACTCTCCAATGCAATCGTCATGATTCTTCGCACTCCAAAACATTGTCCTAAGCGAAGCAGGCGAGCCGAAGAGGCTCGCCTGCATATTCGAAGAAACCCTATGAAATTAACTTTCCGACTTTCTTCGCGTTCTTAGCGATTTCTTCGCGCCCTTCGCGGTTAAGGACGTCGACTTTCTGCCAAGGCGCCCAACCCGCGCATCCTTCTGACCTCATCCACTGTCAGCACTCCATTCCGCAACAGAATCTCCTGGATCTGTGCCTCCTCCAGAGGATCGGTAGCATCGACATCGGCGAAAACGAACTCCAAGTCATTCCATCCCAATTTCTTGGAGATCGCCCCGCGCGTCAGCGCCTCCGCAAACAACCGCGCCGTGGGCACCACCGCTTGCCGGAACGCCAGTTCATTCACTTCCTCCGCGGTGGAGCGGTTCACATCCCGCTCCACCCCCAGATACAACGGAGGAAGATCAAACGCGGAAGCGACGACTCGCAACAGGAACTCCTGCCACTGCAGTCGCAAGTCTGCATCGGTGCCTCCACCGAACCTCAGCACTTCCGGTTTGCTCTCGACCGATAGGATGGGCACCTTCCCCGTGCCCTCAATCTCGTCCTGCCACCACCGGATCAGTCGCTCATGATGTTCCGGCGTCAGATCCTGTAGCCATAGCGCATACTGCACTACAGAGTTCGAAGCCAGCCGCCCCGCATACCGATGCGCACCAAGAAAAGCGTTGATCGTCTCAAACGCAACCTCGAGCCGCCCCAATCCAAACGGCGTGTGCGTCCGCGGATTCAGCCGGATATAAATCAGTTCGTCATCATCCAACTCGATCTTCGTGTTCGACGAATCGACCACCTGCACATATCTCTGCGACGTCGGCGACCCATCCCACTCCAGATTCATCCGAATCGAAGCCCCATCGACCGGCCACATCACCAGAGGAAAAGAAGTTTGCCCCACGCTTGTCGCATCCGCCGCGACAGAGTGCGCATTCGCCGGGTGCCCCATTTCTCGCCGCGCCGTTTGCGCCGAGAAGTGGGGAGTTTCGCCCGCGCTCAGCTCACTCTCATCCCATCCCGGATTTTTCTGCACCTCAATCGCCCCATACCCGCCGACAATGATGTCCTCGAGCACCTGCTCCGCCAGCGACCGAAACGAATCATCCGGATTCGGCGCTTCAAAATTCGAAGTCAGAATCCGCACCCTCCCCGCGCCATACGGAAGCGATTCGAGCGCGAACCCCTGCCGCGGCTGCACTCTCCACCGCATCCCCGCAATCCGATCCTTAATACAGTTAATCGCCCGCCGAGCAATCGGAGTTTCCGAGAACCGGCGCAAATTGTATGGAGTCGGTTTAGGCATCGCCTCCGCCAGCGTCCCATAAGAATTGAAGATCGACGGCAGTCCCGAAGTCCGCCGCTTCCTCTCGACCCCCTGCGGCAATGCCGCAGAAGACACTCCCGCCACCCGGCGCCAAGCGCCGCGTACCGCCTCTGTAATTTTCATAATGTCTCTCGTAACCGGGACCTGGCGGCCCCACTCAACTTTGTCATCCTGAGCGAAGCAGACGAGCCAACAGTCTCGTCTGCGTAGTCGAAGGACCCTGTGTTCCCCGGTGCCCCCGCGGTGAAAACTCCCGGCGCTTCAACAAAAAAGCCCCGCCGCTGCGGAGCCGTCCCGACAAATGCGTTAACTCGTCATCCTGAGCGAAGCGAAGGACCTATGTACTGCCTGTCCAATGAATCATCGCCGCTGTCCAAACCAACAACAGACATCCTGCTGCAATCACAAGCAGCAACCGCCCGCGCCCCTTCCCGCCAATTCCCAACACTACGGAAAGTACTGCGAGCGGCAAATTCCACGATGCCCACCAAGATGCGACCGGGTGGTTGCTCCAAGACCCCAACAACATGCTACGCGGAGACAAGATCAATCCGACAAAACACGAAGCTGGAATCAATGCCGTGCCAAGCCCCGCCGCAATCAAGTAGTCACGGAACTCCCGAGGTGAAGCGCGCCTCGTCTTGTTCGCCCATTCCAAGAATCCCCAGATAACAAACATGAAAAACAACAGACTGAGGATTCTCCAAACAGTCGCTAGAAGGATTTCCATTATCCTCCCAGTTCTCTCCGAGCCTCCGCGGCAATCCGCGGCATCTCCCTGACTTCAGCAAAGCGGATCCGGCTCTCTCGCATCATCCCCAAAGCAAACTGAATTTCATCCTTCTTCTTATCCAAATCGTCATCCACGACGGCAGTAAGAGAGGGAGATAGCGCAAACTTCTCGTGGCTTCTCATGGCCTGCTCGATCTTCGGATATCTAGCCGCCAAGGTAACAGCGCTATCCGCCCTCGCCCTTAACGACACGGCGTGAAAGAGTCTAATCTGACTTCCGACAAAATAACTAAAGTCAAACGTGAACGAATCCCCCGGACCCGTATATGCCGCGACAGGGAATGGTTTGACTCTCCACGAGATCCCTTCGGATTCCCAGGCATCCAGCATCGCTTGCACGATCCTTTCGCGCCCACTCAGCTCGCGCCCTCTCGTCGGCCTCGCGGACTCGAGATAGTACCTGGCCATCTCCTCGATTTCTTTTGTTGGGTCGTCAGTTAAGCACCCCTGTGCTCCCGAAAGCTGAATGGCATTCGAGAAAGAGTCGTTTAGTGTCCTCATCACTTCTTCGAAATTTCGAACCTCAACCACTCTCTGGCGAATGTCTCGCTCCATTGCCTGCAAAAGATCAAGGTCAGCCTGCGGATCAAAGCACAACAAACGCCTCCAATCTCGGGCAAACCGCACATCTGCGAAGCCGCCCTCCAAACCGGGCGCCTCGATCATCGCCAACCCAAAGTTAATGAACTCTCCCTTCACCGCGTCCGGAACATACCGCAGCAAGAAGAATTCGAGTTTCCGCTTCTCAGCCATACTTAAGGGACTTTGACTTCCCCTGTGCCTCTATGTCCTCTGTGGTGATAGCTCTTTCTTTAATGCTCCAACCAATTCGGAAACGGCCGCCGCGGCGACACTCGAAATGCCTCAATCAATTCCCTCACTATCGCCCGCCGCGCAATCAACGTCCGCGCCAGCTTCTCCAACTCGTCATCCTGGCTCTCATACCAATCCGGAGGAATCTGATTCACCACGCCCCACACCACGTCCTCACTCATCTTCTCGATGCGTGTCAGCCACGGCTCAAACGACTCCCAACCCTTCACTCCTTCATACACTTCATTCCGCGCATACACCCCCCGCAGCGCATAATCCGGAAACGTCCACTCGCCTGCATTGAAGCAATATCCTTGATCAATGAAAAACGCCGTGTAGAGCTTCTCTCGCGACCGTCTTCCAAATGCTGCTTGCCGCCCGTTCGCATTTCCGGTCCATTTATCCAGTGCCAGCATGCCGGCGAATTCCTCCACATTGCGAACTCGGTTTAGCATTTCAACCGGCAAGTAATCGAATACTTGTCCCTGCAGCGGATCGACCACATATCTCGACCCGAATTGTAATCCCGCTAGGCACGGAATCGTGTTATGCGCCAGTTGAATGCTCAGTTCCGCCGTATGCTCCACCAGCCAATCATCGACTTGAACGACCTCCGTGACCGGTACGTGCAGCCCCGCCTTTTCCGCCAGCCTCGTCGCCAGCATCTCATTCGCGAGCACCCGCAAATGCTGCGGATTATTCCTGAACTTCACCACGTAGAAATGCCCATCAGAGCAGCGCATCAAGTGTCCCTGCGCCCCGCCCCGCATCCTGCGCACGTGTTGGACCGCCTCAATCAAATCAGAAGATTCTAGATCGCGATTGTCATCCTGAGCGACGCTCTTTGCCGCGAAGGACCTATGCGCTCCCGTCCACGCAACAAAACCGCCAATCTTACCCGATCTCCCGAACCAATCTCTGTGACGAATAAACATTTCCACAGGGGATCCTGGTCCTCGCATCCCAAGTCCGACGCCTGACCCCTGACGCCCTACCCCACCGTCAGACTCCCCACTCCCAACGGCCGCTTTCGCACCCTCCCCGAATCTGCCTTCCTCACCGCCAGCGCAATCGCCATCGCCATCACGCAGTCGTCATGCGCCCCTTCCGCTGCCGCTCCATGCCCATCGGCATATCGCACAAATGTCTTCAACTCGGCCAGCAACAGCGGACTCTGAAACAATTCCGGCTGCTCAATCAGAATCGCGGCCAGGTTCTCGATCATCTCCGGCCGCGACGACACCGACGTCAGCCATCCATCTTGCCCGTTCTGCTGAAACAGATTCTCGTAGCCCAAGTCCTTCAGATGCGCCAGCACCCCATACCCATGATTGTTCCTCTCCACCGCCAGCAGCGCATCTTCGTACTTCCGCCCAAGCACCACCAGCCGACGCGCCAGCTCATACGGAGGAAAATGTCCATGCATCTCCGCGCATTGCAATCCCGACCCCCGCTCAATCACCTGTGCACACGCGTAGTCTCCCTCGGACCCGCCACCAGCCGCGTCCACTCCTACGATGTACTGCTTCTTCTCTTGCGGAGGCAGCCAGATCAGACACCGCCCATTGTCCTGCGACTCTACCACTGGAGTTGCCTCCAACGCCGCCTTCTCAATCGAATCCAAATCGAACACGCAATCGCCGGATGCCAAGAAGCACGATACGGCATCCTCTGCATACTCCTGCGCCGCCAGCCCCTTCAACAGACGCCACCGCGTCCGCCGCCACGCGACCTGCGCTTCCGTCAGTCCGTGACGCGTCATCAGTTCCTTCTCTTCCTCTGTCAACGCCCCAACCGGCTTCTTCGTCACATCCTCTTTGTACGACGACTCGTACCACCACGGAAAGAAGTGCTGTGTATACCCCTGCTCAGTCGCCCGGTTCCATTCATCGTAGAAAAGTCCCGCCGCTCCGTTCGGCGTGGACTCCAGCACGATCTCTCCATCCGGAACCACCGCCGCCCGCAGCGACGCCAGCGTTTCCTCCGCCCCGCGCGGCCAGCGGGAGACCTCCGAGCAATGTAAGTTGTGGATGGTCATCCCGCGACCCGCGTTGTCGTCCGCCGTCTCCACCCGATATTCGCTGTCGAGATTCGGGAAAACAATCTGGCGGACATTCGAGCGCGATTTCACCAGCGCCCCTCTGCGTACCCGCGAATTGGGCAGTTTCTCCCAGTACCGGTGCACGATGTTAAAAATCGCCTGCGCCGACTCATCACTGTGCGCCACTTGTACCGTAAGCGTTCCCGGATGCGTAATCGTTTGAATAAAGAATCTCGCAGCAATGTACGTCGTGATCCCCACCTGCCGCGCCTTCAGTACGATGTTTCTCTTCGTCGCTCGCCGCGAATATTCCCGCTGTGCTCGGTTCAGCTTGAGGTAGCGCACCCCGCCTTTCTTCACTCGGATCTTCAACAGCCCCCGAATCAGCAAATCTCGGATCGTCTCCTCATTCGCCGTCGACTCCAGGTGTCCCCCAAACTCCTCAATCAACTGCAAATCAGTCCACACAGTCCCTCTCTTAGATCAATCACCGGTTGCGGGTGCCCCATTTCTCGCGCGTTTGTTTGCGCGAGAAATGGGGAGTCTTTCCACCTGATCGGTGACGCCCGCATCCACCGTGGAAGAACGGCTCTTTCAGCGCCGCGTCCAGTCCCGGAAAGCGAGGCCCTCCGACCCCGTGGTCGTCGTCCTTTGCTTCTGCCACACACCATCGCCATAGCTGGCGTGTGGACTTTAAGTTCCGAGCTGAACAAGTCCTACTTCAGCACTCCCGCCGAAGCCATCCGTTCCACCTTCCCATGCAAATGAATCTGCAGCCCAGCCGCAGCTTGATCCAACGCCGCATTTCCCGTCCGAGCAGTCAAAGTCGAATTAAACGACTTTACAAACTCATTCGCACTAAGAGGAGCCTTCTTCTGTCCGGTCATCCCTCGTGCGTTCGGCGACGCTTGAAGCTGCACCGACCCCTGGCCCCTGGCCCCTGACCCCTGCACGATCGGAATCACCGCCGCCAGCGACTGCACCTCCGACAGCACAATTCCCACCGCCGCCGTGATCTTCGTCTGCGTCGCCGCATCCTTGATGTGCAACGCTCCCAGCAGCTCCTGCAGATTCCCCCCCACCGCACCAATCGCACTCTGCATCTGATTCATGATCCCCGGCTTCGCCGCGGCATCCGCCTTGCCATAGGCCGCAATCAGCGACTGGATCAGTTGCAGATCCGCCTGCGCCTGCGTGCCCGCATTCTGTATCGTCTGCAGATCCTCCGCCGTCACCGTCTTTCCCTGCAGCAGCGCCACCAGCGTCACCACATTCCCCGCCGCCGGAATCAACACCGACACGATCTGCTCCGCCTCATCCACCCAATTCGTCGAGCACCCCGACAAGATCAAAGTCGCGCTCAACACCAGTGCCAATAACATCCGTCCAATGTTCCGACTACGCATTTGAAAATTCCTCCGACTCCTTAAGAAATGTTTCGAACAAGCTCCACCAGCACAACTCAGTCATCCCAACCGAAGCCGAACGTGAGCGCAGTAGAGGGACCGTGTGGTTGCAGGCACTCCAGAGGGTGCCCCATTTCTCGCCGCGCCCTTTGCGGCGAGAAGTGGGGATTTTCTCCTTCCCTTATCCTGACTCTCCGTCCAACAAAAAAGGCCCAGCGTAGGCCAGGCCAGCAAGATTCTCGTCCAACACTTCAAAGAATAGTTACCGCCCACGAACGATGTTCGCTCACTCCACTCTCAACAAAACCGCCCGATTGTCCAGCGCAATCGAACTCACTCCACTCAACGAATGCTTCGTCCCCGTCATGTCCGTATAGCTCGTGAATCCCGCCGGCACCGTGAAAGTACAACTCGCCGTATTCGCGATCCCGTCGTAATACACAATCCGCGCCAAACTTTGATCGGGGGTCACCATCGGGAACTCATACACATTCGATCCCGCCGCGCAATCATTTCGAGCTGTCTTGGTAAAGCTCGTCTGCAAGAACGACGCCCCCGCCAGCCAGCTCTGGATCACCGCCACCGCCGACCCAGTCGGACAAATCGTCCCATTCTGCTGTTGCAGTACCGGACCGATGGTGCAGTCGTTGCTCCCCGTCGCCAGGTAATACCAGTTCGCATTGGCGATCCCCTTCTGTGCAATCAGTGCGTAGTACCGGCTGACAAACGCCTGTTCAAACTGCGGATCAACCGTTCCCGACGAAGACCCCCATGAGAACTCTGAGATGAAAACCGGCTTGTTGACGCCGTATGTCGCCATGTCGGCTTTCAGCACGTTCAGCGCCGAGTCAATGTTTTCCGGCACCGCGCACCCGGAATTCCCAGGCGCCGTACAAGTCGTCGCAGGCAAGTAACCGTGCACAGAGATCGCATCCACGTACGGAGCCACGCCATTTTGGATTAACTTGTAC
>Ga0335082_10004230_pt1 | contig 15643 bp, 6 predicted proteins | sample Lox_Sample_41_FD_206718 | JGI IMG/M metagenome (GOLD analysis project Ga0335082, IMG submission 206718) | Soil microbial communities from Loxahatchee National Wildlife Refuge, Florida, United States - Lox_Sample_4.1 | ecosystem: Environmental > Terrestrial > Soil > Wetlands | place: USA: Florida...
GCTGACCGCCACATTGGTGGAGTTCCTGGCAAATATGACGCCGCGTCGTGTCATTGACTGGTCCTCTATTCGGCTGGGCTCCCACGCGGAGCTCAAGTTCTAACCATTATTTGAGCTTCGCGTATTCGGACTTAGCAACGACGACAATGGGAATTTCAGGGTCGGCATCTTTCCAGAGCCTGAGGAAATTCTGATAGGCCGCCCGAGCCTTGATAGTGTCGCCCTGCATGGCGTGAGCGCGCGCCAATCCCAGCCGGGCCAGTGCTCCCCATGGAAAGTTCAGCACCAGCCCGTAGTGGTCCATGAATTTCTGAAATTCCGCTGCTGCTCGGTTGCCCTCGTGCAGCATGAGATAGGCTTCCCCACGCAGATAAACTGGGCATAGGAATACGGTTAGGTAAGTGGGTTGGCCGAGATCGATCGTGCTCGCTACCTTCAATAGTTCAAGTGCCTGGTTTGGGTCTTTGCGCTCCAAGGCGACGGCCGCACGGATTGTGGGTAGCCAATACCTCTGGACCATCGTGTCCAGCGGGAAAGTCTTGTCGAGTTCGGCCGCCAGCTTCTCCGCGGCTGTCGTATCGCCTGCCCGAGCCAGAACCAGTGCCGCCATCGCCCGCACGTCGCGGTTCCGGGCCAGCTTCAATGCCGCATCGGCGTCAGCACGTGCCTTATCCCGGTTTCCCGATTCCACCTCGCGCAGCGCTGCCGCTACTTGATATGCTGCGGCAGTCTCTTTGGCGTCGTTGCGCTTGGCTGAATCCATCGCGCGCCGCGTCAGCTCGCGTGCGTTTTTCAACTGCCCGTACCAACCCTCCGTGTCCGCTTGCGCGGCTAGCAACACGTCTTCCGCGCCCGGCTTCCCCATGGCGCTCGCTGCCAACTGCACCATCTGCCCTTTGTCGCCCTTCAGAAACGCCAACTGGTAGCGCCCCCCGAGCAGGAACTCGCTCTCCAGCTTGCGCTCCTCCGCCGACTTGTACACTGCCTCCGCCTCATCCAGCCGGTTGAGGTTCGTGTAACTGTTACCGAGATTGCCATAGTTCTTCTCACTATTCGGGTCCAGGCGCATTGCCTCGCGGGTTTCCTCCAATGTCTTTTCCCAGTTTCCTAGGCTGCCGGAAATGAATCCCAGGTGTGCATAAGGCACGTCGTCTCTCGGGTACATCTGCTGCCACAGTTCGTTGGTCTGAGCCGCCTTCTCCAGTTCTCCCGTTACATACATGTAGTAGCTTGCCTCGATGAAGAACAGTTCTCGCTCGCTCACCTTCTCCCGCAGCTCGTACGCCTTGCGTGCGTTCTCTGCCGCCCGCCCTGCTTCGTTGAGGCTGCCATAGACAGACGCCATCGCTCGGTAGGCCATTGCGAAATTCGAGTCAAGTTCTACCGCTCGTTTGTAGAAGGGCAGAGAGGCTGTTTCCCCCTTGGCGAGCTGCATCTTGCGTCCCAAGCTGTAGGCTTTCAACGCCTCAAGGGACGGTGTGGTCGCTTCCTCCACCGGCGTGGCGTATTTCTGCACCGAGCTGAGCGACTCGCCCAGCTTGCTTCGCAAACTGATCGCTGCGTTGTCCAGAGCCTTGAGCACCGCTTCCTTGCCCGCCGCCTGCTCCTGTGCTTCCGCCAGCAATTCGCCCGTGTTGCAGTTCACTGCCTTCATGCCAATCACGTACTGGCTGCCCAATCCCGCAATCGAACCCGTCAGCATGGCCTTGCTGCCCGTGCGCTGGCAGACCTCGTGTGTGACCTCCGGTGTCAACCGATCGCCGGCTGGGCGTCCCATCAGCTTCAATGTGTCATTCACCTTGCGCTCGGATACCAAGGCGAGAAAAGGGGATTGCTCAAGCTGTACCGAAAGTCCCTGCTTCAGCGTGTCATCGAATACGCTGTCATCGGTCTTGTTGTCGAAATCGGAGAGCACAATGGTGTCTTTGTCGGTCAGGCGGATCGGGCGCGAGCGAAAGTACAAAGTTCCCCCGATGGCAACAGCGACAAGTATCACGCCAGCAGGAACACGAACCTTCCAGAGTTTCCTGCCCGCTACAGGAAAATCAGCCACTTTAACCGCGCTCGGTGTGAGCTGCCGTCGCAGATCAATCGCCAGCTCTTTGGCCGACTGGTAGCGGTTCTCTGGTTCTTTCTCTAGGCACTTGCCGATGATCCGCCCCAGTTCTGGGGACAACTTGGGATTAGGCCTAGTGAGCGATACTGGGGAGCGCCGCAGAATCGCACCGATCAGTTGCGAGCGTTCCACGTCGGCAAACGGGCGTTGCCCCGTGGCCATCTCGTACAGCACCAACCCAGCCGCATGAATGTCGGTGCGAGCGTCGATCTCTCCGCCCAGCAACTGCTCTGGGGCCATGTAGGGCAGAGTCCCGGCCATCGTTTGCGTCTCGGTAACACTCTCCGTCGTGGCACTCGCCGTGACGGGAAGCCGCAGCTTTGCCAGCCCGAAGTCCAGAATCTTCAGCCGTCCGTCGCTCGTAACCCGCAAGTTGCCGGGCTTGAGGTCACGATGAACCACTCCGTGGTCATGGGCTGCGGCCAAACCTTCCGCGAGTTCCACACCCAGACGGAGAACTTCCTTCTCCGGCAGCGGTCTGCCAGCCACCTTCTCGCTGAGTGTGATCCCGGGGATGTACTCCATCACCAGGAAGTCCACACCTTGCTGCGTGTCGAAGTCGTGAATGGTGGCGACGTTGGGATGGTTGAGCTGCGAGAGAATCAGAGCTTCTTTGTGGAAATGCTTGCGTGCGGATTCGTCGGTGAGCGTACCCGGCGGAAGTACTTTGATGGCCACATCACGGGCGAGGTGCTCGTCGCGGGCGCGATAGACTTCTCCCATGCCGCCAACGCCGATCTTCTCGACGATGCGGTAGTGGCCGAGGGTCTGGCCGACCAGCGAATCCTGAACGCTCGGCATACTTCCCTCTTTGTTGCGAGGGGACTTGCTTCGCCTCAGGGAGTGCTGCGTCTCAACTGGCGGGAACTGCTCTTCGAAGAGGCGAGACATACTAATGACACAGGAATGAGCGCGTCCTGTCAGTGATTTGGGTCACATCTGATGGGCGGTGAGCGCCAAAAGCCACCACCCAGCTTCTCGATGATTCGGTAGTGCGAGATGGTCTGGCCGATCATTTGCGGGAATGCTATGGCGTGCGGTCAGGTATGTCAATGTACGGGCTCACTGCAACTTCGCATACTCCGCCTTGGCTTCCTTCAGGATGGGGATGTCGGGGTCGGTGTTTTCCAGAGGGTGAAGAAGTCCTGACTCGCCCGATCATTCCAAAACATCTCAGGTCGGCGTAATGCTGACTCCTTGCAAGTCCGATGTCAATCCCACAAGGCGCAACATTCAGCAAGCAGCCCGCAGGGACTAACAGGCAAACGACAGTGTCACTCAACGCTTCAGGTCTGCCATCCAGTTCATCACCACATGCAGCGGAAAGGACCTTACGTCCCTGACGGGTGTGAGCAGAAGGAAACGACCGTCAGGGGCAACTTCGTACTCGCTAGCATCGGCCTGACTTTTCAAATCGAAGAGTGGTTCCGGGTTTCCCGTGTGCAGCTTCGGCTCAAGTCGGACAGCCATGAGCTTTTCATCAGCCGAGATGAAGAAGATTTCTTTACCCGTGCGGCTCCATCTCGGCATGCTTCCTCCCCCGGTTGATACCCGCCAAGCCGAACCGTCGCCCGGGAAACTCTGTAGATAGATCTCGGAGCGGCCCGACTTATCCGATCCAAAGACAATGGACCGACCATCTGGCGCAAACCGAGCTTGTCCGTTGACGTTACTTGCAATTTTCAGCGTCTTCCGCTCGCCAGCTAAGGAAACCGCCCATAACTCTTCACCCGGCCCCTGTTCAGCAGGGTGCTCTTGCATATAGAGAAGGAACTGCCCATCGGGAGACCAATCTAAGGGCCACATCCAGTTCGCGGAATCCAGAAGCAGTTCCTCCCGCGCGGAGGCATCCGCGCTTTTCAAGTAAAGATGTTGGGTGCCTGACTGGATGAAGGCAAAGGCTATCCGACGTTTGTCCGGTGACCAGATCGCATACCCTCCGCCTGGAGATGAATGTGCCGTCATGCGGTCCCAGATCTTGCGTTCCAAGTCCCACGCCCAATAGTCACTGCGGTGGCTGCCAGCCTCCTGGCGTGCTAACAGCAGCTGCGTTCCATCCGCTGAGAGGCTCATCCGCTGGTACCTGCCTGGAGGCACCAACTCCTGCAGTTTTTTCCCGCTACGGTCCACCCACCGCAACTGGTTGTCGATCTGGGGCTCGGCCTGATAAACGAGCACACCATTGCCCGAGGCAGAAAAATTGGTATAGGCATCCCCTCCGCTGTAAGTTGCCTGAGGTTCACGAAGCGAGACCGCCTCTCCAGTCACCTCAAGGCTCCGTGAGTCCAGCGGTTGCGCGACCAGGCTGCCGTCGTTGGCAAACAGCAGATATCCCGGCGCAACGTACGTCGTGTTGGATGCCCTTCGCAATAGCAAGCTGGTCTTGGGTGAATCCAGCGAACCTACATAGAGAGCACCAGTATTGCTCTGATCTTGTGCATCTCTGGAGCGTGCTAGGTAGAGAAACCGCCGGCCATCGGGGAGAAAGAACGGATAGAATTGCCAGAACTCCCCATGAGCGGAGTCCAGTTGCGTGGCCGTTGTCTGCTTGCAGTCATCGAGATTGACACGTGTGATCGGCTGATTCAGACTGGCACCCAATATGACGGCGTCCTTATTCCAACTGCTGTAGAATCCGGGCTGGATGTCGCAGAGCGATTCCACTCTCCCAACCGCAGGTTCCAAGCGCTTCAATCGGTTCTCGGTCGCAAAACCGAGGAAGCGGCTGTCTGGCGACCAGAAAAGCGATTGCGCTCCTTCAGTGCCCGGCATTGGACGTGCCGAGAATTCGTCCAGGCGTTGGACCCAGACTTTCCCGTCACTAGGGATGTATGCCAGCTGGCGTCCGTCGGGAGAGACTGCAAATGTCATCATGTAGTCGAAGGAAACGTCCGGCGGGGAATTGATGGTGAAGCTGACCTTGGGCTGCGGCTGAGGAGCACGCTTGACATAGCCGATGCTGACAGTGAGCAAGGCCAGCGTCAACAGCCCCACAAGAGCCCATGCGATCTTTTCCCGGCTTCGCCGTCGCGCGGCAACTGGAGCTGGCACGCCTGCCTGCGAGCCGCCTTCCGCAATCCACTCCAGTTGGAGCTTCAGGTCCTGTGCCGACTGCCAGCGGGAGTCAGGGTCCTTTGCCATGCAGGTCTTCACCACGCGCTCTAGTGCGGGCGGAGTGAGCGGCTGCAAGGACGTCATGGCGGGCGGCTCAGACGCAAGAATGGCCGTGATAAGGCTCGTCCGGTTGTTCCCTGAAAATGCTGTCTTGCCCGTCGCCATTTCATAGATGACTGCCCCCAAGGCGAAGATGTCTGTGCGGGCGTCTGCCTCCTTGCCCTCCAGTTGCTCTGGCGCCATGTACTGGAATGTGCCCAGGACCACCCCCTTTTCCGTCAGCTTCTGTTCCTGTGTCTCCCCTAGCATGGCAACGGTTTCGTTCAAAGGAGCCGCCGGTGACTCCACTCTGGCAAGACCAAAGTCCAGCAGCTTGGCCCCGTCCTTGGTCAGCATGATGTTGCCGGGCTTCAAATCGCGATGAATTATCGCGTGCCGGTGAGCTCTCTCCAGCGCATGGGCAATCTCGATGCCATATTGCAGCACCTGTCCGGCAGGGAGTGCTCCTTTGAGCAGGCGGTGCGCCAGGGTTTCTCCTTCCAGGTACTCCATGACCAGGAAGTCCGCACCGTCCTGCTGACCCACGTCGTAGAGAGAACAAATGTGGGGATGGGCGAGACTAGAGAGCGTGCGCGCTTCCCGCTCCAGGCGCTTACGCAAATCGGGGTGACGGGAAAACTCGGAGGGCAGGACTTTTATCGCTACGGTGCGCTCCAGCCGAGTATCTCGGGCGCGATACACCTCCCCCATCCCTCCCGCGCCGATCTTGGAAAGGATCTCGTATGGGCCGAGTTTCGTGCCGGAAGCGAGGGGCATCAGCGCAAGCGATTATATCCATGATAGCAAAACGATCTGAGCTCATGCCGAACCGGAAGAGTGGTCCCTGCCTTGGTAACAAGTGTGTGGTTTTGACACGCTGCTTTGGGACGACTCTAGCAGCCAGCACGCAATGATTTAGCGGATCGGATGCGATAGGTTTTCAGCACTACATGAAGCAAGGTGCCCATGCCTCGGCCTAGAAGCGCGGCTCGTTGGGATCGTCAGAAGCTCAGCTTCAAACCGAATTGCAGGTTGCGCGGGTTTGAGGTACCGCCGGCCTGTCCGAACTGAGGATTGCTGAGGTTGTTTCCGTTAGACGGTCCAATTCGGTTGCCCAGCTGAAAATTTGTGTGGTTGAATACGTTGAAGGCTTCCGCCCGGAACTGAAGAAGGTAGCGGTCCGCAATGCGGAAGCTTTTGAAAATCGAAGTGTCGAACGCCCAGTAGTGGGGACCGACAAAAGTGTTGCGCCCGAGACTCCCCACGCAGCCCAGGCACGGCGCGGAGAAGAAGTTGTCGGGCAGATTGAAGCCATCGGCCCATTGTGCGTGCGTGGCATGAATGTTGTTTGCAATCGCATTGGGACGGTCGTTTGGTTCTCCGTCCAGATTGTAGTCGGAACGGATGTTCACGCAGTTGGATGGATCGAAGGTGGGAGCATCGCAAGCGCCCGGCACCAGTGCCACGAGCTTGGCGTCACTAAAGCCACGGAAAGGCGACCAGTGGGCCCCGGTCTGCAACGAAAAGATGCCGTTCCATTGCCATCCTGCCAACAAGGCCGCCACAGTTCCGTGCCTGTTTCGGAAGAACGACATTTCCCAAACGTAATTGAACGTGAATCGATGGCGGATATCGAAAGTAGAATTGCCGCGGTCGATTTGCGGCCTCGTCACGTCTGTGCTGAAGGCATCGCCTGCTGCGAAACCGTTGGCTGTTGTACCGCCACTGTGCCACGTCGAACCGCCGTCGATGGAGTGGCTGTAGGTGTAGTTCCCGCCAACTTGGACACCATCGGACATCTTTTTTTTCACCGACAGCTGAAGCCCGTGATAGATGGAATTCACTGAATTTTCCCACACCCGTAGCCTTCCATAGTTGGGGTTCAACCTTCCAAAAGGATTGATCTCAAGTCCATTGCCGGCATCGTTGCTATTGATCTGGCTGCAGAGCCTGCGGGCAAAGGTATCGGTAACACAGCTCCTTTCAGGCAATCTTTCACCAGGAACCCGGTTCACGCTCTCGGCGCGGAACAGTTTGCGCCCCGCCGTCCCTACATAGTTCGCCTCCACTGTGATCGAACGGCGAAGTTCCCGCTGCACTCCGAGGAACCAGTTCTCAACATATGGATCGCGAATACCCTCAGGAAAAATAATCGATGAGAGCAATGCTAGCTGGGGATTTGATGGGTCCCAGCCACTGATATTTCCAGTCGCCTGCACACCGGTGCCGGAATGTTGGGCAGATGGTGCCGGGCCGAGGAAGGTGGGTTGAGCGCCATCGACAGGGCCGTATACCACGCTGTTCACATCGCCCGCCAGGAAGTTGGAAACGCCATTCAGTGAGTAGAATGGCGGATTCCAGCGCGTGTTCGAGAGCGGGCTGTACAGCGTTCCCTCGTACGAAACTCCGAAACCTCCGCGCAGCGACGTCTTCCCATTGCCAAAAACATCCCACGCAAAGCCCACGCGCGGGCCGAAGTCATTATGATCTCCTCGGCCCAGTTCCCTGGCCGGCGCGAAGCCTCCCGGACCACACTCTCCCGCGATCGTGGCCAGGGGATCGCCAGGGCATGGAGTGCTGGCACCCTTGATCTGCCCCGCGCCAGTCGTAATGTTGTCGATGAAATTCTTTCCGGGCCCCTTCAGAAATGTGGTTGCCAGGTTATTCAGTTCGGTATGCCTGGTGTAGAGGTCGTAGCGGATACCCAGGTTCAAAGTGAGGTGCTTCGAGACCTTCCAGTCATCCTGCAGGTAAGCCCCGATTTCCCAGTTTCGCCAGTGACGTATGCTGGTCTCCAAGTGAGCCGGGGTGCCGCTCACAATCCCTGGATCCACGCCCGCGCCCTCGGTATACGGGCTGTCGATTGCAAAGAACAGAGAATCGAAAAAATAGTACGACGGACGCCCCGCATTGAAGTCGCTGTTCTCGAGGTTGCGGCGCAACTCTCCTCCCGCCTTCAGGCTGTGCTTGCCGTGGGTGATTGAGACCAGGTCGGAGTAGTTATAGATGTTTTCGTGGAATGTCTGCGGATAGCCATTGTAGGAGCCAAATCCGAGCGTGCCATCATCAAAGCCGATTGATGGAACACCCGGCAGACCAGTCGTGACCACAAGGCCGTTTTGGGCGTAACCCGCTCGGAACTCGTTCAGGACGGTGGGGCTGAACTCGTGAATATGGCTGAACTGGAAGTTGTGGGTAGTGCTAGTGGAGGGATTCAGAAAACCTCGAGGAACATTGGGACTAGCATAAAACCGGTTCTTGGAGCGAGCCCAGTTGAACTGGGTGAAGAAGCGATCACTCTGGCTGAGGTTATAGTCTAACCGCAAGGATGCTTCATTGCCGTCGAAAAGGTTCTGATCCACTTGCGAATTGCCGGAATTCAGCACGTTGACCAGAAAATTGCCGTCACGGTCGAAGGCGCCAGCCTGAGGTGAACTGTAGGGCGATCCCCCAGGACAACTCGCATTCATTTGGTCAATGTCGGCTTGCTCCACACCAATGAGTCTGGCGAACTTGCCCGACATCACTCCTGTGATACCTGTGTCGTCGCTGGGACAGAGATAATCTGCAAATGTCCTAAGTCCGAAGCCAGAGAATGCACCGCTGGTGACGTAATCCCGAAGTGTTTTGAACGGTGTACCTCTAGAGTCCGGTGGAAACTTTGAATACAAAAGAGCCGCCACTGAGTTGGGAAAAGCTGATATGGTGGCTGCTCGGAATTCCGGTGACTCTGCCAAAACCAGACCCGGGCTCGAAGTTAGGAAACGGTCTCCTTGGTACGCAACATAAAAGAAAAGCTTGTCCTTCTTCAAAGGCCCACCAAGCGTGGCCCCGAACTGGTTCAATCGTAGGGGCGATTTTTTCCGGTCCGCTGGGTCCGGAAAGTGATTGGCAAAGAAAGGATTGGCGTCGAATACATCGTTGCGCAGAAACTCCCAGCCGCTGCCGTGAAGTTGATTGCTGCCTGACTTGGTCACCAGATTGGTGATGGCCCCGGCACTGTTGCCGAATTCGGCGGAGTTGTTCAGGGTCAACAACTGGAATTCCTGCACTGTGTCTTGAATGGGCTGATTGACCGGTCCTCCACTCAATGTCTTATTGGAGACACCGTTAATCAGGAATCCATTAAAATCTTCCCGGACTCCGTTTACCACCGTATTGGCGCCATTTTCGTACATGACGCCTCGCATGTTGGTCGCTCCCGGTGCGTATTGGATGAGGTCATAAACATTGCGGCCGTTTAGAGGCAAGTTCGCAATCTGAGTCGAGTCCACGGTCTGAGACAGCCGTGAGGTCTCCGTATTGACTTGGATGTCGGCATCCGTGACTTCCACGACGTCGGTACGCTCACCCAGCAGCAGTTTGAAATCGACGCGCAGGACGGTGCCTGCATTTAGCACCAGATTGCTGGCCTCCACTGTCTTGAATCCTTGAGCTTCGACCCGGACCAGATAGGTTCCGACGCCCAGTTCTCTGGCGGCGTAGATTCCCTCGGCGTTGGTCTGGAAATGGATCTCGAAGCGGGTAGCGAGGTTTTGCACCAGGACCCTGGCGCCGGGAACTACGGCTCCGGATGGGTCGGTGACAGTGCCGCCAATTTCGCCGTTCTGAACCTGCGCTTGGACGGACAAAGAAAGGACGAGGAGGATCAGGCTAGTGGAAATGCTGCCTCTTGCAAGGGGGCCGAGTTGCCTCATCAGGTGTCCCTGTTCTTCGCCCGAATGTGACCGCATCAGAAACATCACTCGCGGCGCCAGGATTCGGGCAGTATAGTCGAGATCAATTTTGGAGCAAAGCGAGGAGATGGGGCTGCGAGGGGGTACTTTATGACTTGCAGAAAGCAAGCCGTGTAGTCGAACACTGCCGCTATGGAGCCTCCCAGTCAAGGGCATAGATCTGGTGGCTACTAAGGTTGCGGAGGAGCAGCGGAGCATCATCCGCGTCGGCGGCCGAGCTGTTATCAGATTGGCGACAACGCCGATGCCGATGTAATCCAGGCAATCGACCGACCGGTGTATGGGGGTGCAAAATCGCTGGAACCGATGCCCGAAAGACCGCTGTTCGGTCGGTTCAGGAGGGTATTACGCCGGACCAAACTTTTCGCGTTCTTGTGAAATACATTAAAGATCATCCTGAAAAGTAGCAGATTCCTTGCCCCGCGAGTCCACCAAAACGAAGAAATAACCCTACCAAGCACTCACCACGTCCGCACAGGCACCGTGGCCAACCTCTCGCGCATTCTTGCACTCGCGAGGTCTGCGTAGTGCTTCTCCGCAACCGCTACGCTGTCCCCGAGCAGGGCTGCAATTGTCGTCATGTCGCAGCCTGCGCCCAACAAGTCTAACTTCTGACTTGGGGCCGCACCTTCGGTCCGGATGTACCCCGCATACCAACGCAACACTCCTATGCAATATGCAATAGCTGAGTTCGACATGATGGTGGGGTATCGCGCTTTAGTGATAAACCTGCGGAACACTTTCGCCAGCTGCCAGTAAAACGTTAGTGTCGAAATCTTTAACGCTTTTGGACAATTCATCAATCTCGCGGAGCTTCTCGTACCCCAGAAACCTGATCACCTCGTTCAGACGCAAGCAGGGTCCAGAAAAGGTTGGCCGCCTCAACTCCTCAAACACCCTCCTTCTCCTGTCCTCGGACGCAACGATGAACAGGGGATAGTTTGAATTCGGCGCCTCTGCTCTAAGGTCGGACAGCCTGAGAATGCCGGAGTAGATGGAAGTGGAATGCTCGATCTCGAACGCCGACTTTATCGAGTACGGCCCGAATTTCCAGACTACGTCGATGTTCTCAATGCTCCGGGGTACATCCAGCGTTTCGTGGAATTCGTGTAGCACGAAGTCACGGAACTGGTGCCCCTCGTACTGCTTAGGTTGATCACTCCGAGGCACCCAGACATCGCATTTCGCAAGTTGACCTAGGCGAATCAGTCTCCACTGCATCTCGTCATGCTCTGTGGGTACACGTTCGATGCGCTCGTCTATGCGCGCACTCACCGCCTCCTTCCGGATCGGGAGGTGGATCAGTTCCTCTCCTCGTTCGAGCGTCTTCAGCACTCCGAGGATGTCGCCGCAATTCTGGGCGAAGCTCGAGACCGCCGCCTCGTTGATCATCGAGAATCCTTGCGGGCGATAGTGGGGCTGGTAACCGAACAAGGGGTTGAGCTTCTCGATAGGAACATCTGTCTTCTCTTCGTTCACGATAAAGTACATCAGCTCCCAGGTGCTGCCAGTCTCGTTCTCCTTCCAAAAATACCGCGCGAGCTCTTTATTTCTCACCTTGGCGGCAATCTCCCCTGCAAAACGAATGCGACTGTTGTTGTAGATGAGCACTACGTCTCCGGGCGTCATCCTATCCCACCGCGACTCATTCCCTAACGGATTGCAGAACGATTGGGGGCAAAATCCTGGACTTACAGGGTCGCAGTCCAAACTCTGAGGACCGAGGCCGCGGTGCGCGGCCCGATGTATATATTGACAAGCATCAATTTGTCGTCTATTCCCTTGTAATGAGTCATTCGGAGCAGGAACTGGATCGTATTCTGCATGCCATCGCGGATCCGACGCGGCGGCGGATTTTGCGGGCGCTTAAGGAACAGGGCGGATGTTCGATCGGCAAGGACGTGGGGTTGTGCGCTTCGGATATTGAGCAGCGCATTCACCTGTCCCAACCTACGATTTCTCATCATATGGCGATCCTAACCAAGGCCGGGGTGGTCGAGGCCAAGAAGCTTGGGCTCTGGGTCTGGTATCGGCGGAATGAAGCAGTGCTGCGGGAATTTGGGCGCTCGCTGCGGAAGAGCCTTTGAGGTTTGTAGCCGGAATCCCTTCCCCTTCGCTCAGGGCTGTCTCTGCCGGCTGGCTCGGGGGCATCTTGCATCTTGCCCCTGGGGCGGACAGGATGCCCGCCCGACAGCCGGCGAGACGCCGGCGCTACGAAAAGCGCTAGGAAAATCTTAGCCGGCGACCGCGGCCTGGGTCTTTTGCAGCAGGCGGCGGGCCTGGGAAATCAGGTCGCCGACTTCGAAGGGCTTGACCAGGTAGGGGACGTTATTGTGGTGCAGGAAGTCGCGGATTTCCGGCTCCAGGGCGCTGGAGAAAGTGAACATCAGATGTTTTTCCAGGCCGGGGCGGTTTTCAGCGATCCATCGGTAAACATCCGGGGCGTTCCAGCCGTTCGACATCTTGCCGTCGATGATCATGGCGTCGAATGATTCCCGCAGCAGTCTGGCCTTTACTTCGTCGCCGCTCATCAGGGTCACGACTTTGGCTCCGGCGCCAGACAGAACATCGCGCTCGAATTCGAGCACCGCTTCCTCGTCTTCGACCAGGAGGACGCTGCCCTCGATGACGGACTTGCGCGCAGAGGCGGGCGCGACCGGTTCGGGAAGGCCAGCTCGGTCGTTGGCGGGGAGACGCACTTCGATGACGGCTCCGCCATCTTTCTGGTTGCGCGCGGAAATGTCTCCTCCGTGTTCCTTGATGATGCCGTAGCAGATGCTGAGGCCAAGCCCGGTGCCCTTGCCGACGCTCTTGGTGGTGTAGAAGGGATCGAAGATGCGGTTGGGCTCCTTGATGCCGGGACCGGAGTCCTGAAATTCGGTGATTACGGTTCCCTCCTGGGTGTAGACCCGGACCTTGAGAGTGCCGACGCGGCCTGATTCCAGCATGGCGTCCACGCCGTTATTGATGATGTTGAGAAAAACCTGCTCAAGCTGGTGAGGGTCGGCGGTGACCGGCGGAATTTCCGCCTCGATTTCGCGCTCCACTTTGATGTCGTTCACCTTGAGGTCGTAGTCGCGCAGGGCCAGGGTTTCGTCCAGCACCTTGCAAATGTCGACCTGCTCTTTTTGGGGCTTGCGCTGGCGGGCGAAGGACAGCAGGTTCTGCACTACTCGGTGAGTGCGCTGGGCCTGCTTGAAGAGTTTGCTGACGAAGTCGGCGGCACGTTCTCCCAGGCCTTCACTTTCGAGCAACTGAGCGTAGCCGAGAATGGCGGTCAGCGGGTTGTTGAGTTCATGCGCGACGCCGGCGATCAGCTGTCCTACTGCCGACATCTTTTCGCTTTGCAGCAATTGTTCCTGGGCGCGGCGCAAGTCTTCATAGGCGCGGCAGGTTTCTTCGTAGAGCCGGACCTTTTCGATGGTGGTGGACAACTGCCGCCCAATGGCGACCAGCAAGCTTTCGTCGTTGCTGGTGTACTCGCGGCTCTCGCGGCTGCTGATGCCCATAATGCCGATGGGCTTGTCTTTTCCCCACAGCAACACCCAGATCCAGGAGGCCAGGCCGTCGGCGCGAATGAATTCGGCAACCTGGGGAGGGAGATGCGGCAAGTAGTCGGTGGTGATGACCTCGGTGCGGGAACGGGTTACCAGCTCGCCGAAGCCTTCGGTGAAGCTGATTTCGGAAAGGCGGGCGCGTTCGGCGCTGCGCTGGCCCCATCCGGCGCGGCGGCGGAAGGTGGTTTCGTCCAGATCGCACAGATAGATAGAGCCGGTTTCAGCGCCCAGCAGGGTGATGACCTGGCGGAGTGTGAGGTTGAGGATTTCGTCCAGGTCGAAGGACTGGGTGGCAATGACTGCCATGGCATTGAGCGCGTTGAGTTCGCGGTTGCGGCGGCGGATTTCATCTTCGGCGCGCTTCTTTTCGGTCATATCGAGCAGGAAGCCCTGATAGCGCTCGATCTTGCCTTCTGAGCTGCGGGTGGCGAAACTGCTTTCCATGGCGGTGAGCAGGGTGCCATCCTTGCGGCGCAAGGTAACTTCAAAGTTGCGCACATAGTTGTGCAGCTCCACTTCGCGGCGGAAGACTTCGCGCTGTTCGTGGGAGGCGTAGAGCTCGGCGTCCACGTTCAGGGCCAACAATTCTTCGCGGCTGCTGTGGCCCAGCATACGAATGAAGGCGTCATTGCAATCGAGCAGTTTGCCTTCCGGAGTGGCGACGAAAACGCCTTCCTGCACCTGTTCGAAGAGGAGGCGATACTTTTCTTCGGCGATGCGCCGGTCGGTGGTGTCGCGAACCACGTGAATGGTGCCTCTCTGCTTGCTTCCCTGCTCTACGTACGAAGACGTGGAAACCATAGAGAAGCCACCGAAGCCGGGATCGGGTCCTTCGTGAAAGCCCTCTTCGGGATGTCCGCAGTAGGGACAGCCTGTCCACTGCCCGCGATTGCGGGGGAGCACGGCTTCGCAAAGCTGGCCCACGACGTCGGCCGGCGCCTGGTTGAGGCGTTCCAGCAGGGCGTGGTTGGCCTTCATCACGCGAAATTCAGAGTCGTGAAGCAGGACAAGGTCGTGGATGGAGTCGAAGGTATTGGTCCACTGGCGATGGGAGCGCAGAATCTGTTCCACCAGGCGCAGGTTTTCGACCGCCAGGCCTAACTGATGGGCCGTGGTGACCAGAAATTCCATTTCGTCGGGAGAATAGTGGAGGCGGTGAGCGGTGCCCAGGGCCAGAGTCCCGATGACCGACTTCTTGCCCAGCACCGGCACTATCACGACATGATGAAATCCTTCCTGCTTCAGGTAGGGGCGGACGGTTTCAGCGGCCGCGGAGGTGACCAGGACCACCGGCACGGTGCCGCCGAGGGTACGTTCAAAGTCGTCGTCCAGAGGGACGGAGAGGCGATCCTGAAGAAAGCCCTTGGAGAGGCCGATGTGTTGAGCAATGACCATGCGATCGGCTTCGAGCAGGCGAAACCAGGCCGCCTTGGCGCGCATGAGCCCTTTGAGTTCCTCGAGGGCAGTGGCCATGATGGGTCCGTGCTGCTGAGCCCGAGTGATGCTGGTGGTGAGCGCGTTGACCACGCCCAGGCGGCGCATATGCAACTTGTAATCATCGAAAACCAGCAGCAGCATACTCAGCCCGGCCAGCAGGCTTACCATCAGGTTGAACCCCGCCGGCAGGTGGGAATCGATGGGGGCCCACTGGAGGTGCAGCAAAAGCATGCTGCTACTGAGGAGCCATGGGCCCATTTCCCAGCGCGCCCAGCGGTAACGGATGAGGTGATAGGCGGCGGTGACGGCGACGATACGGTAAGCCACTTCCAGGGCCACGCGCAGGGTGATCGATTGCGGCCACAGCCAGATGCGGGCCCCGCAGAAGCCCATGATGGTCAACGTGATCAGCATCAGGGGCAGCAGCAGTCCGCGGGCCTGGGTGTAGACGAAGATGGCGGCGGCGAAGAGGCAGATCGCCAGGACAAACTCGGCTTGCGAGATGGCAATCAGGTACCTCGGGACGGGTCCGGTGACGTGGTCTACGAGGGTCCAGCGGGAGACAAAGTAGGCCAGCCATCCCAGGGTCCAGATCAACAGGTAGCGCTCGCGAAAGGCGCGGAAAACCAGCAGGCTGGCGGCCA